>CDZF01007944.1_pt1 | contig 47033 bp, 31 predicted proteins | sample 557591 | NCBI WGS metagenome assembly CDZF01 (sample SAMEA3182093, study PRJEB8094) | gut metagenome | biome: human; feature: gut; material: Stool; isolation source: human stools | place: Canada | collected 2012-02-04
CGGTAACGCATGATACGCAACGAGAGGATCATCAGCACCACGGGGATGGCGATCCCGAAGAGACCGAACCACTCTCCCACGATCCAATGGCCCAGCAGGGCGCCGACCTTGCCGCCGTTGTTGAGCACCGACACGTCTCCCTCCCAGAGCGAACCGCCCCGGACGGCCCCCTGGTCGTCGGCCCAATAGAAATAGTAGGAGACGACCGACAGCAGCACGAACAGCGAAAAGAACAGCAGCGTGAAACCATAGACCCACCGCTGGTTGTCGGTCAGTCCCCTGCGTTCCTTCGCGGGCTCCTCGGCGCCCTTTCCTTTTTTCACCACCATATTATTCGCCGGAGTCATCCGGTCCGTTTCAAATCAAACGATTCAAAGTTAATCTTTATTTCCGTGCAACCGCACTCTCCTCACAAATCGAGCCGCAAGGCCTGTTCGCTCTTGGAGACGATCCCGAGGCGGTAGGCCTCGTCCGATGCGGTGAAAAAACCGTACTCCGGCACATGGCTCTCCCCGGCGGCCAGCCCCCTCTCCTCCAGCAACTGGGCCACGCGCCGCTCCACGGCGGGCGCCGGATCGACGAGCGTCACCCGGCGGTCGCCGATCACCCGGCGCAGGGCTCCCGTCAGGAAGGGATAGTGCGTACACCCCAGCACGATCCGGTCGGCCCCGGCCTCGAGCATGGGCTCCACCACCCGTCTCACGGTATCCACCGCTTCGGGACTCTCCTCCCGGTGCGCCTCGACCAGCTCCACGAACCCCTCGCCCACGGCCTCCAGTATCTTCACCCGGCCGGCATACCGTGCGGCCGTCTCCCGGTAGAGGCGTCCCTTCAGGGTTCCGGCCGTAGCCAGCACCCCAATCACGCCGCTCTCGGAGGAGAGCGCCGCCGGCTTCACGGCCGGCTCCATGCCCACGAACGGCACCTCGTAGCGTGCCCGCAGGTAGTCGATCGCAGCGGCCGTCGCGGCATTGCAGGCCACGACCACCATTTTGGCACCCCGGCCGAGCAGCATCCGCACCGCCTCGTCCACATATCCGATCACCTCCTCCCGGGGCTTCGGCCCGTAAGGACAATGCTTGCCGTCGCCGAAATAGCAGAGCGACTCCCGGGGGAGTTTCCTGCGAAGCTCCCGCCAGACGGAAAGTCCCCCCAACCCGGAATCGAATACGGCTATCGGCGCATCGTTCATCGTCCCTACCGTTTTGCGTTGGTCTCGATCCACTTGCGGGCGTTGACGAAGACCTCGATCCAGGGCGACACCTCGTCCTGCGTCCGCTCCTCGGGATACCAGGCCCAGTTCCACGGACGGAGCGAACGCTCCAGGTGGGGCATCATGGCCAGATGGCGGCCGTCCGCGCTGGCGATTCCGGCCACGTTGTAGTCGCTGCCGTTCGGGTTGGCCGGATAGGCTTCATAGGCATATTTCAAGGCTACGTTATAGTGTTCCTCTGCGTAGGGCAGGTGGAATTTTCCTTCCCCGTGCGCGATCCAGACACCCAGCCGGCTGCCGGCGAGCGAACCCAGCAAAACCGAATTGGACGGACGGACCTCCACGCCGACGAAGCCCGATTCGAACTTGTGGCTGTCGTTATGCAGCATCCGGGGCTTCTCCGCATCCGAAGGCGTAATCAGCCCCAGTTCGATCATCAGCTGGCAGCCGTTGCAGACGCCCAGCGACAGGGTGTCGGGACGCGCATAGAAGCGGTCGAGCGCCTGTTTGGCCTTTTCGTTGTAGAGAAAGGCTCCGGCCCATCCCTTGGCCGAACCCAGCACGTCCGAATTGGAGAAACCGCCCACGAACACGATCATGTTGACATCCTCGAGCGTCTCGCGGCCTGACACGAGGTCGGTCATGTGTACGTCCTTCACGTCCATTCCGGCCAGATACATGCACCAGGCCATCTCCCGGTCGCACTGGCATCCCTTCTCGCGGATGATCGCCGCCCGGATACCCGTCTTCGCCTTACGGTGCGGGTCGATACCGTACCGGGCATACTTCCCGGTGAAACCCTCCGGGAACTTATAAACCAACTCCTGATTCTTGTAGTTCGTGTAGCGTTCCAGCGCCTTTTTCTCACCGCTCTGGCGACGGTCGAGCAGATAGGAGCTCTTGTACCAGAGATCGCGCAGGTGATCCACCAGCAGGTCGAACTCCACGCCCGCATTGGAGATGCGGAAACGGCGTTCGAAATTCACCTCACCGATCCGGAAGGCGTTCACGCCGGCCAGTTTCAACTCCTCGCATACCGACACGGCATCCTCCACCTGAAGCACCACAGCGGGCTTCTCGCTGAAAAGCAGCCTTACGATGTCCTTTTCGCCCAACACGTCCAGATCGAGCGACATGCCGCTGCGGTTGTCCGCGAAGGTCATCTCCAGCAGGGTCGTCACCAGACCTCCGGCCGACACGTCGTGACCGGCCAGCACCCGTCCCGCGGCGATCAGCCGCTGAACGGCCGCGAAACCTCCGGCGAAATAGTCTGCATCGGCCACCGTGGGAACATCCATGCCCACACGGCCTCTCAGTTGTCCGAAACTGCTGCCGCCCAGCCCGAATCCGCCTCCGCTCAAGTCGACGTAGACCAGCTGGCTCGGACGATGCTTCAGCGCGGGCGAAACCGTCTTCTTGATGTCCGACACCTCGGCCGCCGAGGTGATGATCACCGTACCGGGGGCATAGACGACCTCCCCGTCGGGATACTTCTGGGTCATCGACAGCGAATCCTTACCGGTCGGAATGTTGATCCCCAGCGCGATGGCGAAGTCGCTGGCCGCCTGTACGGCGTCGTAGAGCCGCGCATCCTCGCCCTCGTTCTTGCAGGGCCACATCCAGTTGGCGCTCAGCGACACGCCCTCCAACCCGCAGGCGAGCGGCGCAAAGACGATATTGGTGAGCGCCTCGGCGATCGCCAGCACCGACCCTTTGCCCGGATCGGCCAGCGCCGCCACGGGGGCATGCCCGAGGGCGGTGGCGATACCCGACGTACCCTGGTAGTCCAGCGCCACCACGGCACAGTCGTTCAGCGGCAGCTGCACGGCTCCCGCGCACTGCTGCATGGCGATACGGCCCGTCACCGAACGGTCCACCTTGTTGGTCAGCCAGTCCTTGCAGGCCACTGCCTCGAGCTGAAGCAGCTCCTCGATATATTTCACCACGTTTCCGGGCGTGTATTCGATCTCGCCGAACGTCTCCTCCACATGGCGGTCGTTCATCACCGTGCGGGGCGCCTTGCCGAACATGTACTCCAGCGGCCAGTCGATCGGCTTCTCCCCCGTTTCGTTATTGACGAAGGTGAAACGGCCGTCTCCCGTCGCCTCGCCGATCACGTACATAGGCGACCGTTCGCGGTCGGCGATCCGGCGCAGATGGTCGATTTTCGTACGGTCGATCACCAGCCCCATGCGCTCCTGCGACTCGTTGCCCACGATCTCCCGGGCGCTCAGCGTGGGATCGCCCACGGGCAGCTGCTCCATGTCGATCCGGCCGCCGGTGGCCTCCACCAGCTCGCTCAGGCAGTTCAGATGGCCCCCGGCCCCGTGGTCGTGGATCGACACGATCGGATTGATATCCTCCTCGCTCACGGCGCGGATGGCGTTGTAGGCCCGTTTCTGCATCTCGGGGTTCGACCGCTGCACGGCGTTCAGTTCGATGTCGCTCTGGTACTCGCCCGTAGCCACCGACGAGACGGCGCCGCCGCCCATGCCGATGCGGTAGTTGTCGCCGCCCAGCAACACCACCGGATCGCCCGCCCGGGGCTCGTCCTTGATGCTGTCGACCTTCTTGCCGTAACCGACGCCGCCGGCCTGCATGATGACCTTGTCGTACCCGTATTTCTTACCGTTCTCGAAATGTTCGAACGTGAGGAGCGAGCCGCAGATGAGCGGCTGGCCGAACTTGTTGCCGAAATCGGAAGCTCCGTTCGACGCCTTGATCAGGATGTCTTCGGGCGTCTGATACAGCCACGGACGCTCGGCAGTGTACTGTTCCCACGGACGGTCCGGCTCCGTACGCGGATACGAAGTCATATAGACCGCCGTACCGGCCACGGGGAACGCCCCTTTTCCGCCGGCGATCCGGTCGCGTATCTCGCCGCCCGTTCCGGTAGCCGCCCCGTTGAACGGCTCCACGGTGGTGGGAAAGTTGTGCGTCTCGGCCTTGACCGAAATGACGCTCTCGAACTCCTTCGTCTCGAAATAGTCGGGCTTGTCGTGCGTGGCGGGCGCGAACTGCTCGGCCACGGGCCCCTGCAGGAACGCACAATTGTCCTTATAGGCCGACACCACCCGCCCCGGGTGGGTCGAAGTGGTCTTCTTTATCAGTTTGAAAAGGGTTTCGGGCTTCGTCCGGCCGTCGATCACGAACTCGCCGTTGAAAATCTTGTGGCGGCAGTGCTCCGAATTGACCTGCGAGAAGCCGAACACCTCGCTGTCGGTGAGCGGACGCCCCATCCGGCGGCTCACCTCGCGCAGATACTCCATCTCCTCGGCGCTCAGGGCCAGCCCCTCCTGCCGGTTATACTCCTCGATGTTCTCGATATACACCACGTCATCCGGACGTTTGTCCACAGTGAACACATCCTGACCGAGACCGTGATACCTGCGGTTCAGCATCGGGTCGAAGGCCGCGTTCTCCTCTTTCGTCCGGCGGAACTCCTCGATGCGGACGATCCCTTCGAGCCCCATGTTCTGGGTGATCTCCACGGCATTGGTGCTCCACGGCGTAATCATCTCCCGGCGGGGACCGATAAAGTCGCCCTCCACCGAGAGGGTATCGAGGTAGTCGGCATTCCCGAACAGCCATTTGAGGCGGGCGAGCCGTTCTCCGGAAAGTTCCGTTTTCGTCTGGACGGCGAACACGGTGTCGTCCTTACTGAAAAAAAGTATCATCATTCGATCGTTTAGTTAGTCTTCTTCATTCACTGTCCGGGCTGCCGGAAGAATTTCGGGTCGAGCAGCGGACGTACCCGGTCCATCGGCAGCAGGTAGTCCGTCGGGCCGAACACGTAGGGAGCTATCTCGTACGGATCGTAGTGCATCCGCACACCCGCACTGTCGACCGCGATATTCCGCGGCAAAGGTAATTCATCGGGAGCAACAAACAAAACGGCATCGGCCAGATCGGCACCCCGCGCCTGCATGAAGGCCTCCCGGTTGAGCCTCCGCAACTCCGCCGTGTCGCTGAACAGCTCGGCCATCTCCAACTCCCGGCCCGTGCGCAGGTCGAAATTGAGGAACGTCGCCGTCTGAAGTCCGTGGGCTCCGCCCAGGTAGACATAGGAGTCGATCCGCACGGAAGCCACACGGCCGAACTCCTTCACCGAACCCTCCACGAGCAGTTCGTAAGGCATGTGGCGGATCACCGTATCGTAATTCCTCGCGACAAGCATCGAGTCGATCCGGACCGAAAGGGTCGTACCCGGCACCGCATCCTCCCCGAAGCCCACGAGGGCGGAGAGGGCACGTCCGATCGCATCGTTGATCGAATCGGCTGCGGCACCGCCCCGTGCCACGGGATAAGAGACGGAGATACTGTCGCCCGTCAGCATCTGCGAGGGGGCGGGCATCCGTTCCGTCTGCCAGGACACCGCGGGCTGCGAACAGCCGACGAGGCATCCTGCCCATGCGGCCAGTACCGCCGCCCTGCGAATCATTCCGTATTTTTTCATAGTCGTCCAGGATTTATTTTACGCTGTTTTCCATATACCGAACCACGTGCTCCGCGATGTAGTCGTCGCTCACCCCGTCGCAGTCGATCACCAGCCGGGCCTGTCCGTAGAATGGCTCCCGCTGAGGCAGCCGCTCCCGGATGAAGGCCAGCAGCTCTCCGTCGTCCTTGCCCCGGAGCAGAGGCCGTTTGTCCCGGCCGTGCCGGAGCCTCAGGGCCAGTTTCTCGGGAGTCATCTTGAAATAGACCGTCACGCCGCAGCGGTTCATCGTCTCCATGTTTCCCCCGCCGCAGGGAACGCCCCCGCCCGTCGCCACCACCGTATCGGCCAGGCCGGCGTACCGCGCCAGCGCCTCCCGCTCCCGTTCCCGGAAATAGGCTTCTCCGTGACGGTCGAACATCTCCGAGACGGTCATGCCCGCCTGCCGTTCGATGTCGGCGTCCATATCCACGAAGCCGTATCCCAGCCTCCGGGCGAGCTGCCGCCCGATACTGCTCTTGCCGCAGCCCATGAAACCGACCAGAAAAAGTACCATAATACGTCAGAACAGATCCAGTTGCGAAGTCTCGGGATTACGCGTCTCCTCCTCGCCGCCCCGCTCGATCGTAAACTCGATATCGGAATGGATGACGGTCGTTCCGGCCGGTTTCACCTCCGCTCCGGGCGTCCGGACGGCAGGTTTTTCCCCGGCCGGTTCTGCAGCCGGGGTCTCCGCGGCAGAGTGCTCCCCGGAAACTCCCGCCCCTCCTCCTGCCTCGGCAGGAAGTCCCGTTCCGTCGGCGCCCTCCTCCGGTTCGTTCCCGGTTTCGGCAGGGCCTTTCTGCAACGGTTCCACGAAACGCAGCGAAGCCACCTCGAACGTGGTGATCCGTTTGCCCCGGGCCCGGTGGCTCTTCACGCCGATGAACTCCTCCACGTCGATCAGGTCGGCGGGCCGGTTCTTGTGGGCGCCGCCGTAGGTCACCTCCAGCCGGGGATAGTCGTCCGTGGAGAGGCAGACCAGCCTCGACGCGGGATTCTCGTCCACGAAAGGCTGTATGCGGTCGCTCACCTCGGCCGAGAAACGCTTGATATAGTAATACTTCTGTTCGGCATCGTAATAGGCCGCCGAATAGATCCGCGAAGAGTCGTACTTTTCCACCCGCACGGTATCGTCCGGGAAATGATGGCTCAGATCGTACCCCGTAATGTAATACTGGTTCTTGGCCGTCATCACGATGATCTTGTCGTCGCCGCTGAACTCGCCCAGCAGCATGCCCCTGCCGTCGGCATTGAGCCTGCGCACCTCGTCGTCGAACCAGATGTTCTGACCGCCGAGCGTGGAGGTTCCCCGCTCCTTGAGCACGATCTTGTGGATGCCGTACCGGGAGAAGAGGTTGCCCTGGCTCTGCCGCCCCTTGATGGCCAGCATACTGAAATCCAGATCGACGATCAGCTTCTTGAGGCGCGGCCGGGGTTTGAAATAGACCTTCAGCACTTCGGCCTCCCCGTTGGGATTGACGCTCAGGTAGAGAATCTCGCTCTTGGGCGTCCCTTTGGTGAGGTTGTACTCCTTGTCACGCGTGATGCCCTTGATCGCACACCGCTTCATCATCAGCGGGCCGTTCTTGCCGTCCCGGTAGAGGACGTTGTAGATCGTCCGCTCGTCGTTGCGTTTGAATACACCTATATAATAGATATTCTTGTCGAAGAAGGCCTTTTCGGAGACCTTCGTAATGATATAGCGCCCGTCGCGCAGGATCACGATCACATCGTCGATGTCCGAGCAGTCGCACACCAGTTCGGCATCCTTCATCGAACGGCCGATCCCGAAGAAACCTTCGGCCCGGTCGACGTAGAGCTTGGCATTGGCCACCACCACCTTCGTCGCCTCGATCGAATCGAATTCGCGGAGCTCGGTACGGCGTTCCCGCCCCTCTCCGTACTTCTGTTTGATCCGCTCGTAATAGGCAATCGTGTAATCGACCAGATGGTCCAGGTTATACTGCACCTCCTTCATCGACTTTTCAAGCCCCTTGATATACTCGTCCGCCTTGAAGGCGTCGAAACGCGAGATGCGCTTGATCCTGATTTCGGTCAGCCGGACGATATCCTCCTGCGTCACCTCGCGGCGGAGCCTGCCCTTGAAGGGCTCCAGCCCTTTGTCGATCGTCTCGAGCACCGACTCCCAGGTGGTACACTCCTCGATCATGTTGTAGATCTTGTTTTCGATGAAGATGCGTTCGAGACTCGACATGTGCCAGTCTTCCGAAAGCTCATTCATCCGGATGTCCAGCTCCCGCTTCAGCAGCTCCTTCGTGCGCGCCACGCTGCGGCGCAGGATTTCGTTCACCCCGAGGAAATGGGGTTTGTCGTCGTAGATGACGCACGAATTCGGAGAGATCGACACCTCGCAGTCCGTAAAGGCATAGAGGGCGTCGATCGTCTTGTCGGACGACTCGTCCGGACTGACATGGATGATGATTTCCGCTTTCTCGGCCGTATTGTCGTCCACCCGTTTGATCTTGATCTTCCCCTTGTCGTTGGCCTTGATGATCGAATCCTTGATCGACTCGGTCGTGGTGCCGTAGGGAATCTCCGTGATGGCCAGCGTCCGTTTGTCCACCTTCGAAATGCGGGCCCTCACCTTCACCACGCCCCCGCGCAGCCCCTCGTTGTAACGGGAGCAGTCGGCCAGGCCGCCGGTCGGAAAGTCCGGCAGCAGGTTGTAGGGTTCGCCCCGGAGCTCGGCCACGCAGGCATCGAGCAGTTCGTTGAAGTTGTGGGGCAGTATCTTGGAAGCCAGCCCCACGGCGATCCCCTCCACGCCCTGCGCCAACAGCAGCGGAAATTTCACGGGCAGGGTGACGGGCTCCTGGTTCCGGCCGTCATAGGAGAGCATCCACTCGGTGGTCTTCGGGTTGAACACCACGTCGAGGGCGAATTTCGACAGACGCGCCTCGATGTAACGCGGGGCGGCCGCCTCGTCACCGGTGAGGATATTCCCCCAGTTTCCCTGACAGTCGATGAGCAGGTCCTTCTGGCCGAGCTGCACCAGCGCATCGCCGATCGAAGCGTCGCCGTGCGGATGGAACTGCATGGTGTGTCCCACGATGTTGGCCACCTTGTTGTACCGTCCGTCGTCCAGACGCCGCATGGAGTGGAGAATACGCCGCTGCACGGGTTTCAGCCCGTCTTCCACGTGGGGTACGGCACGTTCGAGAATCACGTAGGAGGCATAATCCAGAAACCAGTCCTTGTACATGCCGGTCAGTTTCTGCCGGCCTCCGCTCTCGCTCATCAAACGTCCGTACTTGCCGCCCGGCACACCGCTCCCCGGAGAGGCCGGCCGTGCCTCCTCCCCCGCGGTCCTTACCGCCTCCTGCGAAGCGCCGCCGGCATCCGCAGGCGCTTTCCGCCCCGCTCCGTCCCCTGCCGGGAACATTTCGTCTTCCGCGTTCCGTTCGGTACTGCTGTTCTTATCTTCGTTCATTCCGTCTATCGGTACTTATCTCGTTTAAATCGCTTCTTCGATGTAGTCGGCCTCGATCCGCAGGTTGTCGATGATGAAGCCCTGCCGCTCGTAGCTGTTCTTGCCCATGTAGAACTCCAGCATGTCGTGGATCGGATCGTCCTTCGTGAGGCGCACCTTCTCCAGCCGCATGTTCTCGCCGATGAACTCCTTGAACTCGTCAGCCGATATTTCGCCCAGTCCCTTGAACCGGGTGATCTCCGGATTGGCTCCCAGCCGGGCGATCGCCCGCTCCTTCTCCTCCTCGCTGTAACAATAGACCGTCTCCTTCTTGTTACGCACCCGGAACAGCGGGGTCTGCAACACGAACAGGTGCCCCTGCCGGATCACGTCCGGGAAGAATTGGAGGAAGAAGGTCATCATCAGCAGCCGGATATGCATGCCGTCGACATCGGCATCGGTGGCGATGATCACCTTGTTGTAGCGCAGGTTGTCCATGTCCTCCTCGATATTGAGGGCGGCCTGCAGCAGGTTGAACTCCTCGTTCTCATAGACGACCCGCTTGGTCAGGCCGTAGCTGTTGAGCGGCTTGCCCCGCAGGGAGAAGACCGCCTGCGTGTTCACGTCCCGGCTCTTGGTGATCGAACCGCTGGCCGAATTACCCTCCGTGATGAAGATCATGGTCTGCTCCGCCCGATCGTTCTTGTCGGTGAGGTGAATCCGGCAGTCGCGCAGCTTCTTGTTGTTGAGGCTCACCTTCTTGGCCATCTCGCGCGCCTTTTTCTGTACGCCGGAGATCGCCTTGCGCTCCTTCTCGTTCTCGACGATCTTGCGGTTGAGCGCATCGGCTGTCTCGGGGTTCTTGTGCAGGAAATTGTCCAGCTGTTCCTTCAGGAAATCGACCACGAAATTGCGCACCGTAGGCCCTTCCGGCCCCATGTCCTTCGAACCGAGCTTGGTCTTGGTCTGCGACTCGAACATCGGCTCCTCCACCTTGATGCTGATGGCGGCGATGATCGAGGTGCGGATATCCGAAGCGTCGTAGTCCTTGCGGTAGAACTCCTTGATGGTCTTGGCGATCGCCTCCCGGAATGCGGCCTGGTGCGTACCGCCCTGCGTGGTGTGCTGCCCGTTGACGAACGAAAAGTAGGTCTCGCCGTACCCGCTGCCGTGGGTGATGGCCACCTCGATGTCAGGCCCCGAAAGGTGGATGGGAGGATAGAGCGGCTCCTCGGCGATCTGTTCGTTCAGCAGGTCGAGCAGTCCGTTCCTGGAGACGAAGCTATGGCCGTTGAGCTTGATGACCAGCCCGGCGTTCAGGTAACAGTAGTTGCGGATCATCGCCTCCACGTAATCGAAATTGTAGGCATACTCCCCGAACACCGTGCGGTCGGCCACGAAACGGATCGTCGTCCCGTTCTTCTCCTGCACGCCGCTCTCCGAACGGTCGGCCAGCTCCTCGCCGGCAGAGAAATCGACGCTCCGGGCCTCCCCGTCGCGCACGCTGCGGATGGTGAACTCGCTCGAAAGGGCATTCACGGCCTTGATACCCACACCGTTCAGACCCACGGACTTCTTGAAGGCCTTCGAGTCGTACTTGGCTCCGGTGTTCATCTTCGAAGCCACGTCGGAGAGCTTACCCAGGGGCACGCCCCGGCCGTAGTCGCGGATCGTCACCACGTCGCCGTCGATCGTCACTTCGATGCTCTTTCCGAAACCCATCATGTACTCGTCGATCGAGTTGTCGAGCACCTCCTTGATAAGGATATAGATACCGTCGTCCGACGAGGTTCCGTCGCCCAGCTTGCCGATGTACATGCCCGGCCGGCGGCGGATGTGCTCCTTCCAGTCGAGGGTTCTGATATGTTCGTCCGAATAGTTCGCTGCGTCCATCTGTATTGCTTGCTTTTATTATTTTTCCTTCTCGTTTCCGTACAGGTCGGGACGCAGGGCTTCGTGCGCCTCCGTCGTCCGACGGTTCACCTCTGCGGCCAGCTCCTTGATCTCCGCTGAGGCGACCTCCCCGGCACTCACGGGGGGCAATATCCGCACGGTAAAGGAGTGCGGCATTCTGAGCCGCCATCCGTCGAGCAGACTCCCCGTCCCTTCGATCACGCAGGGCAGAATTCCCACCCCGGCGCTCTTGGCGATCAGGAAAGCCCCCTCCTTGAAACGGTGCACCCGTCCGTCCTTGGTCCGCGTCCCCTCGGGGAAGATAATCACCGACGTGCCCTCCCGGAGATATTCGTCGGCTTCGTGCACCATCTTCTTGGTGCTGGAAGCGGCTCCGCGTTCGATGGCGATATCGCCGTGCATCCAGAGCACCATGCCGAAAATCGGAATCCTATACACTTCGCGTTTCGAAACCCATTTGAAGTTGAACGGAAGCACGTACATCAGGGGAATGTCCAGCATGGCCTGGTGATTGACCGTCACCACGTAGGGCACCCCCTTTTCGATATGCTCCCGCCCCTCGACCTTCACCCGCCACAGGGGCCACGCATAGATCGCCTTCGCCCAGAAACGCGAAGCACGGTGCAGCACCGCCCGCTGGCGGTCGAACGGCACCGTCAGGGCGAAAATCAGCATGAAGACGACGCAGTAGGCGAGCGTAAAGAGTATCGTCACAACGTAATAGAGCACAGACTTCATCACAGGCCGCTTTTTCCCATTTTAAATCCTGCAAGTTTAACAATTTTTTTCGGCATTTCCCTTTTTCCTGAGCAGCATTTTATCAACATTTAATCACGGGAAGGAGCGCGTACGCATTTTTTTGACTACCTTTGGGGCCTCAACCATTTTAACGAACAACAGCTATGAAAGCATTTGTTTTTCCGGGACAGGGCGCCCAGTTCGTGGGCATGGGCAAAGACCTGTACGACACCGTCCCGATGGCGAAAGAACTTTTCGAGAAAGCCAATGAAATTCTCGGTTTCCGCATAACCGACATCATGTTCTCCGGGACGGACGAACAGCTCAAACAGACCAACGTGACGCAGCCCGCCATTTTCCTCCACTCGGTCATTCTGGCCAAGTCGCTGGGCGACGCCTTCAAACCCGACATGGTGGCCGGACACTCGCTGGGCGAATTCAGCGCACTGGTGGCCGCCGGAGCCCTCGGTTTCGAGGACGGCCTGCGGCTGGTGGCCAAACGTGCCGCCGCCATGCAGAAGGCCTGCGAGCAGAACCCCTCGACGATGGCCGCCGTACTGGCCCTGCCCGACGAGAAGGTGGAGGAGATCTGCGCCTCGATCGACGAGGTGGTCGTTCCCGCCAACTACAACTGCCCCGGCCAGCTGGTGATCTCCGGCAGCAACGAAGGCATCGAGAAGGCCTGCGCCAAGATGCTGGAGGCAGGGGCCAAACGCGCACTGAAGCTCAACGTGGGCGGCGCGTTCCACTCCCCGCTGATGGAGCCCGCCCGCGTGGAGCTGGAAGCCGCCATCAGGGAGGCTCCGTTCGCCACACCGGTCTGCCCCGTTTACCAGAACGTAGACGCCAAACCCTACACCGATCCCGAAAAGATCAAGGCCAACCTGATCGCCCAGCTCACGGCTCCCGTACGCTGGACGCAGATCGTGCGCAACATGCTCGCCGACGGTGCCGACTCGTTCACCGAACTGGGTCCCGGCGCCGTTCTCCAGGGCCTCATCAAGAAGGTCGACAAAGAGGCCGCGTGCGAATCGAAACAGACGCTTTAATCTCCCGATAACGGCTGCCGGCGAACATCCGGCAGCCGTTTCTCGAAAACGGACTTTTTCCTGGTAAAGAGCCCGTTTTTATTTGTTTTCATATATTTAGTAATATAATCATGAAGGACACACCGCTGGTCAGCGTCGTCATCCCCTGCTACAACCAGGCCCGGTTCCTCGACGAAGCGGTCGGGAGCGTTCTCGGATGCGGCTACGACGCTGTCGAGATCATCGTCGTGAACGACGGCTCCTCCTCGGAGGAGGACAACCGTCTCCTGCGCGGTTTCATCCGGCCCAAAACCCGCGTGATACATCAGCGGAACATGGGGCTGGCGGCTGCCCGCAACGCAGGTATCGAAGCCGCTTCGGGCAAATACATCCTGCCGCTGGACGCCGACGACAAAACGGCCGAAGGTTTCCTTCCGGAAGCGGTCCGTATCGCCGAAAGCGATCCCGGCATCTGCGTCGTCACCGGAAAATACCGCCTGTTCGGGCTCACCGAATCGGACCCGCAGGGCGCCCCCTACGAAGGATTCGCCTCCGAACTGCTCGGCAACCGGATCGTGGTGAGCAGCCTGTTCCGCAAAGAGGGGTGGGAAAAAGCCGGCGGCTACTCCCCCCAAATGAAATATGGCATGGAAGACTGGGATTTCTGGATTTCCCTGCTCGAAAAAACGGGCGGGCGCGTAGTGCAGCTCGACCGCCCCACGATGTACTACCGGCAACACGAAACCTCCATGTTCCGGGACCTGGTCGGCGACCGCAGACGCAAGGAGGAGATGTTCGGCATGCTGGTCAGGCGGCACCTGGACTCCTATCTGGCCCATCCGGAAACGCTGGCGGAATACATGCTGGAAAAGTACGGTATCTCAGAGGAAAGGGCCCTCCGACACGAGAGCCGCATGGAACGGAAATACGTGAAATACAGACGGCTTTTCAAATGCACGGCATGGCTGGGCGGCCTCCTGCTGCTGGCCCTGGCACTGCTTCTCGCACTCGGTTGAACGGCCGATTCTAAATATTCTTCAAATCCCCGCCGCCGTACACGGGCACGAAAAAATCCCCCAAAAGCAGGATTCCGCATCCGGACATTTTTTGCATCCGGACGAAATATTATATTAAAATAATTAATAAGAGAATCCGTTTTTAATAAAAATGAATATATTTGCACATTCTTACCGAACACAGTGCACGAAAAACAAGAGAGCAAGCGATTGAACATGGTATCATTAAAGGAATTTTTCAACCAGCACGAAGACGATGCCCAGAAAGGCATCGTCCACAAGAACAACCTGATTAAACGCAATATCATCGCCTACATGGCGGTCAACGGGGAGTGTACGCTGGCCGAGCTCACCAAAGAGCTCCACATCAGTATCCCCACCATCACCAAACTGGTGAACGAACTGGTCGTCGAAAAAATCGTGACCGATAACGGCAAGGTGGAAACCCCGGGGGGACGGCGTCCCAATATCTTCGGTCTGGCCAACTCGGCCATCTATTTCGCCGGGGTGGACATCGCCCGCGACCATATCGGTTTCATCATCACCGACCTGAAGAACAACGTCATCACCAGCGAAGAGGACACGAAGTTCGAACTGGCCGACACGCCCGAATGTTTCGAGCGCATCTGCACCTCGATCGACTCGTTCATCGAGCGCTGCGGCGTGGACCGCAGCAAAATCCTGGGCATGGGAATCGGAATCGCCGGCCGCGTGAACCCCAACACGGGCCGCAGCTACAAATACTTCACTTCAGGCGAGCGGTCGATCCGCGACATCATCGAGGAGCGAACGGGCATCCGCGTCCTGCTGGAGAACGACACCCGGGCCCGCTGTTATGCCGAATACTTCACGGGCAGCAACATCAAGGACGAGAAGAACATCCTCTACCTGCACCTGGGGCGCGGCGTGGCCATCGGGATCATCACCGACGGCAAACTCTTCTACGGCAAGTCGGGCTTCGCCGGAGAGTTCGGACACACGCCCTTCTTCGACAACGAGATCATCTGCTCGTGCGGCAAGAAGGGCTGCCTCGAGACCGAAGTGTCGGGAATCGCCATCGAGAACAAGCTCATCACCCGCATCCGGCAGGGCGTAAGCACCGTTTTGCAGGAGAAATACAACCGGGGCGAAACGATCCACATCAACGACATCATCGCCGCCGCCAAGAACGACGACACGCTCGCCATCGAACTGATCGAGGAGGCCGGCGAGAAGATCGGCAAGAGCATCGCGTTCCTGATCAACATCTTCAACCCCGAACTGGTCATCATCGGAGGCAATCTGGCGCAGGCCGGCGACTACATCATGCTGCCGCTGAAAACGGCCGCCAACAAATACTCGCTGAGCCTCGTCTACAACGACACCAAATTCCGCCTTTCGAAAATGAACGAAAACGCCGGGGCTCTGGGCGCCGCCATGCTCATACGCAACAAGGTCATCGGTTTGTAACGGCGGGACGGACATGAACGCACTCGAAACGGACCTGATCCGTCTGCGGGCCATGGAACCCGAAGACATCGACATCCTCTACCTGTGGGAAAACGACACCAACGTCTGGAAGGTGAGCAATACGATCGCACCCTTTTCGAAATATATCCTGAAGCAATTCATCGAAAACCAGCGATACGACATCTACGAGACCAAGCAGTTGCGCCTGATCATCGAGTCGAAAGAGCTGCGCAAGCCGGTAGGGGCCATCGACCTGTTCGACCTCGACCCCTACAACCGCCGGGCCGGCGTGGGCATTCTGATCTACGACCGCAGGGACAAGGGACAGGGTTTCGCCTCGGCCGCCCTCTCGACCCTCATCCGCTACGGGTTCCAGATGCTGGGCCTCAACCAGCTCTACTGCAACATTCCGGCCACGAACGTACGCAGCCTCGCCCTGTTCAAAAGCAAGGGATTCAACATCATCGGGCTGAAAAAGGAGTGGACGAAAACCACGTCGGACTGGCAGGACGAGTACATGCTCCAGTTGCTGAACCCGAAAAAGGGATAAAGCAGGCAAGCATCCGGCCTCCAGAGGCCCAGGCCAATCTTCCCCAATAAACATCACCCCCGTTCGGAACCGAATTCCGGCGGGGGTGAAATGATTAAGACCGGGCTTCCCGGCCGGTTTTCTCGTCTTATCGTCCGGACCGCGCTTCCTCCCGTGTGCGGGCGTCCCGCCGGGCCGCTTTCTTCGCCGGATCGAATATCCGGAGGCCGATCGAAACGCCGATCTTGTTGGGATACCATTCGCCGGAACCGTTGTAGGGGTCGGGCGATGCGGGCATCACCGGCCGGTGGGGATACAGGTCGATCTGCCCGTCCAGCGAATAGCCGTTGTACCAGCTCAGCATGTACGACCAGCCGAAAAAGAAGTCCAGCACCCACTTGCGGGCAAACAGATGTTCGTACCCCACACACAGGCCCAGCATCAGGCCTGCCCCCTTGCTGTACCGGTTTTCGAGATACAATTTTCCGTGGCGGAACTCCGGTTTAGACATTTTGAAGAGCATCATGCCCGCGTTCGCTCCCAGATACCATCCGTCGTTCCGTTCGCGGAAATAACGCCGGAACTCGTTCAGGCAGATGCCGAAATGCATCGGTTTGCTCACGCCGTGGTCCCGGATGCTCTGCCAAGGGGAATAGACGATCTCCGCCTGGTAGGTCAGCCGTTCCGACACACGGAACTCGACTGCCGGATTGATCACGCCGACCAGCGCATACAGACCGTTCATCTTCAGATAGGTCTGTGCCCGGACAGTGCCCGCACAACCCCACAGAAGCAGTATGAATAAGAAAATCCGTTTCAATACCTTTGGAAATAGGCCGTAAATATACGCAATAATCGTGAAAAAGGTCCGTTATTCCGGGAAAAACGGCGGACGGCAGTAAGCACCCAGGTCGGGAAGCGAGGAGAGCGTCCGGTACCCGCCCTTTCCGTCCGCCTCGTAACAGTAATGTTTCATGCCGTTGGTCAGCAGCAGGAAGCGCGCCCCCACCCGACTGTTGTAGCGGACGGCCTGCGCCAGCACCGCATCGTCGATCGGAACGTCCGCCGCCTTGCACTCGGCCAGCAGCAGGGGCTCCGGACGGCCGCCGCACGCCTCCGTTCCCTCCCGGCAGGCCCCTCCCGGGGCGAGCACCACCACATCGGCCCGCTGGGGCTGCCCCTGCAGATCGACGGGATACTCCTGCACCACGTAATGCCGGTCGGCACCCAGACGCTCCACCAGGAAACGGACCAGATGCCTGCGCACCCACTCCTCGGGCGTGAGCAGCAACCAGCGTCCGCGCATCTCGTCCCAGACGTACGGCACACCCGCCCGCCGAACGATGCGGAACGGGAAAGAGGGAAAATTAAGTCGGGGATGTCGGTTCATCCTGAAAAAATTTTTACTATCTTGTGCTCAAATTGGCCTAAATCAAAATTTCGGGTTAAACATTTAACAAAGACAGACAAAATTACAAAAAATTATGATGAATACAAATCCGAAAAACCGCAGGGAAGAGGCTCTCGATTACCACTCGGAGGGCAGACCGGGGAAAATAGAAGTGATCCCCACCAAACCTTACAGTTCGCAGCACGACCTGTCGCTGGCCTATTCGCCGGGCGTGGCCGAACCGTGTCTGGAGATCGAAAAGAATCCGGAAGAGGCTTACAAATACACCGCCAAGGGCAACCTGGTGGCCGTCATATCCAACGGCACGGCCGTACTGGGGCTCGGCGACATCGGGGCGCTGGCCGGCAAACCCGTCATGGAAGGGAAGGGACTGCTGTTCAAGACCTTTGCGGACATCGACGTATTCGACATCGAGGTCGGGACCAAAAACACGGACGAATTCATCGAAACGGTTAAAAACATCGCCCCCACGTTCGGCGGAATCAATCTCGAGGACATCAAGGCGCCCGAGTGCTTCGTGATCGAGGACCGGCTCAAGAAAGAGCTTTCGATCCCCGTGATGCACGACGACCAGCACGGCACGGCGATCATCTCGGCCGCCGCCCTGCTCAACGCCATGGAACTGACCGGGCGCAAGCCCGAAACCACCACCGTCGTGGTGAACGGTGCCGGAGCGGCCGCCGTATCCTGCTCCCGCCTCTATCTGGGACTGGGCATCCGTCCCGAGAACCTCATCATGTGCGACAGCAAGGGCGTGATTACCTCCTCGCGCACCGACCTCAACCCGATCAAGCGGGAGTTCGCCACCTCGCGCGACATCCGCACGCTGGCCGAGGCCGTCAAGGGGGCCGACGTCTTCCTGGGTCTATCCGTGGCCGACGTGCTGACCGAAGAGATGGTGCGCAGCATGGCCAAAGACCCGATCGTCTTCGCGCTGGCCAACCCCAATCCCGAAATCTCCTACGAGGCCGCCATGCATTCGCGTCCCGACATCATCTTCGCCACGGGCCGCTCGGACTACCCCAACCAGGTGAACAACGTGCTCGGATTCCCCTACATCTTCCGCGGGGCCCTCGACGTGCGGGCCACGGCCATCAACGAACAGATGAAGATCGCCGCCGTGCGGGCGCTGGCCGCCCTGGCCAAAGAGCCCGTTCCCGACATCGTGGCCACGGCCTACAACAGTTCGCGCATCGCTTTCGGCCGCGAATATCTCATTCCCAAGGCGCTCGACCCGCGTCTGATCGTCTGCATCTCGATCGCCGTGGCCAAGGCCGCCATCGAATCGGGCGTGGCACGCCGTAAAATCGAGGACTGGGACGCCTATGCCCTGGAGTTGGAGAGCCGCATGGGACGCAACGACAAACTGCTGCGCAATGTCCGCTCGAAAGTGCTCAACTCGCCGCTCAAACGGATCGTATTCAGCGACGGCGACAAACCCAACACGCTCAAGACGGCCGCGCACCTGGTGGCCGACCACCTGGCCCGCCCGATCATGATGGGCGACCGCAAACGGATAGAACGGGTGGCCGCCGAAAACAACGTGGACCTGACAGGCATGGAAATCCTCGACTTCCGCAGCGACGAAGAGACCCCGCGCCGGGCCCGCTATGCCGCCATGCTGCACCAGAAGTTCAGCCGCCGGGGCCTGAGCATGAACGAGGCCATGAAACACATGAAGGAGCGCAACTGGTTCACGCTGATGATGGTGGTGGCCGGAGACGCCGACACGTCGATCCTCAATTACAGCCGCCGGTACAGCAAGGCGCTCGAGGCGGTCAAGGCGCTGTTCACCTCCTCGACCAACAAGACGCTCGCCTCGATGGTGATCGTCACCACCAAGAAAGGCCCGATGTTCTTCTCCGACATGGCCGTCAACACCAGTCCCACGTCCGAAGAGCTGGTCGACATCACCCGGGCCACAGCGGCTGCCGTGAAACGGTTCGGCATCGAGCCGGTGATCGCCATGCTCTCCCACTCCAATTTCGGAACCGACAACGAATACGAGGCTTCGAAAGTGGCCAAGGCCGTCGAAGTGCTCCACGACCGCTATCCGGAGATTATCGTGGACGGAGAAATGAAGGCCGACATCGCCCTCGACAAGAAGACGCGCAACGAGTTCTATCCCTTCAACCAGATCGGCGACCGGGACGTGAACACGTTCATCTTCCCGAACCTGTCGGCGGCCAACATCTCCTACAAACTGATGGAAAAACTGGGCGGCGCCGAGATCACGGGACCGATCCTGGTGGGACTGCCCGCAGGCGTCTACCTGATCGCCGACACGGCCAGCGTCCGGTCGCTCATCAACCTGGCCACGATCGCCGTGGCCAATGCGGAACCCGGCGAGTAACCCCACCCGGGATTCTCCTGCGACAATACTCCGGAGACGGCACGGTCTCCGGACGCGAATTTCACCCCCGCCGCGGTTCTCCGCTACGGGGGTGAAACCGTTAACATGCGGAGCCGCCGGAACTCCCCCGTTCCGCCGCAGCCCCGCCCCGTGTCGATTTACCCTCCTCCGTGCATGATATTCCCGCTTTATTATTACCTTTGCCTCAAAATTTCCAACCGATGATCCGCACCCTCCTTTTCGCCGCCTGTACGGCAGCCGCCGGAGTCTCCGCCCTCAGCTTATCCGCCGCGCGGAGCTCCTCGGACCTCTTCTCCGTCTCTTCCGCCGCACCGGCACGCAAGCCTGTAAAAAAACCGCAGGAACTCCCTGCCGTCAAACTGCTCCGTTACTCGGAAAACGCCCGTCCGGAAAGGCTCCCGTGGCCCCTCGATCCGGAAGCCGTCGCCGAAGGGAAAGACACCCCGCGGGGCGAAGTGCGCAGCTACGCTTCGGCCGCCGAGGCGCTGATACAGGGCGACACCTCCCTCTATCTGCAACCGCTGGAAGGAAAATGGAAGGGCGAGGAGTTCCGCGAGGGACGACTGGCGGGCATACGTTTCACCAGCCGTTTCAAGGTGCCCTTCGCCTGGGTGGACCGCCAACTCTTCCTGCGGCTCGGCGGGGTCGGCGGCCCCTACGAGGTGAAGGTCAACGGAAAGCGGATCGCCCGCACGCAGGACGGATACACGCCGGCCGAATTCGACCTGACCCGTCACGCGAAAGAGGGAAACAACACGCTGGAGATCGTCGCCTATGCCGGAGGCATAGGACGCATGCTGGAGAATTTCGGCACCCCGGGAACCCTGCACGCACCGGACCGGAGCTACATCGTCGCCCAACCCCGCGTGCGCATCCGGGACATCGTGGCCGACACCCGGCTGGAAGGAGGCAGCGGACTGCTGTCGCTGGGGGTGATCCTCAAAAGCCATCTGCTCAACTTCAAGGAATACAACGTCTATTACGAGCTGACCGCCCCCGACGGCAGGACGGTTTCGTCCGGCCACCGGGAGGCCCGCTTCGACCTGCGCCGGGAGGACACGGTACGGTTTTTCGCCAACCTGCCGGACATCCTGCCCTGGAGCCACGAGGCACCGAACCTCTACACGCTGCAACTGAAAACCCAGTACGAGGGACGGTTCCAGGAGTACGTGTCGTTCGAAATCGGATTCCGGGAGGTCCGGATGCAGGAAGGCAGGCTGCTGGTCAACGGCCGGGAATTCCCGCTGCGGGCCGTGGAATACCGGGCCCCGGCCGATTCGGCCGTCCTCTGCCGGGAGTTGGCGGAACTGAAACGCAAAGGAGCGAACACGATCAAGGTGCTGCACCATCCCCAGCCCGCGGCCCTCTACCGCGCCTGCGACCGGTTGGGTCTCTATGTATGCGACCAGGCCGGCATAGACACCCACCTGGCCGGAAATTCCCGCAAGAAGGGAGGAAATCCCTCGAACGATCCCCGTTGGCGGGACGCCTATGTGGAACGGGCACTGGCCATGTACCACACCTCGAAAAATCATCCGTCGGTCATTCTCTTCTCGCTGGCGGACGATTCGGCCAACGGATACAACCTGTATGAGAGTTACCTCGCCCTGAAGCGGGCCGAAAGCGAACGTCCCGTCATCTACAACGGGGCCGGCAACGAATGGAACAGCGACGCCGTGACCGAACCCAGAAAAGGCGACGGACGGTTCGTCTTCGCACCGGCCTCACCGGAGAATCTGATCGTCGGGGAACCCGTCTCGATCACTGCGAAAGACGCTTCCCGAGGCATATTTACCGTCACGAACCGCTACGATCTGACGTCGCTCGGAGCGGGCGACATCCGCTATGCGGTCCGTGTGGGACGGAAAACGGTCGCGGCAGGGGAGCTCCCGGTGCGGCTGGCCCCGGGCGAAAGCGGAGAGTACACGGTTCCGCTGCCCGAGCGGCTGAAATCCGGCGCACGGATGGAGATCACGCTGCGCGTGGAACGGGACGTTCCGGCCGCTTACCGCTATGTTCCCTCGGCACCGGAACCGGAGACGCGCTCCGGCTCCCTGTTCCGCAAACCGGACGACAAAGAGCTCCCGGCCGGCACACAGCGGGAACTGGTGACGGAAAAGACTTTTTCCGCCACCAGCCGGTAAACCCACCTTCCCGGAGGACACTCCATGAAAAAACCTCCCGACGGGAGGTTTTTCCGTATGCCTCTTACCGTACCGCCCGGAGCAATCCGATCAGGTGGCATCCGCGTCTTCCTTTTCCCGCGGAGGAGCGGCCGGAGCCTCGGCATACTTTTTCATGTACTCCTTCGGGGTGAGCCCGTAGGCCTCCTGGAAATAGCGGACGAAACGGTAATGGTTGTTGATCCCCACCTCGAACATCACTTCGGCCACGCGCATCTGCCCGGAAGCGAGCAACTGGGCCGCACGCCGCAGCCGGATGTCCCGCACCATTTCGGAAACGGTCCTGCCGCCGGCGATCTTCTTCAACCGGCGGTAGAGCTGCATACGGCTCATGCCGAGCTCCTCGGAGAGCTGGTCGATGTCGAAGAGCGGATTTTGCAGGTTCCGTTCCACGATCCGGGAAATCCGGCGCAACAGCTGCTCGTCCGACGAAGGCACCTCGACCGGAGTCGGTTCCGTGATCTTCTCCGTACGGAGTTTCCGGGCATAACTCTCCCGGGTCGAAAGCAGGTTCCGGATACGGAATACGAGGTTCTCCGAATCGAACGGTTTGACGATATACTCCTGCGCCCCGGCCGTGAGCGCCTCCCGCACCGACGCCTTGTCCTCCTTGACGCTGTGCACGATGACCGGGATGAAATTGGTCCGGGGATTTTCCTTCAGGCGGCGGATGAACTCGATACCGTCCATGCCGGGCATCATGATGTCGGTGATGACCGCCGCCGGAATCAGTTTCTGGGCCATAGCGAGCCCCTGCTCGCCATCGGAGGCGATCTCCACCCGGAAATGGCCCCGGAGACACTCGCGGATATAATCGCACATGTCCCGGTTGTCCTCGACCACGAGTATCAGATATTTCCGAGGGTCCTTTCCCTCCTCCGGCGGACGGGAGACCGGCTCCGCCGCGGCCGGACCTTCGTCCCCGGCCGTCACGCACTGCTCGGGCCGGAACGCCTCCCGGTCGACGGGGAATTCGACCGTGAACGTAGCCCCCTCTCCGCTACGGCTCCGCACCGCGATGGAACCCCCGTGGAGCTCCATGAGCGCCTTGCACAGGGCCAGCCCCACCCCGCTGCTGTAACCGCTCAGCGGAGTACCCCGATAAAAGAGGTCGAATATTTTGTCCTGTTCCCGTTCGGGAATGCCCACCCCGGAATCCTGTACCGAGACATGGGCCCGCCTGCGGCCGTTCAGGGTCTCCACCCACAGCCTCACCTCGATACGGCCCTGCTCAGGCGTGAACTTATAGGCGTTGGAGAGGATGTTCTGCACCACCTTTTCGATCTTTCCCCGGTCGAACCACGCCTGTTCGATCCGGTCGGGACAGTCGAACCGGAGCACGATGCCGGTCTGCTCGCTCAGATAGCCGAACGAGTGCACCACCTCACGGACAGTGCCGACCAGATCGCCCTGCGACACCGCCAGCGGCAGGCTCTGCACGGAGAGGCGCCGGATGTCGAGTATCTGGTTGATGAGCAGCAGCAGTTTGTTGGTGTTCTTGTGAATGATCTGCAACCGGAAACGGGAATAACCGTCCACTCCCTTATGGTTCATCAGGTCCTTGAGCGGAGCGAGGATCAGCGACAGCGGCGTCCGCAGTTCGTGAGTGACATTGGTGAAAAAGTTCAGCTTCAGTTCGTTCATCTCCAACGTCTTCTCCTGCTCGACCTTCTGCATGAAAAGTTCGCGTTTCCATCGCTGTTTCGCCCGCACGTAGTTGACGGCGGCCATGACCGCACCGCCCAGCAGCAGGGCGTAGATCGAGAACGCCCACCAGGTGGCCCACGGAGCCGGCAGTATCTGCACGTTCATCTGGCGTACGTCGTCGCTCCACACCCCGTCGTTGTTGGAGGACTGGAGCCGGAAAGTATAGGTACCCGCCGGGAGATTGGCGTACGAGGCGTAACGGTGCCCCGAGGAGACGGTGATCCACTCCCGGTCGTACCCCTCCAGCCGGTACCGGAACATGTTCTTTTTCGGCGTGACGTAGTGGTCGGACGTGAACTCCAGGGTGAAGTTGTTGAAACGGTGCCCCAGCGAAAAGCCCTCCACCGAATTGATGCTCCGGGGCAGGATCGTCCGTCCGCCGTACTCCTCCCCCACCCGCACGGAACGGTTGAAAACCTTCAGGTCGGTGAACACGGGCCGGCCGGAGTAGAGATTCTCCCGGAAACGGGCCGGATTGAAATAGTTCACCCCGTTGATCCCCCCGACGAAGACCCAGCCGTTATCCGACACGGCCGCCCCTTCCGTCCAGGTATTGCTCTGCAGACCGTCGTCCCAGATGTAGCGCCTCACGTGGCCGGAAGCCGGCTGGTAACGGTACAGCCCCTGGCTGCTGTTGAACCACAGGTCGCCCTCCCGGTCCTCGGTGATGGCCAGTATCTTCGCATCCCGGAGCCAGGGCAGGGTGACACGCTCCAGCGAAACGATCCGGCCGTCTGGAGCGGTCTCCATCCGGTTGAGCCCGGCATCGGTGCCGATCCAGATCACGCCACGGCTGTCCTTCAGCAGGCTCCACACCTGGTCGTGGCTCAGGCCGAAAGGCGTGTCCCCGTGGCGGATCGCCTCCACCTCGAGACTCTCCCCCCGCCGGCCGTACCGTATCCGGGAAAGCCCCCTGTCCGAAGAACCCACCCACACCGTACGGGCGGCCGTATCCGACAGCAGGCAGTAGGGCGAATCGGAGGCGAGCCCGTAGTCCTGCGTGTAGACGACGCTCTGTCCGCTGTCGCTGAAATAACGGATCAGTCCGTTCACCGTGGCCACCCAGATGTCACCGTAACGGTCTTCGCACAGGTCGATATAATACCGGTAATGCTGCCAGTCTTCGGGCGACACCCCGGCCAGCCGCAGCTTCCGGGAGGATACACCGCCCGAAGCCGTACACCGCACCCGGTAAACACCCTCGCGCGCGGCAAACAGCAGCGACCCGTCGCGGGTCTCGATGATGCGGGCCACAGGCGAGGAGGTCACCTCCGACGAAACGTTCCGAAGCGTGCGCGTCCCGAAATCGTAACGATACAACCCCTCCTTATAAGTACTGATCCAGAGGTCGTCCCGGCTGTCGATAAAAAGCGCATTGATATGACGCCCCCGGTAGCCCAGTTCGGAGAGCTGACGGTCGACCAGGGGTTTGAACGTGAACAGGTTCGGCTGGGAGAGATCGGCATAGTTCACCCCCCGCCGGGTCCCGACCCACAGCACGTTCGACCGGTCGATGTAAAGCGTACAGACATCGTTATCCGTCAGCCGGCCGAAAAAACCGGACGTATCGTAGTGTACCGTCTCCAGCACCCGGAACTCCGGGTCGAACGACAGGCGGAACAGTCCCTTTCCCTTGACGCCGAGCCAGAGGTTCCCCTCCCGGTCCCGCAGCGCACAATCGACGGAGCCGCCGTCCAGACCGGGAAAGACGATTTCGGTGAAACGCTCCCCGTCCGCGCAGACGGCCAGTCCGTCGGCGAACCCGACCCACATCGTCCCGGCCGAATCGCAGTAGAGGCTGGCCACCGCCCGCCCCCGGAAACGCTCGACCATCGTCACCGTCCGCCCGTTCCCCTCCGTCCGGCAGATGAACAGTCCTCGCGACGAGCCGATCCACATGCCTCCCTGCGGATCGCATGCGATCGAGGAGATCATGGCTCCGCCCAGTCCGCCCACCTCCCGGAAACGCATCTCGCCCTCCTCATAACGGCCGCACACCACTTCCGCATCGGTACCGATCCAGAGATCGCCCGCCTTGTCCCGGCAGAGCGACCGCACCCAGCGCGAGCGGAGCGCCCCGAGCGAAGGAGTGTGGTCGATATAACGGTTCCGGCCGGGATCGTAACGCATCAATCCCCCGTCCAGCCCCATCCACACCGTACCGTCGTCACAGGGCAGCATACAGACGATACGGTTGTTGACCGGCCCCTGCGGAACATCCAGCGAATGGCGGTCGGAGACGATCCGGTAGCCGTCGAAACGGTTGATCCCGTCGTAGGTGGCGATCAGGATCAGTCCGTCCTTGTCCTGCACGATGGAGGTCACGGAGTTCTGCGACAGGCCGTCGTTGACACTCAGGTAACGGAACTTGAGCCGAGTATCCACCTCGGGAAAAATATCGCCGCCCCGGGACGGGACCGCGCACAGCGAAAGGAGAAGGGCAAACAGACAGGTCGGTAGTTTTTTCATGGCGGGCAGCGGGAACCGGGAAATAACCGGCTCCGCACGATAAACAAATATACGCAAAATTTCAGAATCCGCCACCCTCCGCCGCAATGCTTTCCGTCCGGCCGGACCGCGGCGCCTGTGGGATTTCCGGCCCGGAACAGACCCCAAACGGCCTCCGCCCGTCTTACACGGAGGCGGAGGAATATTCCCGCCGGAAGCTCCCGATTCCGCGTACGGACCGCCTGCGGGCCACTTTAACAGATTTCAAACCTTTTTTGATAGAAAACAAACCTCCGTTAGCGGGACAACTCCTAATATTGTAACGTGAAAAATCATATTATTCAATAAAACCAAAAAACTCAACCTATGAAGACAATTGCTACAAAATTGTTGTTGGTCGGAACCCTGTTCTCCCTGGCCGCCCTGCTGCCCGGCTGCAAGGACGATGAGACGGATGCTCCGTACAAGCTGTTCGTCCCGTCGAAAGCGACGGCCACGGCCGAATACAATACGATCACCGTACACTGGACCCAGACCAAAGACGCCGTAGGCTATGAGGTGGCGATGGCGACCGATAACACCTTTTCGGAGATTCTCGAAACCCGCAACCAGGAGTACATCCCCGACACGGACGACAGCCACAAGACGGAATACGACGTCGTATTCGAAGACCTGGAGCCCTTCACGACCTACTATTTCCGTCTGAAAACGCTCTCCGCCGATCCCTCCCGCAACTCCAACTACTCCTACCGCGAGGCCACGACCGGCGAAGAGGCCCCGTTCTTCGATCCCATCGAGGAGGGCGACCTGGGCTACAACTTCGTAAAACTGAGCTGGAGCGAAGCCGTCAACGCGGATAAAATCATCTTCACCGACAAAGCGTCCGCAGTCGAGGAACTGACCCTGAACCTTTCTCCGGAAGCTCTCGAACGGCAAAGCATCTCACTCCGCGGCCGTTTCGTGCCCGGGGTAACCTACCGTGCCAAAATGTACCTGGGAGAAGAATACATCGGTTATATCGACATTCCGTTCCCTTCGGCAGAGAACTACATCACCGAAACGAGCGTCGGCTTCGATTTCGCCACGCTGACGTGGAACGAAAAACTCTTCGTGAACAAGGTCGTGCTGACCTCCGCAGGCGGAACGGACGGCCCGTTCACCAAGGAGCTGACCACAGAGGAGATCAACGCCCACCAGGCAACGATCACCGGGCTCACCAGCGGCGCCACCTACAAGGCCACGCTCTACTGGGATGCCCAGGAACTCACCCAGTCGGCCGACATTACCACCAATGTTCTCGACGGTGAGATCGTCAGCGACCCCGCGACACTGAAGGAAAAGATTGAAAACGCAGCGGACGGGGCCAAACTCTACCTGCCGGCCGACCTCGTATTCGACTATTCGGAAGAGGATCTTCCCCTTACTAAAAATATCACGCTGGTAGGACTTCCCAGCAGCACCACGGGCAAATCGACGCCGCTGATCTACGTCAAAGCATTCACGATCGGCGGAGCCGCTGCAACGGGCGACCTGCAACTGAATTCGATCCGTTTCGAGAATCTGGAAATTTCCGGTCTGATGCCGGAGCAGGACATCGCTACGACCGCACCCAACAACCGGTGCTTCTATGTAGATATCGCCGGCCGCAGCGTAACTCTCAATTCGTTCGAACTCGTCGGCTGTACGATCCACGGATACTCTCGCTACATGTTCGGCCTCGAACCGACCGATGCCGACGCCTTCTTCCGGGTCTACAATATCACGATAGACGATTGTATCATCTACGATCTCGGACGCAACCCCGGCGGTTTCCAGTCCATCTTCCATTTCAATGCGAACAAAGGAAACGCCAACTATGCGCTGGACGGCACGCTGACGATGAAAAACAGTACGATCTACAACATCTGGTACGGCATCATCGAACTCCAGAAGAACAGTTGTATCAAGCCTGAACCGTCCAATCTCAAAGTAGTTATAGAAAACTGCACGATGGATAAGTTCGGCGTACCGATGGAAGGCGTATATCTTCCTGTAAAAACGAACGGATCTACCCGTAACGGACTTGGGTTCAACAACTATACCAATGTCCCCGTCACTATTCAGAACACGCTGTTCGGCCAGTTCATCTACATTGAAAGCAGTACGCTGGAAACAGGTTCGAGAGGTCCGAAAGATTTCCACCGGAACTGTGTCAACGCGATGCCGGATTTCGTAAATTCGAATTATGTCGGAGAAGGAACAAGACCCGATGGTTACTCAAATACCCGTCAACTGCGCGGTGCAGATAAATTCGCCTTACAGGGTATAAGCTACGACCTCATGTTCCCGAACCGGGCAACGGACGACTATACGCCCGCCGATGATTACAAGGCAAAAGGTCTGGGCGACCCCAGATGGTTGAAATAAACCGTCGGAAACGATAATGGAACAGGGTGGGAAATTCCCACCCTGTTTTTTCCCGGGGCATCCGCTGCCGGAAACGACCGAAAAACGACGAAACCGATACACATGAACACATCACGCCACAATATCAGACGCACGGCGGCCCTGCTGGCCGCGGCGGCCTTCTGCCTTCTCGCCGCATGCGGCAAGGACAGCACGGACGGAGACGACGGAAACAACGGAAACGGAGGGGGCAACGGAGGCGGAGGCGTCACGCTGCCCCCCGTCGAAGAGCAAGTCATCTATGCCGCTCCCGGCGGTTTCAGCAACAACGAGGGGACGTTCGAAAGCCCGTACGACCTGAAAACGGCCATTTCGAAACTCCGGCCCGGCTGGACGCTCTACCTGCGCGGGGGAGAGTACAATATCAGGGCCCGGATCGACATGAACAAGAACATACAGGGCACGCCCACGGCTTCGTCCCCGATCCGGATATGGGCCTACGCCGACGAAAAACCCGTAATCAACTGCCGGCATGCGGTCGGAACGGCCGACAACCCCTACACGGAGGGTATCCGCAACAAGGACGTGGACTACGTGCACTGGAAGGGACTGGAACTGAAAAACGCCTGGAACCACGGGTTCCGCATCGAATACGCCTCGCACAACACCTACGAGAACTGCGTGTCGCACCACAATTCGGGAGCCGGTTTTTTCATCGGGTTCAGCAACGAGAAGATGGACCGGGACGACATCAATCCGGACGGCGAATCGTGCGCCTACAACGTCTACATCAACTGCGACGCCTACATGAATTTCGACTACCACACCTACAAGGGCGGCGGAACCGAACACACTCCCGGCACGAATGCCGACGGTTTCGCGGCCAAGTGCAAGCCGGGCAAGGGCAACAAGTACTACAACTGCCGGGCATGGAGCAATTCGGACGACGGCTGGGACCTGTACGAAGCGACGGGCGGCGTGGAAATGATCAACTGCTGGTGCTGGAAGACCTCGATCTGGACGGACTACGAGGAGATGTACAAAGAGCGCATCCGATGGGAAAAGGAGGATGGAATATATAAGGGAAACTTTGCGGACGAACTGACCGAAAAACTATTCGCCGGCAACGGGAACGGCTTCAAGATGGGAGGGGCCTGCTATTTCAGCAACGGGGCCAACTGGGAGAACCACAACCACCTTTCGCGGGGCATCCATGTGCTGCGCCACTGCATTTCGTTCAACAACCTGCGCTGGGGATTCGACCAGAACAACCACGTGGACGGCGCCTACGTGGAGAACTGCATCGCGTTCAACAACGGGAACACAAAGAATCTCAGCAACTTCGGATTCCGTCAGATCAACATGCACGGCACGAAGTTCGTGTTCCGCAACTGCATTTCGTTCGGGGCCAAAAACCGGGACTCCTTCACCAACGCCACCTGCGAATTCGACCACAATTCGTGGAACGAAATCAAGGACAGAAGCAAGTCGTGGACGCCTTTCGACGCCACGGCCTCGTACAACACCTATAAAGCTCAGTTCATCTCCCTTTCCGAAGAGGATGCCGGAGCCCCGCGCAAGGCCGACGGTTCGCTGCCCGACCGTTTCGGACGCCTGGCGGCAGGCAGCATATTCATCGACATGGGAGCCCCGACGGCCGACATAGACACCTACGCGGAGACCTCCGCCCTGGGCGGATACGACCGGCCGGAGCGATACAACACGATCAGACTGTCGCCCATCCTCTACTCCGGCCCGGCTCCCGATCTGGGAATGTACGAATACGGCAACTGACCGGACAATCGGTTTCGGCAGAGCGAAACACGTGATTTCCGGAAAAAATCACTATTTTGTACCTTTGAAAATCCGGCGGCGGTACGCCGCCGGGAAGAAAGACACTGAAAACGACTGTACCATGATGAAGAAAATCGTACTGGCCGCCGCCGTCCTGCTCGGTTGCTGCGGCATGGCCAAAGCCCCCGAAAAAGAGATCACCGTCTATCTCATCGGCGACTCCACCTGCGCCGCCAAGAGCGAGAGCGCCCGGCCCGAAACCGGATGGGGCGAAAAGCTCGGCCAGCATTTCAAGAAGGGCGTGAAGGTGGACAACCGCGCCCTGAACGGCCGGAGCACCAAGAGTTTCCGTGACCAGGGACATTGGGACAAAATCCTCGGGACACTCCGTCCGGGCGACTTCGTCTTCATTCAGTTCGGGCACAACGACCAGAAAGAGAGCGATCCCAAACGGTATTCCGACCCCGAAACGTTCGGCAACAACCTGAAACGTTACATCGAAGAAACCCGGGCCAAAGGAGCCGTTCCGGTGCTGCTCACTTCGATCGCCCGCCGAAAATTCGACGCGAAAGGCAAACCCGCCCAAACGCTCAGACGCTATACCTCCGTCACCCGCCAGGTAGCCGAACAGACCGCCACCCCGCTGATCGACATGGACGCGAAGACCCGCGCCCTGCTGGAGGAGATGGGGCCCGAGGCCTCGAAAAGCATCTACCTCTGGGCCAAAAAGAGCGACTACCCCAACCTGAAAGCGGACAAGAAAGACGACACACACCTCAATCCCGACGGAGCCGAACGGTATGCGTCGATGGTCGTGGACGGCATCCGCGAACAACAGATCGAACCGCTGATCGAAAACCTGAAGAAAAAATAATCCACTGCCCCATGTTCAAGAAAATCGTACTGGCCGCCGCCGTCCTGCTCGGTTGCTGCGGCATGGCCAAAGCCCCCGAAAAAGAGATCACCGTCTATCTGATCGGCGATTCCACCTGTGCCGTCAAAAAAGAGAGCGTCCGGCCCGAAACCGGGTGGGGCGAGAAACTCGGCCAGCACTTCAAGAAGGGCGTCGTCGTAGACAACCGCGCCCTGAACGGCCGGAGCTCAAAAAGTTTCCGCAACGAAGGACGCTGGAAAGAGGTCCTCGAAACACTTCGCCCGGGCGATTTCGTCTTCATCCAGTTCGGGCACAACGACCAGTCCAGACACAAACCCGAACGATTCTCCGATCCGGAAACTTTCGGAAAAAATCTGACGCTCTATATCGAAGAGACCCGGGCCAAAGGAGCCGTTCCGGTGCTGCTCACCTCGATCGCCCGCCGGAAATTCGACGCGCAGGACAAGCCGGTGGATTCGCACAAAAATTACATGCAGATTACCCGCCGGGTAGCCGAACAGACCGGCACTCCGCTGATCGACATGGACGTGAAGACCCGCGCCCTACTGGAGAAGATGGGGCCCGAAGCCTCGAAAAGCATCTATCTCTGGGCCAAAAAGAGCGACTACCCCAATTTGACAGAGGATAAACGGGACGATACCCATCTGAATGCGGCCGGAGCCGAAAAATATGCACAGATCGTCGCGGACGGCATCCGCGAACTGAAGCTCGAACCGCTGGCCGGTAAACTGAGAAAGATAAAATAACCCGCGCTCCCATGTTCCTCCGACGGAAAATATCGGCTGCGATCCGGATCGACCCGTTGACAATGAGGTAACAACACGGTAAAAAATACGACATTTCACTTTCAAACGGTAACACCAAAACCCTAATCACTACATGAAAAAACAGATCTTCCTGATGTTGGGCGCGTGGCTGGGCGCCGCCCTCCCGGCAGGGGCCGCAGCCGTAAAACCGAAAGCCGTCCCCTCGTTCTGTTCCAGCAGCATCTATCTCTCCGCTCCCCGCGGCAGCGAATGCAGACTCTCGTTCCGCGAAGAGGGCGAAAGCGAATGGAAAAAGGCCTACACTCCGATTTACGACACGATCGCCCGGGAATTCCGGGGCAGCATCGTGCGGCTGAAAGAGAACACCCCCTACGAAGTAAAGGCCGAACTCTTCACGGACGGCAGGAAAACGGGCGAAGGAATCACGGCCTTCCGTACCTGGAATTCGAATCCCCCGATCGGGAAAACCTACAAGATCAGCGAATTCATGCCCGACGCCGACGGGGCCGTCGTGGTTTCCGGAATCATGGGACGGCAGAAGGCATGGATAAAAATCACGGGCGACAAGGCGATCGAAGCCGGCCGGGAAGGGACCTATGCGCTCAAGGTAGAAAACTGCCGCTACGTGATCTTCGAAGGGCTGACCGTACGCGGCGGAGGCATGCACGGCATCCACGTCAAGGAGACGGCCGAGGATGTGCGTTTCGTCAACTGCGACGTTTCGGACTGGGGCCGCATTCCGGTCGACCAGACCAAAGACGGCTTCTACCTCGACTCCGAAGGCCGCAAGATCAACAACGACGCCGGATTCCGCATCGAACGCACCCTGAACACGGTCGTGGAGCGCTGCTGGGTCCACGATCCCGCCGGACTGACCAATCCGTGGAAAGGCATCCTCAAACTGGGGGCTTTCGCCGGACAGAAATTTCCGCGGGCCCATCCGCAGGGGCCCAACGCCGTGCATGTGAACCAGCTCCGGGGCGGATGCGTACTGCGCTACAACGACTTCTGCGGCAGCCAGACCCACCGCTACAACGACCCGGTGGAAGGGGCCCAGAACCGTGACATCGCGGGCGGATTCAACCGCGATGCCGACATCTACGGCAACGTGATGGCTTTCGGGCAGGACGACATCATCGAACTGGACGGCGGACAGTGCAATGTCCGGGTATTCGACAACCGTATGGAACAGACCTATTGCGGCGTCAGCACGGCACCCAACGTAAAAGGTCCCAGCTACATCTTCCAGAACGTGCTCTGGAATCCCGGCAACGAATACGGCGACACGGGCAGTGCCGTGAAGAACGGCGGAGGCTTCACGTACAGTTTCGGCATTCAGTTCCTCTTTTCCAACACGATGCTCTTTCCCCGGGGCGGCATGTCGAGCGTGGGATACGGCAACGAACCCTCGCCGGTCCGGGGACGGTTCCATGCCGTGACCCGCAACAACATTTTCTGCCAGCTCACGCCCGATACCCCGGACGCCGTCCGCTATTCCATCAGCGACAAGGTGCTCACCCCCACCAACGACTTCGATTACGACATGATCGCCTCGATGAAAAACCCGGGAGGACGCGGCAACATACTCGCCCGCGAGGGTTCGGAGCCCCACGGCGTGTTCGCCGCCCCCTCCTTCACCGATCTGGAGAAGGGTATCCTGACGCTCTCATCCGACGATCCGGGAATCGACAAGGGAACCGCCATTACCAATTTCGTGGAACAGTATACCGGCAAGGCCCCCGACCTGGGCGCCTTCGAACGGGGCGCTTCGTCGCTGATGCCCCGCCGTCCGATCGACGCGGAGGCCGACCGCTATATCGTCTACATGAAAGAGGGGCAGCCCGAACAGGTGAATATCCGTTTCGGAAAGATCGCCCCGACTACCTACGAAGTCTGCATGAGCGACGACATGGGCCCCTGGCTGATGGTAGACCATACTTCGGGCGAACTCCGCGAGGGTCAGACGCTCACCCTGACGCTGAGGCTCTCCGGCCGGGTGGACTACGACCGTAAAGGCATGATCTTCGTACGGATGGCCGACGGTTTTTCAGTTCCCATCAGCATAATGCCCGCCCGATAAAAAGAGAATACCGTGAACCGAAACCGTACGGAACACATACAGGCCCGGACCGGTATCCGGCACGTTCTGCTCGCCGCCGCGCTCCTGAGCCGGATCGGCATATCCGAAGCGGCCGAACCGACACCCCGGCAGACGCTGCGGGAAGACTTTTCGCAGGGTCTCGCCCGTTGGGTGGCGGAGGACGACCCTTCGGCCCGGGCCCGGTTCTCGTTCCGGGGCGACACGGCGGAGATACGGACACCGAAAGGGCTCACGCTCTGGTTCGACCGCAAACTGTCGGGCGACTACACCGTCAGCTACGACGTGCTGTTTCTGGTCGACACGGCCAGGGACGAGCGGCTCAGCGACCTGAACTGTTTCTGGAACGCCTCCGATCCCCGGCATCCCGATTCGCTCTTCTTCGATTCGGCCTGGCGGCAGGGTATTTTCGCCCGCTACAATACGCTGAACCTGTATTACGTGGGACACGGCGGGAATGACAACACGACCACCCGGTTCCGCAAATACCACGGCCTCCGCTGCGACCGCACGGAGCCGAAGAAGAATGCCGACCGCATCAAACCGTTGCTCCAGGGCTATACCGAGCCGGAATACCTCCTCCGGGAAGGCCGCTGGGAGCATATCGAAATCCAGGTGCGCGGCAACCGGTCGGAATACCTCTGCAACGGACGGCTGCTGTTCCGCCACGACGACAATGCCCCCTACCGGGAGGGTTATTTCGGCCTGCGGCTGCTACGCAACCGGATTCTGCTGACCAACTTCCGGATCGACGAATACTGATCCCCCGCTCCCGGACGAAAGCGGGAGCCGGCCTTGCCGAACCCGTTCCGATGCAGCCGGATAAAAAAACAGAGGGGACCTGTCGACTGACAGGTCCCCTCTGTTTTTACGGGCAGCCGATCAATGGCATCCGCAACCGCATCCGCCGTCACCCTCGCAGCTTCCGGCATCGTCGCAGCCGCAACTGCATCCGCCGTGCGGCATCCTGTCGGCCTCGGTAGCCTCGCGCACGGCCACGACCGTCCCCTTGAAATCGAGCGCCTTGCCAGCCATCGGATGGTTGAAGTCCATCGTCACCGAATTCTCGGCCACGGCTTTCACGGTACCTACCATGCGGTTCCCCTGGTTGTCGCTCATCGGCAGCTGATTGCCCACGGTCAGCAGACCGTCTTCGATCTTTCCGTCGATCATGAAAATATCTTTGGGCAGCTCGACCACGGCCTCGGGTATCTGCTCGCCGTAGGCATCGCCGGCCGCCAGACCGAACTCGAACTTATCGCCCGGCTGCAGCCCCTTGAGCTCCGCCTCGAACTTGGGAAGCAGATAGCCCGCGCCGTAAACAAACTCCAGCGGATGTTCGGCCGGTACGGTCTCGATCACTTCGCCGTTCACCGTCAGCGTATAGCTGAGCGATACAAATGTGTTTTCTCCAATTTTCATCTTATGCATTATTAATGTGTATATGCGTTGAAATGACAAAGTTAAAAATTCCGCCCGGGATTCCGCCATAAATCGGAAATAAAAGTTCCCACGAGGATACACGGACCGAAGAGCGCAAGAATCTTACCGAACGGGCTCCGTCGCAGGAGCTATCCGGCGCAGCGTCCTCCGGTCGCCCGCAATCAGCCTGTCGATCAGCCGGGCCGCCCGGTCACGGTCGGCCCCTTCGCGGAACACCAGACAGGAGTGGTATCCTTCCGGCCCCTCCTCCCAGCGGTTGCTCCCGTCCGGCATCACCACGCAACGGCCGGCAGAACGGTATCCGAAAAAGTCGTCCGCCCGGTCGGTCAGAAGCAGCACCGCGGTCTGGTCCCAGCTGGCCCGCCCGGCGAAACGGTTGTAGAGTTCGTAAGCCCGGCGGACGGGATGCCTGTCCGGAAACCTTCTCTTCAGGTACGGACCGCCGGACCGCACCTCCCGACCGATCTCCCAACCCGAAAAGACCGTACGTCCCGGCCAGTTGTCAAGACAGTAGAGGGTCGATTCGGGATCGGGACGATAGAAATTGGCCTCCTTCCCTTCCGGAAACCGTCCGCCCATGCAGAGCCACCGGGACACTTTGCGCCCGGCCAGCTGCACGCCCGTGAGCGGCGAGTGTCCGTCCGGAGCGGAGCGGAGCAGATCGCGCAGCGAACTCAGATGGCCGATCGTAAGCACCGTCACACTGCTGTCGGGACTCTCCGCCAGCAATCTGCGGTACAACGAGGCAGCCTCCTCGAAATCCGTCCACGTCCCGGCCGCCCGGGGAAACTCCTCGGCGATCTGACGGGTATAGCGCGAGTGGTTCCGCATATTCGCCTGATGGACGTTCACCCCGATCGGCATGTCGGGATACCCGTAAAAGGTGCAGATCGCCTGCGTACAGAGAGCGGCATAGGTATCGTCGCTCGTGACCACGATTCCCCGCAGGTCGACCACGCCCCGGGCATGCAGGTTCAGCAGCATGGCGAGCGCCCCCGCATCGTCCACGTCCGAGTCGATGTCCGTGTCGAGAATCACCCGCCGGGCCGCATCGGCCTGCACACAGGCGAAAAGGGCCAGAAGACACAGGCCCAGGTATCGAAACATTCTCTTCATTCCGTCAATTTATAATAATAACGGAGGGAAGGCGGATTCCGTCTTCCCTCCGTACGTTTTTCCTCCGTTACTCCTCTTCATGTAGAGAGGCGCAGGTACAGCACAGGTTGCGGTCTCCGTATCCCCCGTCGATCTTGCTCACGTAGGGGAAGAACTTGCTCTCCTTCACCCACCGGAGCGGGAAGGCCGCCTGCATCCGCGAGTAGGGATGCGCCCATCCGTCGGAAGCGATCTCCGGAGCCGTGTGCGGAGCATTGACCAGCAGGTTGTCGGCCTTCTGTTCCTCCCCCGCGGCGGCGATGGCCTCGCATTCGCGCTTGATCGAGATCATCGCCTCGATGAAACGGTCCATTTCGGCTTTCGGTTCGCTCTCGGTGGGCTCCACCATGAAAGTGTCGTGCACGGGGAACGAGAGCGTCGGCGCATGGAATCCGTAGTCCATCAGACGACGGGCCACATCGGCGCACTCCACGCCGTAATCCTTGCGGAAATGCTGCAGGTCGAGGATCATCTCGTGCCCCACCCGGCCGTTCTCGCCGGTGTAATAGGTGCGGTATTCGTCTTTCAGCGCACAGGACATATAGTTGGCGTTCAGGATGGCCGTCTCCGTAGCGGCCCGCAGCCCCTTTTCGCCCAGCATTTTGATGTAACCGTAGGTGATCGGCAGCAGCATGGCGCTTCCGTAGGGGGCCCCGGCCACGGCCGTGATTCCTTCGCGGCCGCCCGTCTCCACGACCGGATGGGAGGGCAGGAACGGAGCCAGGTGCTTCGCCACGCAGATCGGGCCCACGCCGGGACCGCCGCCTCCGTGAGGCATGCCGAAGGTCTTGTGCAGGTTCAGATGGCAGACGTCCGCCCCGATATAGCCCGGATTGGTCAGACCCACCTGGGCGTTCATGTTCGCACCGTCCATGTAGACCTGTCCGCCGGCATCGTGGATGATGTCCACGATCTCCCGGATGCGGCTTTCGAACACGCCGTGCGTGGAAGGATAGGTCACCATGATTCCGGCCAGTTCGCTGGCGTGCTCGGCCGCCTTGGCCCGCAGGTCCTCCACGTCGATGTTGCCGTGTCCGTCGCAGGCCACCACCACGATCTTCATACCGGCCATCGCCGCCGAAGCGGGATTGGTGCCGTGCGCCGAAGCGGGAATCAGCACCACGTTGCGATGCCCCTGCCCGCGGCTCTGATGCCAGGCCCGGATCACCATGAGGCCCGAATATTCGCCGGCCGCCCCCGAATTGGGTTGCAGCGAAGTGGCGGCGAAGCCCGTAATGACAGCCAAGTCGTGTTCCAGCTCCCGGATCATCTCCAGATAGCCTTCCGCCTGGTCCCTCGGCACGAAGGGGTGCATGTTGCCGAATCCGGCCAGCGACAGCGGCATCATCATGGCCGCCGCGTTGAGCTTCATCGTACACGAACCCAGCGAAATCATGCTGTCGGCCAGCGAAATGTCGCGGTGTTCGAGCCGTTTGATATAACGCATCATATCGGTCTCGTTGCGGTAGAGCCGGAAAACGGGCTCCGTCAGAATCGGACTGCGGCGCACGAGGTTCGCCGGCAGGGCGGCCTGCTGCGGTACCTTCACGCTCCGGGGAGCCTTACGCCCGGCGGCCTCGGCGAAGACGGCCACGACCTGGAGCACCTCCTCGCCGGTCGTCACCTCGTCGAAACTCATCCTCACCCGGTTCTCGTCCGGATAGAAGAAATTGATATCCCGTTCCAGCGCGGCCTGCTGCACGACGGCAGCCTCGGCCTCCACCTCCAGCGTGTCGAAAAAGAGCTCCGAAGCCAGCCTGAAGCCCATCTCCCGGAGCGCGGCGGCCACAGCCGCCGCATGCGTGTGGATGTGCTCGGCGATGCGCCTCAGCCCCTCGGCCCCGTGATAGACGGCATAAAAACCGGACATGGTGGCCATCAGCGCCTGGGCGGTGCAGATGTTCGAAGTGGCCTTTTCGCGTTTGATGTGTTGCTCGCGCATCTGAAGCGCCATGCGCAGCGCCTTGTTGCCCAGCCGGTCGACCGAAACGCCGATGATGCGGCCCGGCATGTTGCGTTTGAACGCCTCGCGCGTGGCCATGAACCCGGCATGCGGGCCCCCGAAGCCCATCGGAAGACCGAAACGCTGGGTCGATCCCACGGCGATGTCGGCCCCCCATTCACCCGGAGCCTTCAGCAGCACGAGCGCCATCGGGTCGCAGGCAGCCGCCACCAGCACGCCGCGGGCATGGGCCGCCGCCGTGAAGTCGTCGTAGTCGTTGACCGCACCGTTGGCCGCGGGATACTGCACCACGGCACCGAACTCGCGGCCCGAGAACTCATAGGTCGAAAAGTCGTCCCGGACGATCTCAATCCCGTACGGTTCCGAACGGGTCAGGAGCAGGTCGAAGGTCTGCGGGAAGATATTCTCGTCCACGAACAGGATGTTGCGTCCCTCCTTCACCGCCTCGCGCGAACGCAGCGCATACATCATGAGCATCGCCTCGGCCGTGGCCGTCGCTTCGTCGAGCAGCGAACAGTTGGCGATCTCCATGCCTGTGAGCGAGATCACCGCCGTCTGGAAATTGAGCAGCGCCTCGAGCCGGCCCTGCGAAATCTCGGCCTGGTAGGGCGTATAGGAGGTGTACCACGAAGGATTTTCGAAGACGTTGCGGGCGATCACTGCAGGGGTCGCCGTGGGATAGTATCCCATACCGATGAACGAGCGCAGCTGCCGGTTCCTGCCGGCCAGCGCACGGATGTGGGCGGCGAACTCGTATTCGGTCATCCCCTCGGGAAGGTCGAGCGGCTTGCGCAGCCGGATCGAAGCGGGAATCACCTGGGAAATAAGCTCTTCCACGCTCCCGACGCCGATCGTCTCCAGCATCGGCCGCAGATCGTCGGGCGCGATGCCCAGGTGACGGTCCGCAAATCTGTCCTGTGCCATAATCTACAAATAAGGTTTTATGTGATTCGTGATTTTCGTTTCCGACACAAATCTACGAATATTTCACGACCCGCGCTTCACAATCCGCCATTTTAATCAACCTTTTGCTAACATTTTGCGACCGTTTTTCCCGTTCCGGTTGCGGATCGTCACCGGGGAACCCGGCGGCACATCCCGGGAGACGCCGCATCCCGTCACGGGCATACGGCACCCTCTCCGTTTCCGGAGCACGGGACATGCCGGAAACGGAAAGCACGCACGGCGTGTCCGCCGAACGCTAATAGGTGAAACTGCTTCCGCCGATAAACTCCCTCAGCAGCGAGGTGGGAGGAATCTCGTCGGGTTTGATCGGGCTGAAATTGTCGATAAAGCGCAACAGGCGGCGGGCCTCCCCGTATTCGGGAATCGTGTCGGGCACCTCGCGCAACATGGGCTCCACGAAACCGCGCAGCACCGAAATCTCGTAGAAGAGCGACGAGTTGAACATCACGTCGGCATTCTCCTGGTAGGGGAAGATATGCCGGTCTTCGCCCCTGCGCACGCTCTCCCAGCGCTGGAGCGTGGCCGTGGCATCGTTGCCCCGGGTGCGGTAGTCCCGCACGATGCGCCGCAGCAGGCGGTTGTCCGTGGTCGAGATGCGCGACAGGTCGTCCATCGACACGGAAGTAAAGGCCGAAATGTATATCTTGAACTTGTAGCGGTCATCCACCTGTTTCGTCAGTTCGGGATTGAGCCCGTGGATACCCTCCACCACCAGCACCGAGCGCTCGTCGAGACTGAGCGGCTTCTCGTGCCACTGCCGCTTGCCGGTGATGAAGTCGTAGCGGGGTACATCCACGCTGCCGCCGTTCATCAGCGTATTGAGGTGCTCGTTGAAAGCAGGCACGTCGAGCGCCTCCAGCGCCTCGTAGTCGTAGTCGCCGTTCTCGTCCTTCGGGGTCTTCTCCCGCTCCACGAAATAGTCGTCCAGCGAGATCAGCACGGGGTTCAGCCCCAGTATCCGGAGCTGGATGCCCAGCCGCTTGGCGAACGTGGTCTTGCCGCTGGACGAGGGACCCGAAATCAGCACCAGCCGCGCGCCCCGACTCACGTTGGCGTCGAGGATCGAATCGGCGATATTGCCCAGCTTCTTCTCGTGGAACGCCTCCGCCACCTTGATCAGTTCGCTCGCCTTGCCTTCCAGCACCTTGGCATTGAGGGAACCGATGGTCGAAACCCCCATCACGTCCACCCACGCCTTGTACTCCTTGAAGATGTCGAACATTTTGTCCTGGTGGATCATCGGCTCCAGCTGGTCGGGATCGGTCCGCTTCGGAATGGCCAGGTAGAGCCCGTTGTAATATTTCCGCACGTCGAACAGATGGATGTAACCGGTCGACACGGCCAGCGCCCCGTAGAAATAGCCCACCATGTTGGCCAGCGAATAGATCGTGGCATAGAGCCGGGGACGGGTGTGCAGCAGGGCTATCTTGTCCTCGAACCCGAGCCGGCGGTACATCTCCTCGGCCTCCTGTGCGAGCACCCGCTGGCGGACGATCGGAATGTCCTGCGCCACCAGCTCGTTCATGCGCGACTTGATCGCGTCGATCTCCGACTGGGGAATGTCGTCCATGCCTTCGATCTCGCAGTAGAAGCCTTTGGACACCGAATGTTTGATGCGGAACTTCCGTTCCGGATAGAGGTCGTAGACCGCCTTGCTCAGCGTGAAGAAAAGCGTGCGCTGGTAGACCCGCATCCCCTCGTAGTGCGTGATGTCGATGAACCGCACCGACAGCGGACAGTATATCCTGTAATCCAGCTCCTTGATCTTGTTGTTCACGTATGCCGCCAGAAAGGGGTGGTCGTTGTGCAGCGAAAGCATCTTCATCACCTCCAGCAACGGCGTTCCCATATTCACATGCAACTGGCAGCCGTTGTTCTCGCAAATTACCTTGACCGTCTCCGTCATCTCGTCTCTCCGTTTATTTAATTTATTTCGTACTCAGGCGCAACCGCCTTCCGTCCTCTCTCCGTCCGCAATGATGTTCCGTCCGGTCGCCGGAGGGGGAAAACGGCTTCTAAAATAGGAATTTTTCGTACATTTGGCAAATCAAATTTCCATTCCTCCATGAAACGCTCTATATCAAAACTCCGGATTCTCCTGTTTATTGCCCTGCCGGTGCTGGCCGCCTCCTGCTGCGGGGAAAAGACCGTGACGATCATCTCCACCAACGACATCCACGGCGGAATCGACCGTTTTCCCTCGCTGGCCACGCTGGTCAAAGAGTACCGCGCGGCCGATTCGGCCCGTCTGCTGCTCATCGACGCCGGCGACCGCTGGACGGGCAACCCCTACGTGGACCTGGCCGAAAAACGGGGTTATCCGATCATCGAACTGATGAACGCACTGGGGTACCAGGCCGCGACCCTCGGCAATCACGAATTCGACCGGGGACAGGCCCTGCTCCAGGAGCGGATCGAAGAGAGCCGCTTCCCGAACCTGGTTGCCAACATGCGGAGCAGCGACAGTGCCCGCCTGCGGGCGTTGCCTCCCTACAAGATATTCGACGTGGACGGCGTGCGCATCGCCCTGCTGGGCCTGCTGACCACCTATCCCAACGGACATCCCGTAGGCAAGGACGAACTCTTCACGGGCCTCTCCTTTCCCGATCCGGAACCGACCGCGCTCTCCTACAAAAACCTGCGCGACAGCAGCGACCTGTTCGTCGCCCTGACCCACATCGGCGTGGAATCCGATTCGCTGCTGGCGACCCGGATGCCCGAACTCGACCTGATTATCGGAGGCCACAGCCACACGGTGCTGCCCGACGGAGGCAAACCCGTGAACGGCGTACTGGTCACCCAGACCGGCAAGGGGCTCAAATATGCGGGCATCACCACCGTCACGTTCCGCTGCGGAAAGGTGAAGAAGATCGACAACCGGCTGGTACGGCTCGACACCGTCGCCCCCGACCCCGAGTTCGCCGCGATGGTCGAAACCTACAAATCGGCCCCCGCACTGCAAAAGAGCGTCGGGTCCACCCGCACCGACCTGCTCAAGGAGGACCTGGCCGGCATTTTCGGCGACGTGATGCGCCGGGCCGCCGGAGCGCAGTTCTCCTTCTACAATCTGGGCGGCGTACGCGTGGACACCCTTCCGGCGGGCCCGGTCACCGTGGCCGAAGTCTTCGGCATGGAACCGTTCGGCAGCACCGTCTACACGCTTGAAATGACCGGAGACCAACTCCGGGAGCTCCTGCTCAACAAATTCAATTCCGAGGGCAACGAATCGCACAGCATCGACCTCTACCCTTCCGGTCTCGACTACACCGTTCTCACGGACGATGCCGGGGAGGGCGTCGACGTTCTTTTCACCCCGCGCCTCACACCCGGAAAGAAATACAAGGTGGCCCTCTCGGACTACGTACAGGGCGCCTACGACTACTCCCTGCGCGGAACGGCCTCGCCGACCGAACTGATCCTCACCGATCTGCTCACAGACTATTTCGGCAGGAACGACCCGATCGTGAAAACGGCACCCCGCCGCGGACACATCGCCAAACGGAACACGGACGAACAATCGCAAAAAAGAGGGGCATAAACGATTGTTTATCAGAAAAAATTCCTAATTTTGTGGCCTGTTTCCTTCGGGAAATTCTATAAATAATGTCTAACTCATTAATTTGCAACGCACAACTGATTAACATGGAAGAAAACAAAGAAATGCAGGAAGCAGCCCCCGAAGTGGCCGCAACCGCAACCGAAACGGCTCCCGTGGCCGAAAAGGCCGCCGAAGCGGAAGCTCCTGCAAAGGCAGCTGAAAAAAAGGTATCGAACGACGATTTCGACTGGAACGCGTTCGAAAACGACACCGTTCTTTACGGCGGCTCGAAAGAGGAGGTCGCCAAGAAGTACGACGAAACCCTCTCCAACGTACAGGTCGGCGAAGTGGTCGAAGGTACGGTGATCGGCGTGGGCAAACGCGAAGTGGTGGTGAACATCGGGTACAAATCCGAGGGTATCATCCCCGTGAGCGAATTCCGTTACAACCCCGAACTGGCCGTAGGCGAGAAGGTGGAAGTGTATGTGGAAAGCGCCGAGGACAAGAAGGGGCAGCTGCTGCTCTCTCATAAGAAAGCCCGTCAGCTCCGCAGCTGGGACCGCGTGAACGAGGCCCTGGAGAAGGACGAGGTGATCAAGGGTTACATCAAGTGCCGCACCAAGGGCGGTATGATCGTGGACGTGTTCGGCATCGAGGCGTTCCTGCCCGGTTCGCAGATCGACGTGAAGCCCATCCGCGACTACGACATCTACGTGGACAAGACCATGGAGTTCAAGGTGGTGAAGATCAACCAGGAGTTCCGCAACGTGGTCGTGTCGCACAAGGCCCTGATCGAGGCCGAACTCGAGGCCCAGAAGAAGGAGATCATGTCCAAGTTGGAGAAGGGCCAGATTCTGGAAGGTACCGTCAAGAACATCACCTCCTACGGTGTATTCATCGATCTGGGCGGCGTAGACGGTCTGATCCACATCACCGACCTGAGCTGGGGCCGCGTGAACCATCCCGAAGAGATCGTTCAGCTCGACCAGAAGCTCAACGTCGTCATCCTCGACTTCGACGACCAGAAGAAACGTATCGCCTTGGGTCTGAAGCAGCTCAGCCCGCATCCGTGGGACGCTCTGGACCCCAATCTGAAGGTGGGCGACAAGGTGAAGGGCAAAGTGGTGGTCATGGCCGACTACGGCGCTTTCATCGAGATCGCTCCCGGAGTGGAGGGTCTGATCCACGTATCGGAAATGTCGTGGAGCCAGCACCTGCGCTCGGCACAGGAATTCATGAAGGTGGGCGACGAAATCGAGGCCGTCATCCTGACCCTCGACCGCGACGAGCGCAAGATGTCGCTCGGCATCAAACAGCTCACGCCCGATCCGTGGGAAAATATCGAGACCAAATACCCCGTCGGCTCGCGCCACACCGCCAAAGTGCGTAACTTCACCAACTTCGGCGTATTCGTAGAGATCGAAGAGGGCATCGACGGACTGATCCACATCTCCGACCTGAGCTGGACGAAGAAAGTGAAACATCCGGCCGAATTCACCCAGATCGGCGCCGACATCGAAGTGGTCGTTCTGGAGATCGACAAGGAGAACCGCCGTCTGAGCCTGGGCCACAAGCAGCTCGAGGAGAACCCCTGGAACCAGTTCGAAGGTCAGTTCGCTGTGGATACCGTCCACGAAGGCACGATCACCGAACTGAACGACAAGGGTGCCGTGGTTGCTCTGGGCGACAACGTAGAGGGCTTCGCCCCCATGCGCCAGCTCGCCAAAGAGGACGGTTCGCAGGTGAAGGTGGGCGACAAGCTCGACTTCAAGGTGCTGGAGTTCTCGAAGGCCACCAAGCGCATCCTGCTGTCCCACACCCGTGTAAACGAGGATGTACGCCGCGCGGAAGACAAGGCCGAACGCGCAGAACGCCGCGCCAAGGAGGAGTCTACCGCCAGCTCCGTGAAGAAGATCAATGCTTCCGTAGAGAAGACCACGCTGGGAGACATTTCCGGTCTGGCCGAACTGAAGGCCCAGATGGAAGCCAGCGCCGCCGAGAAGAAAGGCGAATAAGTCTCTGCATACAGCTTCCGCCGGCATGACCTTCAAAGTTACCATACTCGGTAGCGGTTCGGCTCTGCCTGCGGCAGGAAAACACCACTCTGCTCATGTACTCAACGTACATGAGCAGTTTTATTTGGTGGACTGCGGAGAAGGCACCCAAAGCCGCCTCATGCGCTGCGGCATCCCGCTACTGAAGCTGAACGCCGTCTTCATCACCCACCTGCACGGAGACCATCTGTTCGGGCTTTTCCCGATGATCTCCACGCTGGGCCTGCTCGGCAGACGCACGCCCCTGCACCTGTTCGGTCCCGGACCGTTGAACGAAATGCTGGATTTCCACCTGCGCCATTTCGACACGCAGCTGCCGTTCGAGGTCCGGTTCCACGAGGCGGACACCCGCAGCCACGCCTGTCTTTACGAAAACAAGGTGCTGGAGGTGTGGAGCGTCCCGCTGCGCCACCGCATACCCTGCACCGGTTATCTTTTCCGGGAAAAAGTCCCTCCGCTCAACGTCCGCAGAGACGCGGTGGAACGTTACGGACTCGGCATCGCCCAATGCGTGGCGGCCAAACGGGGTGAAGACGTCGCCGTCGATACGGAAAACGGGCCCCTGCTGCTTCCCAACGCCGAAATCGCCTACCGGCCCTACGAACCGCGCAGCTACGCCTATCTGAGCGACACGCTCTACTCGGCCAAGGCCGCATCGCTCGTCCGGGGAGCCGACCTGCTCTACCACGAAGCCACTTTCGCCGACGCCGACCGGGCCCTTGCCCGCCAGACGGGCCATTCGACTACGCTGCAAGCCGCCAAGGCCGCCCTCGCGGCCGGAGCGGAACGGCTGCTGATCGGTCACTTTTCCGCCCGGTACAAAGATGACGAGGCGATGGCCTCCGAGGCACGCACCCTGTTTCCGAATACGGAAGCGGCCGTCGAGGGAAGGACCTATGCGATCGCACCCCGGACCAATCCCCTCAAATGTTGAAACAGCCTGCCGGTCCTGCACGATGAAAGAGAACGCTTCCGGTTCCGAACCGCTTTCCCGCCACGCCTTCCGGCTCGACCGTTCCTCGCTGAAAGCCGAATTCGGAGAGGGAATGAACGTTCGCTACGGACGTATGATACGAGAAAGGGGATTGTACGGTGCGGCGCTCGATCTGGCCGCCGACCCCGATCCCCAGGTGGCTTTCCGGGCCGCATGGGCTCTCGAGCAGGCCGTGTCGGAAGCGCCGCAGGAATTTCTGCCCTTTTCGGAGCGTATTCTGGCCGGCATCCGCCATACGACTGTTCCCGGCGTGCAGCGATCCTTTCTGAAAATAGTGCTCCTGCTGATACAGAAGAAACTGTTCCTTCCTGCCCCCGAAGAGCGGAATGCGCTCGTCACGGTCGCATTCGACCGTCTGATCGACCCGGCCGCACCGGTCGCCGTGCAGGCCCTTTCCGTCCGGTTGCTCGACCGTCTCTCGCCGCTGCCCGAATGGGCTCGGGAGGAATTCGGGGCGATCCTGCTCCGTCTCTCGCAGAGCCAGTCGCCCGGCCTCACGAACTGCAGCGCGAAAATGCTGAAAAAACGGAAACGATAAACCGCCCGGATACACACTTCCCCGTCCGGCCTGTCCGATGAAACGAAAAGATTTGGACGATTTCCCGTTTTTATTTCTATCTTTGTGCTGAATCTTAAGGGGTGCCCCGCCCGTGCGGAGCTGAGATCACACCCATCGAACCTGTGCGGGTAATGCCGCAGAGGGATTTTTACGGGAAACCGAAACAACCGGCGACTGCGGCCCCTGCCTTTGCCCAAGCACGAACAGTCATGGACAGCAAACTTTTCAACTTTCCGCAATTCTCCTCCCGCAAGATCGAAATACCGGGCACACTCCACGACATCCGCGTAGGCATGCGCGAAGTGGCGCTCCAGAACGGAGAGAAGATCGTACTGTACGATACCACCGGCCCCTACACCCGCGAAGGATACGTTCCCGACATCGAGCGCGGCCTGCCCCGGCTGAAAGAGGCGTGGCACCGTCCCGGCGAGGAGTTCCACACCCAGATGTGGTATGCCCGGCAGGGAATCGTCACCCCCGAAATGGAGTATGTGGCCATCCGCGA
>CDZF01024871.1_pt1 | contig 46602 bp, 27 predicted proteins | sample 557591 | NCBI WGS metagenome assembly CDZF01 (sample SAMEA3182093, study PRJEB8094) | gut metagenome | biome: human; feature: gut; material: Stool; isolation source: human stools | place: Canada | collected 2012-02-04
TTAATTAATTATGAATCGGGGTTAAAAGAAAAAATAAATCATATTCTTCAAATCGGATGCAAATATATCCTACAGCAAACGAATGAGACACTCGAAATCGTGCAATGAATGAATACAAATCGGTCAATGAACGATCCGTATACACGAACTAACGAATTTATTTGTATTTTTGGCTGACTGAACAAGAAGTGCATGTAACAATGAAAAAAGTCTTATTCACCTTATGTATCCTGCTGCCACTTACTGCAACAGCGCAACCTTATATTATAAAACATCTAGGCATCAAGCAAGGATTGTCCAACAACCACGTCGTAAGCATCGCTCAAGATAAAAGGGGCGTATTATGGTTTGCGACGGAAGAAGGATTGAACCAATTTGACGGTGTCAACTTCTCTTCCTATTATAAAGAAGAAAACAACAGCCGACAAAGCCTTGCCGGCAACGAGTTGAACTGTGTACTTGACGATCCTCAGGATTCCATACTCTGGATAGGAACACAACGCAACGGACTGAATGCATACAATTATGCCCAAAACACCTTTACCGTCTACCAGCACGATCCCAACAATCCGGAAAGTCTTATCACAAACGACATAACCCGCATTATAGCTGCCAATGACAGCAATCTCTTCATCAGTACCTATTGGAGCGGCATTGAATATCTGGATAAAAAGACCGGTAAATTCACCCACTACAATTCGCAAACCGTACCCGGCTTTCCCTGTAACGGTATTTGGGCCATTGAGAAAGGAGAAGATGGCATCCTTTATGTCGGCCATGCTGAAAACGGATTCAGCATCTTGTCTACCAAAGAGAAAACTATCAAAAACTTCACCCACGACCCCAACGACGCCAACAGCTTGCCTTCCAACGAAGTAGGAAGCATATGCAGAGACCGCAACGGAAACATCTGGGTAGGAACAGGAAAAGGACTTGCCTTATTCAATCCGGAAGCAGAAAAGTTCATCCGCTTCAACGATAAAGACAAAAATCTTTCGCACCGCATACACGACATAAAACAGCTGAACGACAACCAGTTGTGGATAGCCATGGAGTTCGGTGGAATTGCCATAATGGACCTCTCACAGCACATGTTCCATGCGCCCGATCACAGTAATCTGACAATTATCAAAGAAGAAAACAACGAGTATGGCTTGTCCAAAGCAACCATCCGCTGCCTGTTTCAAGATACATACAACAATGTATGGGCCGGCTCTTACGGCGGGGGAATCAACTTCATCAACCGCAGCCAGCCATTATTCTCCGTATACAAGTATTCTCCTTTCCCTTACACGGATAACCACCTGACCAGTAAAATTGTGTCAAGTGTCTGTGCCGATCGTCAAGGTAATCTATGGATAGGTATGGACGAAGGCGAAATCGACTTGTTCAGAAAGGGAAAACAGGTAGATTGCTATAACAGCCGGAACAAGAATTTGTCCGGTGCACCTATACAGGCATCTCTGTGCGATTCGAAAGGAGGACTATGGTTCGGCCTTTTTTATGGAGGCATCCTCTACTACGATGCACAAATCCGCAACTTCAAACAGATCCTTCCGCCTGTACAAAGTCATGTCGATGTCAGAGCTTTCCACGAGGACAAAGAAGGGAATATATGGACCAGCACCAGCGAAGGCATTTACCAGATTGACCGCAATACACACAAGATAAAAGCACACTACGGCTCGACAAACGATCTGGTACGGTGCATTGTAAAGGACTCGGAAGGACAGCTTTGGGTAGGCTACTTCGGAGGCGGGCTAACAATATTTGACGAATCGTTCAATCCCATAGCTTCTTTCAACGTAGCCGGCCAGTTTCCGTCGAACACCCTCAATGCTCTTTACGAAGACAGTAAAGGCCGCATGTGGGCTGCCACCGGCGACGGACTGGTATGTTTTCCTTCACTGAAAAAGCGGGATTACAAAGTATACAGACGCGAAGACGGACTGGTTAATACACACATTCAGGCCATCAACGAAGACAAAGAGGGCAATATCTGGTTCAGCACCAACAAAGGCATCAGCTGCCTGTGCAACGATGGAGACACCCTGTACAATTACGACCAGCACGATAACCTGCCACTAGGCAACTTCAGCCGTAACTGCACGGCAACCGATTCGGTAGGACGCCTGTACTTCGGCTCCATAGACGGATTGTGCTACTTCAACCCCGAACTGGTATTACAGAAACGTCAGTCGCCACCGGCATTCATCAATTATCTGGTTATCCACGAGCCCAGCGAAAACTTCGAAAACAAGCCTGTCATCATACCCCTAAACGGCAAAAAAAGCATAGAACTGGAACATTGGCAAAGCAGTTTCAGCGTAGCCTTCAACATTCAGAACTATGCCCTGACCGACCAGGTGGAGTATGCCTATATGCTAAAAGGACTCGAAAATGCATGGTACACCGTGACCGACATCCATAACCTGACTTTCCGCAACCTGTCGCCCGGAAAATACAAGTTGCAGATAAGAACACGTATGCGCAATCAGGAATGGGCCGACAACATGACTACGCTGGATATATACATCGCCCCTCCCTTATGGCTTACCTGGTGGGCCAAAACGATTTATTTTGCCTTGGCCATCTCCATTCTGTCGGTGCTGCTCTACATCTACAAGAAAAGGCTGGATGCAGAAACCCTGTATAAACTGGAGAAACAGAACCTGCAACATGAACAGGAACTGAACAACGAACGTCTGCGTTTCTATACCAACATCACTCACGAGTTGCGCACACCGCTCACCCTGATACTGGGACCGCTGGAGGATATGCAGAAAAACAATTCGCTTTCGGCCAAAGATGCTCAGAAACTGAGCGTCATACATCAGAGTGCCATACGCCTGCTCAACCTCATCAACCAGATTCTGGAATTCCGCAAGACCGAAACCCAAAACCGGAAACTATGTGTCTGCCGGGGCAACATTGCCGCACTGGTACACGAAACCGGACTGAAATACAGAGAACTGAACCAAAAGCCAGATGTAGAAATCAAACTGGATATAGAGGAGGAAAACATAACAATGTATTTCGACAAAGAAATGATACAGTCCATATTGGACAATCTCATCTCGAATGCCATCAAATACACCGAAAAGGGCAGCATCACCATCGGAATACGTCTCGCCGAGCGTACCGGAATCTGCTACACCGAACTTTGGGTAAGCGATACCGGCTACGGCATTCATCCGGATGCCCTACCCCACATCTTCGAACGCTATTATCAGGAAGGTGGAAAGCACCAGGCATCGGGTACGGGCATCGGACTGGCACTGGTAAAGAACCTCGTCAAACTGCACGAAGGCGAAATCAGCGTCGAAAGCAAACTCAATCAAGGCAGCACGTTCCGCATCAGCTTGCTGACCGATAACTTCTACCCCAACGCCCTGCACACCGATATCCAGCAGAACGATGCAGAGAAAACCACGGAACAGGAGCCGGAACCGAATGCCGACGAACGTCCCATCCTGCTGGTCGTAGAAGACAACCAGGACATCCGCGACTACATTGCCGAATCGTTCAGCGAACACTTCGACGTACGTACGGCTGCCAACGGCAAGGAAGGAAGAGACATTGCACTGAAAATAATCCCCGACATCATTGTGAGCGACATCATGATGCCCGTGATGGACGGTAACGAAATGTGCCGTGCCCTGAAAAGCGATGTGCGCACCAGCCACATCCCCATCATCCTGCTTACAGCCAAAGACTCGCTACACGACAAGGAAGAAGGCTATGCCGTGGGTGCCGACTCGTACCTGACCAAGCCTTTCAGCGCCAGCCTGCTGCACAGCCGCATCGAGAACCTGATTCAGAACCGCCGCATCCTGTCGGAACACTTCCGCAGCAAGTCGGGTGAGGCGCCAAGCAAGTCGGCTGCTGTCATGGAGTCGCTCAACAAGCTCGACAACGAGTTTATCCATAAAATCAACGAACTGATAGAAGCCCGCCTGTCGTCGGACAAGATAGACGTAGGCTACCTTTCGGACAAGATGTGCATGAGCAGCTCTACCTTGTACCGCAAGATGAAGGCGCTGACCGGTATGTCGGCCAACGAGTACGTACGCAAGATGAAAATGAAATATGCCGAGCAATTCCTGCTCGAAGGAAAATACACCATCTCGGAGATAGCGGCCAAGGTTGGCATCAACAACCTGTTCTACTTCCGCCAGTGCTTTAAGGAAGAGTACGGCGTAATACCGTCCGAATACCTGAAACAGCTGCGCGAAAAGGCCGGAGGCGAGCCATCCTAAGCGTCGCTTCCTCCGTCGCTTAACGGTTCATTTCCAGTTCGATGCTTTTGATTTTCTCCAGCGTCTTTCCGGCCTCGGTCGAGGGGAACAGCTGGAGTACCTTCTGCAAGTAGGTACGAGCTTTGGAATAACTGTTCGAGAAGATGTCCGACAGGCTGTTACGGTAACGGGCATATTGCATCCGCGTAGGCGAAGCTATCTTGCGGTAATCCTCGTTCAGCTTGTTTCGGGCACGCTCGGCCTGAAGGTAAAAATAATTGCCCAGAAAGATGTTGGCCTGAAGGTTCTCGGGATCGAGCGTCATCACTTGTTCGTAAATACGTTTTGCATCGTCCGACTCGCCCCGCATCAACTGTACCTCGGCACACGACACAAGAGTGGGCACATCCTGAGGATGCGCCTGCAACACTTCCCGATAGAAAAGATAGGCTTTATCGTAATTCCTGATTTTTTTGTAACGCACAGCCAGCTCCTGAGCCAGACGAGGAGTCACCGCAGCATTCTTGTTGACGTGGGTCCAGTAGAACATTTCCGTCTGCTCGGCATCGGCTACAGCCGACTGGCGGAACAGGCTGACGGCATACTCATCGTTTCCCGAAGCAAGTGCCTCGGCAACCTTCTCCAGCAACACAGCGGCCGACTGGCCAAAGAGCGCCAAGGGGCAGCACAAAACAATAGATAGAAGCAAAGTTAAGGTTTTCATTGATGTAAGATTGATAGATTTATATCCAAGAAAATATTAAAACTAAATAGTATTATCTGACTCCCCTCCTTCAGGAAGGAGGGGTGCCCAACGGGCGGGGTGGTAGGTTGTTACGATACATCGTATATTCATACTTTATGTTTTCACCTACCACCTCCCCCTTCGGGGACTCCTCCTTCCTGAAGGAGGAGAGTTTCTAATGCCTTTGTTTTGACACATTTTCCACCTACAAATGTAGATATTTCCATAACAACAAACAACGCGCCGAAGTTGAATTATTGTTAATCTTTCTGTCCGTTTTTTCCTTTTTTCTATGTACTTTTGCCGCCCAAAGAAAAAAGAGGAAATTTCATGAAGCCCAGAGACCGCCAAATCCTGCAAATTGCCCTGCCGTCCATCGTGTCCAACATCACCGTGCCCCTGCTCGGCCTCATCGACGTGGCCATCGTGGGACACCTCGGCGCACCGGCCTACATCGGCGCCATTGCCGTGGGCGGAATGCTGTTTAACATCATCTACTGGATATTCGGTTTCCTGCGTATGGGCAGCAGCGGCATGACCTCGCAGGCACTGGGGCGGCGCGATCTGCCCGAGGTGGTTCGCATCCTGCTCCGCTCCGTAGGCATCGGCATGGCGGTGGCAGTGGTGCTCATCGCCCTTCAGGTGCCCATCCGTCAGGCGGCTTTCCTGCTGATACAGCCCACCGACGAAGTACGCCGGATGGCTACCGTCTATTTTCATATCTGCATTTGGGGAGCTCCTGCCATGCTGGGACTGTACGGGCTGACGGGCTGGTTCATCGGCATGCAGAACTCGCGCACACCCATGTTTATCGCCATCACGCAAAACGTGGTCAACATCGTGGCCAGCCTCAGCCTGGTCTTCGGATGCGGCATGAAGGTCGAGGGCGTGGCACTGGGCACACTCATTGCGCAATATGCCGGCTTTGTCATGGGGCTGACACTATGGCTGCGCCAATATGGCAAACTGAAGAAGTATCTGCCCGGCAGGCAAGGCGGTGGCGCGGATGCAGGTAGCAACGGATTGTGGGAACGCCAGGCGATGCGGCGCTTCTTCGCCGTCAACCGCGACATCTTTCTGCGCACGCTCTGCCTGGTAGCAGTCACCCTGTTCTTTACCTCGGCCGGTGCCGCTCAGGGAGAAATCATACTGGCGGTCAACACCTTGCTGATGCAGCTCTTCACCCTGTTCTCGTACGTGATGGACGGTTTTGCCTATGCGGGCGAGGCCATGAGCGGGCGTTACATCGGAGCGCGCAACCGTGCGGCATTCGGCGATACGGTGCGGCGGCTCTTCGTGTGGGGCTTCCTGATGGCGGTTCTCTTCACCCTGGCCTATGCCTTCGGGGGCAATGCCTTCCTGTGCCTGCTTACCGACGACCGACAGGTGACCGCCGCTGCCGACAGCTATTTCGGCTGGGCACTGGCCATTCCTGCTGCCGGCGTGGCGGCATTCATTTGGGATGGAGTATTCATCGGTGCCACTGCCACCCGCGGCATGCTTCTTTCCATGGCTGCGGCTGCCGTCTGCTTCTTCGCCCTGCACTACGGGCTCCGGCCGGTACTGGGCAATCATGCGTTGTGGCTGGCTTTCATCGTTTACCTGTTTATGCGCGGAGCCGTACAGACGGTGCTGAGCCGCGGAGTTGTGCGTCGTGCATTCGCCTCGCCGGCAGTAGGCTAAAGCCACCTTTGTTCCCCGTTTGCAGGACACTTGCACGGCTCGTGAGAGACACTTGTACGGCTCACGAGAGACACTTGCACGGCTCGCGAGCCACACTTGCACGGCTCAGCCCCCCTTCTCAGAGCCTTCCAGACGGGGTCTGACAGGCAGAACAACCCACATCTTTTAACAGCCACTCCCGACACAACGTCCTCCGTTTTCCGTATCTTTGCACCGCGAAAAGCCAAAAGGAGGATAACATGAGCAACAAGAATACCATTCAGAAAACCTTCCCTGTGATGGGCATGAGTTGTGCCGCCTGCGCAGCGCGGGTTGATAAGGCACTGAATCATCAGCCGGGCGTCCGGCACGCAGCAGTGAACTATGCCGCCGCCACGGCTACCGTCGAGTACGACTCCGATTGCTGCGACGAAGCATCCCTGCAACAGGCCGTACAGGCAGCCGGCTACGACCTGCTGATACACACCGACGAACATACAGCCGACGAAGTGGAACAAGCCCACCGGCAGAAATATCAGGCACTGAAATTCCGCGCCACGTGGGCCATCGTCCTGTCTCTGCCCATCATCGTCATCAGCATGGTCTTCATGGACATGCCCTATGCCGGCTTGGTGACGGGCATACTGGCCACGCCGGTGGTCTTCTGGTTAGGCCGAAGTTTCTACATCAATGCCTGGAAGCAACTGAAACACGGTGCAGCCAACATGGACACCCTCGTAGCCCTCAGCACCGGCATCGCCTACCTGTTCAGCGTCTTCAACCTGCTGTTTCCCGACTTCTGGCTGTCGCGGGGCATCGAGCCGCACGTCTATTTCGAAGCTTCCAGCGTCATCATCGCCTTCATTCTGCTGGGCCGTCTGCTCGAAGAGCGTGCCAAAGGCAATACTACCAGTGCCATCAAGAAGCTGATGGGGCTACAGCCGAAGACGGTAAACTTGGTGAATGGAGAATGGAAAATGGAGAATGGAGAATTCGCGCAACCCCATTCTCAATTCTCCATTATCAATTATCCATTAGAACAAGTTACCATCGGCCATCTTCTGTTGGTAAAACCCGGCGAACGGGTACCGGTGGACGGAACAGTAGTCAGCGGCGAATCGTATGTGGACGAAAGCATGCTGAGTGGCGAGCCGGTACCCGTCAGCAAAAAGGCGGGTGCTCACGTCTATGCCGGCACCATCAACCAGAAAGGCAGCTTTGTCTTCCGTGCCGAACAGGTGGGAAAGGACACGCTGCTGGCCAAAATCATCCACATGGTGCAGGACGCTCAGGGCAGCAAGGCTCCCGTACAGAAGCTGGCCGACCGCATAGCGGGCATCTTTGTGCCCGTCATCATGGGCATCGCCCTGCTGGCCTTTGCCGCATGGATGGTGTTCGACCCAGCCGGCGGCTTCACTCACGGCCTGCTGGCACTGGTCACCGTGCTCATCATAGCCTGCCCCTGTGCCTTGGGACTTGCCACACCTACCGCCATCATGGTGGGTATCGGCAAAGGAGCCGAACGGGGCATCCTCATCAAGGACGCCGAAAGCCTGGAACGCGCCCGACGCGTAAACGCCGTAGTGCTGGACAAGACGGGTACCGTCACCGAAGGCCATCCGCAAGTGACGTCGCTCCGCTGGAAACACGAAGACGAGCGTCTGGCCGCAGCCTTCTACGAATTGGAGAAGCACTCCGAACATCCGCTGGCCGAAGCCATCGTCCGCTACTTGGAAAATATTTTTCCCCAGTTAGAGAAAAATATTTCTCCAGTTAGGCAATTTGAAAGCCTCACCGGTCGGGGCATCCGCGGCACGGTGGGCACCACCCTCTACTACGCCGGCAACCGCCGTCTGCTGACCGAACAAGGCATCAGTGTCAGCCCGCAACTGGAGGAAGAAGCCGAACGACTGACGGCCGAAGCGCAGACCGTCATCTGGCTGGCCGACGAACACGAAGCACTGGCCATTGCCGCCATTGCCGACCGCATCAAGCCGACCTCGCGACCGGCCATCGCCGCCCTGCAACGTCAGGGCATCGAAGTCCACCTGTTGACGGGCGACAACGAATCCACTGCCCGCGCCATCGCCGCCCAGGCAGGCATCCGCCACTACCACGCAGGCGTGCTGCCGCAAGAAAAGGCTTCATTCATCGCCCGCCTGCAACACGAGGGCAAAACCGTAGCCATGGTGGGCGACGGCATCAACGACAGCGCCGCCTTGGCACAAGCCGACCTCAGCATCGCCATGGGCACCGGTAGCGATATCGCCATGGACGTGGCAGGCATCACCCTGCTGACGGGCGACCTCGGCAAACTGCCCGAAGCCCTGCGCCTCTCGCACCTCACCGTGCGAACCATTCGCCAGAACCTCTTCTGGGCCTTCTTCTACAACCTGATAGGAGTGCCCATCGCCGCCGGTGTGCTCTACCCCGTCTGCGGTTTCCTGCTCAATCCCATGATAGCCGGGGCAGCTATGGCCTTCAGCAGCGTCAGTGTGGTGACAAATAGTCTGAGGCTAAAAAATGAAGAATTAAGAATGAAGAATGAGGAATCTATAAGTAATGAAGAATTAAAAATGAAAAATGAAGAATCCCAAACGAATGAAGAATTGGGCTGCTCAATGCCCGAACGTCCTCAAGAAAATTCTTCATTCTTCATTCCTCATTCTTCATTTTCCGAGGGTTCTTCATTCCCTAAGTCTTCCTATAAAGTCGAAGGCATGATGTGCAACCACTGCCGCATGCACGTGGAGAAAGCCCTGAACAGTCTGGAAGGTATCCGTGCCACCGTCACCCTCGACCCGCCCATAGCCACCATCGAATTCACCGACGGCAAAAGCTACACACTGGAAGAGCTACAGGCACAGATTACGAAGGAAGCCGGAGATTATCAGATTCTGGCGGCTGAACAGGCCTAACTGTTCAGCCACAGCTTCAAGGCCGCTACCCGCTCCCGGCTCACCTGAATGCTGCCGTCGAAAGGAGGCGTAACGTGTACTACCATTTTTCCGTTGAAGTAAGGCTCCAGATCACGAATACAGTTGGCCGAAAGGATGAACTGGCGACTGACGCGGAAGAAGCGTTTCGGGTCGAGTTGTTCCTCCAGTTTGGCAAGTGGCAGGTCGATGATGTGCGTGCGGCGGTCGGCCGTTACGGCAAAGGTCACTTTCTCCTCCGAATAGAAGTAACATACCTCGTCCACAGCCAGGGTGTAAAGGTTGCGTGCACCGTTCACTAAGAAACGGGTACGATAGGCGCTTGCCTGATGTCCGGCAAGGGCACGGAGCAGTTCGGGCATATCGAGCAAACTGTTTTGCTGACGGATGCGGGGAGCCGTCAGGCGTTCAAACTTCAGGAGGGCATCGGCCAGACGCTCCCGATGGATAGGTTTCAGCAGATAATCGATGCTGTTCACGGTGAAGGCACGGACGGCGTACTCGTCGTAAGCGGTTGTGAACACAATCATGCTTTCGGGCTGTGCCTGCTCGATGAAGTAGAAAGACAACCCATCTGTCAGTTGTATATCAAGGAAAAGCAAGTCGGGATGAGGATTGGCAGCAAACCATTGTACTGACTCCTCTATCGTTCCGGGCAGCAGCAGGATGTCCCACTCGGGGCGCAGCTCTTTCAGCATGCCTTGCAGCAGTCGGGCGGCGGGCAGCTCGTCTTCGATGATGGCAGCCCTGATTGTCTTCTTGTTCATCAATTCATCCATCGGTATTCATTCATATAGTAAAGGAACTTTCACATCAAAACAATTCTCCTGCTTCTCCACAACAATCTCCTTACCACACAGCAGACGGTAGCGCTGCGCCAGGTTCTTCAGCCCATGTCCGCCTGAAACGGCTCCCAACTTGGGATGTACGGGATTCGACACACGCAGCCAGGCACTTCCTTCTCCGTCCGTCAGCACCTCCACCGTCACAGTCATCGGTCGCGAAGGACTGATGACGTTGTGTTTCACAATGTTTTCGACCAGCAGTTGCAGCGTAAGGGGTGGCAGTTGGGCTTCCTCGCGAATGGCGTCGGCCACTTGCCAGTCTACCGTCAGACAATCGCCCAGACGGACACGGTGCAGCTGGACATACGTATCGACAAAACCCATTTCGTCGTGCAGACTCACCAGGCGCTTGTCCTGACACGTCAGGATATAACGGTAAACGTCGGACAGGTTCCGGGTAAAGCCGACTGCTCCCTGCGGATTGTATTCGATTTCGGCAATCAGCGTATTGAGGCTGTTGAACAGAAAATGCGGATTGAGCTGGCTTTGCAGTGCCATGTAGCGGGCCTGCAAGGCGCTTTCCTCCAGCTGTTGCGTACGGCGGTAAGCAGCAAGCAAGTCCCTGTAAAAACGGTTACTGACCGACTGACTGACAATGACCAGCTCCGTCAGCCACGTAATAAGCAGCAGGCGTGTCCCCTTATACACCAACTGAAAAGGATGGGGAATGTCGAGCAGCAGTTTCACCGATACCAGCAGCAGATAGTTGAGGGCAAACAGAAACAGGGCCGACAGCACCAGAAAGAGCACCATCCGCCGCCGGTTGTCGAGAAAGGCCGGATAGCTGCTCCGCAACCGCAACCGGATATAACGCATTCCCAGTCCCACGCCGTTGAACAACAGCATCACTGCTACAAAGGCTTGGGGTGTCAGCAGCCGGTCCTGATGGCGCAAAGGAATGTCGGCAAAGCGCACCAGGAAGAAATAGGAAAAGCATCCCAATCCGGAATACAGCAAGATGTCCCAAATGTATGATTGTCTGGTCGGTCGCATACGAGTTCTGTTTTCGTTCATTGTACAAAGCCGGTAGCTTTGGCGTACAGTCCGCCTGCGCATCCGGATAATTTCCTGTACACCGGCGGCGGTACACCCGCAAATATAGCGATTTATCCTTCCCCACAAGCCCGCTGCAATGCACTTTTTGCCAGACAGGCGTTCAGTTTCGAACGGATATGGTTCTGCTGTGCCTCCAGATGATAGAGCTGTGCATTGATAACCTCTACAATGGAGACACTGCCTTCGCGATATTTATCCAGTGCCAACGTCTCACTTTCGGCCGCCTTGCGCAACGAACTTTCGGTCAGTCGCACCTGCTCCATCGCCTGCTGGTAGTTACAACGGGCTGTTTCTACCTCCAGACGCAGCCCGTCGGCCACCTGCATACAGCGTTCACGGGCTATGTCTACCTGATAGCGGCCTTTGTTGCGGGTATGACGACGTTTGCCCCACTCAAAAATAGGCACACTGAGTTTGGCGTAAACCGAATAGTTGGGGTCGAGGTCTGACCGGAAGTCATAACCCGGCGACGAGTAGTTACCATCCACTCCCACTGAAAGCGAGGGCAGATAACGGGCATTGGCCATGCGTGCGGCAGATTGCTGTACGCCGATGTTCGTCTCGGCCATCTGCATCTCGGGGCGACGCGACAGAGCATCCTCCACCTGAAAAGACAATCCGGCCAGAGAAGGAACTGCCACCAGCGTGTCTGTCAGTATCTGCTCCCCGGAGGGGATTCCGGCCAGAGCGTTGAGCGAGAGGCGAGCTACTTCGGCTTCGTTGCGGGCACGTTCCGACCGATAGTCGGCATCGTTCAGCCGTACTTCGGCCATCAGCAGGTCGTTACGGTCGGTATACTCCAGCTCCACCCGTTCGCGAACCACCGCAACCAGCTGCGCTACCGACGTACGGTAACGGTCGGCTACAGACACCAGCTCGCACTGGGCCACACGGTTCCAATAACGTACGTCGGCCTCGTATCGCAGGTCGTTCGTCACGCGACGCACTTCCTGACGGGCTATTTGGTCCTCGCCCCGTGCCTTGTCGTAACCTGCCTGCAAGGCACCGCCTGTATACAACGGTTGCGACAAGTTGAGCAAAGCACCGTACTTCGTATTTCTTCCTTCGAAGGAAAGTACATCATCTGTGCCCGGCACGTTTACGTCCAGCTGCAACGGTTCTCCTGTATAGTTGAAGTTGGCTCCTCCCGAAAGCTTGGGCAGAAAGTCGGCACGTGCCATCTGCCGCGCTGCATCGCTTGCGCCCACGGCATGCTCGGCAGCCCGCAGGTCGGGACTGTAAGCCTGTACCTGGGCACGATAGGCATCGAGCAACGGATGTTCCTGTGCAAGTCCTTGCAGGGTACATACCAACAAGGCACAACACATAGTGATAGAATATCTTGATTTCATACGATAATGGTTGTTAAATAAGTTAAGTCTTGCAACTGACAGCCACAAGTCAAGCGACTTACAAACACCTGACAAACAAGGCTGCATCAGTTTATCTTCTGTTTATCGGAAATAAACAGTCGGTTTATCCGTAGTAAACTTCGAGTTTACCGGCTTTGAACTGTCGGTTTATCGGCAGTAAACTGAGAGTTTACCAAGGCTAAACTGACTGTTTAACCAGGCTAAAGCAGAACAATATCATCCGTAAAACTTGAATAAGGTGAATAATGTCTGATTAATGTTCTGTATAAACAGCTCACTTCTTGGCTGCTTCCGGATAGAAAACTGCATAAAGAGCAGGTGTCACGAAGAGCGTAAGCAACGTGGCAAACGAAAGCCCGAAGACAATGGTAGCCGCCATACCGCCGAACACCACATCGAACAGCAACGGAATGCTGCCAAAGATGGTCGTGACGGCAGCCATCAGCACAGGCCGTGTACGCGACACCGTAGCCTCAACAATGGCATCCGAAGCTTTTACACCCGCCTTGCGTTGCAGGTTCACCTCGTCGACCAGCACAATGACGTTCTTGATAATCATACCCAGCAACCCTAACCAGCCCGCAATGCAGAAAAAGCCAAACTGAAAACCTGTCACCAACATGCCTATCACCACCCCGATGACCGAAAGCGGAAGGATGAGGAAGATGAGCAACGGCTGGCGGAAATTGCCGAACAATGCCACGAGAATAAGTACCAGCAACACCAGTGCCAGGGGGAAATATTTCGTCAGTGCGGCCATGGCTTCTTTCTGGTCTTTGTATTGCGAGTCCCAGAAGAAGGTGTAACCCGGCGGCAACTGCATCTGCTCAATCTCGCTACGGATTTCGCCAAGCACTTCCTTCATCGTGTGACCGGGACGGACATCGCACTGAGCCGCCATCGAAAGTTGCCGGTTGTAGGTCTTCACCAGCGGCCACTCCCAGGCAAGGGCAATGCTGTCGGTCAGCTGTGCCAGCGGGGCAGAGTTGCGTCCGTTCCATACAGCCAGGTCGCCCAAGCCGTCTTGTGACAGGTTGTTGCCACCCGCCGTGCGCAACAATACGGGTACCTGCTTGTCGCCGTCGCGGTAGATGCCTACGGCTGTACCATCGCCCGTACTCTTTACGGCTGTCATCAGGTCGGCCTTGCCCAAACCCAGACGTCCAGCCTTTACAGGGTCGTAGGCTGCCCGAAGCATCATAGCTTTGTTACCCCACTCGTTACGGGCATTCATTACTTTGGGATTGCGCCGCATCACGTCGATAGCTGCCTGCGTCAGCGAGTCGAGCACCCGCGGATCGTCTCCACAGAAACGGGCTTCGATGAGTGCCTGCGGAATGGAGTTCAGTTCGAAACGGTTGACACGTACCAGTGCGTCCGAGAAGCGTTGCGACAACTCATCCTGCAAGCCTGCCTGCATCTGCCGGGCTACAGAAGGACTTTCGGCCTCGACCAGACATTGGGCATAATTGCTCTGCGGACCATAAGCAGCGTTAGCCAGATAGTATCGCGGCGGTGTCTGCCCTACGAAAACCGATACATGTCTGACTCCCGCGCGACGCATCAGCGTGTCGGCCAATGCCTCGGCCTGACGGGCAGTCTCCTCCACGCGGGTACCCTCGGGCAGCCACATGTCTACAGAGAAATACTGTTTATTGAGCAAAGGCATGAACTGCTGGGGAATCATCCGGAAAGCCATGCCACTCAACAGAAGCAGTCCCAGCATACCCGCCAACACAGCATAACGACGACGGATGGTCCACCGCAAAGCACTGCGGAAACGGTCGTAAAGACGTCCCTGGAAGAGTTCACCTTTCAGCTCCTCCGGACGAGGACGGCGTACGAACTCCTGAACGAAGAATACATTCTGCGAAATGGCCAGTACCCAACTGAGCAACAGAGACACGGCAATCACAATGAAGAGTGATGAAAGCAGTTCGCCCGTGATGTGCGGCGAAAGGTAAACAGGCAGGAAAGTAAGTACGGCGATAAGCGTAGCTCCCAGCAAAGGCATAGCCGTAGTGCCTACAGCCGAAAGGATGGCTGTCCGCTTGCGCATACCGCGCTGCATGTTGACCAACGTGGCATCATAGACCACAATAGCATTGTCTACCAGCATACCCATTGCAATGATGATGGCTGCCAGCGACATGCGTTGCAGGGCGATGCCTGTACCATACATATATATCAGTGTACCGAAAATGGAGAATACCAGTCCGCTACCTATCAGGATACCGTTCTTCATGCCGATGAAGAAAAGCAGCACAGCCACCACCGTCACCACCGAAATGATGAGGTTAAGGACAAAACCATCGTTAGCAGCGGCAGATTCGCGGCCCTGATCGTAAACGACAGAGAGGTGATAACCCTCGGGCATTGCGTCGGCCAGCTCGCCGATGCGGGCAGCCACCCGTTCGGCCATATCCACCACATTGCCGTCGGCCACAGTCGAGATGGCAATGCCCACGGCCGGTACGCCGTCGGTCTGCATCAGGCTGCGTGCCGGGTGCAGATAGGCTTCGCTCACGGCAGCTATCTCGCCCAAACGGAAGTAAGCTCCGCTACGCGACACTACTGTCAAGTTCTCCAGTTCTTCCAATGTCGTGAAACTACCCGATGCCTCCACACGAAGGCGGTTGTGTGCCGTTTCTACCGCACCGGCATCTACTACACGGTTCTGGCGATCGAAGGCAGCAGCGATGTCGGCCATCGTTACCCCACTGGCAGCCAGCAACGCAGGATCGGCCTCTATCTCGATGGTACGGTTCTGCACACCAAAAAGTTCCACCCGGGCTACATCCTCCACATCCAGCAGTTCGTTCTTGATGCGTTCGGCCTGATCTTCCAGCTCGCGGTACGTACGTGTCGTGCTGCTCAGGGCATAGAACACGCCGAGCACATCGCCAAAATCATCATTCACAACCGAAGTACCTGCTCCTGCCGGCAACTTACTTTGTGCATCGCCTACCTTACGGCGCAATTTGTCCCAAAGCTGCTGCATGGCATCGGCACGTATCTCTTTCTTCACATAAACGGTAATCTTGGACAGACCGGCGCGGTTTTCCGTCTTCAGATAATAAAGCTCGCCCAGCGACTGTATGGCTTCTTCGAGCACATCGGTCACCTGCTGTTGCACTTCCAACGGCGAAGCACCGGGATAAGTCGTGGTCACTACGGCCTGCTTGATGGTGAACGGCGCGTCCTCCAACTTACCCATACCGATGTACGAGATGATGCCTCCCAGCAATATCAGCCCCAACAACAGCCAGCTCAGTGCTTTGTTCTTCAGGAAAAATTTAGCAATCGTCTTCATACGATGTTCCCTCCTATTCTGCGGCGTCAGCCTGTTCCACTACTACCTTTTCGCCTTCGTTCAGATAGGCCTGACGCGTCACGGCTACCTGCTGACCGGGCTTCAAGCCGGAAACGATTTCCACGCGGCTATCCTTCAGCAAACGACCCAATGTAACCGGACAACGACTCACACTGCCGTCGGCCTGCACCGTCCAGACATAGCTGCCCCGGCGGTCGTCCTGACAGACAGCCGCCTGGGGAATGGCCAGAGAGGAGAGTGAAGCAGAAGTTGAGGAGAGAGATACAGAGAGACTCCCTGCCATTCCTCCAAGCAAGCTATTGTCCTGATTGTCCAGTAAAAGAGTGAGTCGGAAAGAGAGATTATTATCGGCTGCCGTCTGCGTCAGATAGGTTTCGGCAGGAGCAAACACCTGTCCTGGCAAACGGTCGAAGCGTACTTGAAACACTGAATCGGGCGCCCCGCGGCGAAGCGATACGGCCATGTCCTCGGGCACGTAAGTTTCCAGTTTCACCTGCGAAAGGTCGATGAAAGTCAGCACGGGCTGCGAGGCTTTCACTTCCTGATGGCGTTCGATGTATACCTGCTGCACATAGCCATCAAAAGGGGCTATCAGCCGGGTATCGTTCAGTTCGTTCAGCGCCATGTCGTAATCGGCACGGGCACGGGCATAGTCGGCACGGGCTTTCTCGTAAGCCGTGCCAGATACATTATTCTTCTCGTACAGGCTGGCCGTACGGCGATAGTCGGCTTCGGCCTGACGGCAAAGGGCTTCGGCGCGCTCCTTGCGGACAAGGAAATCGCGCGGGTCGATAGCGGCAATCAGTTGCCCCTTGCGGAAGAACTGACCGCTCTGTACTGTAAAGTTCTGCACAGGTCCGCCCACACGGAAGGCCAGCTCAGTCGTACGGCAGGGTTCGGAGATAAAGGTATAGTTGCGGCTGCCGCTGCCTGTCACGGCTTCGGCTTGCGCCACGCTGACTACGGGCAATGCCCGATTTTCTTCGGCCGGCCCTCCGCATGCTGTCAGCAGCAGAGCCAGACACACACCACAAAGTTCTGTTTTCATTTTCTTCTTCATAACTCGTTTACTTCTGCATATAATCACTGCTGCAAAAGTAAAGCGAAGCCGGAAGGATATGAAAGAATTCTTACCCAAGCGAAGTTTCGGGCGACTGAACCGGAGAAAATGCCAATCGAAAGAAGAACTTGCCTTTTTTCAGCACCGCCACGCAACAAATTCAGGAAGTCACTTACACCTGCTCTCGTTTTTTCTTCCTACCTTTGCCCCAAACCGAAAAACTGAATGAATTATGGCAATGTACAAAAGAATCTTACTGAAGCTCAGCGGCGAGAGCCTGATGGGCGAAAAGCAGTACGGCATCGACGAGAAGCGTCTGGCCGAATATGCAGCACAGATTAAGGAAATACACGCAATGGGCGTACAGATAGGAATCGTCATCGGCGGAGGAAACATCTTCCGCGGACTGAGCGGAGCCTCAAAAGGTTTCGACCGCGTGAAGGGCGACCAGATGGGTATGCTGGCTACAGTCATCAACAGCCTGGCGCTGAGCTCGGCACTGGTGGCCGCAGGTGTAAAGGCACGTGTACTGACAGCAGTACGCATGGAGCCCATCGGTGAGTTCTACAACAAGTGGCGCGCCATCGAATGCATGGAAGCAGGCGAAGTAGTCATCATGTCTGCCGGAACGGGTAACCCCTTCTTCACCACGGACACTGGCTCTTCACTGCGCGGCATCGAGATTGAAGCCGACGTGATGCTGAAAGGTACGCGCGTGGACGGCATCTACACCGCCGACCCCGAAAAGGACCCGACAGCCACGAAGTTCCACGACATCACCTACGACGAAGTGCTGCGTCGCGGCCTCAAAGTGATGGACCTCACCGCCACCTGCATGTGCAAGGAAAACAACCTGCCCATTATCGTCTTCGACATGGATACCGTGGGCAACCTGAAGAAAGTCATCGCCGGCGAGGAAATAGGTACGCTGGTTCATAATTGACCACAAACAAACTCTTACAGAATCTTTTTTAGGTACGGATTACAGGATATGCAAATATGTCACTTCATTCCCCCGACAGAAAACCAGCAATCCTGATAATCCGTACCTAAACTGTTTCTGTAGCTCCCCATACAGGGACGTAATGAAACATAAACAGACCCTAAATCAATCTATATACCGAACATGAAAAGAGTCATATTCCTATGTATCTGTCTGCTGCTTTGCCTTACGAGTGTACAGGCAGAACGTACAGTGAAAATAGCCTGTGTCGGCAACAGTATTACTTACGGAGCCGGCATTGCCAACAGAGAAAAGAACAGCTATCCAGCTCAGTTACAATACTATTTAGGAGAAAACTACGAAATACGGAACTTCGGGCAAAACGGAACCACGGTCTTGACCCAAGGAGACCACCCTTACGTACAAACCAAAGTATACAAAGATTCTAAAGAATTTCTGCCGGACATCGTACTCATCAAATTGGGAACCAATGATACGAAACCCCAGAACTGGAAATACAAAGAGCAATTTGCGAAAGACTATCAAGCCCTGATAGACACTTACCGGGCGCTTCCCTCCCATCCGCAAATTATTCTGCTCACACCTGTACGCTGTTTTCTGACTGCACAAAATACCATCAATCCACGCATCATCGAGAACGAAGTCAAGCCGGCTGTTGAACAGTTGGCCTATAAGAACGGACTTGGCATTATCAACCTATTCAACATCTTCGGCGATCAATGGGATCGTTCGCTGATGCCCGACCGCCTGCACCCTTCGTCTATCGGTGCAGGCATAATGGCACGAAAGATAGGCGATTATATTCTGAATGACGGTACAACCAGCCAAACAGATTTTATTCCAACCCAATCCACCCCCTTCAACTTTCACGGATATCAGGGATACGACTTCCGGACGGAGGGTATCTCCTGTAAGATTGTCAAGCCACGAAAAGAAGCCAAGGGGCGTCCTTGGGTGTGGCGAGCACGTTTCTGGGGACACGAACCGCAAACCGACATCGACTTATTGGAACACGGATTCCACATTGCCTATTGTGATGTAGCCAATCTGTATGGCTCGGACAAGGCAATCGAACGCTGGAACAAGTTCTACCAATTCATGACAGCTCACGGATTCCACCAGAAACCGGTGCTCGAAGGCATGAGTCGCGGAGGACTGATCGTATACAACTGGGCAGCCCGCAATACCGATAAAGTAGCATGTATCTATGCCGACGCACCGGTTATGGACATCAAAAGCTGGCCGATGGGAAAAGGAGCATATACCGGTTCGAAACAGGATATCGAACGGATGCTGAAGGCTTACGGCTTCGACAGTGAAGAAGAAGCGACCAACTGGAAAGGAAATCCGCTGGATCACGCCGCACGCATTGCGCAAGCCCGTATTCCCGTATTGCATGTAGTGGGAGATGCCGACAACGTAGTCCCAGTGGCAGAGAATACCGCTGTTTTCGAAGCTGAAATGCGACAGCTGAAATCGCCTATCACCGTGATTCACAAGCCCGGCATCGGCCACCATCCACACTCCTTAAACAATCCAGCACCTATTGTACGCTTCATTCTGAAGGCTACGGGACATTTTTCCAATCCCTGCACCCACGCCGTACCGTGCAACGAATATCGCTCGGCAGCCGGATGGGTAGAAGGTTCGGAATGGCACACAGTGGCACGCGACATCGAGACATCACTGGAAGGACGTAAACTGAAACTTCTGCTGCTTGGCAACTCCATCACACAAGGATGGGGAGGCAACCGGCAGCTGGTGACACATAAACCGGGCAAAGCAGCCATGGACCTTGCATGGGGCGAAGGCAACTGGGAAAGCGCAGGCATCTCTGGCGACCGCACTCAGAACCTGCTGTGGCGAGTAAAATACGGCAACTATAACAAATGCCATCCCGAATACGTGGTAATAGCCATCGGTATCAACAATCTGATAGCCGGACAAGACGAAGCCGACGACACGGCCGCAGGCATCATTGCCGTCACGGAAGAAGCATACCGCCAGTTCCCCGATTCGAGAATCATACTACTGGGACTCTTCCCCTCAGGAAAAGAAAAGAACAGCAATATACGGCAAAAGTGCGATCGCATCCACGAAGTGCTTCAGACGAGGACTTTCGGCGAAAGAGTAAAATACATCAATCCCACAGAATGGTTCCTGGATAAAAACGGAAACATTCGCGACGGATTGTATGCCGGCGACTACATTCATCTGACCGGTAAAGGATACGAGTGTGTAGCCTCGCACCTGAAGAAAATAATCCAGACAGACCGCCAGCCGGAAACCGTCTGGTACAATCCGGCTACCGACTCCGTGCTGCCCATCCAGGGACGCTGCTGGAACCGGGAGACGGGTGGACGCTACCAGCGACTGCCGCAAAGAGCCCAAGAAGTAGTCAGAAAACCAGTATGGAACTTATCTTTAGAGACAGCCGGACTGTACATCAAATTCTATACGAACGCAACTTCCATTCAGGTGAAATATCAGACAACAGGCGGACTAGCCATGCCCCACATGCCTGCAACGGGAGTAAGTGGAGTGGACCTTTACACCATGGACTGCGAAGGACGGCAATACTGGTGTGCCGGAAAATACCAGTTTGGCGACACCATACGCTACACATACGCCGATCTGACCTACCGCAACACGCACGACAAAGGGAATGAGTACACCCTGTATCTGCCGCTGTACAACGGAGTGAAATCGCTGCAGATAGGCGTACCCACAGGCAGTCGTTTCGAGTTCGTGCGTCCGTCGGCCGAAAAGCCGGTAATCGTATACGGTACTTCCATCGCCCAGGGGGCATGCGCCTCGCGTCCGGGCATGGCATGGACCAACATACTGCAACGCAAACTGGACATGCCGGTCGTCAACCTGGGCTTCTCGGGCAACGGACAACTGGATGAAGGCTTCTTCGGTCTGCTGGCCGAAACGGATGCAGCCATGTACGTCATCGACTGCATGCCCAACATGACGGGCGAACGGACAGAACTGATACGTCCCCGCCTGGAAAAAGGAATCAGCATGATACGCAGCAAAAGCAACGCTCCCATTCTGCTGGTGGAACATGACGGATACATGAGCTACCACGCCTCCGACAAGAAACGGGAAGCATTCGAACAGACGAACAAGCAACTGCGGGCCATATACGAGAACATGAAGAAGGAGACCGACAACCTGTACTACCTCAGCTTCGACGAACTGGGTCTGAGCATGGACAGCCAGGTGGACGGTGTACACGCTACCGACCTGGGAATGCAGCAGTATGCCGATGCCTACTACAAGAAGATTACCGGCATACTGTACGCCGGACTCGGCCCATCGTCGTTCGTGCCGTGCCGGCAGCACCGCGACGCCAGCATATACCAATGGGGCAAGCGCCACGAAGAAGTGCTGGCTTACAACGCCCGGGTACAGCCGCAGATTGTGATGCTGGGCAACTCCATCACCCACTACTGGGGAGGAGAACCTTTCGAAAAGCGTAAAGCTGCCGACGACGTATGGCAGAAGCTGTTCGAAGGAAAGACCGTCGTCAATATGGGCTACGGATGGGACCGCATCGAAAACGTGCAGTGGCGAATCATGCACGGCGAGCTGGACGGCTTTCGGGCACAGAAAGTCTTCATGATGCTGGGCACCAACAATCTGGACCTGAACACTGACGAAGAAATCGTCCGCGGCATAAAGGAAACAGTGGAATGGATCGGGAAGAAACAGCCGCTGGCCCAACTGTATGTTGTCAAGATTCTGCCGCGCCGAGGCTATGAAGAAAGACTGCAAAGACTGAATGCCCTCCTCGAAAAGGCCCTGTCGGCCAGTCCGAACGTCCGCGTGCTCGACCTGTCAGACACACTTGTCGGAAAGGATGGCAAGATAGACGAAAAGCTCTTCTCGGACGGCTTACACCCCAACCGCGAGGGATACGAACGCATCGCCCGCAAGCTGAAGCGTTATGTGAAATAGCATCGCCTGCCTCAGGCACAAGGCATGCCACTACCGGCGGGCACAACTGCCCGCCAACGGTACCCCCTTAACGACGGGCGGGGCCGAAGCAGAAGTTGACTCCCAGACTGACATTCAGTTCGCGCCCGATGGTGCTGCTGCGGTAGACATACTCCTGAGCTTCGGCCTCGCCTTCTTTTTCGTACAGGTAGCTCTTGGCTGTACTAAGAGGCTGTTGCCAGAATACGTCGAACAGCAAAGCCATCCGGGGCGTCAGACGATATTGTGTGGATACACCGAAGTTCAGGCAGATGGCCGCCCCGTCGCAGTTCAGCAACAGTTCCTTCTCGCCCTCCTTGATGCTTTCTGCTTTGCGGCTGGTGCCATAATAGCTTTGCCCGATTCCGAGACGGGGATAGCACTGCCAGCGGTCGCCCTCGATGCGGAACACACCGCCTATGCTGTAGGCCAGATGCAGGTGGTCGATTCCCGGCAACAGCTTGTTCAGCAACGCTTCACCCAGCTGCGACCCCAGAGTTTCGTACACGTTGCGGCTCTTAAACAGTTTGAAGCGCACGTCGGCATACCACCCGAAGCGCGGTGCAAACAGGTGCATCATCCGCAAGTCGAATGCGGGCACCGTCTCCGGACGTACCCCGAACAGCAGGGAAGCCGGATTGGGCGACGGTTCGCTCATATCTGTATTCGCCCCCACACCCACGCTAAAGTGCAGCTGGGGCTGATAACGCATCTCGTGATACTGAAGAGCCCTCGCATCATCTTGTTGGGCCAAGGCCGGAAGACAAGCACCGGCACACATCAGAAAGAAAAACAGCAAGCCTTTTTTCATCTATTTCGATATTTAACTTCGTTCGCCTGTTGGCGATGAGCAAAGATATGTATTTCCTCCAAATGCCGTACCGGCAATCAGGAGTTTTTTTTCAACCGCCCGCCGACAGCCATCCGCCCACCTTGCGCGCCGACAACCGACAGTCGACATTTTGACACTTTGCATCGCCAACCCGCCTAGAATCCGATATTTCCGTCCCACAGCCCGTCCGTCGGAAAAAACGGAAGCGAAATTCCGCATTCGCCTCAGATACAGAGCGATAGCAAAATACGGACATTTGAAATAGAAAAAAGACAAGGTTTCCGAAGGCCGAAAACGCTGTTTTCCGAGCCGAAAAGCCCTGTTTTCCTCCGCAACAAGCATTCCCGACGAGCCGAACAAGCATTGTTCGCGAGCCACACAAGCGTTGTTCGCCAGCCGAACAAGCACGGAACACGAGCCGAACAAGCGTTTCTGCCCCCCGAAACAAGGCTTTTCGGGGGCAGAAACCGCATATTTATGCGCTTCCGATTCCTTTTTCGCTTCTATTTCGGCAGTAGCGAAAACAAGTCGTGTCAGCCAAACGAGCAAAAAAATCTCCACTTTGTTGCAAGAAAAGGAATAATACGCTACATTTGCTAAACTTAATCAAATCAACCATCCTATAACGAACGAAACGATATGAAAGACGTAAAAGACATCTTAGGCGAAGCGCAGGAGAAAATGGACATGGCAGTGATGTATTTGGACGACGCACTGGCCCACATCCGTGCCGGAAAGGCAGACGTACGCCTGCTGGACGGTATCCGTGTTGACTCCTACGGCAGCATGGTGCCCATCAACAACGTGGCAGCCGTGACGACACCCGACGCACGCAGCATCGCCATCAAGCCGTGGGACAAGAGCATGTTCCGCGTCATCGAGAAAGCCATCATCGACTCTGCACTGGGCATCATGCCCGAAAACAACGGCGAAATCATCCGCATCGGCATACCGCCGCTGACCGAGGAACGTCGTAAGCAACTGGCCAAACAGTGTAAGGGCGAAGGCGAAACAGCCAAAGTAAGCGTACGCAATGCCCGTCGCGACGCCATCGACCAACTGAAGAAAGCCGTCAAGGAAGGCCTGGCCGAAGACGCACAGAAGGGCGGCGAAGAGAAGCTGCAGAAGGTGCACGACAAGTACATCAAGCAGATCGACGAAATGCTGGCCGCTAAAGAGAAAGAAATCATGACGGTATAAACTGAATGAAGAATGAAAAATGAAGAATGAAGAATTTCCTTACGGGTGGCTGTTGCGCAGCCCAATTCTTCATTCTTCATTCATCGTTCTTCATTCCCTGATCCTCAATTCTCAATTTTCAATTAAATGAGAGGGCTTGTCATCAAAAATACAGGCAGCTGGTACCTCGTCAAGACCGACGAAGGCCAGTGCATCGAATGTAAGGTAAAAGGCAACTTCCGCCTGAAAGGCATCCGCAGCACCAATCCTGTGGCTGTGGGCGACTACGTGCAGATTATCCAAAACAAAGAAGGCACCGCCTTCATCACCGAAATCGAGGACCGCAAGAACTACATCATCCGCCGCGCCTCGAACCTGTCGAAACAGTCGCACATCATCGCCTCCAACCTTGACCAGTGCATGCTCATCGTCACAGTCAACTATCCCGAAACCTCTACTACCTTCATCGACCGCTTCCTGGCCTCGGCCGAAGCCTACCGCGTACCCGTCAAAATCATCTTCAACAAGGTAGATGCCTACGATGAAGACGAGTTGCACTATCTGGACAGCCTCATCCATCTTTACACCACCATCGGCTACCCCTGCTTCAAGGTATCGGCCAAGCAAGGACTGGGCATCGACGCCATCAAGGCCGAACTGCGCGGACGCGTCACCCTGTTCTCGGGCCACTCGGGCGTAGGCAAGTCCACCCTCATCAACGCCATCCTGCCCGAAGCCGACGCACGGACGGGCGAGATATCTACCGTCCACAACAAGGGAATGCATACCACTACATTCTCCGAAATGTTCCCCGTCGAAGGCGACGGCTACATCATCGACACGCCGGGCATCAAAGGCTTCGGCACCTTCGACATGGAAGAAGAGGAAATAGGCCACTACTTCCCCGAAATCTTCCGCACCTCGGCCGACTGCCGCTACGGCAACTGCACCCACCGCCACGAGCCCGGTTGTGCCGTTCTCCGCGCCGTCGAAGAACACTACATCAGCGAGTCACGCTACCAGTCCTACCTCAGCATGCTCGAAGATAAGGAGGAGGGCAAATACCGTTCGGGGTATTAAGTCTGACTGTTACCCCTCTGTCCGGCTACGTCTCGACAGAATTTCGTCCTGATGCTCTAACGCCCACGCCACCAGATTCTCAATGTGGGGCATCAGGCTATAGCCGCTTCCCGTCAGTTCATATTCTACCCGCGGCGGCACCTCAGGATAAACCTGCCGGCTCACCAGCCCGTCTGCCTCCAAATGCCGCAGAGTGACGGTCAGCATCCGTTGCGACACATCACCTATAGACTTCGCGATATCGCTGAAACGCATCGTTCCGTTCGCTTTCAGCGTAATAAGTACCAGCATTGTCCACTTGTCTCCCAGCCTGTCCAGCACGTCGCGCACAGGACAGGCACCTACATGATGAAAGTTTTTCATTCTTTTTAACCTTTTACAATCCGTTCATATCCAGCAAAAGTTACATACGTGTAAGTATCTTACAATCAAGTGCCTTCTTGCCACGTAGTAAGTTTCCCGCTACCTTTGTCCGCACAAAAGTAAGAAAGTTACTTTGAATAACCAATGTACAATTTAAACATTTAAACTTATGAAAAAAAGAGTAGCAGTATTGGCCGTAAACCCTGTAAACGGCTCGGGCCTGTTCCAGTATCTGGAGGCATTTTACGAAAACGGCATTTCCTATAAAGTATATGCCGTATCTCCCACCAAAGACATTCGGACCAACTCGGGCATTGCCCTGCAAGCAGACGATGTTATAGCTAACCTGAAAGGGCACGAGGACGAATACGATGCACTGGTCTTTGCCTGCGGCGATGCCATTCCTGTCTTTGCCCAACATGCCGACGAGCCACATAACATCATGCTGATGGAAGTTCTGAAAACGTTTGGCGAAAAAGGAAAAATCATGATCGGACATTGCGCAGCCGCACTGATGTTCGAAAAAGCCGGCATCACAAAAGGCAGGAAATTGGCTGTGCATCCGTTGGCAAAACCCGCCATCGTGAACGGAACAGCCACCGATAACGCTACCGAGACGGACGGAAACTTCTACACCGCCCAAAACGAAAACAAGATCGCAGCATTGCTGCCCTCTGTCCTGACAGCTCTGAAAGGATAAACGCACTTTCGTTTTAGGACCTCTCTCATATATGGTTCTGCCCGGCATCGGTTTCCCGATGGCAGAACCATATTCTTTTATCTGCCCATGTCTGTATTCATTAACCACCTCTGTTAATAAAGCATAATCTTCTTTCTTCGCTTTAAACCTTTGCGTAATTTAGAAGCCCAATCAAAAGGCTGAATTATACACTACTAATACTACGACAATAGAGCATGAAGAAGAGAGTTAAATGGGGCATCATCGCCGTGATAGGCGCCGGCCTGGCAGGCTGGGGAATTTATTCGCAAATGCCCAAACCAAACGAAGAGTTGGCCGAAGCCAACAAAGTGATGACTAATCAAAGTAAAGGGAAAAAGGCGCTCAACATCAACGCCGTCATTGTACGCCCACAAGTCCTTACCGACGAAATCCCCATCATCGGTAGTCTGATACCCGACGAAGAAGTAAACCTGTCGTTCGAGACATCGGGTAAAATCACCGAAATCAATTTTGAAGAAGGCACCGCCGTCAAGAAAGGGCAGCTGCTGGCCAAGGTAAACGACCGCCCCTTGCAAGCACAGCTGCAACGCCTTGTGGCCCAACTGAAGCTGGCCGAAGACCGCGTGTTCCGTCAGGACGCCCTGCTGAAGCGCGACGCCGTCAGCCAGGAAGCCTACGAACAGGTGAAAACCGAACTGGCCACGCTGAACGCCGACATCGAAAGCATCGAAGCCCAGATAGCACAGACCGAACTGCGTGCCCCCTTCGACGGTGTCATCGGTCTTCGTCAGGTCAGCGTAGGTGCCTATGCCTCACCAACGACCATCGTGGCCAAGCTGACCAAAATATCGCCTCTGAAGCTGGAGTTCTCGGTATCGGAAAGTTATGCCCGTGACATCAAGGTAGGCACCAACCTCACCTTCAACCTCGAAGGATCGCTTGAGGACTATCACGCACAAGTCTACGCACGCGAGTCCAGCCTCGACATCAACACCCACACACTGACCGTACGCGCCCTCTACCCTAACCCCACAGGCATCATGCCGGGACGCTACGCCTCTATCACACTGAAGAAACAGGAGTTCAAAGACGCACTGGCCATTCCTTCGCAAGCCATCGTGCCCGAAATGGGTAAGGACAAAGTATTCCTGTACCGCTCGGGCAAAGCCGAACCGACCGAAATCGTCACCGGCATCCGCACCGAAGCACTTGTGCAGGTCGTAAAAGGACTGGCCGAAGGCGATACCGTCATCATCTCGGGTACGCAACAGTTGCGCACGGGAATGGCTGTGACCATCGATAGAATTAATAATTAAAAATTAATAATTAATAGTTAGGGACGGAAAGACGGCACCGCGACCGCCACTGCTGCAAAGCCAGTCAACGCCTTTCCCGTTTTTCATTATTAATTATTTCCTATTCACTGACTAACATGAACATATCCGAACTAAGCATACGCCGCCCCGTGTTGTCAACGGTACTGACCATCATCATCCTGCTCTTCGGCTTCATTGGTTATACCTACCTCGGTGTGCGCGAATATCCGTCGGTCGACAATCCTATTATCTCCGTGTCCTGCTCGTACACGGGTGCCAACGCCGACGTTATCGAGAACCAGATTACCGAGCCGCTGGAGCAGAACATCAACGGTATCCCCGGCATCCGTTCGCTGACCAGCGTCAGCCAACAGGGACAGAGCCGCATCACGGTGGAGTTTGAACTTTCCGTCGACCTGGAAACGGCCGCCAACGACGTGCGCGACAAGGTGTCGCGTGCCCAACGCTACCTGCCGCGCGACTGCGACCCTCCCACCGTGTCGAAAGCCGACGCCGATGCCGTACCTATCCTGATGGTGGCCTTGCAAAGCAACAAGCGTTCGCTGCTGGAGCTGAGCGAGATTGCCGACCTGACCGTCAAGGAACAGTTGCAAACCATCTCCGACGTAAGTAGCGTCAGCATCTGGGGTGAGAAGAAGTACTCCATGCGTCTGTGGCTCGACCCGACCAAGATGTCGGGCTACGGCATCACGCCTGTCGATGTGAAGAACGCCATCGACCAGGAAAACATCGAACTCCCCTCGGGCAGTATCGAAGGTAATACAACCGAACTGACCATCCGCACATTAGGACTGATGCACACGCCCGAAGAATTCAACAACCTCATCATCAAGGAAGACGCCAACCGTATCATCCGCTTCAGCGACATAGGCCGTGCCGAACTGGGTGCCGCCGACATCAAGAGCTATATGAAGATGAACGGTGTGCCCATGGTGGGCGTAGTCGTGGTGCCCCAGCCCGGTGCCAACCACATCCAGATAGCCGACGCCGTATACGACCGTATGGAACGCATGAAGAAAGACTTGCCCGAAGACGTCACCTACAGCTACGGTTTCGACAACACCAAGTTCATCCGCGCCTCTATCAGTGAAGTGGAAAGCACCGTTTATGAGGCTTTCGTGCTGGTTATCATCATCATCTTCCTGTTCCTGCGCGACTGGCGTGTGACGCTGGTGCCTTGTATCGTAATTCCCGTATCATTGATCGGTGCCTTCTTCGTAATGTATGTAGCTGGCTTCTCCATCAATGTGCTGACGATGTTGGCTGTTGTCCTGTCCGTAGGTCTGGTAGTAGACGACGCCATTGTGATGACCGAGAATATCTATGTACGCATTGAGCGCGGCATGCCGCCGAAAGAGGCGGGCATCGAGGGTGCGAAGGAAATCTTCTTTGCCGTCATCTCCACTACCATCACGCTGGTAGCGGTGTTCTTCCCCATCGTCTTCATGGAGGGCACCACGGGCCGCCTGTTCCGCGAGTTCAGCTTCGTCATTTCAGGCTCCATCATCATTTCTTCGTTCGCCGCGCTTACGTTCACACCGATGCTGGCTACCAAGCTGCTGAAACGGCAGGAACAGAAGAATTGGTTCTACCGCAAAACGGAACCTTTCTTCGAGGGTATGAACCGCCTGTACAGTCGTTCGCTGGCTGCCTTCTTGCGTAAGCGGTGGATTGCGCTGGTATTCACGCTGGCCACGTTCTGCATCATCTTCGTCTTGTGGAACAGCATTCCTGCCGAAATGGCTCCATTGGAGGACCGTTCGCAAATCACGATCAGCACCATCGGCGCGGAGGGCGTCAGCTACGAATACATTCGCGACTACACGGAACGTATCAATGATGTAGTCGACTCCATTATCCCCGATGCTGCTGCGGTAACGGCACGCGTATCGAGTGGTAGCGGAAACGTACAGATCACCCTGAAAGACATACGCGAACGCGATTACACCCAGATGGACGTAGCCGAGAAGCTGACCCGCGCCCTGAAGCCCGAGACAGAAGCGCGCGCCTTCCTGCGCCAACCTTCCTCCTTTGGTGGACGGCGTGCCAGCATGCCCGTACAATACGTGTTGCAGGCCACCAACATCGAAAAGTTGCAGGAAGTGCTTCCCAAATTCATGGAGCGTGTCTACGAGAACGAGGTATTCCAGATGGCCGACGTCGACCTGAAGTTCAGCAAGCCCGAAGCCCGCATTCAGATCAATCGTGACAAAGCAGGAGTGATGGGAGTCAGTACGAAAAACATCGCGCAGACCTTACAGTATGGTTTGAGCGGACAGCGCATGGGCTATTTCTACATGAACGGCAAGCAGTACGAGATATTGGGTGAAATCAACCGCCAGCAACGCAACAAGCCTGCCTACCTGACGGGACTGTACATCCGCAACGATGCCGGCGAAATGATTCAGCTGGACAACCTCGTCGAACTGGTCTACGGAACGGCACCTCCGAAGCTGTATCGTTACAACCGTTTCGTGTCGGCCACTGTCTCGGCCGGACTATCGGAAGGAAAGACTATCGGCGAGGGACTGGAGGAGATGGACAAGATAGCCGACGAAGTGCTGGACGAAACCTTCCGCACCGCACTGGCGGGCGACTCGAAGGACTACAGCGAAAGCGCATCGAGTCTGATGTTTGCCTTCATCCTGGCCATCTTCCTGATTTATCTGATTCTGGCCGCACAGTTCGAAAGCTTTAAAGACCCGCTTATCATCATGCTTACCGTGCCGCTGGCCATTGCCGGAGCGCTGATATTCATGTACTTCAGCGACATTACGATGAATATCTTCAGCCAGATTGGTATCATCATGCTTATCGGACTGGTGGCCAAGAACGGTATCTTGATTGTAGAGTTTGCCAACCAGAAACAGGAAGCAGGCGAAGACAAGATGCAAGCCATCAAAGATGCTTCGCTGCAACGTCTGCGCCCCATCCTGATGACCAGTGCTTCGACCATCATCGGCCTTATCCCCCTGGCCTTTGCCAGTGGCGAAGGAGCCAACCAACGTATCGCCATGGGTACGGCCGTCGTAGGCGGAATGCTCGTCTCAACGCTGCTGACGATGTACATCGTACCTGCTATTTACAGTTATATATCGACTAACCGAAGTAAACTAAAAGAGATATAATGAAACGCATGATATTATCGCTTGCTGCCGCCTGCATCCTGCTGGCGGCGCAGGCACAGAACATTGCCACGTACTCGCTGAAGTCGTGCCTCGAACAGGGATTGCTCAACAACTACTCGCTGCGCATCACCCACAACGAAGAGCAAATCAGCAAGAACAACGCCACACTGGCCAACGCCGGAGCACTGCCCACCATCGACCTGACGGGCGGCTACCAGGCCACACTGAACAACACCGACAGTCACCTGCGCGCCACGGGCGAGACGGAAAAGAGCCGAAACGTCTTCGACCAGACCGTAGACTTGGGCATCGACCTGAACTGGACGCTTTTCGACGGGTTCAACATCTCGACCACCTACCAGCAACTGAAACTGCTGCGCGAGCAGGGCGAGACGAACACACGCATCGCGCTGGAAGACTTCATCGCCTCGCTGGCCGCCGAATACTACAACTTCGTGCAGCAGAAGATACGTATGAAGAACCTGCTATACGCCGTGCAACTGTCGAAGGAACGCCTGCGCATTGTCGAGGCTCGCTACCACATCGGAAACTTCTCGCGACTGGACTACCAGCAAGCCAAAGTGGACTTCAACGCCGACAGCGCCCAGTATATGAAGCAACAGGAACTGCTGCACACTTCGCGTATCAACCTGAACGAACTGATGGGCAACGAGAACGTGGACCAGCTCATCATGACGCGCGACAGCCTGATAGACGTCAACGCCTCACTCGACTTCAACGAACTGTGGAACGCCACACTGGCCGTGAACGCCTCGCTGCTGAAGGCCGACCAAAACACCGTACTGGCACAGATGGACTATAAAAAAGTGAACTCGCGCAACTATCCCTACGTACGGCTGAACGCCGGCTACGGCTACACCTTCAACAAGTACGACGTGAACAACTACGACCGCCGCAACAACTTCGGCTTCAACGGCGGAGTGACCATTGGCTTCAACCTCTTCGACGGTAACCGCCGCCGCGAACGCCGCAACGCCGCCATTGCCGTAAAGAACGCCCGCCTGCAACGCGACGAACTGGAACTGGCCCTGCGTGCCGACCTGAGCAACCTGTGGCAAGCCTACCGCAATAACCTCGAAATGCTGAACCTGGAACGGCAGAACCTCATCGCCGCCAAGGACAACCATGACATCGCCATGGAGCGATACATGCTGGGCGACCTGTCCGGTATCGAAATGCGCGAGGCACAGAAGAGCCTGCTCGACGCCGAAGAACGCATACTGACCGCTGAGTACAACACGAAACTCTGCGAAATCTCGTTACTGCAAATCAGTGGCAAGGTGACTAAGTATTTGGAATAAAGCGAATACCCTCCCAAAGGTATCCGATAGTCGTTTCCAGGCGCGGATTACACGGAAGAACACGGAAGAAAGAAAGATAATCCGTGAATTCTCGCGTAATCCGCGCCTGAATTCAGATGGGCACGTCCTCTCCGGCACGTTCGCACCTTAGCCCAGCACCCACCGCGTATTCCGCCCGAAGCACCGATAAGCCAGCGAAACCAACAGCCACGACACTCCGAACGCCACAACCGAAGCCAGCGGTATCTGCAACGAGATGGGGACATCGAGCGTGCGCATCAACACCACCGAAGGGCCGGTAAAGAAATAGTGTATCATGTAAACGCCAAATCCACAGAGTGTAAGGTTGGCCAGCGCACACTGCAAACGTTCTGAACGTATCCGAATCTGCTTGCAAAGCATGAAGACGGGGATGGTCATCAATGCCACGTTCAGCGAGCAGTAGGTAAAGAACAACTCCAGCATTTCGTCCGTATAGTCGGGCAAAGAAGTCATGTGCCTGAACCCGACGAACGTCACGGCATATCCCACCGCAAACATCGGCACTCCGACCAGCAACAGCGTGCGTCCGCTCCAGTCGTGGTGGCGTAGGTAATGGCCTAAAAGCAGATAACCGTTGAATCCGGCAAAGTAGTACAGCATGCCAAACGAATTCCACGAGCACGTGCCCCACAGATATCCGGCTACGAACTCATTATAATAAGGTAAAAGCAACGTCACGCCCCACAAGGCCAGGAAGCCCAGCTTGGCACGCTCCGAAGCCTGTGCCACCCAAGCCGAAAAGATGGGCAAATACAGATACAAGCCTATCAGCAAATAGATGTACCACATGTGTACATCCAATATGGAGAAGTTGAACGGAATGCCTCCAATGTACCCCAGACTGACGGCAAACGACTGACGCATCACATCCTCGCCTGCATAAGGAAAGAAGTCGAGAATCACCCGCGGCTCCACGCCCAGCAGTCCTGTCACCCACGGAAACAGGTTATAGATAACCGACCAGATGAGGAACGGAAAGAATACACGCCCGATGCGCTTCCGGTAGAAAGTTCCGCTACTGCCGCTCACCGGAAGCAACAGGGCACCGGTAATCATCACAAACAGCGGCACACACGGGCGCAACGCTGCCCCATAAACAGCTCCCCAGAACTTGATTTTACCGATATCGGGCGAAGTACCCGGAAAGAAATTGAAAGGATCGGTGCAATGACAGCACACAACGGTGAACATAGCCACCAGCCGGACCACGTCCAGCCACACAATACGACCAGTGTCTTGTCGTGAAAGAGATTGTTCCATAATGTCTATTCTTCATGATTTCAGCGCATAAAGATAGTAAACGATGGCGATATCTGCCAAACAGTCGCACACAAAAATCCGGCTGAAGCCAACTTTCCCCGTCCGGCAGTTCTCCCCCTTCCAGAAGCACTCTCACAGCCCTTCCGAGAGACACTTGCATTACATTTATGAAACACTTGCACGGCTCGCGAGCCGTACAAGTGTTGCTCGCGAGCCGTGCAAGTGTCGCTCAAAGCCCTGTCAGGCACCCCAAAAAAGAGAGCCGCCGGAAGCCTGTCGCAATCAGCAACAGGACTTCCGGCGGCCATCCGTTTTATGGTTTGCATCAGGCAGACTTCCCCACCGGAAAATCTGCCCGACGATTGTTATTACTTGCAGCAACGGGGCTTCAGTTGCTTGAAGAAGTCGTTACCCTTGTCATCGACGAGGATGAATGCCGGGAAGTCTTCTACTTCAATCTTCCAGATAGCCTCCATACCCAGTTCGGGATATTCTACGCACTCGATGCTCTTGATGTTGTTCTGTGCCAGGATGGCTGCAGGACCACCGATAGAACCGAGGTAGAAACCACCATGCTTCTTGCAGGCGTCGGTCACAGCCTGGCTGCGGTTACCCTTGGCCAGCATGATCATGCTACCACCGTGGCTCTGGAACAGGTCAACGTACGGGTCCATACGTCCGGCAGTCGTCGGTCCCATCGAACCGCAAGCCATGCCCTTCGGAGTCTTGGCAGGTCCGGCGTAGTAGATGGGGTGATCCTTGATGTATTGCGGCAGGTCTTCGCCACGGTCCAGACGCTCTTTCAGCTTAGCGTGAGCAATGTCGCGGCCTACGATGATCGTACCGTTCAAGCTCAGACGGGTAGCAACCGGATATTTGGTCAGTTCCTTCAGGATGTCGGCCATCGGCTGATTCAGATCGATGCGTACAGCGTCGCCCTCGCCTGCCTGACGCAGTTCTTCGGGGATAAGTTCGCCCGGATGGCTGTCCAGCTTCTCAATCCAGATACCGTCTTTGTTGATTTTGCAACGGATGTTGCGGTCGGCCGAGCACGATACGCCCAAACCAACGGGGCACGATGCACCGTGACGCGGCAGACGGATGATACGTACGTCGTGAGCATAGTACTTACCACCGAATTGTGCACCCAAGCCGATGTTGTGAGCCTCTTCGAGCACTTTCTTCTCCAGTTCCACGTCGCGGAAAGCACGACCGTACTCGTTGCCCGTAGTAGGCAGGTTGTCGTAGAAACGAGTAGAAGCCAGCTTCACAGTCAGCAGGTTCTTCTCGGCCGACGTACCACCGATGACGAAGGCAATGTGATAAGGCGGGCAGGCAGCCGTACCCAGCGTCTTCATCTTCTCAACGAGGAAGGGAACGAGCGTCTCGGGGTTCAGGATAGCTTTCGTCTCCTGATACAGGTAAGTCTTGTTGGCCGAACCGCCACCCTTGGTGACGCACAGGAATTCGTATTCCATGCCTTCGGTAGCCTCGATGTCAATCTGTGCGGGGAGGTTGCACTTGGTGTTTACCTCTTCGTACATGGTGAGCGGAGCGTTCTGCGAGTAACGCAGGTTCTCCTCAGTATATGTCTTGTACACACCCAGTGAAAGGGCTTCTTCATCGCAGTAGCCCGTCCATACCTGCTGGCCTTTCTCGCCGTGGATGATGGCTGTACCGGTGTCCTGGCAGAAGGGAAGCAGTCCCTTGGCAGCCACTTCGGCATTGCGCAGGAAAGTCAGTGCTACATATTTGTCGTTGTCGCTGGCTTCGGGGTCGCTCAAGATCTTGGCCACCTGCTCGTTGTGCGAGCGGCGCAGCATGAACGATACATCGCGGAAAGCGGCATTGGCCATGGCGGTCAGTCCTTCCTTTTCAATCTTCAGGATGGGTTTTCCTTCAAACTCGCTTACAGACACATAGTCCTTCGTAAGCAGATAATACTCAGTCGTATCCTTGCCCTTCTCGAACATGGGCTGATACTTGAACGGAGGTGTTGTTGCCATAATTACTACTTGCTTTAAAGTTGTTATAATCTTGTTGCTTGCAAAGGTAAGAAGTATTATCGAAATATTTCTTTAATCGAAAGCCTTTTCTTTGACGGCAAGGGAGGTTTTTAGGAATAATTTATTAGCTTCCCTACCAATACATCGTTTCTTCGTACCTGCCTGTACAAGCCTATTTATTCTCCACCTTCTTCATTCTTCCTATCAACTCATCCCCCAACGCGCTCTTCACCTCGATGTGTTTCAGCACGGCAGTGACAAAAGGATTGCTCTCGAAGTCGCCACGCACTTGTTCGAAGTCCATTTCCTTTTCCAGACGCGAGCCGTCGGCACCGAAACCGGTCATGGAGGCCATGGAGAACTCTTTTTTGGCATCCTCGTAAACCATGCGGTCGAGGCCGATGACAGACTCTTTCCACTTCTCGACGATGCGAATGATGTCGGCAGCCGTCATGGCTTCAGGCTTCACGCCGTAAAACTCTTCCAGCTTCTCGTAAGCCCACGTCCACTCGTACGTATAATAGTTGAGGTGCATCCGTTCGAACTCGGCATTAATCTCTTTCAGCTTGTTGACAGAACCGTTTTCAATTCCGTCCATCAAGGCATCAATCTCACTCTTTGGTGCTATCAGGCCAGAGATATCTACCCATTCGCCCGTACCGATAGAGGTGTCGGGACGAAGGCGGGCGCGAATTTCATCATCGTTGCGGAAGTCAATGCCTTCGAGCCGTTTGATGACCGAGTTGCCGAGGAACTTGTGGATGGCAATCTCGTAAAATTTGATGCCCTTGGCCAGCGACGAGTTGCGTATCTTGGCGCTGTGGAAAGAATAGATATCGGACAGTTCACCACTGGCATGACGCAGGTTGAGCAACGTCTCACGCCCCTTGAACATCTTCTGCACGGTGTAAGGACTAAGCAGGTTATAATTGATGAAGTCCAGCTTGTTGGAATCTTTGCGGCCGTCACGCTTGGGCCACTTCTGCGCATCACGAATCGTACCGACACTGCGCAGGTTGACGCCCGGCACCAGATATGTAGTGTTGTTCTGCTCGATGAGGTACGAGAATGGCAGGTTGGACGTATCCGAATGGTTGACATGGCGCCCCATGACGAGCGAGAAAGCACCCACGCGGGCAGGCCACAGGATGTAAGAGTCGGACGTAGTCTTGGCGCCACGCTCCAGCGTACCTTGGTGAATGGGGCCGAGCTTGTACATGTGATTGCTCTGGTTAGAGCCCGAACCGGCATTCATAAACGAGAACATACCGGCAATGAGCAGCGTCGACTTGTGGTGCGTCACGGTGAACGGTCCGGCAAAGATGGCACACGCCTCACCATTCTCTCCCTGGCAGTTGCTGAAGAACAGCGAATCGCTGGCCGAATAGTTATGCCCCAACTTACAGGCCTGCCCCACGAAACAGCGGGTCAGCATCACTCCATCGTCGACGTGCGAGCCGCTGGAGATGATGAAGTCGTCGCAGATGACCCCATCTCCAATGTATACCGGAGCAGCCTCGTTACTGTTGATACTACCGTTATAGAGACGGCAAGTACCAACGATTCGGGCATGGCTGCCAATACGTATGTTCTTGATAGAACCTGTATTCATAATCGTCACATGGTCGCCTATCGTACCCATTGCGGAAGCGTGCTTATTGGCATAGAATTCGGTTATCTCTTTCAGCCGGGCAATGAGTTCGGGACGGTGGCGGTAAAGTGCCATGATATAAGCCAGATGCGCCGACAGCTTATCGTTGATAAGTACCTCGCGGCCACCGGTTTCGTTGAGGACCGACACCTCGACACCGTTTCCGAAACGCGAAAGGCCGTCGACGAGGATGATATCCACATTCTCGATGAACGTGTCGTGCCCAATCTCGTAGTTGGCAATGTAGTTCTGCACGTTCTCAATGCAACAGTTGTCACCCACAGTGACGTTGTGCAATGTCACGTGACGCAGTCCCGAATGCTTGCGAATGCCGCCCGCCAGTGTAAATTCGGACTGGAACACGCCCAGACGCACCTCACCCGAAAAACGGGTATGATGTACAAATTCGGTCGAAAAGCCTTCCGACACACTTACTTTCTCCCAATCGTCGGCCAGACAAGACTGGCTCTTGAGCCGAAGCACTTCGTCTTCGGTCAGTTTTCTATACGTATTCATTCGATATTCATGGTTTATGCAGCCGACAACTTCCGCCTGTCAGCCTGCGTTATTTCATTCAGTCTGTTTTATCCTTTGCCTCAGGACTCCCCAAAAACACATGAAACGCAAGCAGAAGCCGCCTGCATCAGGCTGCATCTGCTTACGTTTCATAGAGATTCAGTTTGTTTCTCTCCGGCAAGGCCGGAACAATGCGTATGCTTATACTTCTCCGTTTTCGTCGTAGTTCTGGTAAAGGAAATCGTTATACGGATACTTCTGTACATGCAGTTCCTTTACACGCTTATATACCGCGTTCTTCATTTCTTCCAGATTAATACGCTCGCGAGCTGAAATGAACAGACAGTTGTCTTCCATCTTGGCCATCCAAGTACGCATCAGTTCCTCCAGCGTCCAGTTCTCCTTGGTACGGGGAGTCAGGTCGTCTTCATCCTTCTGAACATAGGTATATGCGTCTATCTTGTTAAACACAAGCATCATGGGCTTGCCGGCCGCACCGATGTCGGCCAATGTCTTGTTCACTACTTCTATCTGCTCTTCAAAGTCGGGATGCGAAATGTCTACTACATGCAGCAGCAAGTCGGCTTCACGCACCTCGTCCAGCGTCGACTTGAAAGAATCTACCAGATCGGTGGGCAACTTGCGGATGAAACCGACAGTATCACTCAGCAGAAATGGCAGGTTGTCGATGATGACCTTGCGCACCGTCGTATCAAGCGTGGCAAAGAGCTTGTTTTCGGCAAATACTTCACTCTTGGCCAGAAGATTCATCAGTGTAGACTTGCCGACGTTGGTATACCCCACCAGTGCCACACGGATCAGACGTCCACGGTTCTTGCGCTGCGTGGCCTTCTGTTTGTCTATCTCGACCAAGCGTTCCTTGAGCAGCGACATACGGTTCAAGATGATACGGCGGTCCATTTCGAGCTGTGTTTCACCCGGTCCACGAAGTCCCACAGAGCCCTTTCCACCACCGGCACCCGAGCCACCACCCTGACGTTCAAGGTGCGTCCAAAGGCGTTGAAGACGGGGCAACATGTACTTGTACTGTGCCAGTTCGACCTGCGTCTTGGCGTTGGCCGTCTGTGCACGCATGGCGAAGATGTCGAGGATGAGCGACGTACGGTCCAGAATCTTCACCTTCAGTTCGCCTTCGATGTTACGTATCTGTTTGGCCGACAGTTCGTCGTCGAAGATTACCATTCCGACTTCTCTCTCTGCCTCTTCTTCATCGTGGATGTATTGTTTGATTTCGTCCAGTTTACCTTTTCCGACGTAGGTCACCGAGTTAGCCTGGTCCAGCTTCTGCGTGAACCGCTTTACGACTTTCGCCCCGGCTGTCTCAGCCAGGAAGGCCAGTTCGTCAAGGTACTCATTCGTCTTACGCTCGTCCTGCGTCTTCGTAATGAGTCCTACCAACACGGCTGTCTCTACCTGTGCTTCGGAAATTACAAATTCTTTCATTGCCATTTCTCTATACCTTATTTATATATATATACTGTTCCGATGCCGTCCGTTCCAAGGGTAGCTGTGCGGACAACTGCCCAGCCCCAGCCAATACGCAGCATCATTGCGCGGCAAATATACTGATTTACCGGGAATAATTACTATAAGAAACAGCCTTCATGTAATTGACAGATATAAAAAAATAAGGTGGCAGAAAGTTGAAAAACAATCTGTCACCCTATTCTATAATTGTTTTCGGAACGGTTTCCCGATATTTTTCAAAGTTGAACGTCTAATATTTAACCATCATTAGCAAAGCGTTTTTTCCATACAAATAGGCTCGTGAGACGTACAAGTCACACCTGCAGGAGTAACTACTTATGTTAAATAACGTTCATTGCATCGACTACTTACGATTCAGAGTAAAGTCAGAAGAAACTGCATTCCAGCCATCGGCTATCTTTATCTGATGTGAAGCTGCCGCATTACGTTGTACCGCTACCGGACGGATATTCAATTCAGTATTGTAAATACGACGAGGTTTGAAGCCAAACTTCACAGCCTTACTGAAGTCTATAGCGTTATTCCAACCGGTACTGAAAGAACTTGCAGCAGACTGAGTAGCAGGTGCCCATGTCAATGTATTCCAATAACCACTCATCAAACTGAATCCACCATTAACTGCAGCTATATATATCATACCATCGTACTTACCTTCATTCGACTCATCGTTCAGGAATTTCAAATTTCCATCTTTCGTCAAACCTGCTATCAATCCCTCATCAGAGAATTCTTGATTTGTGCTATTATAAGCAGCAACCATTACCGGATAGCCTTGGAAAGGTGCCAGCTCCTGAAATTTAAATTTCAAGAAACCAGTAGATTCATCATAAGTCAGTTCCATTGTATCATCATAGTCATTCATAGCAGAAAGTCCAGTTACCGTCAACGTAGAAGCATCTTTCACAGCCACTGTAATGGGCAAACTGCCTTGATATTGATTCTTTTCATAGTCATAGAATTCAACTCCCCATGTACCAGCATACTTCTCAATAGGAACATTCTTCTGCAATTGTTCGATTTCACTCTGTCCCCACAAGAAGGTCTCAATAACTTGCTGTAGTTCAGCGGTTTTTTTACCATCTTTGTCAGCCAAATAGAAAGTAAATCCAAGAGTCAACTTTTCTGTATCAAGATCATAAGACGATTTGTTCGGCGTACCTTCCAAATAAACAGTGTTACCGAATGATGTCAAACCTGTAGTCTTCTGTCCACGAGGTATAGTTACCACACCAGTCTCCATATCAATATGGAAGTAGATGTGTGCCTTCTCCTCATTCGAATACAAATTGGGCATGCGATAGAATGTAGCATCCTCGTTAGACTGCTGTACAGCCTGCATCCAGCTTTCTCCCATCAACTCAGAAGTAAAAAATCCTGTAGCTTCGGGCAGATCTTTCCAAGTATAATCACGGTCATAATCAGCTTCAAGCAGAGCCGGATCGAGTGCCAACGTCGTCGTTGTAGTAATAGGCATAATAGAGTAGTTCAGCACATTAAGATAAAGGGCTCCGAGAGTAAGCACTTTCTTATTTGCATCGTAACTACCTAATGGATACTCTTTACTAGTAGGTGGCACAGGACTTCCCCCAACACTAAGATTACATGCAATTGAGCCAAAAGTTTCAGTTGTTGTATCTTCTGTATCTATATAAATTTGGCTACCATCTACAGTAAACGTAAATCCAAGAGCTGTAGGAGCGATATAGTAAAGAGATTTCCCCGTAGCATCCTTGTACGTTTCACCATCGATTACAATATAAGGCAAATCTGAGTCATCAGCAAACACATTTCCTCCGAAAGCAGCACGGAAGTAATCGTTATTGAACGGGCTGCGGAAACGGTACAATTCACCTTCCTTAGCCTTTTCAACTGTAATACCAGTAGTTTGTACATTGGCCATACCGATTATACTGAAGACACTCTCAGTTAAGATAGCTTTCTCACTTACAACTTCCCATGTATAAACAACCTCTTCAGGATACAAAAAACTTAATGTAAGTGATGAATTCGAATAAGGCGTTCCATCACTAAACGTCAGTGTTACCTGATAAGTTGTACCACGTACCAAGTTATCATAGGCAAGTGTCAGGCTTGAAGTAGAAGAACCATCAGCAAAGCTAACCGTAGAAGGAACCGTAAATACATTTTCACCTCCTTCGGTAAATGTAGCCTCAAGCGAAGCTACTACATCACCAACAGACGTCGAACGCATAACATCCAACGTAATCTCACCAGAAGTTCCATCTAATGTATAGGAAGTTGCTACAGAAGTAGGGAAATAAATTCCTTCCCCTTCAACCGGTCCGGCTGCCGTATAATCAACACTGTCGGTACAAGAAGTCCAACCCAGTGCCAATACAGTCATCAAAGCGACCAGCAAACCATTTATCTTTTTCATATCAAAAAAATCTATATTAAAAATGAGATACTAGTTATATTAATTTATTTCTCAGAAGGATCAACCCAAACATCATAAGCACCACTGGGGTCAGGATTTTCAAATCCTATCAAAGCAGAGTTATTGTTCTTCTCCGACTGTACGATACAGATATTCATCCATGCCGGACGCCCGTTGGTGTTGAAACAAACAGCCGGACTAAAGTTAGTACCTGTATAGCCACGCTCAACCGACATGTTCAGACGTTTGATATCGAAGAAAGATTGACCTTCTCCCCACAGTTCAATACGTTTTTGGAAGATGATTTCATCGATAAGTTCTTGTCCGGTAGCATTACATACATAATCCGGATCACGATAAGTCATCATAAAGTTATTCAGCAAAGTTGCAGCTTGTCCATCGCCCAGCTGGGCTGCTGATTCAGCTTCGATGAAGTACATTTCCTCAACACGCATCAAAGGATAAGCCGTAGAAGCGCCTACCGTAAAATCATCACAATTTCCTTCTGCAGGACGAAATTTCACAGAAGCATATTCACTCAATCGACTCTCAAAATTACCAAAAGCTGAAGAAGTAAGGAATTCTGTCTCCCCCTCAAGCATACCACCTTCAGGAGCCTTCCACAGTTTCTTACGAAAATCTGTGTCGCTCAGCTTATTATACAGGCTAGCACCAATCATCAGGGTAGGACCTTGAGATGAATATCCAAAAGAAGTCTCATTTGACATCCACGAAGCCCAATTTAAAATACCGGTCTTCACCAGATTATCCTCGGAAACCATTTGCGAGCCCCACATCCAACAAGATATATCATTGAAACCTTTAGTAGTGCTCAGGCACTGTGTTTCAGTCATCGGCGAGCCAGAATAGCTATTGATGGCATTACGTGCATAAGTTCTAGCTTCTTCATAGTTGCCCAACCACTGATACAGACGGGCTTTCAAACCATATACCACATCCAAATGAGGCAGAGTCTTAGACGATTCTGTCAATTTTCCAATATGCTCTTCAGCAAAATCCAAGTCAGCTAAAATAAATTCTGCCATAGCCTCTTTGGTAGCACGTGGATTGTTGCGTGCTTCAGCTTCCGTTGTTGTCTCAGTCACAATAGGTACAGTCAAACCTAGGACATTATCACCTGTTGTTTTATCGTTCGGCAAAAACTCGAACATACGAGCCATATCCAGATAGAAGAATGCGCGGAAAGCATGTGCAGCAGCCAAATATCCTACCTGAGTTTCAGAAGCCGTTTCTGGATCAAGGGCGGCAATCAACTTATTTGTTGTCAGCACAGCTTGCCAGTAGTAATTCCAAATAAACTGCGGATATACGTAACTTTCACCTTGATATGTATTCTCCTCCCAAGACGAGAACCAGTCATAACTATGACTAATTACAGCCATATCAGCCGTCATCACGTCGCGGACATGCATGATAGATCCATATCCCCAATCCCAGTGATAATCACTACTTACGACACCTAGGACATTCAAACTGGCCGGCATAGCCCACAGCATAGCAGCCGCAGCCATATCCGACGAAGTAACTTGGTCTTCAGTGGCCACACTTGTGGGGAAAGTTTCTTCGATACATCCCGTAGTCATTACAAGGGATGAAGAAAGACAGATTCCCGCTAATAACTTTGATATATTTGTTTTCATATCGTCTATAATCAGATTAAATTAGAATGTTAAAGTAATACCTCCCGAAATAGTACGCATCGGTGCATAATATGAATTAGTAACCGATCCTGTGATGCTCTGGCGAGGATCAAGTCCCTGACGCTTCGACCATACCCATACATTATCAGCAGACAAATAGACACGAATCTTTTCGATCTGTGCATGACGGGTCAAACTAACTGGCAGTGTATAACCGAAGTTGATATTCTGCAAGCTCAAATAGGAAGCACTTGTCAGAAAACGGTCAGAGGTGGCCGTCGTATAATTATCACCAAACTGGAAACGTGGAATATTGGAACCACTATTCTCCGGAGTCCAAGAATTCAGCAAATCAGCGTGGAAAGCATTACCTTTACTTGAAGCTGTAGGAGGAGCCATCATAGAAGCATAGTCACCATCATACACCTGTCCGCCAATCTGATAAGTGAAATCCAAAGCCAAATCAAAGCCTTTATAAGTCAAGCTGGTTCCGAAACCACCATACAAATCGGGCAAAGCAGTACCACACAAATAATAGTCTGCATCGTCGTACGCAGTGGTAGTCTCAACACCAATTACATTCTTATCAGCATCCAGAACATTCTTGTAATAAAGAGCCTGTCCATCTTCTGACACGCCTGCATACTTTTTAATGCGGTAAGTATACAACGACTCACCTTCTCCGAAGTAATAACTTCCACTACTGTAACCCGGAACTCCGTCAACAACCATAGTCTTACGCTCTTCCGGCAAGTAAGTAATCTTATTCTTATAGTGAGTCAAGTTCAAGTTAATATCCCAAGTCAAGTCATTAGTCTTAATTGGAGTTACATTAAACTCTGCTTCCAAACCTTGGTTACGCATATCACCCACATTAGCATAATAAGAAGTGTAACCAAATGAAGGTGGCAACGGGAATGAGAATAACATATCACTTGTTTTACGGTAGAAATACTCTACAGTACCCGTAAAACGTCCCTTAAACAGTTCAAAGTCGAAACCGGCATTAAAGTTACCATTAGTTTCCCATGTTATATCTTTGTTACCCATTGTATTGGGGATAGCTGCAGGGTTACCACCAGAGTTAACAATCGAATAAGTATTTACATAACGGTAGTCACCGATATTATCGTTACCTTGTGAACCGTAAGAAGCTTTAATTTTCAACATATCTACCCAGTCTACATCAAAGAAGTCTTCTTTTGAGATAATCCAAGCAGCACCTGCCGACCAGAAGTTACCCCAACGATGGTCAGGATGGAAACGCGAAGAAGCATCACGACGATAAGAACCTGAAAGGAAATATTTCTCTGCGAAGTCATATTGTACACGGCCGAAATAGCCTTCCGTATTATAATCAGTTGTATAAGAATCGCTTCCGTTCTCAGTAATAGCTCCTGCCATTTCCTGATTGTTAGGATCAAATACATTCGACTTGCTGGCATATAAATAATAGTACTTATAACGGAAAGATTCATGTCCCAGCATCACTTCCAAATTGTTAGAACCAAAGCTACGCTTCCAGTTCAAAATCTGTTGGTGATTGTATGACAACTGACGAGTGTGATATTTTGATACAACACCATTTGATGTAGCATATTGTCCATAGTAAGGATTAGTAAATCCGTTTGTGCGCGTTTCATCGATATTCACGCCGCTTGTCCACGTAAACTTAAAATCTTTCAAGAAACGAACCTCTGCAAATCCGGTCGCAGTCATGGCATTACCTTCAGCATTATTTGTATCCAACAAGTTAGCAGCATAAGCATTCGAGCCGCTAAGGAACGGACGAACCAAGCCTGCATTATCTTTGTTACCGAAGTCATAAACGGTATATCCGTTCTTATCTTTCATAATGTTGCCCTCTCCGTCACGAATATACAAAGGATAAATCGGAGCAACCCGAGTAGCAAAAGCAAAAATATTACCAGAAGAGTTAGATGCACCATCTTCGCTCAACGAATTGGAATTAAAATGTGTATACGACATGTTAGCACCAACCTTCAACCATTCTTTCACCTGATAATCAGCTTTCAAACGACCTGTTAAACGCTCGTAATCAGAGTTTTCAACAATACCTTCATTATCCAAATAGCTGATAGAAGCATAGAATGAAGACTTGTCGGAACCTGCTGATACGCTTACATTATACTCCTGACGCAAACCATTTTTGTAGGCTTCATCCAACCAATCGTCCGGACGTACCAAATATTGTTGACCATTATAATCTATAATATTACCCAAAGTAGCATTCGGGTTCAGTTTTCCGTTTACACCGATCAAGTATTGTCCTTCAGGAACAGTATAAACATTGTATCCCAAACCATAGCTACCACTAGCCAACATATTAGTATTGGCACTTGCATGCGCAGCAGCTTCAGTCATGCCTTGCGCATTCATGAAGTAACTCTTCAATGCGCCGTAATACATTTCATAATATTGTGCAGGATTATCAATTCTGTTATAATCCTGGGTTGCACGTGAATTCGAACCCCATTTAGCATCAACAGTAACACGCGCCTGGCCAGCAGTACCTTTCTTTGTAGTAATAATAATCACACCGTTAGCACCACGAGCACCATACAACGCATTTGAAGCGGCATCCTTCAACACTGTCATCGACTCGATATCCTGCGAACTGATATTGTTCAAATCGCCCTCATAAGGAGCACCATCCAGAATGATCAACGGGTCGTTACCTGCATTGATAGAACTGATACCACGAATACGGATCGAAGGAGTTGTCGCACCCGGTTGACCGGAAGCATTGTTCAACTGTACACCAGACACTTTACCTGTCAGAGCATTAGCCACATTGGAACTTTGAATTTTACCGATTTCCTCTGACCCTACTACTGTAGCCGAACCGGTAAATGCAGACTTCTTAGCCGTACCATAAGCCACTACCATCACTTCATCCAAAATCTCTGTATTCGATTTCAATATGATACGCATAGTAGGCTTAATTTCAGCTTCTTGCGTCTCCATTCCAATGTACGAAATCTGCAGAGTCTTCGCGGAACTTGGTACGTTCGTTAATTCGAATTTACCATCTATATCGGTCACAATACCAATCTGTGTACCTTTCACCAATACAGACGCTCCAATAACTGGCTGCCCGTCTTCTTCCGAAATCACGACACCCGTGACTTTCTGAGTTTGGGCAGTTACTAAGCCTATTCCTACAAAAAGACAGGCCAATAACAGCATTAATTTTCTTTTCATAAATTCTCTCTTAAAGTTTAACTTTACATTAATTGTTTCTTTACTCTAACAAAATGCAAATATATTAATAAATATGAAACGGGCAACTATTTTATTGAAAAAACCTTGTAAATCTATCAATCTGTTAATGAAAATAGCGATTTTATGCTGAATAACAGTTTTTGTATAATTAAAGAAGCTCAAAATAGTATTATTCGCTATCACTATGTTTCTG
>CDZF01004329.1_pt1 | contig 46451 bp, 28 predicted proteins | sample 557591 | NCBI WGS metagenome assembly CDZF01 (sample SAMEA3182093, study PRJEB8094) | gut metagenome | biome: human; feature: gut; material: Stool; isolation source: human stools | place: Canada | collected 2012-02-04
TAAATTGGGGGGGGGGGTAACAAAAGTTACTCTCCCTTTTTTATTAACCTCAAAAAGTAGTTTATTATGTTAGATATTCAAGAGTTAGAATCAAAGTTAACAGATTTAAAATATTCAGTAAAAAATGGTAAGATTAGTGGTAATGCAAAAGGATATGATGACTTAGAACATCCACTTCTGCAGATGATGCAACAGTTTGTTGAAAACGGTAAACAAACTGAGTGGGAAAAAATGTTCAAACAAGCATCTGAAAAGATGTTGAATGATGAAGGGTCTGAGTCTAACGGTAGCATCGGAGACAATCTTACTACTAAAACAAAGCCAAAAGATCTAGAGGTTGGTGATGAGTTTTTTGGTAGTATTACTACTACTATTAAAGACGAAAAAGGTAAAAATAAACGTATAAAACCGATAGATTTTTGGAAAGTCATAGAGAAAGATACCAGTTTTGGAACTAAATACACTCTTACAAACAATAAAGGAGAGAAGTTCAAAACATCTGCTTCTGGGATTACTATGCGTAAAGCTAGTGAGTTTCAGGATAAACTTCGTAAAGAACTTGAAAAACTTAAACAGAAGTTAGAGGAAGAAAAGAAACGTTTAGCTGAAGAAGCTAAATATGTTGATATATCCAAAATGGAACCAGAGGAACAATTGAAGAAGATTATTGAAGCTGGTATGCGAAACATTTGGATGGTAGGTCCTGCAGGATGTGGTAAATCTACTATGGCTCGCAATGTTGCAAATGAACTTAATATTCCGTATTTATGTATTTCTTGTGGTATTGGTACTTCTGCTACGGAATTCGTAGGGTATAAGTATCCTACTCGAGAATCTACTAAGTTTGCAGAATATTATGCTAAGCCATCTGTTATCTTGATTGATGAGATGACTGCATTAGACCCCGCAGTAGGTCAAGTATTAAATGCTGCTCTTGCTAACGGTGAGATTGAGACTACTACTGGTTTAGTATGTCGTCACCCCGAGTGTATCATCATTGCTACTTCTAATACGTTTGGCAATGGTGCGAGTCGACAGTATGTGGCTAACAATCAATTAGACGCATCTACTATTGACCGATTCACCGGTGGCATTATAGAAGTTAACTATTCTGTAGATTACGAAAGTCAGTATGATACTGATGTAGTAAACTACGTATGGAAACTTCGTGAGATAATCAAAGAGTGTAATCTACGCCGAGTTGCATCTACGCGTATGATTCAGTCTGGACACCTTATGAAGAAGGCTTATTTTAAGAATTGGAAAGAAATGTTGATTACTAACTGGACTGATTCTGAGAAAGAAATGGTCAATAAAGAGTTAGATTTTTCAACTCGTTTTCTACAAACATCTGAAATTAAATCCGAAATTAAAAAGGCAGCGTGACATGGGTAAAAAGCTGGAGACACATTTTGATAATCTCGATAAATTTTACACTGAGTGTGAAGTTCAAGAAGAAACAGGTAGTCCTGATAAATATAAGGAGATTTCTAGAGTAAATGATCCTGAATGGGTAGGACTAACTAAAGAAGAGATTCAGAAGTCTAAATACTTTTATAAAGAAGGTTTAGATAAACTTGAGAAGTTAGATGAAGATCTTATATTTGGAGGATCAAAAACTAACTACAAGTATGATGAAAATGATGGAGACGATATGAATTACGATAGATTTATCGAAGGATTACCGTCTCTTAGGAAAAGGCTAAGAACTGGAGGAGATAAAAACGGAAAATTTATTAAACTACATGTAGGAATATGCGAAAGTTGTATAGTATCTGCAAAAGATATGCTTTATAAGTCATATACTGCTTTAAAACTTGCAGATTATTTAGAATCTCAAGGTTATCGTGTGCAGATTTCAACATTTGCTGAAGTAGAATCGTTAGGTTATTACAAAGAAGAGCATATTGAGTATCTATTAGTAGAAGTAGTATTTAAGCGATTTGAAGACCCCTTAATATTACCTACTATGCTTACATGTGTATCTCCTTGGTTTTTTAGATATCATATGTTCAGATTTTGGACTGCTAAATTTAAATGTGGTTGGGGGCTAGGTCATGTTCCTAGACAAACCAGAAAAAGTACTAAATCTGACATTTATATCTCTTCAGGAGAGTGCCTATGCGAGGAAGGCGCTAAAGGAAAGATTGAAGAAATTAAGAAACTTTTTGAAACTGATCATGGGGATGAGGAATAGGTATTATCGCACGTAAGTGGATGTACTGTCTGGTAAAGAAATACAAAGTCTGAAAAGGACGACAGAATACCTAGATTGGAGCTAGTTAATATATACTAGCATGGGGGTTCGAATCCCCCTCTCACACAAAAAGAGAGTAAGCACATATATCTCCAAATAATGAAGATAGAAGCAGATGTGTGAATAGCCCGGTATTTTACCTAAGGAGAGGTACAAGTCCTCTACTCTCACTAAAATTGCTATATTATGTACGACTCTAAAAGAATTAAAAAGGAAGATCCTATTACTTTAGATTATATTTTATCTAGAGTAACAGAGTATGATATATATGCACGTTATATAGGACAATTTAAAGTAGGTTATATCTATAATAGTCCATTTAGAGAAGATAAAAATCCTTCATTTGGAATATTTAGAAGTAGGAAAACAGGTAAACTGTTATTTAAAGATCATGGTAATGGTCTTTGCGGCGATGTAATTAGATTTGTGCAAGAATATACTGGCATAACTAATTATAATGAACTACTAAAGCAGATTGTGAAAGATCTGAATATAAAAAATAACACTGTTTTAAAGAGTACTAAAGCGTATGAAAAGTCTGAAGAAACCGTAATTGGAGTAGTAAGACAAGAATTCACTAATGTTGATAAGGCATTTTGGCAACAGTTTGGTATTACTCTAGATATATTAAAGAGATATAATGTAAGTAGTATTAAATACTATTTATGTGACGGAATTGTAAAAGGTATTTATAAAGATGAAAGTCCGATGTATGCATATAAGGTTTATGATAAATTTAAAATTTATAGACCTTTAGCAGATAAATACACTAAATGGCGTAATAATCTTACTGAGTACGACATTCAAGGATTAGAACAACTTCCTGAAAAGGGAGAATTATTGATTATAACTAAATCTCTCAAAGATGTAATGTGTTTAAGAGAAATGGGTTATGATGCAATATCTCCATCATCAGAAAGTACATTTATTCCAGATAATATCTTAGACATATTAAAGAAACGTTTTAAGCGTATATTAGTATGTTTTGATAGAGATCCTGCAGGAGTCAAAAATATGCGTAAGATAAGCAAGAAAACAGGCTTAAATGGATTCTTAGTGCATAAGAAATTCCAAAGTAAAGATATTAGTGATGCCGTTAAGTATAACGGCTTTGAAGTTATTAAAAACTGGTTAAATAAGACATTATGAAAGTATTAAAAAATATTTGGAAAGGTATTCGGTTTGGTATTGGTATGATATTTACTGTTCCGTTTCTTATTAGTATGTTTTGTACATACTTGTTTGGTATTGCTGTAGCTGTATTTGATTATTCTATCATTGATAAAATCAGTGAAAAATTAAGTATAGTTAAAAATAATAATACTGAACTTACTGATGAGGAAATGCTAAATGCTAAACGGGAGTTAGAAACCTTGATTGTAGAACTTGAGAAATTAAAGGAGACACTTAATGATCGAGTTGCTTAGTACTACAATTACTGTCAATTTAGTAGCTTTAATATCCTTTATTGTTTTATGTTGTACTATTAGCAACATACTCAATCTTCTTTCGTTTAAGAAATTATTAAAACAAATCTTAGATGAAAAAGAAAAAGAGTCAAAACAAGAAAGTGATAAATGCGACTCCAACTGTCTTCGATAATATTAATTTCCGAAGTAAGTTAGAAGTATATACATATAAAGCACTAAAAGAAAATAAACTGAAAGCTGAGTATGAACCTATAAAGTTTGAATTAGTTCCTAGCTTTCAGTTTAAAGATAAAAAGATACGTCCTATGACATATACTCCAGATTTTGTAGGTAATAACTTTATAATTGAAGCAAAGGGTAGACCTAACGATGTCTTTCCTTATAAGTGGAAATTATTTCAGTATAACCTAGTTAAATCAGGTTTAGATGAACAGTATCATTTATTTATTGTTCATAATCATAAGGAAGTAAACGAATGTATTAAACAAATAAAACAGTTAACTGATGGAAAATAAAAACGTATTAGAAGAATATGATTTGATCATCGATTTAGGTCCAGTAAAGGATGAAGATCAATCAGAGAAAGTAGAAGAATAATATGGATTTAAGTATACCTTACTATGATGACAATTCTCGTATATCTAATAGTAATTTAGGACAATTTCTGAAGAAAGGTCCAAGATATCTAAAAGATATGCTAGAAGGAAATGCTGAAGGTCTTAAAGCTAGTTATTTAGATAAAGGAACAATGATACATATGTATATTCTTCAACCTGAAGAATTTTGGGCACATTATCGAATACTAGACTTTGAAACTCCAAGTAGTAAACAACAGCAGTTATTTGCTGACAAACTAGTTGGTACTGTAGAAATTGACCCAGATTTAGCCCTTATAAAGGCTTATTCTGATGCCTATAGTACAAAAGGTAAGAGTGAAGAAAAAATACTCTTAGAAGCCAAAGAAATGGCTAAAAAGCTAGAAAACTACATAGAATATCTTAAGACTGAACGGCAAACTGAGTTGAAATCTATTTCGTTTGCTGATCTGAATATGCTAAAAACTATTAAGCAAAACATTCAGGATCATAAGAAAGCAAATGAATTATTATATAAACAACCGCAGACCTGCGAACAAAATAACGAGTTCCACATAAATTGGGAATTTCCAAAAGCTTACGAAAACTATCATTTATCTTGTAAGTCTTTGTTAGACAGGCTAATGATAGATCACACTCTAAAGAAGATTACATTAGTAGATTTAAAAACTACTGCTGATGTATGGAATTTTGAACATTCTATTGAAGAGTATGATTATAGAAGACAATTAGCTTACTATTGGTTAGCAATTCATTGGTACTTTAAGTACGAACTGAATATAGATATAGATGAATATACAAAAGAAACCTATATCATTGCTATCCAAAGTAATAATGGATATGAAGTTAGAGTTATTAACTTTACTCCAGAATGTATAGAAGAAAGACTTACAATAATATCAGAAACTATCAGAAGAATATGCTGGCATAAACAAAACGATTTATGGGACCACTCTAGAGAGTATTACGATGGAGATGGATCAGAAGTGTATGATGGAAATGATAGTATCTCTGTTCTTTAATAAATGTTATTCTAATATTGTATTAAAGAAGTTATCTACCTATTTTATAAAAGAAAACCTGCACATAAGTTATGCAGGTTTATCATATACTGAATATATAAATTTATGTAAATTGTATAAGCAGCATCATTTATATTTAGGTTACTATAGATATAAAGGAGATATAGATTATCATACCGTCTTCATATTTAAAATAAATCCAAAGCATAATAGACTAATATATGCAATAAAGAATAGATATTATCATCTATTACCTCTTAAAGTAAAAGAGCATATTACTCGGTTTACTAATAAGAATGTATTTATTAGTTCAAGTGCTAGAATAAATGATAGTATTATGAAAGATGAAGTAACGTTAACAGTAAAAGAAGAACTATTTATAATGCAAATGGCTGAGCAACAAGACGTTCAAGAGCCAACATTGCTTGAAGATACAGATTGCCTTGGATTTTAGTATCCAAAACTTAATTGTTTGAAAAAAGAAAGGGGTCGTTGTGAAACGATCCCTTTTTTGTTTATCCAATACGATTTATCATATCATTTAGCTTCTCTCGTGGATTCTTCATATTATAATAGGCATTGAGTATTGGAATAACTTTAATAAAATCTCTTTGCCATCCCTTTAATCCTTTATAAGCACCTCTTTCAATTTCTTCATATTTTCTACTACTCAAATAAGATAACGGATTAATAACCCTATTAACATCTACAAATGTTTGAATTAATGGAGTAATAGAATTAAGAATATCGAATACATCCATTGCATTATACCTAGAACCAGACTCTAATGAAATCTTCTTTAATTCTAATCGTAAGAATTGAGTAAACCAATAATCATCATCGTCTGCACCCATTCCAAATAGGTTAAATATAGTTAACCAGAAGAAATATGTGAATATTTGAGCATTAAATCTTCTAATATGTAGATCTATTTGTTTTTTTATATCTACATCAGGATATTGTTCTTGTAACTCTTTTAACTTTTCATCATTTCTTCCTGTAAGTACTCTCAATAACTTAATAAGATTTCTATCAGAACCGTATTTCCATCCGTAGAAATATGCTGATGCTGTTCCCATCGATAACTCTTTTGTCTGGTAATTCCAGTACATTGGAGATATTGTATTTTCTATATTTTTTGGAATAAAAGCACGGAACATAAGTATAGTACTAAGGGCTGGTAATAAATGAACACCACTCTTATCAGCTTCTTCAACCATACCTTCTGCATGACTAGATATAGACCCTAACTTAGCAGTAATTTCTTCTTCTAGTTCTGCAGTAACATATGGTGCATACTTGGATTTTACTCTAAACCCATCTTTCATTTCATATGCATTCCATAGATTATCTTTAGCATTTCTATATATAGCCTTACGCTCTTCTATAGACTTATTAAGAAAATGGTTATCTAGAAAATCGTTCTCAGAAATAAAATGTAATTGCCCATCCTCTAATCGAATTAACTTATAGTTTAGATAAACTGAAACAGCAAACACACTGTTAGGTAAAAATGACATTAACTTAAAAGCAGAGTATGGTTCTACAGCTCTAGTAATCATTCTACCTATTCTCCATCTATTAGTATTAGATAAATCTTCCTCTTGATTAAAAGTAAGACCATTATATTCTAACACACCTACAAGTTTATTGTTAGCTTGATTCTTACCAAATTGACTAGCAGCTTTTAAGCTAATTAGTTCTTTTGTTAAAATACCATTTGCAATAGTGAAATCATGCATATTATAATGTTTACGAACAAAAGCATCATTAGCGTAAAAACTCCATGCAGCAACTCCACCAGATATTGCAGAGCGTAAGTTCCAAGACAAACCAATATCTCTACCCCATCTTGAAAAATGCTCAAATACTTTATCTAAAGAAATCTTATAACCTTTTAATGTTACTTCAGGTAATATATCTCGTCTACCATAAATATGATAACCTATATAAGTATGAACTGCATCTGCTAATTTACTACTTGCAGCAGGTTTAGTAAAACCTTTTTGTCTAATAGAACCAGCATTAGTAATTAAACTGTCTAATAGATTTAATTGAGGAGCTACTTTCTTTTTATTTTCATAATTACAAGCCATCCTGTAATATTTAACAATAGCACCAATTAAATCATTAGTACCAGAAGCAGGATCAGTAAGCATGGTAGTATACATAGTAGGCATAATATTTATCTCTGTACCATTAGGTCTAGTCTCTACTTTTACTCCATGTATTTCATCATCTGGCTGAATACCAAATGCATCTATCATATAGTTTCTTGTTCCTGTAATAAGTCCTCTATTACCCCAATAATTAAATATATTACCATTAATTTGTGGTAGCTTATAGTTATTTTTATAATTAGAGTGAGTAATTTTATCATTAGCTTCATTCATAATATCTAGAATAACATTTCTAAGATTAACTAAAGCAGGATCTCTCATTACAGCATTGTAAGCTTTTCTATTATCGTATTCTTTAATAGATAATTTAGGTTGTTCTGCCTCTGGTATACTGTTATCATAGTTTTTATTATAGAACTTAGATTCTTCAGATGTCTCAGCCCAATTGCTATTTGGTACTCTATGCATATACTGTTGACGTACTGGTATTACTTTGGTCATATAAGAAGCATAGTGTTTTACTCCTTTATCGTCTACCCATATATCTTCAGGTGATACAGCACTTTTACCTCCATTTTCCTTTGCTAGATCACTAAGTTCAGATTTAAATAACCTAACACTACCAACAGTTTTTTTAGTACGTTTTCTCACATTATACATTGCTATATCAAGCTCTTTGATTTTATCCTTAACTGCTTGAGGCATTCTAGTATAATCTGGTTCAAATTTATCAGTTCTATATAACCTCAATAGATTGTATCTGGCTTGATATAATCTATCATATATTTCACCATAATCTTTTTTATTTTGCTTAGATACCTTCTCTTTAAACTCATCTGTAAGCTCCCATCTGGTATTACGCTCTAACCAAGCACTGTATAATGTATCACTTCCATCTGGAGTATATCCTTCCATGTTTTTCATTCTTTCCATTTCTTCTAGGAAAGCATCCATGTCTATTTTAGACTCTAATCCTTCTTGTAGTTTGGCATAAGCTTCTGTAAGTTCAGCAGCTATTTGAGCTTCTACACTACCTTCTGGTTTTAATTCTCCAGTAATAGGATCATAAGGATTTGCAAGATTTCTCTTCTTCTCTAATAACCTATTATATTTTTGATATTCATCTATTGGCATTCTTTCGAATCTAGGTTTATTAGTACTACTATCTCTGTATGGTTTTAATATGTTATCTATCTCTAGATTTACTTCGGATAGAGCCATATTAGCTTCCATACTTAAATTAGTAAAGATAGTATAAAACTCTGGTGTGTGTTTTCTTTCGCAATTCTCAGCTTTCCAATCATTATAATCTTTTTGATATTGTATCCATAAAGAAGGATTAAGTTTAAGCTCATCAATACTGGCTAATTTATGATTCTTTAGCCAATCTTTTCTAAACTTATATTTATTATTTTGATATACACCATATCTACGATCTCTAATTAAATATCCAGTCTTTTTACCATCTACATCTCTTTCAAATAAAAGGTTATGATCTCTTGTTTCTTTTGCTGCTTTATATAATTCAGCATACTTACGATAAACCTGTTTATGAGTCATAGAGTTAACATCCCCAATAACTTTTCTCAATAGCTTGATAACAAATTTAGGTGAGTTTACAGGAGTAGCAAAGAATCTATGATACCAGTTTAAATCACCGTCAAAAGTAAGCCAATTCATCAGAGCTCTATCTATATTAGGGTCTCTAGATTCTTCCATTTCAGTACGTAAGAACTTTTCTACTGTTCTTCTAACTGAGTTTCCATACATGTAACCAATGTTTTCTCTGTCTACCATCTTTTTAGATGAAAATTCTCTAATTAATCCATCTACTGTAGATAGTATATTATCAAATTCATTAATACCTAATATGTTTTCATAGATATTCCTATTAAACTCTGTATTTAACTCATTATAAAGTTTCCTTAAGTTACTTTCATGTGGGTATAAATACTCAGCACCAAAGTTATCTAAAGCAGTTCTTAGTTTAGTAAGTTCTTCAGTATCATTTGTTATCTGTGCAGTACTTATCTTTTCATCAATAGTTTTGATTACTCTTTCTGCTTCGTCTAGACTGTATATTACATTATCTACATACTCTAGACTACCATTAAGGAAATTAGTAATGTTATTAACACCTTCTACATCTGTTATAGAATTTTGGATACTTCTAAGACTAGATAGTAATTTATCATTACGCAAATTTTCGTTTCTATCAAATTTATCTTCTATAACATTGTACCTTAAAGAAGCCACACGGTTCTCTGCTGTTTTAACCATATCAGAGAATACAGATCTGAGTTTAATAGAAGCAATCTCTTCACGCTTACTGGCTGCTGGTAAAACATCTGGTATATAATCATAAGAATCTTCTCTTTGCTCTAGAGTTTGATATGCATTAAATTCAATAACATTATCTACTATTTTATTGATTAGATCTTGATGAGTAGTATTTTTACCAAGCAATCTCTTAAACCAATCAATAATTCTTTGAATTAATGTTTTTTCCCCTTTTGTAGCAGGGAAGTCAAACATATTGTGAATGACTTCAGGATTAGAAAATAGCTCTGCAGCAAATTCATATACATTCTTACTAGCATGATCCTCATGATTTTCTGCATACTCTTTTTGAATCTTTCTAAGTTCATTCGCTGCTTCAGTATTTGAAGCTAATGAATCTAGAGTAATAGCATGAGCTATTTCATGTAATAACACATTCTCTAATGAACCATATCTACTGAAATCACCATTTCTATTTACTACAATTTTATTAGAGTTTCTGTCATATATAGCAGGTGTCCAGTAAGTAGCTTCAGGATAAATTTCATTTAATGTTCTATCAGTATATTCAATAGATACAGGATGCATATTTATTTTGGCAGCAACATCATTGAGTACAGTAGCCATTTCAGAATCCATATTATCCAATAGTTCTTTACTATTACTGTAGGATTGCATAGATTCTAGTTGAATTGTATTTTCTGAGTTACTATCTGCTAGATATATGTTATTCTCCTGAGTAGAGAATGTACCCTGATTATCTATTGATTTAATTTGATTAGGATTGGATACTAAATAATCAGATATTGGCTTTGATTCTCTAGTCTCATCTATATTAGTTATAAGAACTGATTTGTTTGCATCGATTTCATTTTTATTTTCTAATAAGACTTTATCCGCCCTTTCTCCTTTACCATCTATTACTAATAAATTTTTAGCACTCAAGAAAACTGGGTAAAATAATTTATCACGATTTGGATTTTTATACGTATATACATCACCAGCTTCTACATGAGAAAACCATATACTTTTTAATTCTTCTACTGTAACACCTTTTAATTTTTTAGCAATGTATCCCCACACAAGTTCATCTTCTTCTCCTTCTTGTATTTCATCTAATGGGATAAAATCTAGTTCTCTATCAACTGCATGTAGTATAGCTTCATCTCTTGGAGAAATAAAAGATTGAGCTGTTTTTTTGGATGTGGTAAAAAAGAATTTAGGAGCTATTTTTGTAGATAAACGCTGTCTATTGTCAACAGACGGAATAGCAAATGTATCAAATTCACTGCTACTTCCATGATACACTACTAAAGGTTCACCATTCTCGTCTACTACTTTGGATTCACCAAACCACTTTTTAAAGCTCTTAGAATAAGTTCTAGCTTTAGCTTGAATAGCAGCTACTCTATCACCATTATAGTGCTCTAAAAGGTCTGAAAAGAGCTTAGACGGCTCCCCATTGGGAGCCTTATCTATGCCATTACCATTGTTCTGCGACCATATATGATAAGCCGCTGCTTCACTAGTTGCATTCTTTAATTCTTCAAATTCTTTTGCAACCTCTTCATTTTTTAAATTAGGACAAATTATTTTCATATACGATTACTTTATACAATGATTCATTTCGTCTGTAGGAAATTCATTTTGGTTATTAAAGAGTGAAGAATCTGTACCTGAATTACCATAGTTATTAGCAGCATTTAAGAAATTGTCAGTAGTAGGAGTTTGTTGAGCTCTCAATTCATCTCTTACTTCCATTAAGATTCTTGGGAATTCTGTACCCCATTTACCTTTATCCTGAATATGAGTAAGCGTTGCCTTACCTGTATCTAACAATCTTTGTAATGCTTCAGGATTTTGTTCAAAAGATGCTAATACTAGATTCTTCATAAAACCACTAGAGAATTTATCCCAAGTAATTGTATCTAATCCTTTGATTTTTCTACCAATTGCTCTTGCTTGATTACCAGAAGCAGTTTCTAATTGTTGTCTGATAATTTCTTTTTCATCATCTGACACAGATGAATAAGCTAGTTTTTGAGCTTGAAAAGCACCTTCTACTGTTTTAAAATTACCAGCAATAGGACCATCTGGTTCTAATCCATCATTTGTTGCAATAAATGGTCTAACAGCAAAATTACTTAAATCTGCATTTTCACCAGTACCAGCATATATGTTTATAGTTTCATTGCTATTAGGTTCTGTTGGCTCATAAGTTTTTCTAATAGGTTGTTCAACAGTGTTTTCTATTACCTCACCATTTTCATCCATACTAGTATCTACTAATGGAGCTGAATCATTTTCAACAGTACTAAACATATAATCAATTGTATTTCTTGAATAAAATACTCCACTTAATGGTTTACCACTTACCTTATTAGTTTGTGAATTAATTTTTGGTACAATCTCATTGTTAATAATATCTGGAATATCTTCTAAGAAGTTATTATCATATTTAGCAAATCTTGGAGCAACATTATTACCCGGAATAATAGAGAATCTAGATATATATTTACTTCCAGTAGTATATGGAGATAAGTATTCAGATACAAACCCTTTACCACCTTGCCTAAATCCTTTCTTATTCACTAATATATATAATGGTTTATATGTTTTAGTTTTACCATTATCTTTAATAAATGTACCAACATATTTATATAGATTATACCCACCAGTAGCATTGTTATCTCTCATTTTAACATATGGATGATACAATGGAACATCAGTATCATCTTTACAAACATATCTTCTAGAAGATCCTTTAATAGCTACAGGAACTAATCTATTACCAACTTTTTCTCTATGAATATAGATACCTTTAGTATTTGTATTTATTACAGGAACCATGTTATTATCTTGCCAGTTATTACGATAGATTTCATCTACATCATCTGGAGTGAACAGATTAGAGAAATCATCTATATTTTTCTCTAAAGTTCTTACAGTTTCATAATAACCAAGTTCATCTAATACCCTAGTAGGTATGAAATCAAATAGAGAATTCAAGTGTTTAGTACCATGACCACTAAATACTGCATATCGAACTAAATCATAAGCTAAATCATGTAATTCTTGATTATCACTATCTAATAATTCTTGCCAGTATTCTCTAATCTGTCTACTAGCATTAGAACTAATATCATCTGAATAGTCTAAGCGGATATAGTCTATAGCTTTACCTGTAGTATCAGTTACACCAGTAATACTATTAAGGAATAGATTACTAATCCTACCATTAGTAACAGATATAATTGGGTATTTACCACCTTTAGAAGCAGCATCAGAGATAATATCAGTTTTAATTCTATTGATTCTTTTAGCAATAGTATTAGGACCAATAAATAGATCCCTTAACTCTTTCATACTATTAATTAAAGGACTGCTGGTACTATCATATAGTGAGTAAGCTCTCCAATAAGAGTCAATAGCATTAGTAAATGCTGTTACAGCCTGTTTATCCTTTACTTTGGAAAATCCACTAGCATTAATAAGGGATCTGAATACCCTATAATACTCATCAGAAGATTGTATATTAATTTTACCAAGCAAATCTAAAGTAAACTTGATACTATTGTCAATCTTCTTCTGTAAGAATGTCTCATTAAAGAATTTATTAACCATTTCTGGTGTGAAATATGGGCTAGTATAACAATCAGCAACATTTTGTAGGAATGTTCTCATTTCAATAGAGTTCTTACCAAACTTCTTAGTATCTACTTGGGAAGCTTTTACAAGATCAGACATTGCCTGAGCCATAGGTTCTAGTTCCTTATATAATTTATATACGAGAATTTGTCCATAGTAATAGTCAAAATCTTTTTCTTTATCATTAGCTTTACGAAGAAGATTTTCTAAATAACCTAATTTTCCTTGTTCAGGAATTTCAAACAATACTTGATCTGTAACTTGTTCATTCTTAAGTAATAAGTCAAGGTTTTCTTTATCCTCATTAGATTTAGCTAAGCTCTTTGCTTTAGTAACAAATTTATCATATACTTCCTTTTCCTTCTCTTGGAATCTTCTATAAAACGGTTTAGTGTTATCTATTCCATAAACTCCCCTACTCTGTATATAATCATTTGCAAGATCTTTCATGATCTCTTGTGAAACAAAATACATAGTATTCTTGCCAGCACCATTTCTTAATAAAAAGTTAGTAAGATTATAGGTAAATCCATTTACATTTAGTTTGATGATATAGTTGTCCTTGGCAACGTCAACGTGAGCACTAATCAATGCAGATAACCAGTCTAGAATATGAATATCATCTACACCACTTACTTTATGCAAGTTACCTATATTTGGTAAATACTCTGGGGATTGCATTACTAATTCAACTAACTGACCTAATACATGGTGAGGGTTATTTAATGCGAATGGTCCAATACCACCTTTACTATCAGCAAAGTCTTGCTTTAAAGTATCTTGATATTCTTCTGTATATTCATACAAAGCAACATCATTCTTTTTATCAGGGAAGTACTTCTTTACAATACCATTTTTCATAATATTAACAGGTACGTCCAAAGGTCTAGTGGTATCGTGAGTATTTTTAGAATCAAGTAATGAAGCCATGAATGTATCAATCAATAGGTTTTCTATAGCACCTTGTGATTGCTCATTCATTGGTTTATTATAATCAAATTCCGTTTTAGAAGATATATATGGATAAACTTTATAAGTTGCATCTGTAATATCATATGTAACATTAGAATTCTTACTTTTAAGATAATCATTAACTAATGCTGCCATATTCTGGGTAGATCTTCTAGTAATAGGTTCACCGTCTTTAATAGCTAAAATTTCATCAGCATATTCATTAAAACCACTCAATGCTAATTCTATTTCATCTTTAGTTGCTTCTCTTCCGGGCTTATTACTTCTACGAGAAGTATAATTATATCTTGTTAAGAACAACTTATCAATATCAAAGTCAGAACCAGTTCTTGCAGTAAACTCATCTGGTAGTATGATTATATCTCCTGCTTGAGACATTACTACGTCTTTGATAGTTAATGCAGCAATAGAAGACATACCCTGAGTAGGTACACGATATGCCATTGCAGATGGTGAAGCATTAGGTCCAATTATATTATTATCTATTAACCACTGCCTAGCTTGTAAGAATGACATATTTTCATATCCGGGGATTATGTGTTTCAATAGATTTATTGAAATAACACACTCCATAGATCTATCATCTGCAATTAGTTTAAGTCTTTCACCATTATTAATTTGGTACTTAGAATATTGACCAGCTTCACTAGCTTTTACTTTATCAATAGATTTTAAACCAAATGAAGACATCTGTACAAATGTACCACCCGGCAAATTAATATCTACAGTCTCTTTGTTTACTGCGGATATAATCTTCGTGACTAATTGCTTAGCTACAGGAGAAGCAGACAATGGAACCTTAAAATTACCAGTTTCATCAAGAGTAACCTGATCGATAATATCAGAATCCATATTAGATGAAATCATATCCCTTACTAATTTATCAGATATACCTTGTAGATCCTTAAAAGAATATGTACCATCTTCATTCTTTTCAGCATGCAAATCCTTAAGAATTCTATTGAGTCCTCTATCTGATAAATTATCAATAGCATCCATTGCTAATTTAACTAGTTGTCTACCGCTAACTTTCTTACCTTTTCTACCAGTAACATCTTGATCTACACCACTACTAGAAGGGATTATATAGTCTCCATCTAATCTAATGTTTGAGAATACTGTCTTCATAGCCTGAGTAACCAACATACGCTTTTCAGCATCGTGAGCTTCAATAGGCATCTGATTAAGTAAGTTACCAAAATTCTGTTGTCTATATACAATAGGTTTAGAATAGGTTCCTTTATCATCCTTTTTGAATTCTTCTGTTATTTCATTTTGAGTAGCATCTGTATAGAAGTCATATTCCTTGATATTACCTACCTTTACTGCGGATTTTGTAGTAAACATATCAATAGGATTATTAACATCATTCATCCTATCATACAATACTCTTAAATCTCCAGTAGCCAGTACTTTAAATAACGGGAATATAGCCATCTTATTAAAGATAGGCATATTAATGAATTCACCGGGTATTGGTTGAAGTATTTCATTACCAAAATATACCATCTTTTTAGGAGATAATACAGCAGATAATGTATTTACATATTTTCTAATATCACCTAAATCATCAGCATGCTGTTCGACATAATCGATAGCTTCTTCTACTTTAGGATCTAATAAACCTTGACTAGCTAAGATGGCTTTGTACATAGTAGGTGAACAGTATACAGATGCATCAGCTTGGTTAATTGGAGTTTCTTCTTCATTAACTTCTATATTACCATCTTTGTTCATCTTAATATCACCATACAATGACAAGTCACGTTCTGTGCTCTCTTTAGCCTTATCTTTGATACCTTGTGGTATACTTTCATTGTTAAATAAGTCACCAGATTCAAATGCAGTATCAATGTATTCTTTGGTATATTTACCAGAGTTCTCCATTAACTCTCTTACATATGCATCATAGATTGCCTTATATAATTCTTTTGGTTGATTAGTGCGTAATTCTACATCTTTCAATCCTGCTACATTATATCTACCTTGTTTGTATCTAGCAACCTTATTCATTATGTGATTAGGATCAGAGAAATCTGTTTTAGGTCTATCACCAGTTGACAATGTACCAGCAAGACGTTTAGATACATCAGGATAATTTTTAAAGAATGCTACATCTTTATACAAGATCTTTTCTGTTTCAAACATTGATACAAAGTTATTAACAGTAAATGTAGAAATAGCATCATAAATAGCTATATGGTTTCTATTTAGTTCATTTTCCTTTCCTGCTAATGTAGCAATATCATTAGATAACTTATTGGCTCTATCATTAATGGAACTTACAGGTAAGAACTTATTTTTATAATACCCATCACTTGTTTTCTCAATTAGACCTAATTTCTGTACATAATCTAATTGTTTACCAACAAACACCCCTAATGTAGTATTTAAGTCTTCTTTTAATTGAGCGGCATTATTAAAATAATCCATCAACTCTTTGTCACTCATTGAATTGAAAGAAATATATTGCACATTACCATCTTCAGTATAATGATATACACCACGAGCAATTCTAAACTTACCTCCTTTGCCATTATCCTGACCCTTTTTACCAAAGTACATTGTAGGTCTGTTAGCATCATCAATCTTATCTTCTACTAATTTCATTCTACGATACTGTAGAATTGCATCATATTCACTTCTATAGTATTTATAGAATTGATTTAATACATCGTCAGAAAATCTCATTTCAACATAATCGTCAACAGGAGTAATGTTTAAAGTACGACCTTTAAACATTTTTAATCCTTGAATTGGCATATATGTCTTTTTATCAGACATCGTAGGTAAGATAAGAATATCATTTTCAGAACATACAAATTTAGAAATAAATGTTTCTATTCTAGGAGCCGATTGATAATCTGTACCAGTATTACCAGAATTATATTCTGTAATATTAAGTAAAGTACCTACAGTAAGTCTAGTATTAGGACTATTCTTTAATGTATTGTATACTAGTGAAGAAGAGTTAATTGGGCACTTTAATAATCTACTAACATAATTTCTATCATTATTAAGTTTCTTAATTTCCAAAGTAAGATAATTATGCTTAGATAACGGGTACACTGTGGTATTCTTAGGTCCTAATACTTTCTCCTCTAGATTATTGTTATTAAGCTGATAATGAACAATAGCTAAGTTTAATATACTGTTTTCCCCAGTAAACACACCATCAATAGATCTTTTAATCCTATCATTAGGTTTGTCTTTAACAGGTCTACGCAAAATTTCAGGAATTGCCTTGGCTAAACTACCATCTCTATTACTAGATAATAACTCTTTAGCTGCTTGTAGTATTGTAGGCTTATTAACTGAATTGACTGATGATACCTTATCTACAATAGCTTGGTATAAAGTATCAAAATTAATTGCAATACCAATCTTATTATATACATCTACATAGCTATACAATACCGCATTAAAATCTTCATTGCTAGTAGATTCATTCATTCTAGCTAACCTAGTATTTAATGTATTGATATCATCTCTAATAGTCTTTAGTAATTCCATGTTAGGCTTACGATTACCTTCTGCATCAGTAATTACCATGTTACTATTATAGAAATTTCTATTCCAATCAGCTACTAATCTTTTACCATTACGTAGATTAACACTACCACCTAAGTTGGCTATGTACTGAATAGTATCTGTACCAACATTTTGGAATCCTACTGTAAGGAAGTTATGTCTATAACCAGTAATAGTTTGAAATATTTGAGTCTGAAGATTAGAATCCTTTACTGAGGATAACTTATTATATACAGAAGCATAGAATGGGTCAGTTTTTGCTAATTGAGCAGATTTCCTGATTAATCCATCATAAGTATCTTCATCAAATAATTTATCTACAATTCGTCTCCAAGCTGAAAGGAATGGTGTTACTCTAGGTAGTCCAGTTTCAGCATTCATATCTCTTACATAACTATCCGTAGCTTTATTGTATACACGATCTTCAATAGAAGATAAGAAAAGTTTTACAGCAGGTCTAATATTATGTAATACAGATACTTCGTATGAAGCTTTATCATATTTATCAAAGTTTTCCTTTTCAATTTCACCACCATCTCTTTCCTCAGTTTCATCATATTCCTCTTCTTCTTTTACTTGTCTTAAGCTTAAAGAATCAAGATAAGACTTAATATCTTTTTGAAATATATCAAAGTGCTCATATAATTCATTAGCAGCTGCTCTTTGCTCTGGTGTAGCATTATCATCATATGATAAATCCTCAAGTAGATCACGCATATCTTGATAATCAATCTGTATTTTTGTAAGATCATCTACAAAAGATTGTGAGCTTAATGATTGATTAATATAAGATATTGCAAAGAATTCTACAGCCTGATTATAGTTATCAAGAGATTTTATGTTTTGGAAAGTGTACCCATGTTGAGTAAAGTTTACCCTATTCCTATAAGCTTTCTCAAATCTATCTTTAGCTTCTTGACTTACTGGAATATTAGCATACTTACCTTCATATATACCTCTAAAGATTTTAGTAGGAGTAGTTCTACCAAATAAAGACATAATGAAATCTCGTAGTTTTTCAAACCACTTAGTAATCCTATAAGACTTTCTTGGAGTCTTATACATCATATACCCTCTAAATTCTTCTGCTAATGCTTCTTCTACATATTTATCAGATGCATTTTTAAGATTAGGGTGTATTCTACGATATTCTTCATATACTTTATTTCTTTCTTGATCAGAAAGTAATAATAGAGATACTCTATGGTATGCTTCGTGAAATTCTACACCAGCTGGATCACTATTATATAGTGTTATACTATCTTTAGTCATATAAGACATAGCTGTTGCAGGCATATCAGAAGATACAGCTACATCAATTATATTGATCTCTGCATCTGTCATACCTAACTTTTGTTTCAAGAAATTTTTAGCTTGAACCTTATTCAGTTTCTCCTTAGTAGTATATTTTTTATTAGGAGTAAAGTTTACTTTAACTTCTTTTTGACTACCACCCATACTAGATAAATCATTAAATGATCTACGTCTTCTAGATGGTTTAGGAGTTTCAGATTTAGGAGCTTCTTCTGTTGCTGGAATTGCTGTAGAATTAGGTATAGTTGTAGGCATATCTTGAGTCATACCATCTGCAATTACATATGGTCTTTCATATCTTCCTGCATTAAGATTAGATTTGATCATACCATTTCTTATCATCCAAGATAATAATGTATGGTTCATATCTTCTCTAGTAAATACTATACCATCAAATAGTTCTAATCTACCACCTGCTTTTTCAACACTACTAGATAATCTACCAGAAAATAATAGATTCATTTTCATGTTTACTGCTAATTTCTCATTCCCTTTTGAAGGAACTTTAAAAGGCATAGAACCATTAGATAATAACCAGTCTTCGAAATGCTTTCTCTCTTGTTCTTTCTGCGCAATAGACAAACCTGCTAAGGATACTTCATTGATACCATAGTGTAATACACCAAATTGTCCTTTATTATCTATATACAATTGCTTATTACGCAAATTAGCTTTTGCAGAATCACTAATATCAGAGTCATTGTTTACAGAAGTAGGTTCACCATAGTTTAAGAACATTTCAATAATATCAGATGCAATTAAATCTGTATTATTTATATTCTGCCCACCCTTAAAACCACTTCTAAACACTATAGTAGAGATTGCCTCTGCTAATTTAGGATAAGAATTGAAGTGTGCTAGAGATAATTTTAATGGTAATGGTCTACCAGACAACCTTTTTTTACCATCGATAATATAATACACACCACCAGAAGTAGTACCAATAAAACCAGTATTATCACCTTCTACAGTAAATATTGTACTTGTACCTCTAACACCAGTACTATATCCAAAGTTATTGATCTCTTCATCTAGATTACCACTAAACTGAAATACATCTTTAAATTGTTTATCATTTACTGGTATCTCTTGAGAAATAGTACCTTCAATAGCATTATGCAACAACAATCTAGTAGGAGTTACCTTTATTCTAGTATCTACCTTATTTAGTAAAGACCCGTTTGAATCTTTCATTACAAACCTAGAGATAATTTCTTGTCTACGTTCCCGTAGTTTTCTTATCATCTCAGGATATTCTTCTGGAGTAAGATTACGAATATTATTTGGGCTTCTCATTGCAACCCAATACCTTTTACCATTTTCAGTATTAGTAATTATTAATCCTACTCTGGCATAATCATAGGTACTAGGATCATTCCATTGTACTGTTTTCTTACGAATATTATCATAGTAAGGTGCTATAGAATATTCATAAGTAAGTTTATCTTGTTTAGTTTTAAATAGCTTAGGTAATTCAGAGTTAGGAGAGAATTGAATTCTAGCACCTCCTAATTCTATAGTTTCACCAATATTAGCAGTAGGAGTATAATGAAAAGTATTTAAAATACCTAACTCACTATTCTCTGTGAATTCAGCTAATTCTGAATCACTAATAGCATCAGGTGGAACCGAACCGGGAGTAACTGGTGTAGGTATAACTCCATCTTTGGCTGCATCGTTAACTTCTTCTTCAGTTAAATCTGCTGGTTGTGGATCAAACAAATCATCTACAGTAATCTCAGCGACTTCTGCTGGTGTTGTCATTTTATCTCTAACATTCTCTGGCATATTGTAGTATGCAGTAGAATATGCTCCCTTAATAGCATCAAAATGTTGAGATAACTTTTCTCTATCCCTACCAATAGCTTCATACATATTCAATGCTACTTCTTTGAACTTATATGCTCCTAAGTTAAATGCTTTACCAAGCATTGTCAAGAAAGCTTTGAATATTTTTGCTTGCTTTTCAGCTTGAGCAGCAGGATCAAATGCGAACCCTAAAGTATCATCTTCAAGAAGATCAAAGAAGTTTCTTGCTGCTTCATTAAATTCTTCTTTAGCATTTGCAGTATCTTTTTTAGCCTGCTCAGTTTTAGTTGCTTTTGGTTTAGATTCTTTAGCTTTCTTTGATGTTTTAGTAGATTCCTCAACAGCACCACCATATTCATTAAATACATCTTCAGTTTCTACACCACCTACTCCGCCAGCAAATGGGTCTTCATCTGCACCTAATATTTCATTAGTAGCTTCAACAGGTTCAGTTTTTGCACTGTCATTATTTTGAGGTTGAACTTCAGGTTCAACTTGTGGTTGTTGTTTTCTTTGAGTTAAACCAATATCTTGTCCTTCTGCAGCAGCTATAATGGCTTGATCAGCTTCACTTAATTCTTGAGATGCAATATTAGCTTGAGTAGGTCTAGCTGTTCTCCTTACTTGAGGAGTAGGTTTTTGCTCAACTTCTGGCGCTGCTTGTTGCTCAGTACGCATTGGGCCAGTAGGAGCAGTGACAGGCTTAGAAGGGACAACAGGTTTAGATGCTGTTTGTTGTTCAGTAACCCCTAGTGCACCTTCTGCAGCTTCTTTACTTTCAGCTTTTTTAGTTTGATATAAATCAAACATTTCACTAATAAGAGTATCTCCTTGGTGTTCATGAATATTTCTTAAAGCAGTAAGTCTTAATTTCTTAGATTTCTTATAAGGTTTAGTCTTACCTAGCTCTATTATATTCTCTCTTTCTACTTCCTCAGTAGGAGTAATTCTACCATTATCTATACCATGAAATGAATTTAAGATCTCTCTATTCCTCTCTAGCATTAATTCTGCTAATATACTATCTTCTGTAGCTTTATTAAGACCAGATACGTGTTCGTTCATAGTAACGAACTGCATAGCTGTATCTACATTGTTAATAGTGTTAGCATTATTTTTATACCAAGATGGCATGCTCTTTAGAATAGATTTCTTTCTAGCATTTAGACGATATTTCATATCTTCTAATTTAGCTAGAGAATATTGATTACCTCTGAACTCAGATTCATTTTTACTTTCGTTCAATTGATTTATTGCTGTATCAATTTCAGTAATCATATTATTCATGATATTCAAATTTCTTTGTCTATCATAAATCTCTCTTAGTTCATCCTTAGATATAATTTCATCTTGAGTAGTAACATTATCATTAATCTGTCTATAAGCGCTGTCTATAGCAGTTGTTAGACTTTCCTCTGATATAGGGTCATTTACAAAATTATTCTTAGCATTATCTAATTCCTGTCTTCTTACTCTGGCATTTTGAATAGAAGAAGTGTACTCTTTTTCTGCTTGCATTGCAAGACCTACTAGTGTACCATACTCTTCTGTATCTTCTTCAATACCCATAGTCTTAGCTAAGGATTTCATTTGTTTACTCTTAGCTAAAGAGAAAGCTCTAGATGCAAATCTAGCTTCTTCTAATGCATCCTCTCTGTTAAATCCTTCTGGTAAGTTTTCTGTTTTACCATCAGCCAACATACTCCAAGCATTTACAATCTCAGCTTCATGCCCTTTTAGTTTACCACTAGCATAAGTTATTGCTTTTTCCATCTCTTCCTTAGAATTGATTTCATTTGCAGCTAACTCATTTACTCTATCCATTCCCTGTGTCTCCTTTACTAAGGAATAGGCACCTCTAGCATTAACCGCACCTTGAATAGGAGATAATATGCTTGCAGCAGCTCCTAGCTTAACATTGTTCCAATATTCTGTATCATTTTCATATAATGGATTTTGATAACCAAATGGACTTCCTAATATGTTAGCTACAGTAGTAGCTTTCTCTTTATATGCTCCTACTAAGGATGATGCTAATCCTTCTAGGTCTAAATCAGAACTATCAAAATCTCCACGCTTATATGCTTGACCTGTAGTATACTGTGATCCTTCTTCAATTGCTTCATTAAATGCAGTTGCAGCATTACGTAGTGCTAAATCTGTTCCAACATATGCTGCTTTTGCAGCTCTATTAGCCCATTTTTTTGTTGCAACATCAATTGCATTTCTACCTAATACATATTTGGACATTTTCTTTTTAGCTTGACTAGCAGCTAACTCACCTAACCCTTCAACAGGGTTCATTCCGAATGCAACTGTATTAAGACCTTTGCCAATCCAACCATCTGCAATTTTTCCAAAGTATGGAACCATAAGAGCATCCTCAGCTAGGTTACTAGCCCAAGTGATGGCCATATTTTGAGCAAAATCTCTATCTAAACCTTGTCTAGCTTGAGATATAGCTTCATTTAAAGATTGATCTTCTACTTGTACTTGACCATCAAGAATTTTTTCAAACAGTTTATCGTCAGTAAGTTTACTGAACTCTTCTGGTAAATCTTGTGATCTAGCAGCATTAACTACAGCTTGTACAGAACTACCGCTTTGACTTAATATATTAGATACTCTATCTCTATAATCATCTGATACGTTAGCATTAGCTTCATTCTCAGCTTGCTTATAGTTAGAATATATCATCATAGCAGCATTACCTAGATCTAATGCAATGCTTAATGCTCCTGCTGTAGCACCAATAGCCCCACCTGCAAGAGTACCAGCTCCGGGAGCTACACTACCAGCAGCAGCTCCAGTTAATGCCATAGTACCTGCTTTCAATAGACTCTTAGTCATTACGCTTTTTAACGCTGTAGTAGCATATGGTGCTATTTGCCACATCCAAGCAGAAGAAGAAGAACCTACAGCAGATGGTACAGAATATATCCATTTACTTGGTTCTGTCCATTTAAATTCGCTATTCTCTTCCATACCTCTTTGGAAGCGTTCATCTACTTTATATCTAGCAATATCAGCCTCATCTGTAGCTATATCATCATATAGCTCTTGAGCTCTATCTTTATATGACTGTAATTGCTGTTCTTGTTGTGCACGTACCTCTTGAGCATTACTTAAATCAGGTGATACACCCAATGCGCTTAATCCTTCTTTTGTCTGATTTAATTCATTATCTACTTCCTGTAATCGAATTGCTATTGCGTCTGCTTCATTACTATCCTGAGTAGTAGATAATTGATTAAGAAGAGAATTCTTCTCAGACATTAAATTGTCATATGCAGAAAATAGATTAAGATTGCTATTAAATCTGTCTATATTTGGTAATACTTCTCTACGTAACACACCTCTAGTATTTGACAATTGCGCTTCATTCATATCACGAAGCATTGCCTTTGCAGAATTAAACACTAATTCTGGAGTACTAAGATCATTAGAACTTTCATCTAGAGTGCTTTCTGTATCTAAATCTTTATTATAACTATCTTTGTTATAACCAGCTAAGTCCCTAAGCACCAAAGTAGGATCTACAGTAGATCCTACTCCAATACTTGAAGCATTAGAACCATCTAGATATCTTTCGTAATTTTGTTTACGAAGTCTAGTGGCTAATGATATATCTTGTATATTATTTTTACTGTCCATAGATTAATTCTTCATTATCTCCTCTGTAAGCAGCATTTAATTTAGAACCCATTTTAGTATATTGGAATTCTTCTAAGTTAGCTCTTTCCCTAGTTTGCTGATTAGTAAGTACTTGACGCATAACAGGAACCTCTACATAAATACCATCATACTGAATAGCTGCAGCATACTGAGGATCTGATAACCATCCACTACTTTGTATCTCTCTGTATGCAGCATTTTTATCACTACCAAATTTGATATTAGGTTTCTTAACAATGTCTCCAGAAGGACTAGGTAATCTACCATTTAATGTTGATAAGAACTTATTAAAGTCTTCATTTTTAATTAGCTTTTCAGGATCAGTTTCTCCAAAGTCGTAGCCATTATCAATGAAGTATTGTACTGGAACATACGCTTTGTATTCTTGAGTGAATTGTTCATCACCGGGAATACCATTTTCAATAAGTACTTTATTAGTAGGTGTAACTCCCACATTAGGAATATTACCAGCAATAAGGTCTCTTTCAAATTTAACTCGATTTGGGTTCCAGTTAGCTTCATTAACGCTTAAACCAAACTTAGAGTTGATATATTGTTCAGGTGTCATCATTCCATAAACGCTATTACCAGAATAAATTGGAGTACCTGCTAATCCTCTAACCATAGAAGATTTATCAAGCATGGCATCATTAATAAAGTTTGCTTGTGATCCAATATCTGTAGATAATCTTGATACAATACCGTATGCACTCTTGTTTCTATTTAAAGGTAATTGAGTACCATTCTCATCTACTCTGTTAATATAGATATCTCTATATTTACTATCAGGAGCAAATGTCTTTTGGATTCTATCAAATTGTGAATTATAAGTCAATTTGCCTCCTCTTTCAGATGTTTGAGGTCCATACGGTCTATTCATAAGTGTAGCAGCAAGCTTTGTAGTAAATTGTACTGGAGAACCTTGAGCATTTTCTGCAGCTTTTAATTGCCTACGATACGCTTGCTCAGCAGCCATCTTAGCATACTGGTTAAGCTCTCTTGTTGGTCTAATAGTCCTGTCAATATTGGAATCAATAATTTGTTGTCTAAACCAAGATTGAGCTTCTTCATCTGTAGCCCCAGTTCTTTGTTTAAATAACTGCATATGCTTCTGTGCTTCTGGAGTACTAACAATATCATTATAGTGAGCATCTGCTACAGCTTCAATATCTTCCTTTGAATTTCCAAAGTAATCGTAACCACCTTTTGTATACAGATATCCTCTTTGCAATTTAGCATAATACGGATCGGATAACTCTCTAACATCCTTATATGCTAAAGGAGATACATCATTATAAATTCCAGAAGTAAGTGTATCGTAGTTAGCAAAATCAACTCCATGCCACATTTCATTAAATTTACCGGCAGCTGCTAACTTCTGATTCATTTCCATTCTTTGTAGCATACCCTCTCTACTTTGCTTTAAAGTAGCCAATTTATATCTATCCACATTATTGATTAAAGAATTAATCTGAGCTCTACCTTCTGGAGTTTTAAGAGAATCGATATTTTGTGCTAATTTATCAATAATAGGTTTAGCTTTACCCATTGTCTCATCGTACCAAGCCTTAGTATCTTTTTCTGATGGGGATCTAAAATCAGACCATTTATCCAGAGCACCAGATAAATCTGCAATAGCTTTATCTACTCTAGCATTTGCTTCTTTACCTAGAGTATATAATTGCTGGAATGGTAGAGGAACATATGTATTTATGAACTGCGCTTCTGCAGGACGATCATATCTATTTACCATAATTATCTTTTATAATATTGTCTATTCATCTGTTGAATTAACTCTGTAGGATTACCATATGCTAAGAAATTAGCTAGATATGGATAAATCATGTTATCTCTTGCTGCTTGATTCTTCATCTGTCTGTTTACTTGAGACCATTGTCCTAATTGACTAACAGCAGCAGTACCAAAGCTTCTAGCAGCTGCTCTATTTTTAGCATTTAAATCATTTGCAAGAGTTCTACTTTGAACAAATTGCTGACCTAAATTATTTAAAGTATTAGCGTATTCACCTAAGTAAGCATTATCTGCATTTTGTTTAGTAGCATACATATTAGCATTAGCAGCATACTCATCAACAGCAGCTTGAGTTCTTGCTGCTAAATTAGCACCAGTGTTAGCATTAATATTTGCTAAGTTATAATTTGAAATAGCCCTTGATCTACTGTTGGCTAATCTTGCAGGTTCTATATTCATTCTACGTCTAGCCATAGTATTAGTAATAGCACCTGTGTAAGGATTTAAAACAGTTTGTTCATACTCTGGATTACGTAAAGATTGTAAAGCATTATATACGGTAGGAGCTAATGACAACCAGTCTGGAGAATAATCAATAACCCCAGCTTTATCTTTTGGACTCTTTTTATTACCTACCGTATTTGATATAGGAGATAAATCCGGTTTTGCTGCAATTGGTTTCTTAGGTGTTTCTAAAGATTGAGTATAAGCATCATTGAAACCAATAACTGGTTCTTCAATATCAAGCATTGGAGCATCTACAAAGTTATAATTAGGAACCGTTTTAGTTGAGCTTGTACTTGGAGTTTTTGTAGTACTTTTACTTGGTACACTTTTAGTTGTATTTACTGCAGGAGTAGGCGATACAGGTTTAGTTGGTACAACAGGTGTATCAACAGAAATCGGCTCATCATTAGCATATGTAATAGCGTCTATACCATCTCCTGTTACAGGAGCATAAAAAGCAGGAGCACTACCATATGTTTGAATTATACGCTTATTTGGATTTAATTGGATATTTGATCTAGATTTATCTCTATCACTAGCCGCACCTAATACTGAAGACCAATATGGATCCAATTGCTGAACGTGTCTCATATATGCAGGAGTAGCAGGTGCTTTAGCGGTCACCTCTACATCTGGTAACTGATCAGCATAATATAAATCATTATTCCTCCAATACTCTTTTCTATTCTCCAGTAATTGTACAGGATCTATAGGCTTACTTAATTTATCCTTAGTTCTAGTCTTAGCATTTTTTGGTGTTTCTACTGGAACATAATGTAAAGCTTCATCTAGTGCTTCTGTGTATATATTTGGACGTCGAAGACTATACCCTTTTTCATAAGCAGGAATACCTTTCTTTTTAGGTTTAATTCCTTTTTTAGCTTTTACTTCCTCCTGTTCTGATAATAGATTATCATATGCAAAGTTAGCATTTCGTTTATTTAACATATTTGTATTATCAGCAAATATATCTTTACCTTTACTTGGCTTCGTCATTCTAGTAAGTTTTTTACCTTCTTGTGCAAAAGTTTTATTTGTTCCCGGTCTTTTAATTTTGTCAGATAATACTGACTCTAAATTAGACGCATCAATTAAATGATTATCTGTACCGGGTCTATTATTAGGAATTTGCATAATAGTTCCATCGTCCCCTCTGATAACCTCATTATTGTCTACATAGGCTAAATCAGGAAGTATACCACCATTCTCATAAGTATATGCTAACACATTATCATCCCAATATTCTGCTGTTTGATTTGCTGCAGCATTCATACCTAGTTGAGTTTTATTCATGGTTTCTTTTCTGCGCCGCATTTGTTCCATCTGTTTTTTGCGTCTTCTAGATCCAATCCAACCAAAAGCCGCTCCTAATACTCCACCAGCAGCAGCACCAATTGGCCCTCCAATACTAAAACCTGTTCCAGCTAAAGAAGCAGCACTACCTAATGTACTACCTATAGCATCACCTGTAGAACCTTCTCCTGATAAACCAGAAATGGCAGAGCCAAGAACATTAGCTCCACCAAGGTAATTATGCAGTTGATCCATGCCAAATGCATATGCTGGTACGTTTTTCTTATTAATTTTCTTTTTCATATTATATCATTGAGTATCTATAAGCTGTACTAATATAAGGTACTTTAAATTCATTACCACCATTACAATCATACTTATAATTACAGATGAGATATTTTCCCTTCATTCTGTCCTTATAAGACTTATTAGCTAGCTGTTCTACTTCATTTAGCTTTAATGCATTACGAGGAATTGCAAATTTATAAGTATCCTCTCTGTAATCAATGTCTTCACTAGTTAATGTTTCACTAGTTTGCCTTTTCGTAGTAAATAGTATCAAATCAAAATTAGTATCTGTAGTAAAATCACCACCATATTCAACATTATCAAATGTTTTAGTTTGTGGATATTCTGCATTTACTACAAACTCTATTTCAGATACTTTCGTTTTATCAGAATCTAAATTAGCTTGTTCACCACCATTGTACTTAAATAGTTTTAATGATTTAAACAAATATAGTTTATCACTAAACTCTGCATAATAGTCTGGATTGTAGTTATAGAATGAAGTAAATACTCCTAGTTGTTCATTAAACGCTAGTGTTTTATCTCCTAGAGTAAACAGAACTTCATTATATTTCTTATCATAAACTGCAATAGGATCTTTTTTAAATAAGTCTTTATTCTTATTCAAATAAGATTGAACTCCTTTTAATTTAGATACTGTTTGTAATTGACCATTAAACCCACATATCTCATTACGTTTACTATCATACCAGTATACAGTGCTATCCGATTGAGTATTTGCTCTCAACTGGTTTGGACTTTCACCATTCATTGTAGTAAAGTAATCATATCTGTCTAGTATACCACCAATACCTAGAGTAAGAGCACCGGGGTTATTATCAGTTATAATAGAACGTTCATTTACTGCAACTGTGCCAAAAGCGTCTGTTTGCCAGAATACTAAATTATTTTTAAACAGTTTCATATCATTAATTGGTCCAAATCTAGTATCTACATCAAGATAATTGGCTACCTTGAATTTTGTCCATGAATCAGTAACTTCATTATTTGTTTTAAGCTCTGAAGATATGATACGAGTATCTGTTAATAGATTATCTATATTGTAAATAGATTTAGCTACAAACTTTTTCGCATTAGGTTGAGCAGAATAAGCATCATTGTATGCATATGATGGAGTGTTCTGAGTATATAAATCACCAACAGTAATTATATCATCTTCTACAAAGTGGTTAGCATACCCATCACCAGCTTGATAAGTTCTATTTATAGATGAATCAGCATGGGTTAATGCTAAATTAATACTTGATTCACATGGTATGAACGCACCTAAAAATAATCTATTTGATTTATTATTATAATAATCATCTGTATTGTAACTAAACATACAGTTATTATAATCAAATATGTTTAGATAAGTATCGCCACCATAACACAACACTGTGGAAACACTAGATTCAGCACTAGCTCCTGTAGTAATATACACAGAATTCTGTACAGCAGAGTAGGAATTGCCACCATAAGCATTTACACTTTGTTTCATGTTACATAATACTACTGCATTTAAATATCTAGCACTTGAAGATCCTGATGCTAAAGATATGTTAGAGATCATGTTATCACTTTTAAATATAGCACAAATTCCATGTGGACCATATTTTCTAACATTATTTGCATCAGTCTTATCTACTTCACCATCTCCTGCAGTTCTAATATTATCCCACACCCAGTTATAATAAACTTTGTCACCAATAGTCACTGCTTCAGCATTATACCAAGGCTGATCACCGTTTGTTAACCAAGGACTACTAGGACCAGCATATTTTGCACTTTCTATTGCAGCTGATTGTACACCACTTTCAACATATAGTCCATAGTATTTAGCTAACAATGCTGCATAAAAATCATCATTATTTATCACAACACATCCTCCAGATACATAGCCATTACTAGGTTGATTACCTAATGTTTTAGTTGGTTTTATCGTAGTACCATCGTACTTTATAGATCTAGCATTTGCTAATACTTTTGTAGCTCCAGCTTCTGTAATTCCCCAATCACCGTCCGCAGTAATAGGAGATGTCATAAATCCTACCTTTTCAACTGTTTGAAACTTATCAATTAATGCATCAGCATTTTCTCTGTTGACTGCTATTTCTGGAGATACAAACATGAAATAATTATTAGATTGTGTATCTGACAAGTTAAAGGTATATTGGAAATCTCCATTGTTGTGAGTCTTTGCATAGTAACCATGCTTATTTGAATAAGCTAGATATGGGAATGGTGTTAAGATATTAGAATCTCTATCATAATTTGTAATGCAACTTACTACTCCTTGAGCTAATATAGTTCTATCAGATAGAGTTCTTTCACATCTAACTATTTCATATCTTACCACATCTGAAGGTAAATTCTTTACTTCAAATTCAATACCAAGTGGTTTAGTAACAACTGATAAATTAGACCCATAATCACTAGCTTCATTGGAAGTAAAAAACTTATAACCAGAATCTTTATTAGACGGCATTCTTATATCACCTATCCAATGTACAGGGGATGCTAAACCTTGTTTATTGTATAATACAATACCAAATCTATAGATTTCATCCCTCATATATCCTTTTACTTTGGATTCTATTTCAGCATTAGAATAGTTTGGTATCTTATTACCAGATGATAAACTTATTGAATTTGATTTGTCATTTCCCTCGTAGTTGATATCTAGACTAGTAAGAGATCTTGATGAGGCATTAAATGTAAATTCTTCATTTACCATTCCTCTTGATGTAGTAGATCCATCTTCTAACAAGTCTGTAGTAATAAACCTATAAGACACATTCTTACCTTTACCACCTTGTATATATCCTCCTGTTGGAGAAGTAGTGTATTTATAAGCACTACCATCAACATTAAATGGGCATATACAATCGTGGTCTTTAGGTATATTTGTAGTAGTTAATGCTGATAGAGCAAAGTTTAACGAAGAACCAGAGTTAGATAGCAATAATACATTACCAGATGAATTAGCTCTAAATGCTCTGGCATCATATTCTACATCCCACGTTTCCTCAGTAAGATTAGCAGCAAATAATCTATTGTCTTTAGATTCTATTACTTCGGGTACAAATGTGTAATTAGCTAATGAATTAAATTCATCAATACTTAATTCTGATACTAAGCTACCACCTTTATCTTCATAATTTATTACAGAACCAGTACCAATAACTATATCATCTACTATGGATATTACAGGTACTTCATTCTTTGCCTTGTAGAATAAAGAGATTATTCTAAGTCTATCAAATCCAGTACTATTGTTTCTTACTTGCAACTTTATAGACTTACCAGTATTTTGTCCTTTAGAACTTCCTCTTACAGCATTGTAATTAGTTTTTTGGTCTTTATCACTCAAATGATAAAGAGGAGTAAGTGGAGATATTGCAGACTCTGTACCTCTTACTTTAAACAATTGATAACAGTACTGTATCATTCCAGATTCTAAACTACCTGTTCCAAATCCATTAAATTCAAATGGAGGTAATGCAGCCTTTGGTAGCATTACTATAGTATCCGAAGTAATAGATGAATTACTAGATATGTGATCATCATCCACATTGATTACTTTAATTTGTGAATGACCATCTGCCCAATATACTTTTACATTATTACTTGCTTCCCATCTACATACACTACTAATTGCAGCTACGTTGCTAGATGATACTTCTATATCTAAAGGCCTATTAGTTACCACTTTTGTTACAATTGGTTCTTCCTGTGATCTAGAAAAATCAATCCTATAGACATTATTATTGCTAGTACCATTAATTTTAGTAAAAACAATCGCCCAATCTCTTACTGTGGTAACATGTATGATAGTTTCACCAGACAAATTTGAAGAAGGTCTACACGCTAAGAATCCTTCTATATTCTGCATTGCTGCAAAAGAAGATCCTTCATTTGTTAATATACGAATATTCTCTGCATATATGTATTGATTATCCTTTAATACAGAATAATCTACATCCATATTAAGACCTCCAGAGAATGTATTTGTTTGTCTTCTTGCACTCATAATTAATTGGCATTATATATATGTTGTCTAGAACCAGTATGACTATAAAACGTATTATGATCAAGAAATTCTGTATGTATCTTGTTCCATGTATTTTTAATAGACTCTAATTCATCTTCATTAGGTAGCATAGCTTCTGCATATGCTTGCTTACAGTAGAAGTTCCAAGAATTACGCATATCATAATATATACGTTGATTCATTTCCCCTCTTATATACTTTTGAAATCCTATCTTTTGTGCAATGTACCAGTAAATTGCTTCCATATATGAAGCACTATCTGGAATTAATGGATAACCATCTTCATCAGTAGGTATAGCACTATATGATAATTTTAGATATCCACATGGTGCATTTGTCATTATATAACCGGGTTTAATACTGTACTGCAAATCCCAATTAGGATTCGTACTTGTATTACCTTTCATATAATCTAAATTAATAGTATGCTTATTAATTAGGTTCCTAAGTATTGTCTTCATGTTTTTATTAGTATTTAGCATTTCTAGTGCTTCGGTTTTATCAATATTGCCATATAGATCTACAACTAGATTTACTAATACTTCATCTTTAACCCATATTTCGGGTTTCTCACAATCACAGCATTCATCACATCCCCAAGCAGCAAATGAACCTGTAGCTTTCCTCATAGGAAACCAAGGCCCATCACAATTGAAAGAATATGCAACTTGATGTAATTTATGTAGGTTACAAGGTAACTGTGCTTGATGACAGTTTATTTTGATAATTGGGGCACCTTCTACACCTGAAACAATGTGTTCAAACTGTTGTACTGCACCAATTTTTTCAATAGCCTCAGCTGCCCATTCTCTAAAATCTGAGATTTTAATTTCATCTTCCTCTAACCCTAGATCTGCTATTACTTTGGCTATCGCAGTTTTGATTGATGTTAATTTTGTTATCATAAAATTTACAGTTCTAAGTAATCTCTTTCCTTATTTTTAATAATTTGGGCTAGCCGCCTCTTATTATCTCTAGTCATTACTAATTGATACATAGTCTTATTCGATGTAAGCATATTATGCTTATTCCAATAAAATCTATATTTATAGAAATTTGAATGTTCATTTAAGTGATATACCATTTTACCTAGCTTCTTTGATTCCGCATAATCTATTCTAAGGCTCTTTCCAGAATACTCTTTAGGCTTATGTTTAATTACACTTAATGTACCTAATCTACATGGTAACTTTATTTCTTTACCATTCTCTATTAGTTCATCTCTCAAGTATTTAAAGTAATCATTAATTACTCCTCTAAACGTTTTATAGTCTACTTGATATAATGGGTTATCTTCTATGTAATCACAGTAGCTAGTATAAAAATCTTTTCCGGTATATGACTTAGTTTCCATTCATTATTGTTTTACATCGTTAGTACTATTATTTGTATTATCAGTAGGTACAGTTAACATTATATTTAGTTCTTTGCTAAATATTAAGTTCTTCAAAGTAGGAATCATGTTAGCAGGGATAGGATATGGACCATCATAATCATAACAATCTGCTGCTTTTGTAGGGTCTTCCAATATGCCTTCTATTTCTACATACTCTAGAAAACCAGGCCCATTTAAATATAAATGGTTATTCTTTAAGAAAGCAATATAATCATTACATGTGTATTTTCTACTTGTCTGATATTTAGCTTTTGTTTCATTACCAACCTGAATCAGATTACCATGCATATCTTTAACTGCTACTAGACCAGTACCAAAATGCAAATCTATAAATTTAGGTAATTCTTTATCTGATACGTAATGAAACCCATTAGGCACCCCGCATGTACTTACTTTGGATATATGCAATGGACCTAATGTCTGTATATAGCTAGGATTAATATCTCGACCTTTATCCAAATCTTGCTTAATTAAAAAAGCCCTATATTGATGAATCCACTGTTCTACCTGTATACGTGACAAATTCTCACTTTCACTAAGATTTGAATCCCTATAAGTTAAAAATATATCATCTATAATTGTATTTAGTGAATTAAATATCATTTAATCTATCCTCCATTATTTTTTTAATTGTTTTACCTAGAATTTTCATTTCATCAAATGAGAAATTATTATTTCTAGCACAGTTACAAATATAGCAGCATGGTACTACATTATCATAAGTATGACCTTTGGAATTATCTATTCTATCACACCCTAGTTTTTCTTTGCTTCCGCAGTATATACATTGAGATTTAAGAATATTTTTTACAAACCAGTCTCTATCTAAATTAAATTCTCTATCAGCTTTCCAATCTTTTAGTTTGTATGCAGATAGTAATTTAGAAGCTCTTGTATACAAATTGTATTCTCTAGGCTTTCCTTTAGATTTGTATTTCTTTCCAAACAAGATTTCTTCAATTGTGTAATTCTTATTCTTTAAATATCTTATTAACAAACCATTATAAGACATTCCGTATTCTTCTGACCACTCACGCAAAGTTTTAGTTTCTCCATTGTAAGTAAGTCTTATTGTGTGTGTATTTGTTTGTGCAAGTTCTAAGTTAGTTACCCATTCAAAGTTATCCGGTCCAAACGGTTTATTTTTATCTTTCCTACTCAATCTGAGACCTTTTTTATAACTTTTATGCACATCTTCATAGAAGACAGGAAATTTTCTCCAGTCATTAACAACTCCTGCTTTCCTTCCTTTCTCTGTATAGAGAATAGCTCTCCAAGAATTAAAAAGATATGGGTTATTTTCTCTTAGTTCTTTACAGCTTTCCATGAGTTATTTATAGTTATTGTGATTTTTTCTTTATTGTTGTTTGCTTCTTCTAGTAATGCAAACAATTTATTAAATGTTTTCCTAGAATTAGAAATCCAATTTGTGTCTTTGCCATTCCATTCACCAACCCCAATACATCCTTCACTCTCTTCAGCTTTATTTAAACTATGAATTCTAATACCACTAAAGTTAGGTACATTAAGGATTTCTGGTAATATTCTCTTAAATCTTGGAGAGTGTGTTAATTTAACCTCATATGTACCTTCAGGTATTGCAGTTTTACCATAAACCTTTTCTCCTTCTGGTCTTACTCTATCTTCGAGGGTATCACACAAATGTTTATCATTGACTAGTAGCTCTCCAATAGTTGCAGAGCTACCAAGAAAGATTCTATTTAATTTTAATTCCATTATGCAGCAGGTGTTTCTAATGCAGCAACTCTAGCTTCCAAACTTTCAAGATCCTCACTTAGAGTAGTTAATCTAAGGTTCAACGCTGAAATCAATTCTCTTACTTCACTATCATTATAGTTCTGAAGACTAGCAAGTTTATTTTTCTCTTGTGTAGTATAATCTTCAGTAGATAGTCCTTTACCTTCAACTTTATCTTCTTTGTTTTGTTCTAAATCCGCTATCTGTTGCTTTATCTGAGAAATGTCTTCAGTAGCTTTATTATTAACTAAAACCCATTTAGTACCATTAAAATACTTTAAATCCCCACCATTTGGATTAGATGATAGATCTGCCCAATATTTAACAGATGCAGGATTAGGTTGAATTGTACTAGCTAGAATGTCGTATTTATTATTATAAAGTGTACTCATATTATTTTAAAATAAAAAAGGTTGACTAAATAGCCAACCTTTGTGTTTTAGATTTCATTTTCTTTTTCCTCAGTAGGAGGATCGATATTGTTTTCTTCCGGACGAACAGTAGAAATATTTTGTAAAAGTTGTTTAAGCTCTTTCACTTCAGCTCTCAATTCATCAAGTTCTTTGAAATCTTTTGTCACATTGGTTGTTATGTCCGAATTTACATTAAGTATTTTTAAGATGTCTTCACATCTCCTCATCTCCTCATCAATCTTACTTAAGCTCTCTTTCTTGATTCTACAATCCTCTAGAGATTGTCTAACCATATTAATAATTTGTGATTTTTCTGTGGCTATAGTAAGACCAATGTTTGAATCGGTCATCATTGTTTTATCTTCAGATACTGACAGTTTTCTTTGTTCACCATCACACGAAATCACTAGATCCACGAGCTTACGCCTATTTTGCATAGGCATCGGAAATTGTGTCGGTGGCACTGGTTCGTCATAGGGTTTTGATACACTGACTACCGTTCCTAAACTGTACGTTGTGTTCTTTTTAAAAGTACCTGTTATTTCGAGTACGTGTATTCTAGTACCCGACGTTAACTGAGAGAATGTCATATCTTTATAAGTTTAAAGAATATGGGCAACTCTCATAGCTGCCCATATATCTTGATTAATATTTAGGCAGCTGGTGCAGGAGCAGCAGCAGGAGTATAATTCATCAGCTGTATTACATTATCACATTATCAAAGTGAGGGCCATTAATAGCTTCATACATATTTGCAGCCAATTCTGACTTCAAAATAGTGAAACCTTTCTCCAGTAAGCTACCCTCATGCTTCTCTAAAGCAGTAGATAATTTATCTATAGCCTCTGATGGAGATTGATGGCGTTTGATTTGTTCTAATATTTTGTTCAAATGCATAGTTTCAATTTATTTATTGATTAATACTAAATTGAAATATTTTGCAATTATTTTGATATTTTGATAACCCTTGTATCTGTTACTTGTATTAAAGGGTTTGAATTAACTATTTGATAATGAGGAATTATATCCTTCTTAAAATTTAAAGTAAATAAGCGTCTAAAGAAACCTTTTTTACGCCATACTTTCTCTTCATATATAAATAGATCTTGACGATTCTTTATATCCAGCACATGTGTGATCATGCTGTCTATTCTTTCTATTTTGATAGTTGTCAATTGATTTGGCTTTAACTCTACTGTAAAATTCCTATCCACTGGAATCTCTTGAGTTATTGTATCAGAAATAATAGTTTCTACTGATGCGACTTCCTTTAATTTCTTATCTTTTATTTTAAGTTCTTTAGATTGCTTTCTTAGTTCTTGTACTAAACTATCTTCAGAATGTTTGAAGTCATCTACAGTTAATTGTAATACTTTGTTTTGTTTTTCCATTCCTGAGAGAGCACTCTCATAGTAATGTAAATTCACAGAAGCTCTAGCTAACGCATTATCTAGATTATCTACTTTCTTATTTAATCTGTAATTATCAAAACCTAAAACTGCTATCAATAGTACAGCACCTAATTTTATGTAATGTATAAAATTCACTATTTAATCTTTTTAACCAATTTTCTTATCTTAGGCAAATCTTCTCTATCTATAGTGATATCAAGATACTTTTCACCTTTTTTACGTATAAACTTATTTAGAAGTTTCCAAGGTCCGTCTGGATATAATGTAGCCAAGTTTTCTATGACTGACCATAGTTCTACTCCAGCAATAAGTCCTGCAAAGAATTCTACTAGATGAGCATCTATGGATATTAATATACTAGCATCTATTTGATTTGCAAACCATATAATAGCACCACACCAACCAAATTTGCGTAAGGTTTTCCATAGTTTTCTTGATTCAAACTTTTTTTGATTTTTAAATGCTATCTTACCACCTAAATACGCATCTACTAATATTATTAATAATAAGATAAATAGAACTGTCCATAAGGGTGTAAAACTACCTGCCACCCAACTAAATGCTCCCGTTAATAAGCAAGAGATAAATTTGGCTGGGCCATCATTAAATAGTTCTTTAAAGTAGTTCATACTAGATACTCCTTGGGACAATAAAAAATATTGATGAATTTTATTTAACATAATAGATTGATATGAAAGGAAAACAAAAACGCTAACCAAATTTTACTTTAGTTAGCGTTTGGTATTTTTTGATATGAGAATTGACGCTATAACGTCTTTAGTCATCAAAAGTTCTTCTATATAAATTGACACTATCCTAAGTAATAGCGGTTATTTGTTCACTGTTTGATCATCTTGCATTTGTTCATAAGCAATGAAATCTGAATCTACTTGTTCCTTCAATTCTTTTCTCTTTTGTAAGAAATCTTTGTAAATATCTATATAACTTTCATCTAGTATCCCTAGTAATGCAGCATTATAGTCATTCAGTTTCTTTGCTTCAACATCTGTACCCCATAATTCATTAATACATGTTTCTAATATCTTATTAGCAGTTAATGTGGGCCATACAGTTACTTCATAATAGGAATAACTGATGAATTCATCTCTTTGCTCTGTTTGTATATCCCATCTATACAAATAGTAACCATTACTATCTCTTTCTATTGTAGTGGGTATTTTATCACTGTATGTTCTATTCATATTATTCTGTAGTTGTAGTTATTTCAGTTGATTTATATTTTGGGAAAAAGCAAAGGCGAGACCCAAAGTGTTTATACGCACCGGAAGGTGTCTCAGACGTATTCACTCTAATAAAGCCCGCATCTGCACCATCCGAACCACCGCCAACCACCACCAACCGCAGGCTGTTAGTCGATGTATTAGTGTAATAGTAATCGCACCAGTAAGTAGAAGAGCTACCGCCGATCTCTGTAGCTATTATATCGCCATCTTCCCCAAGCAACGTATTCTTTGCATAACCGTTTACACGGCAAATATTGCCTTTCTTGTCATATCCTACATAAGAACTATCACTAAAATTCGATGGATCAGCAGTAGTCCATAATATGGATAATCCGTTATCGCCTGTGGTAACCTGTATATTGGCCCCGTCAGTATATTTCCATATATGGCCGAACGGATTCTCTATACCACGATACCTGTTAGCCATCAACGTGGCGTGAGTACCGCCGGAAGCGTTCTTCACCACATATGCCTTCTCTCCCGAGCCGTTCCCGAACTCGTTGGTATAGCCGCATGGTATAAGGGGGTTTGCATTATTGAAATTTATCCAATCTGTCATTTGTGATGCACCCTCTCCAAGACCACCTTGTGAAAATCCATTAGCATCTTTTTGAGCGTTAAACGGTTTTTGACTATTTAATGTAGCATATTCTACTGCAAATAACCAGAATAGAGTCTTATGTGCTCCATACGTGTACATTTCCCAACCACTACCACGTTTTCTTGCAGCTTGGCGGAATTGGTCTCGGGTAAGGTTGGTAACAGGGCATCCTAGCAAGGAACGGTAGGTATCATCCCATTCAGCGGTGTTGTCACCACCTCTAAAATTAATTGAATTAGGATCACTTAATTTACTAGCTCCAGCCGCCGAACATAATAAATTATCGGTTCTATACATTCTGGCTTCATATGTTGAGATATAGAACTTATCTACATGTTTATACCCAGGTAATGGAATTTCGGACAACATCATCCTAAATTTAGTGCCATTAAAATACAATTTATACCAATGTTCAGGTATCTCTGTCATAACAGCATAATCCAAATAGCTTCCACCCCATGAAAGCTCATTATCCAAATATTCTTTAACTCCACCATCTCTATCCAAAAGACACCTTCTCATCTTACTCTGGACAGGTAGTTCTCTATGCAATTGCAGATTACCTACTCTAACTCCATCTGGACTTGATGATGCAGTATCCCATTCAACTCCGTATGCATATCTTTCTTCTAAATCTGGAATATCTTCCCATGCAGGAACCCACTCGGTGGATAAGTCTCCATACTCAAGCTTGATCTTGTGGATGGTGGAAGTTGATGTGCCAGTTTTAGGAGAACTAAATACAACCATATGTGTGTTATCAGCTACTGCATCTCCGATATTAGTAATCCATTTAAAAGTCTTACTGGCCTTCCCATTCACAAAGTCAGCCTTGCTGAACTGAGCCATAGAACCTACTGCACCAGTAGAGTTATATATAGTGAACATTTCCTTATCATCACCCAATTCTCCAAAAATAGTCAATGTTACTTGTGTTCCTTTAGATATCGGTTCAGTTAGCCAATAATCAGCCATCTCATACTTGGAATTACTCACCTCCTTCCCCGATCCCAGCAACAGGTTCCTCCCGTACACGGGAAGCTTACGATACTTGCCATCATTCATTAAAGCTTTTGATCCGTCACCTGTAGTATGTATTATTACTTCCTTAACATTAGGATCAGTAGAATTATCTGTAATACTTGCCTGTATAGAAATTCCATCAGTTACCGGAATTAAATAATCATTATTAACCTGAGTTTCCACATCTAAATTCTGACGTATCCACATTTGTATAGAACAATGATTAACCCCCATAGTTTGTTGCACATAAAACCAAATAGAATTATCACCATTGGTGTTATATCCGCCAAAAAGACTTGATATATACTCACCATTATCTCTAATTGGGAGTGTATTAACAAAACCGTTTGGAAGCTTCTCTAGTAATGTATTATAGTCTTCTTGAGATATAGATGGAGTATCGCCGTTTGCCACTTTCATGAAGATGTCAAACACTGTACAATCCGCTAAATCAGCTTTAGTAGCTAATTTATCATCTACATATTTTTTGTTAACGTCTACGGTAGGTATGGTAGGTTTACCAGTAAGATCGTTGTAACTACCAGATGTAGCTACAGTAGCCAATATTGGTTTATTCAATATCAATGCATCTCCTTCTGTAGCATTCCAATCGGCATTAACATTTACTTCGGCACCAGCAGCAATGCCATTCAATTTTGTCTTATCTGAAGGTAACATCAAACCAGCTAAAGCAGTAGTAGATGCAGGAAGATTCAATTCTATATTTTCTACTACATTAGTTACTAAGTTCCTTTTATCCAGAGTAATAGAGATACCTGTTGCTGTAATATTCTTAGCAGCAGCTTCAATTACTTCATTGATGTTTGTAACTTTAGTTTTATCTGCAGTAACATAGTCATTAGTACTTAAGCTCTTACCTTCTACTTTATCAACTTTAGTATCAATAGCATTATATACCTCAGTAAAGTCAACTTCTGGTATATTTACTACAGACCATACACCATTTTGTCTAGCATACTGTGAACCATCTTTAGGTGCTTCTTCTACTAGTTCCTGACCATGATCACTACTTAAGTATGGTATTTTAACCCATTCTCCATTATATTTTACTTTAATTACCATAATTAAATATTAAATATTTGTTTGCCAATTGTTTTAGCTTCTGTTCTAAGTGTTTGAAAAGATTGCCATTCATCATATCTGGTAATAGGTTGACTGCCACTAAGCAATTGTTCAACCATATTAGATTTTAATGCTGCTTCCTCATCTGCACTATATCTAGTTCTGATAACCTTACTTACGAAAGAATCATAAGTTGGTTCTTCATTGAATTTTAATTCATAATAAGCATAACCATGTATATCTTCAGAATTAATTTCTTCAATATCCCATCTAACTGCCCATTCATTCATTCCTAGGTATTCTATTACTTCAGGTATATGATCACCTTGTACTTTCTTTAATTCCATAACTACTTAATAATTTTTGTCTATAATCTTTAAAATTATAAGATCTCGTAAAGCGATACCATAAATTATGACAGTTTCCATATTTACACCATCCCCAATAAGCTGCTAGTGATGTTAACCTCTTATTCTTACTTTTATAACCTAATTTATAAATAAACTTCTTTTTGATATCTTTCCTGAGTAAAGTATGACCATGGTAAAATACATAACCAATAAAATCTATACCTCTTGCTTCTACAGGAAATATCTGCCAATTACGTTTTACTTTTAGTTTCAAGTTATCAGCTAGATATTTTTCAATCTCTTGTAAGCAATATCTTAAGTAATCTTTATCTGGGTGTAATATAACAATATCATCACAATACCTGTAATAATATTTTATTTTTAATACTTGTTTAATCCACCTATCGAACCAAGTCAAATTCAAATTTGCTGCAAATTGAGATATGTAATTTCCAATTGGTAAACCTTTTGGTGTAGAATAAACTACATGATGTAATAGTCTTAACAGTTTCTTATCCTTAAATATCTTTTCAAATTGTGAGTATAACACATCTTGATCTATAGAAGGAAAGAACTTTTTAATATCTAATTTTAAACAATATTTTGTGCCTTCTTTATCAGCTTTTAAATCTCTTTTTAATCTCTTTACTCCATAATGAATACCTCTCCCTTTTAAACAGTTGAAGGTATCTGCAGTAAATCTACTAACAAGGTAAGGTTCTATAACATTCATTATAGCATGATGGACTATTCTGTCTGGATAATACGGTAGCCTATATATTTCTCTTTCTTTGTTACCACGATCGGCGATGATTGTATATATGCAGTATTCCGAAGTACAATAAGTATCTTCAATTAATGCCTTTTGTAACCGGACCAGATTTTCATGTGGATTCCTGTCAAATTTCTTAACGCCGTATCTTTTAGTTTTACCTAATCTTGCCTTTTTGTCGGCCCGGACCAGATTTTCATATGATATTATCCTATTAAATAAATTGCCTATTCTTTTCATAAGCTATTTTGGTGGTAAGACCCGTTCGCACAATACTACTAGGGTCTCTTCAAAGCACCTGTTATCTTTTACCTAGAGGTAAGGCTGATCTAAGTTCAACAAACATTTTTGAAAGTATATGAAAGTATCTGTTAGTTCCAAAATTTCACTGATATTCGTCTATGAATTCGAGGATGCATTATTAGCATTAGCTATGAAGACTCTGCATTGAGAACCATTATCTGAATTACCTGACTGTTTTTTCAAGTATGAAATAATGTGACAGCAGTCTTACTATAAAGTCATCTCGTAGTAATTCTTTTAGATCCCGCCCTTGTTATTAATATTTAATTATCTATATTACTCAGGACTATGCCTGCATTTTCTTAAATGTATCTGAATCAACTACAACGATCTTACCATAAAAGGCTAATCTTGCACCGACATCCGTCCATGAAGTCGAGGATGCATGAAAAGCATTAGCCACGAAGACCCCGCACCGAGAACCATTACCCGAACCACCCGACCGTAGAAAGATTCTATTTGCTGTTGGATTAAACCAGCTATAATCGGAATAGTAAGTGGTTTCAGATCCACCATGTGCTGTAGGAACTACATCACCATATTTACCTTGAGCTATGGCTTTAGTCCATCCATTATATGCTTTTGTTGCAGCTGGATTAGGTTCATATCCTACAACTCTGATATTAGTAGCACCTGCTGCTTCAAGCTCTGCTACATCCTTATCTGGGAATGAACCTCCATCATATACAACGTATTTACCTTTTAAAATGTTTATTCCTTGTACAAACTCCCACTTACTGTAATAGCAGTCTTCAAGTCCTAAGAAGTTAGTTGAGTAATATCCAGCATCATTATTTACAGCTGCTTTCCCATCTCTATTACCTAAAGCCTTTGTTCCACCAGTCCAACCGTAGTTATATCTCTTAGTACCTCCTGAACAAGGAATAGCACTATTGCTTGTACTAATATTAGTAGTCTTATAGTAAGCACAAAACATTCTAGCTATAGTAGCATGAGACCTATAATCACCAATACCATACATTGAACCATTTACCTTTGCTGCTGCAACGAACTGTGCTATAGTTTTAGATGCTGTTGATATAGAAGATCCAGTACTAGTCAACGCTCCTCCATTTTCATCTGAAATTATTCCTTCAAATACACCTAATAATAATTCTGGTTCCTCAATGTAGTCATTATCAATTTGTTGTTCTGATATGTATGTTCTCCAAATACCTGGGCTTATTTCTATAGTTTTGTGATAGTATTTAGGGAAATGTACCATTAAACTCTCCTTTCTAACGGTTTCGTAAGTAGCACCTGTACCATCAGGCCATTTATTACTATCTGTTTCGTTTAAGTAACTAATCAATGCAGCATCATCTCCATATGGTTTAGCAATACATCTCTTGAACTTACTTCTTAATGATTCAATTACATTTCTATTACCACCTGTTGCACATGTTGTGGATGAATTGTTTTCATCATTTTCATACCAGTATGCTAGAGTATCTTCTAGATTAGAAGTATATACTAATGTTTTATAATACCAGGTTCCATTATAAGAACCGAATAATATGGAGCTTTTATTAATTAAATTTACTTGACCTGAACAACATTTTGGTAATCCTGTTGTGTTATCTTTTCCATCATTCGCATAAAGATTCAAAACACACCACCCCGAAACAGCAGGAGTAATTTCTCCTTGTAGCAATACATGGGAAGTTTCACCAGTATAATTGTTTATTGCCCATTTACATAATGCAATCAAAAAATCCTCTGTCGGATAGCCAACTGTCTCATAATCTGATCTTAATAAACCCTGACTTATTAAATCAGTTATTTTTGGAAAATTAATATATAATGCAAGATTACCATTTTTATATCCAGCATGATACCCATCTAACAAATCAGCATCCAAACCACTACCTGCACCATCATTACCAGCATGCCATACTTTACTACCATTTACAGTTAAATTCTTTGCTTTTACTTCAAGTGCATTTAAATTAGTGGCATTCATACCACTTATTGTCATGTTATGGGTGTCTGCACCTGAAACACCATACTGTAACCATAACCCACTGGTAGGATTGTCAACAATTCTCCATGCTGTATTTTTATTTGAACTTGACCCAAATATAAAAGTTGAATCTTCTGTAGAACCAGTTGTAGAGTTTAATTTTATATTATATTTATTGCCAGAGACATGTAAATTAGCATCCGGAGCAGTTGTACCTATACCAACTTTACCATCAGATGTTATCCTCATTCTTTCAGTATGAGAAGTAGCAGTTCTAAATAAAATTATGTTTCCTTCTAAACACGAGATGTAGCCATTAGAGCAAGCACCAAAACCCAGATAGAAGACATTTTGATCACTTATTGACAGTGTACTAAGATTTTTCCCATTAGTATCTTTTATATATAAAGATCTATTATTGTTCATGTAAACATTATCCACGTCACTTATATTACCTCTAACGTTTGCACTACCATCAAATGCTTGTCCCCATATAGTTCTAGCAGTAGCTAACTTAGTAGCAGTTGCAATATTATCAGAAGCAGTTAATGCAGCATCAAGCTTAGTCTTATCAGCAGCAGACATTACACCCGCAGTAGTAGTAGTGGCTTTGTTGATTACTACTGTATCAGTACTTGCAGAACCATTCACTGGATTCTTTTTAGATAAAGTAATAGTAGCTGCATTAGCATCTGTAACAGCACCAGTACCACCAGTAACATAATCAGTTAAGTTTGTTACTTTAGTTTTATCTGCATTCGTATAATCATTTGTTGAAAGACCTTTACCTTCTTCTTTCTGTACAAATCGTGCATCTGCTTGTGCTTGACTATAACCATCAAATGTAAAATCATAGTTTTCACTAGGATCTAACCACATGATCTCTTCCTCAGTAGGTTCAGTATCTGAGATCTTAATATCCTCTGGTATAGTTACATTCTTATCTACAGCATTCAGAAGTACCCTTTTGGTAATGGTTTCAATCTTATTGACTTGTGCACCTGCTTCAATACCTTGTAACTTTGCAAAGTCTTCTTTAGACATCAAACCATTAGCTGTCAATGATGCTAATTCAGCAGTACCACCTAAAGCATCCCAACCTTCACTTGTCCATGCGTAGTTGGTATCATTTTTACGAACATTCCATACATCACCAACAATATTACCTTCAGTAGGTAAATCTTCAATCGTATCTACAGATCCTTTGAAAATATATACAGAAGTAAATTTACTGTCTACTTGGGATTTATTATAGTAATTGTTAGCAAGGTCATCTGCTACTACCTTTATGTTAGCATCAGTTTGATCCTTAGTATAATACCTAGTATCATGAGTATGAGTAGTTACTTCACCTACTAACACAGCTTCAATAGCTGCTTTACTAAGTTCAGCATCTTTACCGGGTTCTCCTTGAGGCCCTTGAAATCTACCCATATTAACCCATTCAGTACCATTCCAAAAGTATAAGTCTGTACCAACAATATAAGAATCACTAAGTTGTGGATCTACTATAGTATCTAAATCTTCTGGACTATCAAGACTACCTTTTAAGATAATACCTGAGGATGGCCAACCTGTGTTTACA
>CDZF01023312.1_pt1 | contig 44861 bp, 31 predicted proteins | sample 557591 | NCBI WGS metagenome assembly CDZF01 (sample SAMEA3182093, study PRJEB8094) | gut metagenome | biome: human; feature: gut; material: Stool; isolation source: human stools | place: Canada | collected 2012-02-04
GAGCGTATACTCTCCTGTGGGAGTGTCGGTCGGAACGGCAATGCGGAGCGGAGTGCTCCATGTGTCGTAATACGGTATCTTCGGTAATGGAACGGTGTCGGAGACGATCGGTATCCGGTTGATGTCTTCCAGGGCCCAGACGATTCGTGCATCCGTCAGGTCCCGTCCTTGATCATCGTCGTTTACTACATGCAGGACGGAAGAAAAGACATTTCCGGCCCGAACATTCATTTGCCATGATTCCCAACTCAGCAACACCGGTTGATAACTGATTCCGTATTGATAGGCGGCTGGTTTGGGGCGCATCTGGGCGAAATTCCGGATGCCGTCCCAGTTGTGGAACAGAATCGTGAACGGCATGATCCCGGCCAGACGCGGATTGTGCGTACGAAAACGACGGAACATCTCGGTGGCGTTTTTCAGCATGAATGCCTGGTATTCCAGTGCCGCTTCCCCTTGCCGTTCATTCGGCAAATGTCCGGTCCAACATTTCTGGGACCCGGGTTGTTTGGTGCGGGAACAGAGATTGTAGCGTCCGTCTATTCCGGTGTAATTGCCGACGCATTCGGTGAAGGTGATCGCCTGGACTTTCCCTTCATTCTGCCATGCGTTCATGTCCCGCAAATTGAGGTATGTAAGGAACGTGTTGTAATACCATCCCCAATACCGGTGTACGTCGTATATGTCTGCAGAACGGCCCAAGCCATATCCGGCATTGCCGATATAAGGACGGGTGTCATCCCATTTGATGAGTTCTTTGTGGGCTGCGGACAGAAACTGTTGCCATGCTTTTCCCCGCTCGTTGGAGAACGGCATTTCATTGGCCAGTACGTAAATGACGGTTGACGGATGGGGCGTGAAGGGACCGAGTTCCTTTTTTTTGTACAGTTCGACAGCCTGCATCAGATCTTGAGGCGGTTGGTTCGAAGTTGCATTTCTGGGGCGTCCGTATCGACCGGCAAAAACCATCATTCCCTCTTCGTCGCAGACGTCCATCCAGTTTTGATTGTCGGGTATCCGGATAATGTTGACATTCATTCCGCGCAGGAAACGAATGTAATCCCGGGCGAATTCCCTGCTTGTTTCCAATGCGGGCGGGATTCCTCGTCGGGGGGGATTGATCGCGTTGCCGCGTAGAAAGATCGGCTTCCCGTTGAGGTAGAAACGTCCGTCCTTCATTTCAAATTTTCGGAATCCGATACGGGTGTGTAACGTATCTCCTCCGCAACTCAATTCCAGATCGTATAAATGGGGCGAGGCGGGACTCCACAATTGGGCCCGTATGTTTCGGATCGTTTTTGTTATTTCGGTCTGGCCTCGGGAGATTCTTTCATTTACGACCTCGCCCTGCCATGCGATCGAATGGTCTTCACAGGAAGCGATTTTTCCGTGTATGCTGGCTGTCTCGTCTTTTCCTGAGATCAGAGTGATTTCGAGTTTCAGCTGATCGTCCGAAGTGATGGGCAGGACACCTGCGATTTTGACCTGTCCGCAGCACGGATTTTTTCCCAGAATGGCTGCGCCGGAGATGCAAAGGACGAGTAGCAGTTTTTTCATGGCTTGTATTTAAAATCAGGGGATACAGAAGAGACGGATCTTTTCCGTATCCCCCGGATTATCGAATATAACAATAATCTTGAAATTTATGCGGTCTTTTCGGCTTCCCGTCAGAACCATCCGTCATTTTGACCGTAACCGGGCATCAGGCTGAGTTCGTCCTGGGGAATCGGCCACCGGGTGTCGCGTTCGGGTCTGAAATTGGTGCGGGCCTGGGCGTAGTCTTTGTCCAATTTGGGATCGTCGGCCCGAGTGTCACCGGCATGGGCCTTGACTTGGTCGTAAAGGATTCCCCATCGTTTGAGCAGGGGCCAGCGTACGCCTTCGAAATGGAGTTCGCGTGCATATTCGTCCAGAAGGTCCTGTTCGGTCAGCGGGCCGTTGAAATAATCGTTGCCGGTGTTCCCGTTGCGATAGTATGTCTTGTTGTAATATTCGATCGCTTTGCTGCTGTTTCCGCCCTCTTTTCTGAAATAGGCTTCGGAACACATCAGATAGGTTTCGGCCAGCCGATACAGGATCAGGTCTTTCAGACTGGACATCCGGTCGGGATTCTCGGTATTGGTCCATTTGTCGAAAAATTTCAGCGACGAGGGATGAAGGGATTCGAGATAGGGCGTATATTTGTTCGGGACTTCCACTTCGTCTCCCAGTTCTTTGCCGGCAGGTACGAGATCGGGGATGTTGTAGTAATATTTATGGCGGAAAAGTTCCGTGTAGCGTTTATCTTTGATTTCTCCGCTCGTTTTGTCTTTGTACAGGCTGAAGAGATAGGTGTTCGGATAGACCCGTCCCCAACCGTATCCCCCGTATTCGAGGCAGTTTTGCAGACCGGATATTTTCTTGTAGTTCGGTGTGGTGATCAAGGATACTTTGTGGCCGTTTACAACCCCGCTGCTGGTAGTGTTGCCTCCGCCGAGATTTCCCGACATCTGATAGGCATACAGTACCTCTTTGCAGCGCAGATCCGCTCCCGTGAATACGTCGATGGCACGATCCATCATTCCGTAGTCCGGACATTCGAAGACATCTTCGCATTGTTCGATGGCTGTGTTCCAATCCTCTTCCCACATGGCGACCTGGGCCCGTACATGTTTTATCGCGGCTTTCGTCCAGCGTCCGTAATTGAGGCTTATGTCCGTGCCGTCAGGAACCCACGGGAGCACTTCGATAGCATCGTCCAGGTCTTTCTTTATCACTTCGAAGAGCTTTTCCTGTGTGGCGGGCTTGTACTCCCGGTTATCCGCATTGTCGATCGTCGTGGGCTCCAGATTCAGGTAAAGACGTTCGAACCTTTTCCAAAGTTCGAAATAGGCCCGGCCCCGGAATGCTTTCGCTTCTGCCCATGCCTGTTTTACTTCCGGATTGTTCATGTCCATTCCTTCTGCAGCTGTGATGATTTCGTTGGCTTTGCCGATGATCTGGTAATGCTGGTTCCAGATCGTCTGGATGTTGCTGCTTGCCGGAGTGAGATTGTCCAGACGGGCGAAAGCCGCAGCCGTACCTCCCCGGAAAACCATGATGTCGGTTGAGTAGTCGAGCATCTGGATGCAATATTCCACAGCGTCCGTAGTCGCGAACGAACGATCTTTTACATAGAGGCCTACGACTGCACGGCTTAAACCGTCCGGAGTGGAGTAAAGGTAGTTGGAGGTGATGGATGTCTTCGATTCCACGTCCAGCATGGACGTGCAGGCCGAACTGAGCCCGCCCAGCACGATAAATGACAGATATAGTAATTTTTTCATGGTAATCACTTGTTTAAGTGTAATTTAGAAAGAAAGGTCGATTCCGAATGCATACTGTCTCGGTTCCGGATAGGCTGCTGCCGTGTTTTCCGGACTGTAGGAGAGGAATTTTGTGGAAGTGAACAGATTGCTGAACGTACAGTACACCCGCAGATTCTGTATTTTGATTTTCTGGGTCAGCCGGGACGGGACGGTATATCCGACGGAGAGGGTCCGTAGCCGGATATATGATGCGTCCTGCACAACAAGGTCCGAGTTGGTCTGATAAGTGGTATTCGAGTTGTAGCTGGGTCTTGGGAAGTTACCCGAAGGGTTCTCCGGTGTCCAATAGTTTACTTTGATGCCGTTTTGCTTGCCTTGTAGCGAGCCGCCGCTGTTCGGATCATACAGATAAGCATTTTTGATCTTTCTGCCATATACGCCGTACCACTCCATGTAAAGGTCGAATCCTTTGAAATTGAAGTTGGTGAACAGGGACATGATGAATTTGGGGTCGCGCGGCACGATGTACCGGTCATCGGCCGTGATTTTGCCGTCGCCGTTCCGGTCAACGATTTTGATTTTGCCCGGCTCTACCAGATCCGTCCTTTCGATGGTTTTGTCGGGAATTCCGTCACCGTCGCTGTCGATAGTGGGTTTGAGCACCCATTTGCCGTTGATGATATTGAAGTCGGATTCCTGAAAGATACCGTCCGATTGGTAGACGTAATAAATGTTTTTGGGTTGTCCTATGAACCAGCCGTTGGTGATGTCATTGACAGGATTCCCGTTTTCATCCGTTTTCCCGTCTATTTTCAGAATTTTATTCCGGTACAATGTGAAGTTGGTACCGATGCTCCAGTTCATTTTGTTGTTGCGGATAATATCTCCGTTCAATGTAATGTCTACTCCGTTGGTGCTGGTTTTTCCGAGATTATCCATCATGCCGGTGTAACCCAATACGGAGTTGATCTGTCTGGAAACCAAAAGATTTTTGGTCCGGGTCAGGTAATATTCCACGGTTCCGGTCAATCGGTTGTCGAAGAACCCGAAATCCAGTCCGAAATTGGTGGATGCAGTCGATTCCCATTTCAGTGCAGGATTGGGCAGACTGTTTCCGGGCAGATAACCCATGATGAAGTTATCCCCGAATTCCATTTTGTAATCGGTTGTTGTTCCGAGCGTTTCGTAGTTCCCTATGCCGTCCTGATTTCCGACGATACCGTAGCTGACGCGCAGTTTCAGATTACTGATGAAGTTGGCTTTTTTCATGAATGGCTCTTCGGAGATCCTCCAGGCACCTGCTACCGAGGGGAAAGTTCCCCAGCGATTGCGCGGGCCGAACCGGCTGGAACCGTCGCGCCGTACGATCACGTTCAGCAGGTAGCGGTCTTTGAAGCCGTATTGGATACGGCCCATGAATCCGAGCAGGATATGCTCGCTTACGCTGCGGGTTTTACTCGTCACCTCTCCGTCGGCGATCATGTCCCACCAGAAAGAGTCCACCGGCACATTGTTGGAGGCGTATCCGAGACCGGTAGTATAAGTGCGTTCCCAACTTTGCAGGGCCGTTACGTTCATCGAGTGGTTTTTGTTTTTGAAAGGAACTTTATAGTTGAAAATGTTTTCGACCACATAGTTGAAAGATTTCGAATGCGAGATTGAACCGGCGGCTCCGCCTCCCGTATAATCGGCTTTCTTGTAAGAGCCCTCTTCCTGGTAGCGGTTGTAATAGGCTGCGTTGAAACGATAGGAAAATCCTTTGAATGGTTTGATGTCAATGAATCCGTTCAGACGTGTGATGTCGGCATGTACGTCATTTTTAATGCGTTCGGCCAGATAGAAGGGGTTTTTGTCTCCGCTGTCGTTGATATATTCCTGAATGTTGCCGTATTCATCGAAGGGCATTGCATACGGGGAGCGGGTAATATGGTCAGTAAAATTACCGCTCTCTTTCTCTTTTTTCGATTTGATGAATGACGAGTTGAATCCTACACTCAGCCATTTGTAAACATCGTAATCGACGTTTACCCTGACATTTGCACGCTGGTATCCGGACCCGGTTACCACCATGCCGTCCTGGTCTACATATCCCATGCTGGCGGCGATTCTCATTTTATCGGTTCCTCCGCTGATGCTCAGGTCGTATTTCTGTGAAAGAGCGGTTTGGAACATGAGTTTTTCCCAGTCGGTCGAACGACCTGCGGCATAGGCCCTTTCCATCATGTTGTCCGTCAGTACATCCGTTGGGGTGAGTGTGCTGGGATCGACCCGGGTGGGTAGTCCGTTTTCCTTGTCGTGGGCCTGGGCTTCCGCTCTCAGATTGTAATATTCTTCAGGACTGTAAAAATCGAAATTGCGCCAAAGGTCCTGCCAGCTCCACATGCTGCGGAATTTGACTGTCGGTTTTCCTTTTTGTCCCCGGATAGTGGTGACCAGAATGACTCCGTTGGCGGCTCGTGATCCGTAGACGGCTTGTGCCGCAGCATCTTTCAGAATTTCGAGTGATGCAATGTCCGCGCCGTTGATGGCGGCGAATTCAGTAGCGGTCGCAGGCGCTCCGTCGATGATGTAAAGAGGTGCGTTACCACCGCTGCCGAGTGAACGTTCGCCTCGGATTGTGATGCTCGGGGTGTCTCCCGGTCTTCCCGAGGTGCCGCTGACAAAAACTCCTGCGGCTTTTCCCCGGAGCATCTCGGAGACGTTATTGGTAGGATAGATCTTCATCTCTTCGGGTTTGATCGAGGTGACCGCCCCGGTTACGTCGCTCCGGCGTTGCACTCCGTAACCTACGACTACGAGGTCTTCGAGCATCTGGGCATCCTCTTTCATCTGAATACTCAGTGTGGTCCGGTTTCCGACTTTTATTTCGACGGTCGTATAGCCGATGGATGAGAAGACCAGTGTGCCTGTGGACGGAGCTTCGATGCTGAATTTGCCTTTTGCGTCGGTGACGGTTCCTGTGGTGGTACCTTTGAGAATGACGTTGACTCCTACCAGAGGGGATGATGTCCCGTCCGCCTTCAGTTCGGTCACTGTACCCGACAACTTTTTGTTTTGTGCCCGAGTGCTGTTCGTCACACCTATAATCAACAGCACTGTAAATAGTGCTGTTTTAAATAGTGCAGATCTTTTCATAAGTTTGGCATTTAAGGTTAGAGTTGTTTGGTTATTTTTTTTGTTTGAGAGCGTGGTCGGTTTCCAGATCTATGCCGAGCCATGTTTTTTTTGCCGTCCAGTGGGCGTAAGGAGCGCTCCAGAACGGATCGGTTTCGGGGAGTCCGAGAGCTACCAGTCCGGCGGCGCAGAGGTAAAGGCTTCCTGTAGAAATATATCCTTCCCCGATATGAGGCTGGTATCCGACCAAGCCGACACGGAGCCATCCGAAGTCGTTGAAAGTGCCCGGTGCGTTTATTTGGCGCCGGATGACTTCCGTGAGGCCGCAGCGGACCTGTGCGGGATTCAGTTTTTTGGGAAACATGTGGCGGTAGGCTACATCGGATAAAGCGTGGAAAGCTCCGAAACGGTAGGCCAGTGAACGTCCGATGACAGGATAAGTTCCTTCGGGAGAGATCATCCGTTCCTGTTGTTCAGCGTAACGGGTATAACGTTGAGCTTCTGTTTCGTAGAAGTCAGCACCGTCGAGCCCGTTCTTTTTCAGATAAGAGAGTATTTCGAACATCATGGGGTGGATGACGAAACTGTTGTAATAGTCCAGATGCATTTCCGGGCCGTCACCGTACCAGCCGTCACCCTGATACCATGTTTTGAACCTGTCGAACGCATATTTGACTCGGGAATACTCCCATTCTCCTGCAAACTCTTTCAGGCCTGTTTCCACCATGGCCGAAAAGAAGAGCCAATTGGTTTCCGAAGGTTTGATGATCCGGGACGATTTCAGTTCCGCGATAAGCCGTTGACGGGTCGTTTCGTCCAGTCGATCCCAAAGTTGGGTCTTGGCCCGCAACAGGCCGTGGACGAGGAATGCTGCATCGACCAGCGGTTGTCGGCCGTTATTGAAATTCAGATAATCGGGGGAAGATGGGTCGACTCCCTGTGCGATTGCCCGGACAGCCAGGTCGATATACCTGGCCCGCAACCGGCCTTCCGGTGTATTGTCGGGTCCGAGTTCCAGCCAGGGAGAGATTCCTGTAATGAGACGTCCGAGCGCTTCCAGATGGGTGACTTCCTTGCGTTTGGTCATGTCTGCGGCCATCGACTCGACCGGCATGTTGATTTTGAGTGTTCCTCGGCTCATGTTGACGAGCAGGGGACGTGCGATCCGGTCGAGTGCACTTAGCCATACGGCACGATCTGGGTTTTCCGAGAAAGCTGTCAGGATTTCCACTACCGGTTCTCCGGCCAGCAGTTTCTTATAGCGAATCATGGCTTCCACGAAGTAATAGTCCGCGTAAGATAGCGGAGCATCCAGTTCGTTTTTCTTGGCGAAAAATCCGGTACAGTGTTTAATCAAAAAATCGGATTGTTCCCCGGCCTTGGCCAGATAGGCCGGAGATGCCAGCGAAGCGATGATCTGTTCGCCGATTGTACGGAACTGTTCGGAGAGTTTCCCTTCGGCATAAGTGCATAGCTCCACGTAAGCGGACGCCATAACTGCGGCGGCAGAAGCATCCCTGAGCGTTTTTGGACCGGCAGGTGCATTGAAATCCCAATACGGTACTTTGTCTTTTGGCAGGTTGGGATGATTCATGATAAACCGTCCGATTTTTATGGCATGATCGAGATATTCCTTTTTGCCGGTTTGTCGGTACATCATAGTGAATCCGTACAGACCCCATGCCTGTCCGCGGGACCAGGCCGATTCGTCGCTGATACCTTGATACGTCTCTCTCTTTTCGACATTGCCCGAGAGGGTGTCGTAGCTGACGATGTGGAACGAACTGCCGTCCGGACGGTAATGGTTTGTCATGGTTTTGTCCGCGTGTGACTTGGCCATGTGATAACAGGTATTGTCTCCAGATAGCGACGAACCGACCGTCAGCAGTTCCAGATTCATCATGTTGTCGATGATGACGGGGAACTGCCAGCGATCCCTGTTCCACGAACGGGTACAGCCCGTAATGGGATTGAATCGTGTGGAAAGCGATCTGGAGGCGTTGATCAATGCCGTGCGATATTCTTCGCGTCCTGTCAGACGGTAACCGTTTCCGAAACTGCAATTCATGATGAATCCTACATCATGACTGTTTGTGTTGAATTGTTCCCTGGCCAGTCGGGCAGTCATCGTCTCTGCCGCATGACGGATTGTACTGTCGTTCGTGTATTCGTACAGATACCACAATTCGCCGGGAAAAAATCCGCTTGTCCATCCCCGGGAACCGGATGTAACCAGTTTGCCGTTTTTTGAGGAGGTCGGGAAAGCATTTTCTTTGTCTTTGACAGCCTCATACATTTTCAATGCCTGTTGGGCTGAAAATTTCAGTGTGCGGTCAATGGTCTTGCTTAGCTTTTTTTGTTGCGGAGAGAGTGCCTGCGCATAAATCGTGGTCGATAATAATATGAAACAGGCCAGCAGACGTGTTGGTTTTTTCATTATTTAAATATTTAATAAATTTGGCTTGCGTAGTGCTTTTTTGTTGTTAACAAAGTAATGCGGTTGTGTTTTAATGGAATATTAAAATCATTCAGAAATAGATAAGGATAGTTCACGCAACCATTTCGTGTTTGTCTGTTTGTTTGTATAATATTGACTATTAATTATTTGTGTGTTTTCATTCGGCTGGGTGCCGGGGTTTCGTGCTATGTGTACAGATAGTCGGAACCGCAGAGCGCAGAATGTTTGCGATATATTAAAATATTTATATATGTGGGCTTGGAATGCTGTGATGTATGCCCTTCTCTGAATTTGTTTCTGATGAAAAGGTGTTTGTACGATTCTCGTACAAAAATGGATGAGAGTGTTATGGTGAAACTCTGATTTTTGTCAACTTGCATCGACCGGAAACTGGCTGCAATTATCTGATTTAACCTAAATGTTAACCTTAAATTTGTTCCGAGTTTATGAAAAGGAGATTTGAGTGGAAGATGATTTTGATGATCGTGGCACTTGTAGGAGTATGCGCCTGTGAAAAGGATGATCCTAATAACGGAAGAATGCCGCCCGAACCGCCTGTTGAGCCTCCTGTCGAGGAAGTTGACATACTTCCTGCACCATTGCCGCAGGAGAATTATTCCCCTTCTCTGTTGGGTAAACCTTACAAGCCAATCATGGTGGGGTATTCGGGTAGCGTACCTGTAACGAACTGGACGCAGGCAAAAACCCGTATCCTTCCCTATTTGGTGGATTTCATGGCGGATACGACGGCCGCTACCTATAAATCGCGTACGAATCGTTACGGAAGTTGTATCGACAAACCCCGTCAGGAAGTCACGGGGCGGTTTTATGTGAAAAAGATCGACGGTCGCTGGTGGATAGTCGATCCGGAAGGGTATTTGCATTACGAGCGGAGCGTGACTTCCCTGCGTAAAGGGAGTTCTGACCGTAACAAATCGTCGTGGAATTCCCGATTCGGCAGCGACAGCCGTTGGATGCAGATTACCCAGTCTGAGTTGGCCTCGATCGGATTCCACGGGACCGGAGCATTTTGTACCGACACATATCAGGTGATTCAGGAGTACAATCGGAGCAATCCGGACAGACCTATGACGCTGGCTCCATCGTTCGGGTTCCTGACTAATTTCCGTCGGGCCATGAACTACGAATATCCGGGCGGTTCGTCTGCCAATGCCGTGGGACTGGTGTATTACGGAGGATGGGAATCGTTTTGTGAGACTTATATCCGAACCAATCTGGCCGTTTATCTGAATGACAGAAACGTGTTGGGATTTTTTTCCGACAATGAAATTGATTTCAGTTCCGGAGGTAGTAAAATTCTCAGCCGGTTTCTCTCTATTTCCGACAAGACAGACAAGGCTTATTTGGCAGCGAAACAGTTTATGGAAGAGAAGGGCGCTTCCTCCGTGACCGATGCGCTGAACAGCGAGTTTGCCGGCCGGGTGGCTGAGGTGTATTACAAAGGAGTGAAAGAGGCGATCAAAAAAATCGATCCCGGTATGATGTACCTGGGGACGAGGTTGCATGGGACGCCGAAGTATCTTCAAGGGGTGGTAGAGGCGGCCGGACGTTATTGTGATATCGTGTCGATTAACTACTATTCACGTTGGAGCCCGGAATTGGACACGTATGTTTCCAAATGGGCGACCTGGGCCAATGCACCCTTTATGGTTACCGAGTTTTATACGAAGGCGATGGATTCGGATTTGCCGAACACTTCGGGAGCCGGGCTTGCGGTGCCTACGGTCAAAGACAAAGCTTATGCTTATCAGCATTTTACCCTCGGCTTGCTGGAAGCGAAAAACTGTGTGGGATGGCATTGGTTCAAATATCAGGATGACGATGGTACGGACAATGACGGGAAACCTGCCAATAAAGGTGTATATGACAATTACTATCAGATGTATCCGTATCTGGCGAAGTATATGAAGAATCTGAACTACAATGTTTATTCCCTGATTGATTATTTCGATAATTAGAAGTGAAATATAAAGCAAAAGCCCGAAACGTTTCCGTTTCGGGCTTTTGCTTTAGTTGTAATATGATGTACGACTTCGGTTCTTTTGAAGAGGGACAAGGTCAGCGTAATTCTTCTTCCAGTTCCTCTTCGTCCCAAGCCTCGTCGTCCTCGGGTTCGTCGTCTTCCTCTTCGCCGTCGTCGAAATAGTCGAGTGCGGATTCCCGCTTCTTGTAGCTCGTCAGGTCGGGATCGTCCTCCTCGTCCAGTTCTCCGTAGAGCGTGTGACGCTCCTTGCCGCTCTTTTTGATGGGCGCCAGTTTGACCGCTTTGCGTATCGTGTCTCCCGAATCGAAAGCCTCCCTGCTGCCCCGGAAATCTTTGGGTGATTTCATGGTCGGTGAAAATCAGTTGGTCTTTTAAAGAGTTGAATAATAGGTTGTCTGTGATTGCAATATTAGGAAAAATTTCGAAACGCCCGCTATTTTACCGTTAAAAATTCGGGCTCGATGATGCCGGAAAAGATTTTTTTTGCCGGCCCGGTCAGCCGGATGTCCCCGAAACGGAGGCCGTCCGGAGTCGAGAACGAGACTTCGAGCCGGCCGCCCCGCGTCTCGATTTCGAACCGCGTGCGGTGTGACTGGCGGTAGATGTAGGCGGCGATGGCCGATGCCGTCGCTCCCGTACCGCAGGCAAGGGTCTCTCCTTCCACGCCCCGTTCGTAGGTGCGGACCTTCAGTTTTCCGTCACCTGTGATCTCTACGAAATTGACGTTCGTTCCGCCGATCGCGGCGAACGATTCGCTGCTGCGGATTTCCCGCCCGAGACCGGCGACGTCCACGGCATCCGCGTCTTTTACAAACTCCACGTAGTGGGGTGAACCGGTATTGAGGAAGAAATATTGGTCTTCGTGCATCACCTCCTCCACGTTGGCCATGTGTAGCGTGACGGTTCCGCCTTCCCGTTCGTCCAGGGAGACGATTTCGGCCGTGTGCGGACCGTCCGCCCCGTTGAAGTGCTTCGTGCTGCCTCCGATGCCCAGATGCTCGGCGAACAGGGCGATGCAGCGGCCCCCGTTGCCGCACATGGTCGATTCGCCGCCGTCGGCATTGAAATAGCGCATGCGGAATTGGGCCTGCGGATCGTTTTCGAGGATCATCAGTCCGTCGGCCCCGACTCCGAAGTGACGGTCGCACAGGGCACGTACCGTTTCACGCTGCGGGTCGAATGATCCGCTGCGTCCGTCCAGCACGACGAAATCGTTGCCGGCTCCTTCGTATTTCCAGAATGACAGCGCCATGGGCGGGATGTTTTTCGTCTTCGCAAATATAGGAAACTTCCGGAAAGTTTCACCCGTGCCCGAAAAATTTACTACATTTGTTCCGATCCTTAAAAAAACAGTCTTATGATTCCACAGATACGGGATCACCGTTCGATCCGTAAATACAGTTCCCGTCCCGTTCCCGAAGAGGTGCTTCGGGAGGTGCTCGAAGCCGGAACACGGGCTTCCACGACGGGCAATATGCAGTTGTACAGCATGGTGGTGACCACTTCCGAAGCGTTGAAAAAGGAGCTTTCCCCCTGTCATTTCAACCAGCCTTGCGTGATGCAGGCCCCGGTGATCATCACTTTCTGTGCCGATATCCACCGTTTCAGTACGTGGTGCCGGCAGCGCGGCGCCGAACCGCGGTACGACAATTTCGTCTGGTTCACCAATGCCGTGATCGACACGGTCCTCGCCTCGCAGAACGTGGCGCTCGAGGCCGAGGCGCACGGACTGGGTATCTGTTACCTGGGCACTACGACCTATACGGCCGACCGTATCGCCGAAATCCTGAAACTGCCGAAAGGGGTGATTCCTGTCACCACGCTCGTGATGGGATATCCCGACGGAATGCCGCCGTTGACCGACCGGCTTCCGCTGGAGGCGGTCGTGCACCGGGAGACATACGGGGAGTACACTCCGGAGCGGATCGACGAGCTTTGGCGCGAGCGGGAGGCTTCCGAAGAGACGGCGGGTCTGCTGGAGGTCAACGGACTGCCCAATCTGGCGCGTATCTTTACCGAAAAGCGTTACACGGCGGCCGACAATCTCGAATTTTCCCGCCGGTATTTCGAAATGGTCGAAAAACAGGGGTTCTTCAACCAGTAGCGGGAGTGTGATGGGAAGGTGCGTCCTGCTGGGTTCGGTGGCGGCAGGGGTCATGCTGTTGGCATGCTCGTGCAGCGTGACGCGTTACGTCCCGCAGGGCAGCTATCTGTTGCGCGAGAATGTCGTGGAGGCGGACAGGAATGCCCCGAAACAGGAGCGGATCAAGGTGGAGGAGATGGAACAGTATGTCCGGCAGACTCCGAACAAGCGGTTTTTGGGGACGAACCTTTACCTCTGGGTCTACAATATCGCCAAACCGGGCCGAAACACCGTGCTGGCCCGCATGTGGCGGCGGATCGGTCAGGCTCCCGTGCTGCTCGACACGACCCTGACCCGCCGCTCGGCCGAAAATATCCGGACCTATATGAACAGCCGGGGATTTTTCGATGCCCGGGCTTGGTACGAGATCGACACGGCGCGCCGCAAGGCCCGGGTCGTCTATCGGGCCGAACAGGGGCGGCCTTATTATATCGGGAATATTCGTCACCGGTTCCGCGACGAGTTTCTGCGTTCGGTGATTCTGGAGGACAGCGCCTCCACCCTGCTGCACACGGGGGACGTGTTCGACATCAACGTGCTGGACCGGGAACGGCTGCGCATTACGGAGTATCTGAAGCGGCGGGGATATTACAATTTTTCGATCAATAATATCGGTTACGTGGCCGATTCCACGGTGGGGGACCATCGGATCGACCTGACGATGGAAGTGCGGCAGTATCTGTCGGGGTATGACGAGCGGGGCAATCCCCAGATGGAGAACAACCGGATTTACCGGCTGCGAAACATCTATGTCAATGCCGATTACGATCCGACGATCGCGGCCACCGACAGCGTCTACCGCCATGACCTCGATACGCTCGAATACCGCGGTCTGAAGATCGTCTATCACCAGAAACCGCGTGTGCGCAAAGAGATCCTGCGCCGCACGATCAACCTCTATCCCAACTATCTCTACAATTCGGACGAGGTGAAACGCGCTTACGACAATATCATGCGGTTGGGGTATTACCGGAGCGCGAACATCCTTTTCACCGAGGTACGGGATACTGCGGCCCGCAATCTGGTGACTTTCATCGGCGATACGGGTGGCGACGGAGAGGCGGCGCTCACCACCGAGGAGGGATATCTCGACTGCACGATCCTCTGTACGCCGGCCCTGCGGCAGAGTTACAAGATCGAACTCGAAGCCAGTACGACCTCCAACTTCTATGGCCTGACGGCTACGGTCGGCTACCAGAACCGCAATCTGTTCCGGGGTGTGGAGCTGTTCGACGTGAGCGTCATGGGCGGATACGAATTTATCCGGATGAAGGGGAGGAAGAGCTCCTTCGAGGTGGGGGGGACCACTTCGATTTCGTTTCCCCGTTTCATCGCTCCGTTCCGGATCGACCGTTTCAACCGGCTGAGCAACCCGCGCACCAAGTTCGAACTTTCGGTCAATTCGCAGCGCCGGCCCTATTATCATCGTACCCTTTCGGGCGTGACATGGGGATACAGTTGGGGAAACGGGCGCCACAGCAGCTATACGTTGCGTCCTGTGGATGTTAATCTGGTGAAGATGAGCTATATCGACGAGGATTTCCTCGGTCAGCAACGGAATCCCTACCTGCGGAACAGCTATACGTCGCAGTTGATCGCAGGTATATCGGGTTCCTATGTCTACAACAGTCAGATGAGCCGGGTGGATGTGGACCGCAATTCGCTGGCCCTGCGTATCAACTGGGAGACGACCGGCAACCTGATCGGGGCGCTGACCCACCTCTTTTCTTCTCCTGCGGAGGGCGAAGACTACTATAAGCTGTTCGGAATCCGTTATTCCCAGTATTTCCGCGTGGACGCCAACCTGAGCAACAAGATCGTGCTCGATCCGCGCAACAGCCTGGTTTACCGTCTCTATGCGGGTGTCGGCCACTCTTACGGCAACTCCACGGCACTTCCTTTCGACCGGCTTTTCTATTGCGGGGGCAGCAACAGCATGCGCGGCTGGCTCGCCCGTACGCTCGGTCCGGGAAACGCTCCCCTGCCCGAAGACCGCAGTTATCCCAGCCAGCTGGGAAACCTCAAACTGGAGGCCAATCTGGAGTACCGTTTCCCCGTATGGGGCGTTCTGAACGGAGCCCTGTTTTTCGATGCGGGAAATATCTGGTTCCTCAAGGGGGGGGATGCCGATCCCGACGGGGTGTTCCGTTTCGACCGGTTCTGGTCACAGCTCGGTTTCAATACGGGGCTGGGAGCCCGTTTCGATTTCAACTTCTTCGTCGTCCGGGTGGACTGGGGTATCAAGCTGCACGATCCGAACCAACCGTCCGGCCAGCGGTGGATACACGATTTCCGCTTCCGGAATACAGCACTCAATTTCGGGGTGGGATACCCTTTCTGACATTACAGGTTCTGGATACGGAGCTCCTTCGGATAGAGATTGTTCGTCCGGTTGCCGATCCGTTTGATCCATCCCAGCGGAACCCCTTCGAAACAGACGAGGTTCATCCCTTCGGCCAGCCCGTCGGCGGGAATGTCTCCTCTGCGCAGGTAGCCGAGCGCGGCCGTCTCCCCCAGTTCCGCCTGAGGAACAGCTTCCCGGGCCAGGTCGTGGAACAGGGCCAGCGGGTGTTCCGGTTTCAGTTTCCCGTGATAGAGCTGCCCGGCATGGACACCCGAGTAGAGGACGGATAACCGTTCGGCCACCTCCCGCACGGCGGGGTAGGCTTCTTCGTAATAGCCGTACATCTGGTCTCCGATCCGGACGAAATGCATGAATTCGGGCTGCCCGAACCACGGGCGCAGGGAGGCCTGTTCCTGACGGGTCGCTTCGGTGAAGACCGTGCGGCGCGGTTTGGACAGGCGGGTGCGGACACGTCCTTCAGCCTTCCGGATCACGGCGCAGAAAAATCCCTCGCCCCGCACGGCATGGGGGAAAAAGCGGAATACGGGTACCGGCACCCCCTCTCCGGCGGGAACTTCTCCGCGGACGATGCCCCAGGCCGGATCGGTTTTGATCCGCACTCCCTCGCAGTCGTAATTTTCGACGAGCCACGCAACGTTCTCTTCGTTTTCCCTGCGGTTGAAGGTGCAGGTGCTGTATATCAGGATGCCGCCCGGACGCAGGGCGCTCCACACTTCGCTCAGTATCCGGCGCTGGCGTCCGGCGCATAGCTCCACCGCCTGGGGGCTCCATTGGGCCGTGGCTTCCGGATTTTTGCGGAACATGCCTTCGCCCGAACAGGGAGCGTCCACCGCGATCAGGTCGAACCAATGTTCCAGTGCGCCGAAATGCGACGGGTCGTTGCTGGTGACGGCCACGTTGCCCAAACCCCATTTGCGGATGTTGTCGGCCAGCGTGAGCGCCCGCGCACGGATCACCTCGTTGGCCACCACGACGCTTTCGAGCCCGGCCGCGGTGGCGAGCAGCGTGCTCTTGCCGCCCGGAGCGGCGCACAGGTCGAGGATGCGGAGCCGCTCTCCTTCGCCGAACAACGACCGGTAGATGTGTTCCAGAAACATGGAACTCGCCTCCTGTACGTAATAGACCCCGGCGTGGAACAGCGGATCGAGCGTGAACCGGGGCCGTTCAGCCAGGTAGAAACCGTACCGGTTCCACGGGACACCCTCGCCTTCCGGCCGTTCGGCGAGTTTGTAGGGGTTGAACCGGACGGATACCGGCGTTTCGCCTGCCTCCAGTGTCCGGCAGAGCGCGTCCCGTCCGGCGGCATCCAGTCCCGTGCCGGCGAGCGATTCGATGAAAGAAGGGGGCAGCATGCGTTATTCGTTCGGTTGTTTTCCCCGCAACGCCCGCAGTTCTTCGATGCGGGCTACGACACGGTCGATCACGGCGGGATTCATCACGAAATCCTCGTGGTCGATGTCCACTGTCATCACCTCGCCTTCGTAGATGTTGTCGATCCAGTGGTTGTATTTTTTGTTGAGGCGCTCCAGATAGCTTTCGTCGATCGACATTTCGTAGGCCCGTCCCCGTTTCTGTATCTGGCTGATGAGCGTGGGGACGCTCGCCCGGAGGTAGATCAGCAGGTCGGGCTGCGGAATCAGGTTGGTGGCCAGGTCGTAGATCTTCATGTAGGTGTCGAAATCGCGCGAGGAGATCAGTCCCATCTGGTGCAGGTTGTCCGCGAAGATATTGGCGTCCTCGTAGATCGTGCGGTCCTGGATCAGATCGCTGTTGCAGGCGAGGATTTCCCGTGCCTGTCTGATCCGGCTGCCCAGAAAGTAGATCTGGAGGTTGAACGCCCAGCGGTTCATGTCTTCGTAGAAGTCGCCGATGTAGGGGTTGTCGCTCTCTTCGAAATAGGTGGCCATACGGCACCGGCGGGCCAGAATCTCCGTCAGGGAGGTCTTTCCGCTTCCGATATTTCCTGCGATTGCTATATACATATACTTGAGTTTTGGCGCACTGTCCATGTTCTTCGTCGGGTTTGGGTTCATGTGTCTCTATTTCCGGCCGGTGTCGGCCTCTTTCAGCTGCTCCACGAACGTGCGTTCGTTGAACAGGCGGGGCACTTTGTTCTGGCCCCCCATCTTGCCCCGGCCCTGCATCCAGCGCAGGAATGTGCCGGGACCCACTTCTGTCAGCGTGAGCGGCATCAGGGTCGTGTTCTTGAACCGCTTGGCCTCGTAGTCGGAGTTGACCCTCTGAAGGGCCTCGTCCAGCCTGCGGGCGAACTCCGCCGGGTCGTCCGGCCGGCGGCGGAACTCCACCACCCATTCGTGCGATCCCTTGCTGCGGCCCTCCATGAAGATCGGGGCCACCGTGAATTCGGCGATTTCGGCTCCTGTGGCATCGCAGGCCGCCCGTATGGCGCTCTCGGCATTATCTACGACGATCTCCTCGCCGAATACGTTGATGTAGTGCTTCGTGCGGCCCGTGATACGGATACGGTAGGGCGACGTGGAAGTGAATTCCACCGTGTCTCCGATCTGATAGCGCCACAGTCCGTTGCTCGTGGAGATGATCATGGCGTAGTTGACCCCGGGTCTTACCCCGGCCAGCGGAACGGCTTTCGACGGATCGTCCAGCGAGGCGAGGGGCAGGAATTCATAGAAAATGCGGTAATCCAGCATCAGCAGCATGTCATCCCGCGAGGGATCGTCCCCGATGGCGAAAAATCCTTCGGAGGCGTTGTAGGTCTCCATGTATTTCATGCGGGGCGAGGGAATCAACCGTCGGTACTGTTCGCGGTAAGGCTTGAAGTTCATGCCCCCGTGGATGAACAGTTCCAGGTTCGGCCACACTTCCAGCAGGTTCGTCTTGCCCGTGTATTCCAGGATTTTGTTCATCATCACCAGGTTCCAAGAAGGGACGCCGGCGAACGACGAGATATTCTCTCCTGCAGTCTCTTCGCATATCCTGCGTACCTTCTCCTCGAAATCGGGGATCAGGGCGGTCCGTGCCGAGGGGACCCGCCGCCAATCGGCCCATCGGGGCGTGTTTTCGATCAGGATGGCCGATAGGTCACCCGTTTGGGCCGTTTCCCCTTCGCGTTCGATGCGGTGGCTGCCGCCCAGTGTGAGCGTCTTGCCGCCGAAGACCCGGCTGTCGGGATAGAGCGACGAGAACAGGGCGATGACGTCGCGCGGCCCTTGCAGGTGTGCGTCCCGCAACCCCTGCTCGCTCACGGGAATGTATTTGCTCTTGTAGTCGGTCGTGCCGGACGATTTGGCGAACCAGCGGATCGGTGTAGGCCAGATCACGCCCTGCTCGCCCAGCCGGGTGCGGTTGATGAACCGGCTGAAATGCTCGTAGTTGGATACCTCCACCCGGTTCTGGAACTGCTCGACCGTGTGGATGCCGTCCATGCCGCAGGCTTTTCCGAAGACCGTCCGGGCACCCTGTCCGAGCAGGTATTTCAGCTGGAGTTCCTGCACTTGGACCGGGTGTTCGCGGAAAAAGTCGATTTCGCTCCGGCGGTGGCGGAAAAACAGGCTGACGATATGGGTCGTGAAGGACATGGGGGTCAGTTGAAATATTTGCCGATACGTGAAATGGCGTCCGGCAGGGCGAATACCACTACCCGGTCGTAGGCGTTGATCTCCATGTCGCCGACGGCGATGAAAATCTTGTCGCCGCGTACGATGCCGCCGATCATGGCATCGCGCGGGAAGTCGAGTTCACGGATTTTCGCTTTGGTGGCCGGGGAGTTGGGCTTGACGATGAATTCCAGCACCTCGGCGTCGCTGCCCGTGAGGCATTTGATCGCCTGTACGTCCGTACTCATCGTGAAGCGGAAAATGTTGCTGGCCGTGATGAGCTTTTTGTTGATGATCGTGTCGATCCCCATGCTCTCGGCCAGGCTGATGTAGTTGAGGTTCTCCACCTCGGCGATCACCTTCTTCACCCCCATGCGCTTGGCCAGCAGGGCAGCCAGGATATTGGTCTCCGAGCGGCCCGTGACGGCCACGAAGGCGTCCATGTTGGTGAGCCCCTCCTCGAGCATGGAGTCGGTGTTGCGTCCGTCTTCGTTGATTATCAGTGTCTTTTCCAGCGTCTCGGCCAGTTTGTAGGCCTTTTCGGCGTTGTAGTCCACCAGTTTGACATTCACCTGGTCCTGCAGTTCGGTGGCGATGCGCACGCCGATCCGGCTGCCGCCCAAAATCATCAGATTGTTGATCTCCACGTTCGATTTGCCGGAAAACTCCATCACGGCGTGTACCGATTCCTGGTTGGTGATGACGTAGATCGTGTCGTGCTCCTGGAAAACGTCGTCCCCGCGGGGGATGATCGTCTCCCCGGCCCGCGAGATGGCGACCGTGCGGTAGGGAAGGTTCTCCCGGTCGCTGGTCACCTGGATCAGGGTCTTGTCCACCAGCGGGGAGGAGGAGTCGAGCTTGAAGACCACCAGCACCAGTTTGCCCCCGGAGAAGTCCACGTACTCCGTGGTGGCCGTGTTGCCCAGCAGGTTGATGACCTCCCGGGCGGCCACCTTTTCCGGGTAGAACAGGTAGTCGATGCCCATGTTGATGAATATTTCCTTGTTGTTGGGTTCGAGGTACTCGTTGTTGTCGATCCGGGCGATGGATTTACGGGCACCGAGCTGTTTGGCCAGCATGGCCGATATGATGTTGATGTTCTCCTCGTGGTTGACGGCGATGAAGAGGTCGGCCTTGCGTACGGAGGCTTTCTTGAGGGTGGCGAACGTGGTGCAGTCGCCTTCGATGGTCACCACGTCGGCCATGCCCGAGATCTCGTCGAGCAGTTTCTGCTCGTCGTCGATCACGACGATGTCGTGTGAATTTCCGCTGAGCATCGTGGCCAGATGACTGCCCACTTCGCCCGCTCCGGCGATTACGATCTTCATTGGCGGGGGTCTGTTAGGATATGTTCATGCAAAATTATAATTTTGTACGGATATTGCATCACTTGTTCGGTTAATTTAAGGTAGTGTTATGGAACTTTCCCACACGGGGCTGGTCCTCCTGATCGCGGTGGCGGCCGTGGCCCTTTTCGTGCTGGCCCTGTCGTTGACGCTGATCTTCAAGGGACACCATATCCAGTCGGAGATCGGCGAGAATCCCCACATGCAGGAACGGGGCATAAAGTGTGCCGCACAGCAGATGCGGGCCGAAGAGCGCGAATTGAAGGGCGCCTGCGGCGATCCGCTTCCGGGCCAGTGTGAGGAGGGGGACTGTCGTACCTGCGCTACCCGTTGTTCGGACGGACCAGGCCGTTAACCTTGCTGCGGGCGGCCAGGTAGAACCCCGCGATCACGAGGAACGTTCCCGCTTCCGAGACCGGCATGGCGAGCCAGATGCCTGTCTCTCCCAGTATTTTCGGCATCAGAACGAAGTTCGGTACAAGCAGGGAGACACCTCGCAGCAGGGCGAAAGCGGTGGCGGGACCGACCCGTTCGAGGCTCTGGTAGTAGCCGATGGCGGCAAGGTTGGCGATGAAGAAGACGAAACCCAGCGAGAAGGCGGGAAATCCCCCGATGGCGATGCGGGCCGCCGTGTCGTCCGGCGGCAGGAAGAGCCCTACCAGGAAACGGGGACAGAGCGTGAACGCCGACATGACGGCGATCCCGCAGACGACGGCCGTCAGAAGGGACAGCCGGCCGGCCGAGGCGACCCGGGCCATGTCGCCCGTCCCGAAGTTGTAGCTGATGATAGGCTGGGCCGACTGGGCCACGGCATTGCCGATCATGAAGACGAAAGGAGCGTAGTAGCAGGCGATGCCGAATGCGCCCACCCCTTCGTCGCCCAGATAGTGCATGAATACCTGGTTGCCCGTGAACATGAGTACGGCCATGGTCGCCTCGCCCAACAGGGCGGAGGAGCCGATGCGGCACTGGTAGCCGATGTTGCGTAGCGAGAGCCTCATGCTTTTTCGGCTCGCCTTCAGCGGATGCAGACGCAGGCTGCGGGCGAAGAGGAGCAGGTAGGAGATGGCGATGGTCCCTCCCGTGACGATGGCGATCGTCGAGGCGAGAGCCGCGCCCATCACGCCCCAGCCCAGCGGGAAGATGAAGAGCCAGTCCAGTACGACGTTGACGGCGGCCGAGACGACGCTGCACCACATGGCCAGTTTCGGGGCGCCGTCGAGGCGGATGACGAAGAGCGAGACAGCGATCCACATCTGGAACGTAAGGGAGGGGACGAACCACATCAGATAGTCCGTCACCATCGGCAGCAGATGGTCCGACGAACCGAGCAGCAGGGCCGTCCGCCGGGGAAAGAGCAGGATCGCCACCGAGGGAATCAGGGCGGCCAGGGTGACGAACAGCAGCGATTGCGTGACGTTCAGCCGGGCGGCCTTGAGTTTCCTTCTTGACAGGTGGATGGAGGCCACCACCGAACAGCCCACACCGGCCATGAGTCCGATGCCCGTGAAGATCATCAGCAGGGGGATACAGATATTGATCGCGGCGATTCCGTCGCTTCCCACGCCGTGCCCCACGAAAATTCCGTCGATGGCCGTTACCGCCGACATGCTGAGCATGCCCAGCAGGGTGGGAATGAACATTTTCCGGAATAGTACGGAAATCTTCACTGTTCCCAGGTCAATAGCGTCTCTTTCCATAACCGTTTCTGTCTGATCATAAAAAAACCGGACAAGCTGATTGGTTTTACCCAGTCATCTTATCCGGCATGCTATGCTGCCCTCCGATGAGGATTACAAAACGTTCTTGGTCTGTTCCGGCTGCAAAAGTAGGAATTGTTCGCTTCGCATCCAAATTCCGGATGGATTTTTTTGCCGGAAGCAGGGAGGGAAAGGTTACTTTCCGGGTTGGGGGCTCTTGTCGGCCGTCCGGTCGAAATAGGGGCTCTTTCCGCTGCAACTGAGCAGGATGGCGAGGACGGCCTTGCAGTCGGCCGCCACCAGTCCCATGGCGCGGGCGGCGGTTCCGGCCGAATACATGATCCGGCTGTCGATCCTGTGGTCGGCCGCATAGGCGGCCGCCGATCCGAGTGCAATGCCCAAGTCGTTGGTGTTGAACGCGCAGGGAACGCTCTCGAACTGCGATTTGTCGGCGCAGGTGGGGAATCCGCACATGCCGCAGTTGAGGTTGAAGACGCCCAGCCGCGTGCCGATGACGACGACGGCGTCCGATTGCTCCACGTTGTTCGCGTCGCGCAGGAAGAACTTGAATCCGTTCTCCTCGCTCATCGCCCGCATTTTCTGAGCCAGCCGGGGCAGGTCGTCTCCCGTGACGGTCACGATTTCCAGATTGTCCACGCCTTTGGCCTTGGGAGCCGTGCGGGCTGCGGCCATCATGCCCCGGGCGATGTGCAGGATATGGTCTTTCCGGCTGTGTTGTTCGTTGAGTGTCATGACGTTCTGTGTTTTTTCCGGCAGCGGGGACGCTGCGGTCGTTATTTCGTTTTGCTGCGCAGGTAGGCGTCGATCGCCCTGGCGGCCTTGCGTCCCGCTCCCATGGCGAGGATCACGGTGGCCGCTCCGGTCACTGTGTCGCCGCCGGCGAAGATGCCTTCGCGTGAGGTCTGTCCGTTTTCGTCCGCCACGATACAGCCTTTGCGGTTGGTCTCGAGGTCCCGGGTGGTGGAAGCGATCAGCGGGTTGGGCGAGGTACCCAGCGCCATGATGACCACGTCGCAGGCTATTTCAAATTCCGAGCCGGGAATCTCCACCGGCGAGCGGCGGCCCGATGCGTCGGGTTCGCCCAGTTCCATGCGGATGCAGCGGATACCGCGCACCCAGCCCTTTTCGTCGCCGAGCACCTCGACGGGATTGGTCAGCATACGGAAGTCGATCCCTTCCTCTTTGGCATGGTGAACCTCTTCCGCCCGGGCGGGCAGTTCCGCCTCCGAACGGCGGTAGACGATGAACGCCTCGGCTCCGAGCCGCTTGGCCGTGCGCACGGCATCCATGGCCACGTTGCCTCCGCCTACGACCACGACCCTCTGTCCCACATAGATCGGAGTGTCGTACCGGTCGTCGTAGGCTTTCATCAGGTTGGCCCGGGTGAGGAATTCGTTGGCCGAAACCACACCGTTCAGGTTCTCGCCGGGAATGCCCATGAATCGGGGCAGGCCGGCTCCCGAGCCGATGAACACGGCGCCGTATCCCTCTTCGTCCAGAAGCTGGTCCACGGTAACCGTTCGTCCGATGATGGCGTCGGTCTCGATCCGTACGCCCAGACGCCGGACATTCTCCACCTCTTCGGCCACGATCTTCTGTTTCGGGAGGCGGAATTCGGGAATGCCGTACTCCAGTACGCCGCCGACCTTGTGTAGCGCCTCGAAGATCGTCACCTCGTAGCCCATTTTGGCCAGATCGGCGGCACAGGCCAGTCCGCTGGGACCGCTGCCCACCACGGCCACCTTGCGGCCGTTCGGTGCGGCCGCCTCGGCGAACCGTTTCCCGTTTTCGATGCTCCAGTCTCCCACGAAACGCTCCAGTTTGCCGATGGCTACCGGCTCGCCCTTGATACCCAGGATGCAGGAGCCTTCGCATTGGGTCTCCTGCGGGCAGACGCGTCCGCAGACCGAAGGCAGCGAACTGTCCTCGGCGATGATGCGGGCGGCGCCTTCGAAATCGCCCTCCGCCACACGGGCGATGAACTGCGGAATCTGGATCGAAACCGGGCAGCTCTCCACGCAGCGCGGCTTCTTGCAGTTCAGACAGCGGGAGGCCTCCAGACGCGCCTCCTCCGCGTTGTAACCATAGCACACCTCCTCGAAGTTGGCGGCCCGGACTTTCGGGTCCTGTTCGCGCACGGGAACCCGCGGTATCTTGTTTGCCATGTTTATTGAATTCGGTTTGAGTGTAAATATTTGTTTTGTATGGTTGTCGTTTTGAATAACTGTCCGTTGATGTATATTCTGCAGGATACTTTCGCGCCGGTAATGGCCCTCGGATCGGGATAACCTACACGGCTTCTGAGAGTGCACTGTTTGGTGAGTCCGGGTTGCAGTGGCGTCCCAAAAATTCCTGTGAAATAATCGGAGACGCTGGAAAGTTCCTCGTCGTTCGAGATAAATACCCCCTCTATCTTTATCCGTTCGGACAACGGTGCATCGGAGATGTTTTTCAACTTCATGATAACCATGGGCTGGTATAACACTTGGGTGGAATTCATGTCGATGTATTCATAGAATCCGGTGTCGAATCCCGTCAGTTCCAGCCGTTCCGCGGCGGAAACTATTTTATTCCCGTCCCGGTCGAATTCGTATTCTGCCACCAAAGCCCCGCTTTCGTATCGTGCCTCGCGAGACTGGGTCCCGTCTTGGCGGAACTCCTGCTCTGTCCCGTGCTTTTTGTTTTTCTGGTAAGAGGTTAAGCAACGGACCTCTCCACCGGGGTAGTAGCTTATGACTGTCCCGGAAACAAGGCCGTCTGCATAAGGGTATTCGGTCCGGATATTCCCGTTGGGGTAATATTCGTAGCCGGTTCCGGTCTTTTTTCCATTTCGGACTTCGAATGCGGCTTGTTTGTAGCGTTCGGGGGCTTTCCGGTCGATTTTATGCCGGGGTTTATCTCGGGTATATATTACGGTTCCCGTGATCGGCTTGCCGCTCTTTTTATCGGTGCAGAACTGGGTAGCTTCATCCACACGAACGGTTGTACCGTCTATTTCGGATGTAAATAGGCGACATCCGGTCATTGCCAACAGAATACCCGTAATCAATACCAACCGTTTCATAGCTCGTAAAAAATGTTATTTGTCCAGCCCGATTTTGCATACGTGGCCTTCCGCGCGTTCCTGCGCGATCTTCTCGGCCCTCTGTTCGAGACTGCGGTACATACCCTGGCGGCGCATGGCCTCGTCGAAATCCACCTGGTGGCCGTCGAATTCGGGGCCGTCCACGCAGGTGAAGACGGTCCGTCCGCCCACGCTCACCCGGCAGGCCCCGCACATACCCGTGCCGTCCACCATGAGCGTGTTGAGGCTCACGATCGTTTTGATGCCGTATTTTCGGGTCGTCGCCGCCACGAATTTCATCATGATCATCGGGCCGATGGCTACTACCAGGTCGTACTGCTTGCCCTGCTTCTCGATCAGTTCTCCGATCAGGCCGGTGACCAGCCCCTTGTATCCTTCGCTGCCGTCGTCCGTGGCGATGTAGAGGTTGCCGGCCACGGCGCGCATCCGGTCGGTCATGATGAGCATCTCCCGGCTCTTGGCGCCGACGATCACGTCCGCCTGTACGCCGTGTTCGTGCAGCCACTTCACTTGCGGATAGACCGGCGCCGTGCCCACGCCGCCGGCCACGAAGAGAATTCTCTTCGTGCGGAGGCTCTCGAGCGGTTCCGACACGAATTCAGAGGGACGTCCCAGCGGTCCGGCGAAATCGGCGATCGAATCGCCGGCGCCGAGGGCGCAGAGTTTTTTGGTGGATACGCCGATGGTCTGGACGACGATGGCCACCCAGCCCGCGGCGGGATCGTAGTCGGAGATAGTGAGCGGCACGCGCTCCCCCTGTTCGTCCACGCGGACGATGACGAACTGGCCGGGTCGGGCGGAGTGGGCCACGCGCGGAGCTTCGATGCGCATCTGCCAGATGTTGGCGGCGAGTTCGGTTTTCTCTAAGATCTTGAACATATTTCGGTACGGTTTCTTGTTTGTCTTTTTCGGAATGTTATTGCAGATTGGCCGTGAGCCGGATTTCCCGCAGGGGACGGGTGGGATCGTTCGTGACGAGGGAGACGCTGCGGAACAGCCGTCCCTTTTCGAAACCCGACAGGTCGAGCGTGATGCGGAAAGTGGTTTTCGTATGCGGGGCGAGCTCGGTACCCTCCCGCAGAGAGCAGCTTACACCCGGCTGCGGCTGTATGGCCCGGACGATCAGAGGGGCTTCTCCGCTGTTGGAGAGGGTGAATTCGCGGCTGACCCTGCTTCCCTGCCGCACGTCTGAAAAGTTGTAGAACTGGGAATCGAGGTGGGCGCGGGGCCCCTGCTCCTTTCCTTCGCGGCTTAGGGAACGGAAATCGTCCGTGCCGATGGCGGTGACCGAAAGCGGTGTGGCGAAGCGTTTGCCGCCGACGGTCAGGTAGACCCTGGCGGAAGCTCTGCCCCACAGCTTTTCCCCGGTGAGGTCGCAAGTGAGGGTAAGTTCGCCTTTCCCTCCCGGGGGAACGGTCGCAGGGCCCGGGATTTTCAACCAGGGGCAGACGGGATCGGCGGCGGCCGACAGTGAGACCGTGCGTTCGGAGGTATTCGCATAGCGGATGACCATCGAACGTGCCGTTCCCTGTCCCACGTAGCTGAAATTGAGTGACATGCCGTCGATCCGTAGGCCGGAGGTGAGCGCGATGGGATAGTCGTCCTCGAGGGTGCGGGGACGGGGGATCACTTCGCCCCGCACGCGGATTACGTTGCGGCTGGTGCGGTTGCCGCTGATGATGTATATCTCTTTGTTGAAAGGGCCGGGCCGGTTCGCCGGGTCGTAGGTGATGCGGATCGTGCCCGTGCGTCCCGGCAGGACGGGGGCCTTCGAATATTCGGGAGTGGTGCATCCGCAGGAGACGGAGACCTCCTCGAGAACCACCGGTTTGCCGCCCGTGTTGGTGAAGGAGAAGGTGTGGCTGACCGGGCCGCCGAGCTCTTCGATTTTCCCGAAATTCCAGGTGTCTTCCTTGAATTTCAGAACGGATCGTTCCGTCTGCTGTCCGGTTGAGGAGACCGTCCACAGCAGCAGGCAGGCCAGCAGCGGTATATGTCTCATGCAGATTCGCGTCATGGAGCAAAGATAATGGTTGTCATCCGAAAAACGGTTCGGTTATTCAAAAATCGGCTTATCCGATGCGGAAACCCTCTTTTTTTAACACTTCCTTGTCCGTGTCTATGTCCGAGCCGGTGGTGGTGAGCATGTCCCCCACGATGGAGGCGCTCACTCCGCAGTGGAGCAGGCGGGGGAAGAGATGGGCGATCAGCGGACGTCCCCCGGCCAGCCGGATGTGGGCCTGCGGGTTGACGATCCGGAAAAGCGCCGCAGTGGTCAGCACTTCGTCGTCTGTCAGGCGGGGCATGTTTTCCAGCGGTGTGCCCGGGATCGGGTTGAGAATGTTGAGCGGGATCGAGCGTATCTCCAAGTCCCGGAGCGTCACGGCCAGTTCGATCCGCTGGGCCATGCTCTCCCCCATGCCGATGATGCCGCCCGAGCAGAGCTCCAGACCCGCTTCCCGGGCCCGGCGCAGGGTTTGTATCTTTTCTTCCGTGGTGTGGGTCGTGCAGAGTTCCGGAAAATAGGAGGGTGCACTCTCCAGGTTGCAGTGGTAGCGTTCCACGCCGGCCTCCTTCAGCCGGCGCAGCTGGGCGGAGGTGAGCAACCCCATCGAGGCGCACAGACCGATCTTCACTTTCCGGCCGAGCTCTTCGTAGATGCCGCAGGCCTTTTCGAGATCGGTGTCCGAGAGGGTGCGGCCGCTCGTGACCAGCGAAAACCTCCGTACGCCCTTGGCCGCATTGTGGGCCGCCAGTTCGAGGGCCTCCCCGGCTCCGATCAGCGGATAGACATCCACCTGCGTGCGGTGGAACCGGGACTGGGAACACCACTTGCAGTTTTCGCTGCATCTTCCCGAACGGGCGTTGATGATGGAGCAGGTGTCGAACCCGTCGCCGAGAAAATGCGTGCGCAGACGCCCTGCCATCGTCCAAAGGGCCTCGTGAGGCGTCTGCCGTTCCAGTTCCACGGCTTCCCCGTACTCTATGCGGTAGCCCTCCTTGATCCGTTGTTCCAGCCTGTCGTTCATCGTCGTGATATTTTAGCCCGCGAGCGGGACGAAATCCGTACAAAGTTAGTATTTTTACGCGAAAATTGTTCGGAATATGACACCGCTCGAACGCGTTTACTTCGTTACCGGGATCGACACGGATGCCGGAAAAAGCTATGTGACCGGGATGCTGGCCCGCGACTGGAGGGCCCGGGGCTGTCGGGTGATCACCCAGAAATTCATCCAGACCGGCTGCACCGGGGCTTCCGAGGACATCGGGCTGCACCGGAAAATCATGGGGACGGAGCTTCTGCCGGAGGACCTCGATTTCACGACCGCCCCGCTCCGCTTCACTTATCCCGCCTCGCCCGACCTGGCGGTACGGATCGACGGGAGGAAACTCGACCTCTCGCTCGTGGAGAAGAGCACGCAGCGTCTTCTGGAACGCTACGACACGGTGCTGATCGAAGGGGCCGGGGGGTTGATGGTGCCGCTGGAGGGTCTTTATACCACGCTGGATTACGTCGCGGAGAGGCGGCTTCCCGTCATTCTGGTGACCAATCCCAAACTGGGAAGTATCAACCACACCCTGTTGAGTCTGGAGATGTGCCGGGTCCGGGGCGTGAAGGTCGGCTTCGTGGCCTATAATCTCTGTCCGGAGACTTCGCCGGAAATTACGGACGACACCCGCGAGGTGATACGCACCTATCTGGCGAAGACGATGCCGGAGTGTGTCTTCCTCGAATTCCCCTTCTGCCGGCTGTGACGGGTTCAGGCCTGTTTCGTCCGCTGTAAATCCTCTCCCGAGGGCCGCTGGAAAATCCGCAGGCCGAATTCTGGGAGAACGGCGATGACGTGGTCGGAGATTTCTCCCTGCAGCGCTTCGAACGGAATCCATTCGGTCGTCCGGGTGAAACAGTAGATTTCGACGGGAATGCCCTCGGCCGTCGGCTGGAGCATACGGACCATCTGCAACAGGTCGGGGTGGATGCCGGGATGATGCTGGATGTACCGCAGGAGATGGTTCCGGAAGACCTCCAGGTTGACCTTCTCCCGTTCCGGCGCCTCTCCCTCCTCTTCGGGCATCAGTCCCTTCTGGCGGAAACGGTGCAGCTCCTCCCCGGAGCAGAAATGCACCGTGTTGGCGTCGATCAGGAAGGAGCGCCTGATCCGCCGCCCGCCGCTCTCCCACATGCCCCGCCAGTTCTGGAACGAATCGCTGACCAGCGCATAGGGCGGGATCGTCGTGATGGTCTTGTCGAAGTTCTGGACCTTGACGGTCGTCAGCGTCACTTCGGTCACGTAACCGTCCGCGCCGTACTTGTTCATGGTGATCCAGTCGCCGGGGCGCAGCATGTCGTTGGCCGAGAGCTGCACGCCGGCCACCAGTCCCAGAATGCTGTCGCGGAAGATCAGCATCAGCACGGCGGCCGAAGCTCCCAGTCCGGCCAGAATGCTCGTGGCGTCCTTCCCGATGAGCGTGCTGAGGATGAGGATGGCCCCGATGCAGACGGCCACCAGTTTGATCATCTGGTAGATTCCCTTGAGCGGCCGGTCCCTCCAGGTTTCGTGGTGGCTCGATATTTCGTACAGCGTGTTCAGCAGCAGGCTGATGAACAGGAGCGAGACGACGACCAGATAGATCATGCAGATCTTCCTCAGAATGTCCAGCAGTTCCGGCATGTCCGGAAAGGCCAGCGGCAGCAGCATGTACCACATGACGGGTGGCAGCAGACGGCACACGCCGTGCAGCACCCGGTCGTTGAAAAGATGGTCGTCCCAGGTGGCCTTTGTCTGGCTGCTGATGGTCTGCAGGGCGGGAATGACCAGATGGCGGAATATTTTGGTCGCCGCGTACGTCACGAGCAGGATGCCCAGAAGGATGACGGCCTTGGTCCCCCATTCGGTATAGATTCCGGAAAGGCCGGTCTTTTGAAGCATCTGCGATATCGTGTCATTCAACTCTTCCATAGCCGGTGCATTTTTATCGACTTCGTTTTCCGGCTGGATTGCCGGGGCGGAACGAGAAATCCGGGTAAATTTACATAAAATTTTCTTTTCGACCGGCAACGGACCCGATTTTGCGCAGGAAGGAGGGCGGTGGTTTCCGGACTGTCCGGAACGGGAAACGGCCGGAAACATGGGAATGTTCCTCTGATAGTTTGGATCGATTGGTTTGACATCCGGGTCGGATTTTTTACCTGGGAAGGAATTCGGTGCGGCGGTAAAAATTTATCTTTGCAGGCGGAAGGCCGAAAACGGTCGGTGTCGTTCACTTTTATATATATGACAGATATGGATCAGGCTTCGAAACGGATAGAAGATTTCGATTTTTCTTTGATCGCCGATTTTTTCCGGCGGCTCGACCGGCAGGGACCCGGTTCCGACGAGGCTACCCGCCGGGCGTTGATGCTGACGGGGGAACTTCCTGCCGGTGCCCGTATTGCGGACATCGGCTGTGGAACGGGGGCCCAGACACTGGTGCTTGCCCGGGAAACCTCCGGACGGATCGCTGCCGTCGATCTGTTGCCCGAGATGCTCGACGGGCTTCGGCAGCGGATGGACCGTGCGGGATTCGGTTCCAGGGTGGAGGCCGTGCGGGCGTCGATGGACGATTTGCCTTTTTCCGCCGGGGAGTTCGACCTGATCTGGGCCGAGGGCTCGGTCTATAATATCGGTTATCGCCGGGGGCTGGAGTATTGGAGGCGTTTTCTGAAGCCGGGCGGTTGTGTCGCTCTGACCGAGGTTTCCTGGCTCTCCTCCCGCCGGCCTGCGGAAATAGAGGCGTATTGGCGGCGCAATTATGCCGAAACGGATACCGTTGCCGCCAAGATCGCTCAGATGGAGCAGGCCGGATTCCGTGCCGAGGCTCATTTCGTGTTGCCGGACGAATGTTGGACGGAGCATTATTATGAACCGATGGCCGCGGCGCTCGATTCGTTCGAAAAGGAGTTCGCCGCGTTTCCTGCCGCCCGGGAATTCGTGGCGAGGCAGCGCGAGGAGATCGCGCTCTACCGTGAGTACGGCTACTGTTACGGCTATGTCTTTTATATCGGCCGTAAAATGTAGTCTGTATTCCGGTGCTGCCGGCCGGACTCCGTACGGTGGCGAGTGAAAGAAGGCTGAAGGAAAGATATTCTGCGCGTTTTTTTCTGTTCCCGTAGGGGCGGGATCAGTTGGATTTTCTCCGGGAAATGCTTATCTTTATACACTCTCCGGGCGATTTGTTGCCATGAGTCCGGATAAACCCTGAATAAACTGATTACAAGATGATTGAAACTAAGACGAACCAAGGGGCCGGTTGTGTCCCTCCCTCTCCGGCTATCGTTCCCGATGCGGAGATCGAAGCCCGTGTGCACGAATGGCTGGACCGGATGACGCTGGCCGAAAAGGTCGGCCAGATGACGCAGTTGAGTATAGACCTGCTGGGGAAGGGTCCCGATATGTATTCGAGTTACCTCCCTTTTGAATTCGACGAGGAGATGCTCCGCAAGGTGATCTGCGACTACAAGGTCGGGTCGATCCTGAACACCCCGTCGGTGACGGCCGTTCCGGTCCGGAAATGGAATGAAATCGTCACCCGGATTCAGGAGCTTTCGATGGAGGCGATCGATATTCCCACCGTTTACGGGATCGACGCCATGCACGGGGAGACCTATACGGCCGAATCGTCCCTCTTTCCGCAGGCCGTGGCCATGGCGGCCACTTTCGACCGTCGGCTGGTACGTCGCGGAGCCGAACATGCGGCCTACGAGGTACGGGCCAGCAACATCCCCTGGACGTTCGCTCCGGTGCTCGACCTGGGGCGTGAACCCCGCTGGTCACGTATGTGGGAGACACTGGGCGAAGACTGTTTCCTCGCTTCCGAGCTGGGACGCGAACTGGTGCTCGGATTCCAGGGCGACGACCCGAACCATATCGACTCCCGACACGTGGCTGCCTGCCTGAAGCATTACATGGGATACAGCGTGCCCGATTCGGGCAAGGACCGTACGCCGGCCTCGATCAGCCCGTTGGAGTTGAGAGAGAAGCATTTCGCGCCCTACGTGGCGGCCATCCGGGCCGGGGCGCTTTCCGTGATGGTCAATTCGGCCAGCGTGAACGGTATTCCCCTGCATGCCCACTACGAACTGCTGACAGAGTGGCTCAAGGAGGGGCTCTCCTGGGACGGAGTGGTCGTGACCGACTGGAACGACGTCAATAATCTCTGGCAGCGGGAGAAGATCGCGCACGACCGCAAGGAGGCGATCGAAATGGCGATCAATGCCGGTATCGACATGATGATGGTCCCTTACGAGACGGAGTACTGCACGTTGCTTGCGGAACTGGCCGAGGAGGGGCGCGTGCCGATGGAGCGGATCGACGATGCCGTTGCCCGCGTACTGCGCATGAAGTTGCGGCTGGGCCTGTTCGAAAAGCCGGATACGCTGCTGGAGGAGTATCCCGAATACGACGGAAGTGCCATTCACGATGCGATCCGGGAGGCGGCCTGCGAGTGCATGACCCTGCTCAAAAACCGGGACGGAATCCTTCCGTTGAACAAGGATGCCCGGATTCTGGTCACGGGGCCCAATGCCGATTCGATGCGTCCGCTCTGCGGCGGGTGGAGCTACTCCTGGCAGGGCGAGAAGGCGGACGAATTCCTTCCCGGGGGCGTGACCATTCTCAAGGCGATGCAGGCGCGCGGCGGCGAGCGGGTGACGTATGCGGCCGGTGTCGAGTACGACATGTCCGGCCGGTACGACGAGGAGTTGCCGCCCCGGATCGAGGAGGCGGTGGCTGCGGCGGCCGACGTCGACTGTATCGTGCTCTGTCTGGGCGAGAACTCCTACTGCGAGACGCCCGGCAACCTGGACGATCTGGCTCTCTCGGCCGGACAGCGGGAGCTGGCCCGTGCCATGGTCGCTACCGGAAAACCGGTCGTGCTGGTGCTGGGCGAGGGCCGTCCCCGTCTGATCTCGGAGATCGAGCCCGGCATGAGCGCCGTCCTGCAGAGCTACCTGCCCGGCAACGAGGGAGGGAATGCCGTCGCCGCCGTCCTGTACGGCGAGGTGAATCCCGGCGGCAAGCTGCCTTACACCTATCCGCGGTACAGTGCGGCCCTCACTACGTATGACCACAAACACTCCGAGAGCGTCGGCCAGATGGAGGGCGTCTATGATTACGATGCCCAGGTGTCCGTGCAGTGGCCGTTCGGTTATGGGTTGAGCTACACCACATTCGAGTATTCCGACCTGAAACTGGAGACCCCGGAGTTCGGTCCGGACGACCGGATCGGGATCGGGGTGACCGTGACCAATACGGGCGGGAGAAAGGGCAAGGAGAGCGTGCTGCTCTTCATCAACGACGACGTGGCCGGCGTGATTCCCGATGCAAGGCGTCTGCGCGACTTTACCCGTGTAGAGCTGGAACCGGGCGAAAGCCGTGAGGTGCGTTTCGAAATCCCCGCCTCACGGCTGGCTTTCGTGGGCCGCGACGGAAAGTGGGTGCTCGAAAAGGGTACGTTCACCGTACAGGTGGGACCGCTTTCCGGAAAGATCGTCTGCGGCGAGGGTCGCAAATACGGATTCAACATTTTGTAAATCGTTCCCCGATCCGCTCCGGGGGAGTGCGGCCGGTTGCCGTACCCTGTCCCGGAGCGGACCGTTACAGCCGGAGCGAAACTTCTCCGGGACGACAAACCATTAACCCTTGTCTGAAATGAATGACCTGCACGTAAGTTTTCGTGAAAAGTGCGGATACGGTTTGGGCGATGCCGCCTCGAACATCTTCTGGAAGCTTTTCAGCATGTATCTGCTCTTTTTCTATACCGATATTTTCGGCCTTCCCGCGGCGGCGGTGGGGACCATGTTCCTCGTCACCCGCATCTGGGATGCGCTGATCGATCCCGTCGTCGGAGTGATGGCCGACCGTACGCAGACCCGCTGGGGCAAGTTCCGCCCCTATCTCCTCTGGTTCCTCGTTCCGTTCGGTGTGCTGGGGGTGCTGACCTTTACCACGCCCGATTTCGGCCCGACCGGCAAACTGGTGTACGCCTACATTACCTACAGTTTGATGATGATGGTCTATTCGCTGGTTAACGTGCCTTATGCCTCGCTGCTCGGAGTCATCTCTCCCGATACGAAGGTGCGTACCACGCTCTCCTCTTTCCGGATGGTTTTCGCCTTCGGCGGGGGTATCCTGTCGCTTGTCCTGATCGAACCGCTCGTCCGGGCGTTCGGTTCGCTGCGCGAAGTGGCGACGGCGGAGGGTTCCGTTCCCGATCAGCAGTTGGGTTGGAGCGCAGGGGTCGCCGTGCTGGCCCTGGTCGCCATGCTGTTTCTGCTGTGCACGTTTCTCTGGACACGGGAACGGGTTCGGCCCGTGGGCGAACAGAAGAATGCCCTGAGGGACGATATCCGCGACCTGTTCCGCAACTCGCCGTGGTGGATTCTGCTCGGTTCGGGTATTTTTGTTTTGATTTTCAATTCGATACGTGACGGGGCGGCCGTCTATTACTTCAAGTATTTCGTGGACGCCCCCTCGCAGCTCGACCTGGGATGGATCGGCGGTTCGGTAACGCTCGTGACGCTCTATCTGGTGCTGGGACAGATCGCCAATATCGCGGGCATTCTGCTCATGGCGCCCGTCGCCAACCGTATCGGGAAGAAGCGCACCTATTTGGGAGCCATGTTGCTGGCCGGAGTGCTCAGCGTGGCGTTCTATTTTCTGGGGAGCGACGACATCGTGCCGATCCTCGTGCTGCAGGTGCTCATCAGCGTCTGTGCCGGGAGCGTGATGCCCCTGTTGTGGAGCATGTATGCCGATACGGCCGATTATTCCGAGGTGCGTACGGGGCGCCGGGCCACGGGGCTGATCTTCTCCTCCTCGTCGATGTCCCAGAAATTCGGCTGGACGCTGGGCGGTGCACTGACCGGGTGGCTGCTGGCATGGTTCGGTTTCGAAGCCAATCAGGTGCAGGCCGAAGGGGCCCTGACGGGTATCCGGATGATGCTCAGCATCCTGCCGGCCGCAGGAGCTTTGCTTTCCGTGCTGTTTCTGCTGTTCTATCCCCTGAACGAAAGGCGGGTGGAGGAGATCGGCCGGAAACTGGAAGCCGCACGGGCGGACGCGGCCCGGTCCGGAAACTGACAGTTCCGGGTCGGACTTCGCGGGTCCCGGTCGGGATGACCTGTGTTTCGGTCGGTAAGAGGCCTTTTCTGCCAAGGACTTTAACGCATTCACCCCGGCCACGCATATGGTGGCCGGGGTGAATTGTGTTTCCGAGGGGGCTATTTTGTCAACGGGTCGATCCGGATCGCAGCCCCTCCGCCCGGGGCGAGTTGCAGATTTAAAATGTTGTTTTTGGGTAGGGGAAGTGAATCGACGGAGAAGTCGTTAGGGTACCGGTCTGCATTCGGTCCGTCCCGGAATATCGTGATCCGGTACTGTCCCGGGGCCAGGTTCAGGGGAGACAGGTCGATGTCGACCGTCCTCGGGTTCCAGTCGGTGAGCGCTCCGATCCACCAGGAGTCGCCTTTTCGGCGGGCGATGGCGGCGAACTGGCCGATCTTTCCGTCGAGGGGTAGGGTCTGGGACCATACGGTGGGGACCGAGGCGATGAATCGTGTACACTCGGGTTCCTTCCGGTAGTTGTTCGGGCTGTCGCACATCATGTTCAGGGGGGATTCGAAGATGACGTACTCGGCCAGCTGGCGGCATCGTGTGCCGGGGCTCATGGGGAGGCTGTTCCGCACGCGGAAGGTCTCCCGGGTGCCGTTGAGCATGGCCCCCTGGGTGTAGTCCATGGGCCCTGCGACCATACGGATGAAGGGGACGGTCACGTCGTAGACGACCTGGTCCGCCACGTCGATAGGGGTCCATTTGACGGTTTCCAGTCCGTGTACCCCCTCGAAGTTGACGATGTTCGGATAGGTCCGGTTCAGTCCGGTGGGTTTGTACATTCCGTGTAGGTCGAGCAGGAGCCTGTGCTGCGCTGCGGCTTCGGCGATCCGGTAGACGAAGTCGACCAGCGGCTGGTCGTCCCGGTTCATGAAGTCGACCTTGAATCCTTTGATTCCCATGCGGGCATAGTGCTCGCAGAGCCCCTCGACGTCCTTGTCGAGGGCGGCGTATCCGGCCCAGAGGATGATTCCCACGTTCCTGGCGCGGCCGTATTCGACGATCCGGGGAAGGTCGATCTCGGGCACGACCTGTAGCAGGTCGCATTTCCCGTGGACGGACCATCCCTCGTCGAGGATGACGTACTCGATGCCGTGTTCGGCCGCGAAGTCGATGTAGTGTTTGTAGGTTTCGGTGTTGATGCCGCTCTTGAAATCGACGCCGTAGACGCCCCAGTCGTTCCACCACTCCCAGGCTACTTTGCCAGGCCTGATCCAGGAGGTGTCGTCTATGCGTGAGGGTGAGGCGAGCTTGTATGTCATGTCGCTGTCGAGGAGCTCGGCGTCGTGCCGGGCGACGATGACCGCCCTCCAGGGGAAGGTGCGCGCGCCATCGGTGCGGGCGATGTAGTCTTCGGCTGCGGTGACCATGTGCTGGAGGCCGTTGTGTCCCCCGATCTCCGTGGTCTTGGGATAGGGTGCGAAGACGCCCCGGAGCGTGTTCCCCCCGTCCGGATTGTTGAGGTACATGCCGGGATAGCTCTCCAGGTCGGCCTCCGTGATACATATCCGGTGTCCGGAGGGGAGCTCGGCGACAATAGGCAGGAAGATCAGCCGCGCGGGATCGAGCTTGGATATCCTGTCGTGCGTGTAGACGTTCTCGAAGGAGTTAGCGAACTGCTGGGTGAAGGTCATGGGCTTCCCGGATCGGTTGCGGACGTAGGGGACGAAGGCTTCGGTGTCGTCCGGAAACCGGAAGGAGGCCTTTTCGTCGGTCACGCGGGCGGGTTTCCCGGAAAGTTTTCTCCAGCGGTATGCCACTCCGTCGTCGTAGGCCCTCAGATCGAGGGCGTATCCTCCGGCGAAGGATAGGGAGAGCTGGTTGAACCGGTCCCGGACCTCCGCCCGCTTGTAGAAGGGACTGGGGATGATCTTGTCCGAGGAGGATCGTACGGCCTTCGTGACGCGGGGCATTCGGCCCCAGACCGTGCCGTCGTCCAGTGCGAGCGACAGCTGTTCGGGCCGGAGGATGGTGTCCCCGTCGGCCGTGACGCAGTAACGGAGGTTGTCGCCGCATAGGATCGCGGCCGATATTTTCCCGTCGGGGGAAGACAGAGAGAATGATTTCTCCCTCGGAGCAGCGACCGCGGCCGTTCCGCAGAGCAGCAACAGGATGTGGAGGCGAATGTGGAGGTGCATGGGAATTATTTTTTGTCAAAGAAATAGATGGCGGTTTGTTGCGAAGTGGGGAAGGTGTCCAGCAGGCGGATCATTTCGCTTCCGGCCAGAAGGACGGGACCGTAGCCGTGAGCCGTGTAGGGGTGCACGAGCCGGTTGTAGTAGTAGGCCGGTTCGTAGCTGACGCCCGTGCCCACGCAGACGTTTTCGATCTGTCCCATGTTGTTGATCTGTTCCGAAAGGGCGTTCCAGCCGAGCAGGGCAGCCGGGCCGAAGGCCTTCGCGTCGAGCCATCCCCGGTCGATGCCGTGTGCCAGCCCGTAGACGAAGATGGCCGTGCCGGACGATTCCGGGTAGGAGTCCGGCCGGTCGAGCAGCTGGTACCACATGCCGCCGCCCGACTGGCGGGCCAGCAGGCCGATGCAGTGCGCCCGGAACAGTCCGAGGACCTTCTCCCGCTGCGGGTGGTCCGCCGGCATCACGTCCAGCAGGTCGCACAGGGAGAGGGTGGCCCATCCGTTGGCCCGTCCCCAGTAGAGGCGGGGATGGTACTCCATCTTGTCGACCCACGAGTGCATGTACAGCCCCGTCTCCGGTACGAACATCCGTTCGGAGAAACCGAGTATCTGCCGGACGGCGTCGTCCAGGTATTTTTCGTCTCCGGACGTTTTGTACATTTCGGCCAGCGCCGGAACGCTCATGTAGAGGTCATCGAGCCAGAGCGTACTTTCGTAGGGCTCCTTGCGGGCCAGGGTGCCATCGTCGAGACGGTACTGCCGGGAGGTGATGAACCGGATGGAGTTCTCGATGAAGGGTGTCAGCGCGATCCCGCTTTCGCCGAGCCGGGCGGTGCGGATCATGGCGGCGGTGAGCGAACCGCACTGGTCGAGGTTGTGCGGAGCGGCCACCCGGCTGAGGGGGGAGTTGTAGCCGGGATCGGCTTCCAGCCTCCGTGCCACCGTGGGGAGCACGTCCGACAGGAGCCTCATGCGCTCGGTGACGTAGCGGCGGAAGCCGGCTTCTCCGGTGACTTCGGCCGCCCGGAGCATGCCGGAATAGGTGACGCCCCATTCGTAGGTATAGGGTCTGAAGTCGGTGTGCTCGAAGGCGAAACGTTGCGGGATGCGGGTCATGTCGGTCACGGGCTTTCCGGTCTGCGCATCGACGATCTCCTTTGCCGTCGATTTTTCGAGGAAACGCAGGATGCGGACGAGTTTTTCGCCGATGTCCTCCCGGGTCGGAACCCGGTAGGGAAAGTCGTATTCCGAGTGGACGTTGAACAGCGATACGCTGGCATCGGTCATCTGCTTGCGGTTGTCGAGGGTGAAGCGTTCCTCCCGGGGATAGGGCTGGGCGGCGGCCGCAAGGACGATCGCCGATCCGAGCACGGTGAAAGCGGTCTTTTTCATGGCATTTTTTTGTCGGCCTGTTCCCCGGCCGGATTGGGGCCGGGAACGGCCCAAAGACCGTTCCCGGCAGAGGGGGTTATTGCAGTTCGAAGGCGCCCAGATCGGGGTTCTGACCCTGATAGGCGATCGGGTCGAGGACGATTCCCTCACGCGCGAGGTTGATCGAGGCCGTGGGTACGCCCTTGTCGACGAATACGCTTCCGGCTTTCAGTCGTCCGAAACGGGCGGGAAGCGAACCGTCGGCACCGCGTTCGGCCGCGGCATCCTTCGGGTCGAGCGACACGAATTCATCCTCCGGTTGGTCCGTCAGTCCGGGCTGGTCCCACAGGTTGCCGGCATGCTCGTAGGTGATGTTGTCGAAGCCGTCCGCCTTTTCGCCGCCGAAGGAGATGTTGTTGTGGAAGACGAATTTCGTCTCCTCCCGGTTGGCGGCGTAGAACTTGAAGTTGATCTGGTTGCCGAAACCGAGGCAGTTCTCGACGTAGGCCCCGTATTCGTGATCGTTCTGGTCGAATCCCTTCACGTTGTTGTTGAAGGCGATGCAGCCGCGCACCACGTGGGTCCCGCGCGAAATCAGCTGGCAGTCGCGTCCGCCGATGTAGCCGCATCCGCCGCCGATCTTGAATCCGTTTCCGTTGCCGTCCCAGACCTCTTCGGTCAGCTCGCCGCCGGTCTTCTCTTTGTAGGTCTGCTTATGGTCGTCCATGACGCCGGCGTTCCAGCACCAGCAGTCGATCAGTTCGATGCCGTACCCGCATTCGAAGAAGTCCCAGTTGTCGTCCGAATTGCTCCAGGCCCGGCAGCCGATGAAGCGGTTGCCCTTTCCGGCATTGGACTTGACTTCGAAACCGTCGGTGTTGGTACCCGCCGCGGGCAGTCCCTGCTCGTTGGTGGCGTACCAGTCGAAATTGTTGTACGAATCGCAGTTGAGGAAGGTGTTGTAGGCGGCCTTCTCGCCGTTTTCGTTGAAGATCTGGTTGTGGTCGAATCCGATGTGGAAGCCGGTTCCTCCGTTGTGATGGGCCACGCACTGTTCGAAGGTGTTGTGGGAACCCTCTCCGACGCTGAAGCCGGAGTAGTGGGCGTTCGTGACTTCGAGTCCCTTGATGTGCCAGTATTCCCCGCTGATGATGAATCCGTTGCGGCTGACGTTGGAGGGTTGCTGCGAACAGTCGAACACGGGCTTTTCGCCTTCGTAGGCCCAGAGCCTTACGGGAGAGGTGACCGAGGCGAAGCGGGTCAGCTCCACGGGAGCCAGGAGCGTGTAGGTGCCGCCCCGGACGTAGATCGTCTGGCCGGGGCGTACTTTGCTCGCCGCGGCGTGGATGGACATGGGTTTTTCGAGGGTGCCGGGGTAGACGTCTTTTCCGTTGGGTGCCACGTAGAGCGCGTTCTCGTCTCCTGCGGTGCCGGGACCGCCGCCTTCGTTCTCCGGATCGTCGGAGCAGGCGCACAGCGCCAGCGACATCAGCGAGCCGAAAGCCAGATGTTTGAGCAGGTTCGATACATTCGGTTTCATAAGGTCGTATTGGTTTTAAGTTATTTTAATTCGTAGACGCCCGGATCGGGACGGTGTCCCGAGAAGGGCCTTTCATCCATTTCGATGCCGTCCCGTTCGATCCGGACGGGACCGGTGGCCACACCCCGGTCGGTGAAGTAGCTGTCCGGTTTTGGACGGCAGAATCCGTCGGGAAGCGAGCCGTCCCTCTCCCTGGGAGCGAGTGCCGCTTCGGTGTCCGTACGGATGAACTGCGAGGCCGCTCCGGCTGCCGGGCCCGGCAGGTCCCACGAGTTGCCCGCGTGAACGTAAGTGATGCGGTCGAACCGGTCGGGCCGGCTTCCGCCCCAGGAGACGTTGTTGTAGAAAACGAAAGACGTGCTGTCCCTGTTGGCCTTGTAGTAGTTGAAGTTGATCCCGTTGTCGAAGCCGATGCAGTGTTCGATCCGGGAACCGAAGACGTGGTCGTTCTGGTCGAATCCTGCGGAAGCGTTGCGGAATGCGATGCATCCCCGCAGCACATGGGTGCCGCGTGAGATTTGCGTACACTCCCGACCGCCGATGTAGCCGCATCCGCCGCCCATCTTGAAGCCGTTTCCGTTGCCGTCCCATTTATCTTCGGTCAGCTCCTCACCGGTCTTTTCCGCGTACATGGCCCTGTGGTCTTCCAGAATTCCCGTATTCCATACCCAGCAGTTCTCCAGCACGATGCCGTAGCCGCATTCGAACAGGTCCCAGCCGTCGTCCGAGTTGCTCCAGGCCCGGCAGCCGACGAACCGGTTGCCCTTGCCCGTGTTGCACTGGCAGGCGAATCCGTCCGTATTGGTACCGGCCGTGAGTTTCCCGTCCCGGCGGGCGTACCAGTCGAAATTGTTGTACGCGTCACAGTTGAGGAATGTGTTGTAGGCCGCCTTCTCCCCGTCCTCGTTGTAGGGTTCGTTGTGGGAGAAACCCATGCGGAAGCCCGTACCTCCGTTGTGGTGGGCCGTGCAGCGTTCGAAAAGGTTGTGGGACCCCTCGCCGATGAAAAATCCGGTGTGGTAGGCGTTCCGTATCTCGAGCCCGAGAACGTGCCAGTAGTCGCCCGAGACGATCATTCCGTCGCGCGAGGTATTGTACGGCTGGTCGAGACAGTCGAATACGGGGCGTTCGCCCGGACAGGCCCACAGCCGGATCGGCAGCGAGTCGGTGCCCGACCGTTTCAGTTCCACCGGTCGGTCGAGCCGGTAGACGCCTCCTTTCATCAGGATCGTCCGGCCCGGTTCCGCCAGCTCCACGGCGGTGTGAATGTCCAGCGGACTCTCCGCACGGCCCGTGTTGGACGCCTTTCCGTCGGGAGCCGCATATATCGCTTCGTTTCGGGGCGAAGTTCCCGCGCAGGCCGCCAGGGTCAGCGTCAGCAGGAGAGCGGACAGCCGGAGCGGAATGCGTGAAAAAACAGGTTTCATATCCGTCACTCTATTTCAGTTCGTAGGCACCCAGATCGGGGGCCTTGCCTTTGTACGGGATAGCCGGAAGGTCCGTCGCGTCCGCCGCCGACCGTATCGGGAAGGTCCGTACGCCCCGGTCGATCAGCCGGCTCTCCGGCCGGAGCCGTCCGAACCGGGAGGGCAGCGAACCGTCCTTTCCGCGCGGGGCCGACGCATCCCGTTCGTCCAGCGAGACGAAATCCTCCCGGGAGGGCTCTATGCCGAGGTCCCAACTGTTGCCTTCCGAGACGAGTTCGATCTCCGTTTTCGGCCGGAATCCTCCTTTGCCGAAGGCTGCGTTGTTGCGGAATACGTTGGTCTTTCCTGCGTTGGGTTCTTTCCAGAAACGGATGTTGTCACCGTTGTCGAAACACAGGCAATTCTCGACGACGATGCCGTCCTGGTGGTTGTTCTGGTCGATTCCCTTCATGCGGTTGCCGAAGGAGATGCTGCCGCGCAGCACATGCAGGCCCCGGGACTTGTTGTCGCACTTTCCGGGCTGGCCCGTCCAGACGTGGTTGCCGCCCATCTTGAAGCCGTTTCCGTCTCCGGCGAAAGTCCGTTCGGTCAGTTCCCGGCCCGTCCGGCGGCGGTGCATCTCCGCGAAGTCCGTCCAGATGCCGGCCCGCCAGTTCCAGCAGTTCACGATCTCGACTCCGGCCCCGCATTCGAACAGGTCCCAGTTGTCGTCCGAATTGCTCCAGGCCCGGCAGCCGTGGAACTTGATCCCTTTGCCCGACCGCAGTTTACAGCCGAAGCCGTCGGCGTGGGTGCCAGGACTGAACCGTCCCCGGTAGCTCGTCCACCAGTCGTAGTTCATGTAGGCGTCGCAGTCGATGAAGACGATGTAGGCTCCCTTTTCACCCTCCTCGTTGTCCAGGGTGCCGTGGTCGAAACCTACGTTGAACCCTGTGCTTCCGTTGTGGTGGGCCGAGCACCGTTCGAACCGGATGTGGGAACCCGTGATGAAGATTCCCCCTCCCGAGGCGTTGCACATCTCCAGATCGCTGATCTGCCACCAGTCGCCCGAGAGCCGGGCGCAGGGCGAGTGGCGGAGTGAGTCGTCGGGAGCTCCGGTCCCGTCCCAGACAGGGTGCTCTCCCGGCCAGGCTTCGATGCGGATCGGCTTTCCGGCCGTACCCGACTGCTCCATCCGTACGGAGCGGTCGAGCATGTACCGGCCTCCCCGCAGCCGGATCACGGTGCCGGGCACGGCCCTTTTCACCGCTTCGTACACCGACAGGGGGGATTTTTCCGTGCCTTCGTTGCCGGCCTTCCCGTCCGGGGAGGCGACCAGCACTCCCCGGGCCTGTACCCCGGGTACGGCTGCCGAAAGCAGGCATACTGTCATATAGAAGAAAAGTTTCATCATCGGTCGTCGTTTTTTACGGATGCCCGGGAGGCAGGGGAGAACCTGCCTCCCGGAGCGGTCCGTTCCGTTACTCTTCGAGCGTCCACCGCGGGTCTCCGGCCGTTCCCACCACGGCTGCCGGATTGAGCCTGTAATCGGCATCGGCCCGGCCGGGGAAGAGTTCGTCCGGTGACATGTTGAGGTTGGTGATCGTCGTGGAGAGGTCTTTGGCGAGCGCTCCGCTCGACAGGTAGCTGTTGCTCCACGAGGAGAGGGTGGCTCCGTCGAGTGCGTTGTATTTGAGCAGGTAGGAGTCTTTCGGGTCGAACTTCACCTCTCCGAGGAGGCTCTTGTCGATCCGGACGGTCGCCTTGTTCCAGCCGGTGAAGTGGAAGAGGTACCGTGCCGAGGAGTTGTTGCCGTACCACGCTCCCGGAACATCCACGGCGAACTTGTCGAGCGTACAGTTGGTCACCTGTACCTGCGGCGGGGTCGGCGTCGGCCCGTTGAATTTACCCATGCGCTGTTCGATCAGGCCTGTGGAGACGTGGTAGAAGGTGGAGTTGCTGAACGTGTATTTGGCGCAGTGGACGTCCGTATTGTTCGTGCTGGTATTCAGGTGGAGGAACGCCTGGATATTGTCCACACGCCGCCCCAGATCGTAGACAATATCGTTGTCGAAGACGATTTCGTCGAACCGGATTTTCGATTCCTTGTGGAAACTCCACGAATTGACGAACATGACGGCTTTGCGCACGGTATGTACGGAGCAGTTTCTGACGGTGAATTTGCCGATGGCGATCTGCCGGGGAGCGTTCTTCATGTTGTCGAACATGAAAATATGGTCGTTCGGTTCCAGAGACGGCTGGACGCTGCCGCCCGATACTTTCGCTCCCGTGAGATCCACGTCCGAGAAGGTGATGGAGGGGATGTTGACGTCGGCTGCGTCACGGCCTCCCAGGACGAACTGTTTGATGGCGATCACCGGATTGTCCGCACCGGGCGCGGCCTGCACCGTGACGGACTTGGTCAGCAGGATTTCCGCGTTCGAGTAGTCGTACAACTGGCCGCCCTTGAGGATCACGGTGGCTCCCTCCGGCGCGTTCTCGATCGTGCTTTTCAGGTCTCCCGTGTTGTCGATCTCGATGGCTCCGGCCGGCCGGGCGGGAATCGTGAAGCGGACGTAGCTCACCACGTTGCCCGCGTTCAGGAAACTGGCCCGGTACTCCCGGCCCTCTTCCAGTCCCTCGACCATGGTGGTCAGCGAGGCCATGATTTCGGGCGTGACGGGCTGTATGACATCTTCCGCGTATTCCGAGGAGACGACCAGTTGGTCGGCCTCGAGGGCCTCCTTCCAGCGGAGTGTGACGCTCGTATAGGTCATGTCCTTCAGCCGCACGGCCTTGAAGATGGAGGGCATCAGCCCCGTCGTGGCGTCGATGCCGTTGAAGTAGACCCACTGGGAGCCGAATTCCTCCCCTTTGTCCGAGAGTCCGCGCATCCGTACGAAATAACGGGTCTCCTCCTCGAGGTTTTCGAAACGGGCCACCAGCGAGTCGGGGATGACGGTCTGGCTGGCCACGACCGGTTCGAACGCTTCGTTGCGGGCGATGTCCACCTGGTAGCCTGTGGCGCCGGGACTTCTGTCCCAGCGTACGATCAGCCCGTTATAGTTGGCATAGGCCCTGAGATTGCCCGGTTTGAAGAGCCGGGGATTTCCCATTTCGGAGTCGGCGTCGAGCTGCTGACAGCCTGTCTCTTATACAC
>CDZF01021701.1_pt1 | contig 44510 bp, 40 predicted proteins | sample 557591 | NCBI WGS metagenome assembly CDZF01 (sample SAMEA3182093, study PRJEB8094) | gut metagenome | biome: human; feature: gut; material: Stool; isolation source: human stools | place: Canada | collected 2012-02-04
ACCGGACAGATCGAACTGAACTTCCCCTACAAAAAAGGTTCCCACGGAGCACAGCCCGTAAGCGGTCCCAACGGAGCCGGAGAGACGCGCGTTCTGGGCCCGATCTATCCTTTCGGCCACGGACTCAGCTACACGACTTTCGCCTACTCCGACCTGCAGGTATCCCCGAAAGAGAACCATGCGGGCGGCAAATTCACGGTAACGGTGAAGGTAACCAACACGGGCGACCGGCAGGGCGACGAGGTGGTGCAGCTCTACGTAACCGACAAGGTAAGCAGCGTGGTCACCTACACCTCCGTACTGCGGGGATTCGAACGCGTATCGCTTGCCCCGGGAGAGACCCGTACGGTCACTTTCGAGCTGCATCCGTCCCACCTGCAGCTGCTCGACCGGAACATGAACTGGACGGTGGAACCGGGCCTGTTCGACATCATGGTCGGAGCGTCGAGCGAAGACATCCGGCTGAAAGAGACGGTCACGGTCCTGTAACGGTCCTTCCCCTGTTTTCCATAGCCTCCGCAGCCCTCTGCGGAGGCTTTTTTATCCGGACGGTTCCGGTTCTTCGTTTTCCCCGCTCCGATTTCCGGGAAAAAACGTATTTTTGTAGAGGGACGGACCGACCCGTCCCCTCACACCTACCCTGACCAACCGGAAAACGACGTATGAAAACGACGCTCAAATCCTTTCTGCTGTTCTCCCTGCTCCTCGCGGCATGCGGCCGCACGACCGATTCGGAACCGGCCTACCTCGACCCGTCGCTCCCTGCGGAGACCCGTGTAGAGGACCTTCTCCTGCGGATGACCCTCGAAGAGAAGGTCGGGCAGATGTGCCAGTACGTGGGAATCGAACATATCCTGGACGCCGAAAGGCGCCGGAACAAAAACCTCGCGCAAAACGAGGACGCTTACGCATTCTACCCCGGTCTCGGCACCGCAGACCTCGAAAGGCTCGTGACCGAAGGCAGGATCGGCTCGTTCCTGCACGTAGTCTCGCCCGCCGAAGCCAACAGGCTGCAGACACTCGCCCGGCAGAGCCGGCTGAAAATCCCCCTGCTGATCGGTATCGACGCCATCCACGGCAACGGCATGGTGAACGGCTGCACGGTCTACCCCAGCCAGATGGGCATGTCCTGCACGTGGAGCCCCGCGCTGGTGGAGGAGGCAGCCCGGCAGACCGCCCTCGAAATGCGTGCCACCGGATCGCAGTGGGCCTTCTCACCCAATCTCGACATCGCACGGGACGCCCGGTGGGGCCGCACGGGAGAGACTTTCGGCGAAGACCCGCTGCTGGTCGCCGAGATGGGGGCGGCCATGATCCGCGGATTGCAGGGCGATGACCTGAAAGGAGGGGTGCTCGCCTGCGCCAAACATCTGGTGGGAGGGAGCGAACCGATCAACGGGCTGAACGTCGCTCCGACCGACCTGTCGGAACGGACCCTGCTCGAAGTCTATCTGCCGCCCTACAAGGCTGCCGTGGAAGCCGGGGCCTGCACCTTCATGCCTGCCCACAACGAAATCAACGGAGTGCCCTGCCACGCCCACCGCTACCTGATGAACGATCTGGTCCGCGAGGCGTGGGGATTCGAAGGTTTCTACGTGAGCGACTTCCTGGACATCGAACGGCTGGCGGAGGTCCACCGCGTGGCGGCGTCGCAGAAGGAGGCGGTCTACAAGACCGTACGGGCCGGCATGGACATGCACATGCACGGTCCCGGTTTCGCCGAACCGCTGCTCGAACTGGTCCGCGAAGGGAAAATCTCCGAAAAACGGATCGACGAATCGGTCCGGCGGATTCTCTCGGCCAAATTCCGGCTGGGCCTCTTCGAACAGCCGCTGGCCGACACCGCGGCCATGGCCTCGCAGGTGTTCACCGAAGAGCACCGGGCCCATTCGCTCGACATGGCCCGCAAGTCGATCGTCCTGCTCAAGAACGAAAACGGCATCCTGCCGCTCGACGCGAAAAAATACCGGAAAATCCTCGTCACGGGTCCCAATGCAGACAGCCAGTCGCTGCTGGGCGACTGGAGCCTGCTCCAACCCGACGACCGTGTCACGACCATCGTGGAGGGAATGCGGGAACAATCGCCCGAAGGGGTGCGGATCGACTTTCTGGACATGGGCACCTCCATCCCGGGCATGAAGCGGGAGAAGGTGGAAGAAGCGGCCCGGATCGCCTCCCGGTACGACCTGGTAGTGCTCTGCCTGGGCGAATGTTCGCTCCGCTACCGGGGCAGAGACCAGACCGCCGGGGAGAACGTGGACCGCGACGACATCCGCCTGCCGGGACTGCAGCCCCGGCTGCTGGAAGCCGTCCACCGGAGCGGCACGCCGGTCGTAGGCGTGGTGGTGAATGCCCGGCCGCTCGACTTCACGTACATGAAGGAACATATTCCGGCGATCGTCGAGGCATGGGAGCCGGGCAGTTTCGGAGGGCAGGCCATCGCCGAAATCCTCTGGGGCAAGGTGAATCCCAGCGGCAAACTCACGGTCAGCTTCCCCCGCAACGTGGGACAGATTCCCGTCTTCTACAACCGGAAGCCGTCCCAGTACGTCCGCCGCTATTTCCGCAGCCCCCACGGAGCCGTGTACGAATTCGGCGAAGGGCTCAGCTACACGACCTACGCCTACACCGGGCTGAAGATCGACCGGACGACCGTCGAAGCGGACGAGACGGTGACCGTTTCGGTCGATGTACAAAACACGGGCGACCGGGCGGGCGAAGAGATCGTCCAGCTGTACCTCAACGCTCCCGTCAGCGATGTCACGCGTCCGATCAAAGAGCTCAAGGGGTTCCGCCGCATTGCGCTGGAGCCGGGCGAGAAACGGACGGTCACCTTCACCCTCACCCCCGAAGCGATGGAGACCTACGACCTCTATCTGAACCGGTCGGTCGAACCGGGCCTGTTCCGGGTCATGGTCGGCCCTTCGTCCCGGACCTCCGATCTGCTCGAAGGGAGTTTCGAGGTAATCTGACCGCGGCACGGAAACCGCATGCGAATCCGAAGGCCGGAGATGCGCAACCCGGCACCCGTTTTACGGGCGGCCGCTCTTTTTCCTCCCGGTCCGACGGAATTCGAAATATATTTGTATCATTGTTGCAAGATATGTATGCACAACCAATAAAGACCGGATTATGAAACTGACATCCATTCAAGACACCTACACGCTCGCCAACGGGAAGAAAATCCCGTGCGTGGGCTTCGGCACCTTCCTCACGCCGGACGGCGCGGAGACCGTCGATTCCGTCAAGGAGGCACTCCGCATCGGCTACCGGCTGATCGACACCGCATCCGTCTACGGCAACGAGCGGAGCGTGGGACAGGCCGTCCGGGAAAGCGGCGTCGACCGCAACGAAATCTTCCTCACCAGCAAGCTGTGGAACCGCGACCAGGGGTATGAATCGACACTGGAAGCCTTCGACCGCACGATGAAGGCGCTCGGCACGGACTACCTCGACCTCTATCTGATCCACTGGCCCATCGGCAAGGGGCACGAACAGGACTGGGCCGAGATGAACCGCGAAAGCTGGCGGGCCATGGAAAAACTCTACCGCGACGGCTACATCGGGGCCATCGGCGTCAGCAACTTCATGCCGCACCACATCGACTCGCTGATGGTGACCGCCACGATCCCCCCGATGGTGGACCAGATCGAAATCCATCCCGGGCTCAACCATACGCAGGCCGTGGAGTATTGCCGGACGCACGGGATCATCGTCGAGGCGTGGGGTCCCCTTTCCCAGGGGCGCCTCTCCCAGATGCCCGCACTGAACGAAATCGCCGGGCGGCACGGCAAGACGGTCGCCCAGGTCTGCCTGCGGTGGCACCTGCAACGCGGCATCGTCCCGCTGCCCAAGTCGGTCACGCCCTCGCGGATCGAGGAGAACACCCGGATTTTCGATTTCGAACTGACGGACGAAGAGATGGACTTCATCGGACATATCCAGGGCCCCGTCGGTTCGGGAGCCGACCCGGACAAGGTGGCCCACTGACGACCGCCCGGCCGGTCACTTCTTTCCGGCCGGGGTCTTTTTCTCCCCCTTCTCCTGCGAACCTTTGTGTTTGAGCACCTTGGCGTCGATATAAAAGACGATCTCCTCGGCGATATTGGTCAGATGGTCTCCCGTACGCTCCAATTTGCGGAAAACCCCGCCGAATTCGAGACAGAGCGGAATCGCATCGGGATTGCGCCGCGCATAATCGGTCAGAATAGCTCCCGAAGCCCGGTTGATCCGGTCCAGCCGGTCATCCATGGCCAGCACGGATGCCGCCTTTTCGGCATCCTCTCCGTTCAGCGCCTCCTGTAACTCCTCGAGCATTGTCAGCACGACGGAAAACATGGCTTCCACCTGCAGATCCTGCAACAACTGGGGGTCGATCCCCTCGGCATCGACATCCCCCACGAAACGGGCGATCCCGTCGGCGTAGTCGCCGATCCGTTCCAGATCGCCGTTGATCTTGAGCATTGCCAGCACGAAACGCAGATCGACCGCCACAGGGTTGTAGAGGGCGATGAAATCCTCCACGTCGCTGTCGATCTTCAGTTCGAAGGCATCCACCCGCCGCTCGCGCACCACGATCTGCTGGGCCAGCTGACGGTCGAGCGTCATGACGGCCTGCCGGGCCTGGTCCATCTGGTTGTAGACCAGCGTCCACATCCGGTCCACCTCCCGCCGGAGCTGCACCAGCTCCGATTCGATAAATTTCACCATATCGTTTTCGTTTTACCTGTTTCCCGTTATCCGAAACGCCCCGTGATGTAGTTCTGGGTCGCCTCCCTGTGCGGATGGGTGAAGATCACCTTCGTATCGTCGTACTCCACCATTTCGCCCATGTAGAAGAAAGCCGTTCGGTCGCTCACGCGGGCCGCCTGCTGCATGTTGTGGGTCACGATGATGATCGTCACCTCCTTTTTCAGTTCGCGGATCAGCTCCTCCACCTTCGCCGTCGAGATCGGATCGAGCGCCGAGGCAGGTTCGTCCATCAGCAGCACGGAAGGCGAGACCGCCATGGCCCGGGCGATGCAGAGCCGCTGCTGCTGTCCGCCGGAAAGGGCATAGGCCGAAGCCTTCAGTTTATCCTTCACCTCATCCCAGAGGGCGGCTCCCTTCAGAGCCTCCTCCACCCGGTGGGCGATGAAACCTTTGTCCCGGATGCCGTTCACGCGCAATCCGTAGGCTACGTTGTCGAAGATGCTCTTCGGGAAGGGATTGGGACGCTGGAAGACCATACCCACCTCCTTGCGCAGCAAATCGACCTCCACGCCGGGCGCATAGATGTCCCGGCCGTCGATCAGCACCTGGCCGGTGAGCCGTGCCCCGGGAATCAGGTCGTTCATTCGGTTGAAAAGGCGCAGGAAGGTGGATTTCCCGCAACCCGACGGCCCGATGAAAGCCACCACGCTGTTCTGCGACACCTCCATCGAGATATTCTTCAGCGCATGGAACTTGCCGTAATAGAAATCGACCTCCCTGACTTCGATTTTCTCCATAAGATTTATTTCGTTTTCAGTCTGTTTTCAAAATAACGGCGCAGTCCGCCGGCCAGCAGGTTCACCACGAGGATGATGGCCACGAGCACCAGCGCCGTTCCGTAGGCGATGGGCTGCTGTGCCTCGATATCCGTCCCGCTGGTGGAAATCACGTAGAGATGATAGGGCAGGGCCATGCACTGGTCGAAGACCGATGCCGGAAGCTGCGGGAAAAAGTAGGCGGCACAGGTGAAAAGGATCGGGGCCGTCTCGCCCGATACGCGTCCCAGCGAGAGGATCAGTCCCGTGATGATCCGGGGCATGCCCATCGGCAGGATCACCTTCCAGATCGTCTGCAGTTTGCTGGCCCCGAGCGCAAGGCTTCCCTCGCGGAAGCTGGAGGGAATGTCCTTCAACGCCTCTTCCGTGGTACGGATCACCAGCGGCAGGGACAACAGGCCCAGCGTGAGCGACCCGGCCAGGATGCTGTCGCCGAACCCGAGGTACTTCACGAAGAGCGCCATACCGAACAGGCCGAACACGATCGAGGGGACACCGCTCAGATTGTTGGTCATCAGACGGATGAAACGTACGAGCCATCCGCCCGAGGCGTACTCGCTCATGTAGATGCCGCTCATGATTCCCACCGGAAACGCCACCACGGCGCTGCCGAGCATCAGCAGCAGCGTGCCGACGATGGCGGGGAAGATACCTCCGGAGGTCATGCCGTCCGAGGGGGCTTCGGTCAGGAACTCCCAGCTGATGACACCCGCCCCCTTGTAGATGATAAAGCCGAGGATAGCCAGCAGGATCAGGGCGATAAAGAGGCTGAAAGCCCGGAACAGCGCGAATGCCGCCTGCTGCGAGCGTCGTTTGCGCAGGTCGTATCTGTCGGGGCGGAAGGATGATTCCATGCTTTATTTATTTTTGGAGGAGATATACTCCACACTCAGGTTGATGGCGAGCGTGATGAAAAAGAGGATGACGCCCAGCAGGAAAAGGGCCTGGTAATGCGGACCTCCGGCCGGCGCTTCGCCCAGCTCGGCAGCGATCGTGGCAGGGATGGTGCGCAGCGGCTCCAGCAGGGAGGTCGGGATCACGGCGGCGTTGCCCGTGACCATCAGCACGGCCATCGTCTCGCCCACGGCCCGTCCGATTCCGAGTACGACACCCGAAGTAATGCCCGAAACGGACGAAGGGATCACCACCCGGTAAATGGTCTGCCAGCGGGTGGCTCCCAGCGCGAGACTCGCTTCGCGGAGCGACCGGGGACAGCTTCGCATGGCATCTTCGGCCACCGTGATCATGGTCGGCAACGCCATAATGGCCAGTACGATGCTACCGGCCAACCCGCTCTCGCCCACCGGCAGGTCGAATCCCTGCTGCAACAGGGGGACGATGACGATCAGTCCGAAAAATCCGTACACCACCGAAGGAATACCGTTCAGCAGCTCGATCACGGGTTTCAGGACACTCCGCACACGCTCCGAAGCCACCTCGGACATATAGATCGCCACGCTGATTCCGAACGGCAGGGCGAAAAGAATGGCGAAAAGGCTCACCCACAGCGTACCGGCCAGCAGGGGCAGCATGCCGAACAGCGGAGCCGGGGTCGCGGTCGGGAACCACTCCGCCCCGGCGAATACCTCGGCCGGAGAGATGGTCCGGTCCTCGATAAAATGCAGGTCGGCTCCTTCGGGAACCAGTACCCGAGGCACGAAAGCCACCATGCCCGGACGCTCCGCCACCAGTCCCGCGATGGCCTCGCCGGCCCGCTCGTACTGCGGGCCGAGTTCCTCCCCGGAGAAATAACGGTCCACATCCTCCAGACGGAACGTCTCGATCGCCAGATCGGGACCGCCCACCTCTTTCCAGTTGACGATGTCCTCGTCGAACACGCCCTTGATCTGGGCGGCAGTCAGCCGGCTCACGGGATTCTCCCGGTTAAGCGCCAGCACGTAGCCCTCCTCGATGACGTGTCCGCGGAACAGTCCGGCACCCTCCGTGAAAAGAAACCCGATAATCAACAGGATGACGATGCTCGTGACGAAGCCGCTGCACGTGAGCAGGCCCTGCACGATCTTTTCGAATAACTTTTTCATATCACTCTTTCGAACGGACAGGTGCATCGTTTTCCCCCCTCACCGGGACGAATCCCTCTTCGCGCACGAGGCGCTGTCCCTCCTGCGAGAGAATGTAGGAGACGAAAGGAGCCACCTGCTCCTCCTTTGCTGCATCGTAATAGTAGTAGAGCGGCCGCACCACCGGATAGGAGCCGTCGAAGGCATTCTCCACCGACGGCAGCGCATAGTTCCGGCCCCCGTCGTAGGAAACGGCCAGCGCCTTCACGTAGGGATTCAGGTAGGCCAGCCCTATATAGCCGATGGCCCCGCGCGTCTGCCGCACCGACTGGATGATGGCCCCCGTGGCAGGCATCGAGAGGATGCTGCTCATGTAATTCTTGTTCGAGAGGACGCTCTCCTTGAAGAACTCGTAGGTGCCGGAAGAGGTCTCGCGGGAATAGACCACGATCCTGCGGTCGGGACCGCCCACCTCTTTCCAGTTGGTGATCTTGCCGCGGAAAATGGCTTCGAGCTGCTCGCGCGTGAGACGGTCCACAGGATTCGAGGGGTTGACCACCACGGCCAGCGCATCGTAGGCCACCACGACCTCTTTCACCTCCAGCCCGATTTTGGCGAATTTCATCTTTTCGCCGAATTTGATCCTCCGCGAAGCCATGGCAATGTCGGTCGTGTTCTCCGGCAGGGCCGCCAGCCCGACTCCGGAGCCGCCACCCGTAACGACGATCTCCGACGAGGGATGTTCTTTCAGGAATCGTTCGGAAAGTTCCTGTGTCAGGGGAAGCACCGTATCGCTGCCCTTGATCCGCTGGGCCTGGACTGCGGAGCAAAGGCCGCAGGCCGCGAGAAAAATCGTGAAAATGGTCCTGTTCATCTGCGATCCGTTCCGGATAAAATCATTGTCCGGACGCAAAGATAGAAAAGGGAAACGAACGCTTCACCCGTCTGTCCGTTTCTTAAAGATTTGATAATCCAGACTTAACAATTCGGTAACATAATCCGGGGAAATCACCCTCCTGACGAAACCGGACAGTTGTCGGAACCGCCCGTTTTCCGTATCTTTGCGGAAAACCGAACACTGCGTATGCTTCCACGATTCATCCCTGTCGAGACGCCCGAGCAGATCGCCGCGCTGGCCGAAATGGCCCGCGGGGTGTGGCACGAATATTTTCCGCCGCTCCTCCCCGAGGGACAGATCGACTACATGGTCGAAAGGTTCCAGTCCGAACCCGCCCTGGCCCGGCAGATTTCGGAAGAGGGTTATTCCTATTTCTTCATCTGCGAAGGGAAGATCCCCGTAGGCTACACGGGTGTCCGTCCCGACGGAGGAAAGCTCTTCCTGAGCAAACTCTACCTGACGAAGGGGGCCCGCGGCAAGGGGTATGCAGGCGAGACATTCCGCTTTCTGGAAGAGAGATGCCGACAGCTGGGGCTGCACGCCCTCTGGCTGACGGTCAACCGGCACAACGGGCATGCGATCGCCGTCTATCGACGGAAGGGCCTGCGGACCGTGCGGACACAGGTCACCGACATCGGACACGGATACGTGATGGACGACTACGTCATGGAGAAAGAGATACCGTCCGTACAGACGGAACAATAAAGTACCCGGCGACCGTCCGATCATGGCAATTAATTTGTATCTTCGCTTCTGTAACCGATTAAACCCGACGATTATGAAAAACGTCAATTATTTCATGCTCCGCACCATTTTCGCACTGGTCATCGGACTGGTGCTCATCATCTGGCCCGCCAACGCCCTGATCTACCTGGTCATCACCATAGGCATCCTCTTCATGGTACCCGGAATGATCGCCATCCTCGGCTATCTGCTGCGCAACCGGGAGCGCTATCCCGACGCCCGGTTCCCGCTGACCGGAGCCGGCAGCCTGCTGTTCGGCATCCTGCTGCTGGCCATGCCCGGATTTTTCGTCAGCATCCTCATGTACCTGCTCGGATTCATTCTGGTACTGGGCGGCATCCAGCAGATCGTATCGCTCTCCTCGGCCCGCAAATGGGGCCCCGTTCCGGGAGGCTTCTACGTGGTGCCGGTGCTGATCCTGCTCTGCGGTGTCATCGTTCTGTTCAACCCGTTCGGGGCGGCTGCCACGGCGCTCGTCCTGCTGGGGGTGGCAAGCATGGTGTACGGCGTGTCGGAGCTGGTGAACTGGTTCCGGTTCGGACACCGCAACGACGACGTGGACGAGGCGAAAATCCTGCCGTAGGTCACGCATGTACAAATAAAAAAAGGAGGCTTCAAGAAGCCTCCTTTTTTTATTGTGTCCCCGCCGTTACTGCTGGAACGCCTTGTGGACATTCTTGAGCTGGAAAGCGAAGACGGCCGCCGAAATTCCCGCCATGAGGAAGGAGAGACCAACCCAGATCACCACGGCCTGCGCCCCGAACACAACGGGCTGGAACAGGATAGCCAGCGAACAGAGCAACAGCAGCACACCCGTGACGATCGTCCACACGGAGCCGGGCACCTGCATCGAATTCATGTCACCGCCCAGACCGATCAGCGTAAAGCTGCGGAACAGCAGCCAGAATCCCAGGAAAACGGGAAGCGCCGCCGCCGACAGGGCTACGTTGAAGATCAGCAGCAGGCCGAGCACCGCTTCGATGATTCCGGCCGCCAGCAGCCAGCCCCGTCCCGTGACCAGATGATTGTTGGAGGCCGAGAGCACGATCTCGAAAATCCCCGAAAAGAGAATCACGAAACCGAACAGGACGGACATGCCGAGATAGCTCGCAGCCGGATAGGCGAAAATGACGATTCCCACGATAAAGAGCGCGATCCCGAGCAGCAGCATCAGCCACCAGTAGCGAACGGCCTCTTTCGATTTTTCCCATCGGGAGACAAAATAACTGTTCATAATTTCACAATTTTAAAAATCAATCTATTCCCTCTTACCGCAAAAACCGGGCTAAACCGTATGCCGGTTCGGAACGTGTGCGGAAAAACGGACGATCTGTCACCCGGAGGCAGACGTCCGGACAGAACCGGAACCGTCTTCCGCCGAAAGTGACGGCATGTCGCCTCCCCATCACACGGAGAGACCTTTCCCGGAAAAATCCGGCAGAACACAACAGATTGGCACTAAAGATGTTTCTATATCCGGCAGAAACGAACACAAAAAAACGAACCGCATGAAAACGAAAGACATCAAAGAACTGCTGGGAGCCGACCGGGAATATTACCTGGGACATACCTGCAAGACGATCGACAAATCGCTGATCCACGCCCCCTCGCCACAGACTGTCGACGAGCTGTGGGTCCCCACCGACCGCAGTATTCCCGCGCTCGTGTCCCTGCGCCGCATCCTCGACCACGGGCGGCTGGGCGGAACGGGATATGTCTCGATCCTGCCCGTCGATCAGGGCATCGAACACACGGCAGGCGCCTCGTTCGCGCCCAATCCTCTCTATTTCGACCCGGAAAACATCGTCCGGCTGGCCATCGAGGGCGGATGCAACGCCGTCGCCTCGACGTTCGGCGTACTGGGCGCGGTCGCCCGCCGCTACGCCCACAAAATCCCCTTCATCGTCAAGATCAACCACAACGAGCTGCTGAGCTATCCCAACCGCTACGACCAGATCCTCTTCGGCACGGTGGACGAAGCATGGAACATGGGTGCCGCCGCCATCGGGGCCACCATCTACTTCGGGTCGGCCGAGAGCCGCCGGCAGATCGTCGAGATTTCGGAAGCATTCGCCTACGCCCACGAGCGGGGCATGGCCACGATCCTCTGGTGCTACCTGCGTAACGCCGATTTCAAAAAGGACGGGGTGGACTACCACGCCGCTGCCGATCTGACGGGGCAGGCCGACCATCTGGGCGCCACGATCCAGGCCGACATCGTCAAGCAGAAACTGCCCGAAGGCAACGGGGGATTTACCGCCCTGCACTTCGGCAAGACGGACGACCGCATGTATACCGCGCTGGCATCGCCGCATCCGATCGACCTGTGCCGCTACCAGGTGGCCAACGGCTACATGGGGCGCGTGGGTCTCATCAACTCGGGCGGCGAATCGCACGGAGCATCCGACCTGAAGGATGCCGTCGTCACGGCCATTGTCAACAAACGGGCCGGCGGCATGGGCCTTATCAGCGGCCGCAAGGCTTTCCAGAAACCGATGAAAGAGGGAATCGAACTGCTCAACGCCATCCAGGACGTCTACCTCGACCCGGAAATCACCCTGGCCTGACCCGGAAGACCGGACAGGCAGGGCCAGCGCAAAAAAATCGTAAAAACTTTATCCCGTGCATATTACTTTCAGCAACCGACACGTTATCATATCGAACCCGTCCTTCGGGCCGGCCCAAATGCGAACCGACATGAAAATCGCCTTTTTCGGAACCAAACCCTACGACCGCGAATCGTTCGACGCCGTCAACCAGGAATACGAATTCGACATCCACTACCACAAAAGCCACCTCAACGCGGACAGCGCCATCCTGGCCCGCGGCGACGAGGCGGCCTGCATCTTCGTGAACGACACGGCCGATGCCGGAGCGATCCGGGCGCTGGCCGACCAGGGTGTCCGGCTGCTGGCCCTACGATGCGCCGGGTTCAACAACGTAGACCTGCAGGCAGCCGCAGAAAACGGCCTGACCGTGGTCCGTGTACCCGCCTACTCGCCCCATGCCGTAGCGGAGCACGCCGTGGCCCTGATGCTGTCGCTGAACCGCAAGATACACCGGGCCTACTGGCGCACGCGGGACGGCAACTTCTCGCTGCACGGGCTGCTCGGGTTCGACCTGTACGGCCGCACGGCGGGAATCGTCGGCACGGGCCGGATCGCCCGGGTGCTGATCCGCATTCTGCAGGGTTTCGGCATGAACGTCATCGCCTACGACCCCTATCCCGATGCGGAATACGCCCTCAACAACCACGTGCTGTACACCTCCCTCGACGATCTCTACCGCCGCTCGGACATCATCTCGCTCCATTGTCCGCTGACGGAATCGACCCGTTACATGATTAACGAGCGGTCGATCGCCCGGATGAAGGACGGCGTGATTCTCATCAATACCGGCCGGGGCCGGCTGATCCACACCCCGGCCCTGATCGAAGGGCTGAAGGAGAAGAAGATCGGGGCGGCCGGGCTCGACGTCTACGAGGAAGAGGCCGAATACTTCTACGAAGACCAGTCGGACAAGATCATCGACGACGACGTACTGGCACGGCTTCTCTCGTTCAACAACGTGATCGTGACCTCCCACCAGGGTTTCTTCACGGCCGAAGCGCTGCACAACATCGCGCGGACGACCCTCCGGAACGTGGCGGATTTCGCCGCCGGGAAACCGCTGGAAAACGAAGTGAAACGCAACGAAAAACCATAGAAAGATGAAAAAGATCGTACTACTCAGACACGGACAGAGCCAGTGGAACCTCGAGAACCGCTTTACGGGATGGACCGACGTGGACCTGACGGAACAGGGCGTGAAAGAGGCGCTCCGGGCAGGCGACCTGATGCAGGAGGCGGGCCTCGTCTTCGACAGGGCTTTCACCTCCTATCTCAAGCGCGCCGTGAAGACCCTCGACAACGTGCTCGACCGGATGAACCTCGACTGGATTCCGGTCGAAAAGGACTGGAGGCTCAACGAAAAGCACTACGGAGCCCTGCAAGGACTGAACAAGGCCGAAACCGCAGCCGAATACGGCGACGAACAGGTGCTCCTGTGGCGCCGCAGCTACGACATTCCGGCTCCGGCCCTCGGCGGGGACGATCCGCGCAATCCCCGGTTCGACATCCGGTACCGGAACGTCCCGCCCGGAGAACTTCCCCTGACGGAATCGCTCAAGGAGACGATCGAACGGTGTCTTCCCTACTGGAAGGAGACGATCCTCCCCTCGCTGCGAACGGCCGACCAACTGCTGGTGGTCGCCCACGGCAACAGCCTGCGGGGCATTATCAAGCATCTGAAACAGATATCCGACCACGACATCGTGAGTCTGAATCTGCCTACGGCGGTCCCTTACGTCTTCGAATTCGACGACGACCTGCGACCGGTCAAGGACTATTTTCTGGGCGACCCGGAAGAGATACGCAAACTGATGGAAGCCGTGGCCAACCAGGCCAAGGGTAGCAAATAGCCCCTGCTGCCATAAGAAAAGGCGCTCCGATGGAGCGCCTTTTTCCGTTCCGGGCAACCGGTCTTTCTCCCCGCCGGGGACATTCCCTCAGGAGACAAGGCGGGTTATTATGGCAAATAACTACATCCCTCTCTCAGCCGGCTCCTGCCGAAACGACACCCGGACAGGGAAAAACGGTTTCCGGACACGGATCATACCTACCCGACCGAACAGCGGACAAGGCGGCTATCTGGCCAGCCAGGTCGCCTCGAACTGCTTCGTACTGTAAACTCCCGCACAGAACGGTACGGGGGTCTTATTGGCTTTGTCGTACTCGGCCAATTCGCAGGTAGAAGCATCGTAGGAGGCGAGTACATTGCCCTGAATGGGCACGATCAGACGATTCGTCCACGGATCGACAGCCATATAACCCATCAGCCCGTTGACATTTTCCGTCGTCTCCGAAATACTCGTTTTCGTCAGGGTGCCCGTCGCATAATCATAACGGCAGAAACTGTCCGTTGCATAATAATCATCGTCGTATCCCCCTGCGAAATAGAGAGCATCCTCCGTAAGGCTGGCGCACATGGAGACATTGGGAGTATAGGTCATAACCGGGAAGTACACATCTATCTCATTCTCGGACAGTATATTTCCGGAATGATCCATCTTGACGATTTTGGATTTGGAAGTGTAGGTATAAGTGGCGGTCCACCCCGAACCCGACACCTCGAAAGTACCGGAAACAGCCAGATACAGGTTCGCATCCCGGCCTTTGACCACATCCTTCACCTGGCGGCCTTCGAAAGTGATCCGCTTGACGACCCGATCCGTCGCCGGGTCAATAATCACGAGGCTCTCCCCGCACGAGGCATACACATAGCCACGGCTGACGAGCATGCGGGCCTTGGCCGCACCCGATTTGGAGAATTCCCCGTAGGTCCCCTCTATATCGGAAGAAGCCATCTTTTTGGTTTTCAGATCGAACACCCGGATTCCCGAATGTGTTTCCATATCGGAGACGGCATACTGGATGTATATCTTATCGTTCACCACCGCGATATGCTGAGGATGATTGTCCAGCGCACCCAGATTGACCGTTTCGATAACGTCTTCGATTTTCAGCGTCTCCGCATTCAGAATCACGATCTGGCCGTCCCCGCCGTTATCGGTTCCTTTCTGGGAGACCAGATACATCCTGCCATCATAGATATACATATCTTCAAGATAGCTCCCCGCTTTGTGTCCCGGATTCGATTTCTCGTAAATATCCCCATCGGTCGCAAAGGTGGGGAACGCCGTGGAGTTCGGTGCGATGAAATACATCTCCCCGTTCTGGGAGGCATTGGCATTTCCCTCCATCAGGACATACACCCCCTCTTTCACGGGTTTTTCCGGCTCTTCCTCCGGCCATTCGGTCCCGTGCTTTTCACATCCTGCCACCGACACAAGAACGGCAGCCATCAAACAAAATCTGCTAAAAAAGTCCAGTTTCTTCATCGCGTATCGAAATTTGGTTTACGTCCTTATCAAACCGGATTTCACAATACACGACGAATCGTTCAGACAAATGCGGCGGCAGAAGCGGCCGATTCCATCCCATTCTCCGTAGGAATGTAAAATCCTCGATACCGGCAGGTCTTCTGACTCGTCTCGCTTCCAGGGCCTTCCCGGCAAAAACCAGTGGCTGTATTCCTGAAAGCACATCCCGGAGACGACCTCCGGGCGAGACTCACAGCAGCGGGAACTGTCGCCGACTTTCACGGCGTTCCCTTTTAATCCCCTTGTTACGGGAACCGATACGGAGTGCAAAAATGGAGTTTTTATTTCAATTTGCAAAAAACCGGGCCGTTTTTTTCGGATCAGAGCTTCTTTTCCACCAGCATCCGGATGAACCCGGCCGTCTCCTCCATGCCCAGCAGGGACGAGTCGATCGAGAAGTGGTAGGAAGCCGCATCACCCCACTTCTTGTCCGTGTAGAAGTCGTAATAGGCGGCCCGGCTCTTGTCGGTCTTGGCGATCAGTTCGGCGGCCTGGCGCTCCGGCAGCCCGTTCCGCTGCATGACCGTGGCCACGCGCACCTCCGTCGGAGCGTGCACGAACACGCTGAAACAGAGCGGGTGGTCGCGCAGGATATAATCCGCACACCGGCCGACAATCACGCACGACTCGCGTTCGGCCACCCGGCGGATCGTCTCCGACTGGAAACGGAAGATGTTCTCGTTGGAGAGAATGCCGTCGTATCCGAAACCCATAGAAAGCGCATGCATGAAGGTCGTCGGGGCCCGTTCGTCCGCTCGGTCGAAAAATTCGCTGCAAAGTCCGCTCTCGCGGGCGGCCTCCTTCATCAGTTCCTTGTCGTAATAGGTGATCCCCAGCATTTCGGCCAGACGCCGGCCGATCACGCGGCCGCCGCTTCCGAACTGGCGACCCACGGTAATGACGAATTTCTGATCCATAACTTCTGTTTTAGAGGGTATTCTATAATTGCAGGGCCTCCTCCTCGCGGAACTTCTTCATCTGGCGGGTCAGCAAAACCGCAGCCAGAATCACGGCCATCGTATCGGCGATCGGCATGCTCACCCAAACCCCGAGGCTGCCCAGATGCGAGGGCAGGATCGCCAGCAGCGGAATCAGGAAAAGCATCTGACGGGTCAGCGACAGGAAAATGGCCTTCTGCGCCTTGCCGATCGACTGGAAGAAACTGGAGGTCACAATCTGGAACCCGACCAGCGGAAAGACGATCGTCACTACCTTCAACCCCTGTTCGGCCACGGCCAGCAGCTCCTCGTTGGTGGTAAAGAGCATCGAAATCTGCACGGGGAAGATATGGCTCAACAGAAATCCAGCCGTCGTCACACAGGTAGCCACCAGAATACCTTGCCGCAGGGTCCGCTTCACACGGTCGTACTTGCGGGCCCCGTAGTTGTACCCGACGATCGGCTGCATGCCCAGGTTCAGACCGGCCACGACCATCACGAACAGGAGCACCACGCGGTTGACGATGCCGTAGGCCCCGATATAGAGGTCGCCGCCGTTGTTCTTCAGCGCATTGTTGATGAAGATCACCACGATGCTGGCGCACACGTTGAGCAGGAACGGCGCCAGACCGATCGACAGAATACCCCGAACGATCTTCGCTTTCAGCCGGAAAATGCTGCGCTGGAAATGGATGAAACTCTTCCGGCAGGAGAAATGGTGCAGTTCGATGCTCATGGCCACGGTCTGGGCGATCACGGTGGCCGTGGCCGATCCCTGGATGCCCCACCCGAAGCCGAAGATCAGCAGGGGATTGAAGATGCAGTTGCAGACCACGGCGGTCAGCATGACGAACATCGCCTTGGTCGGATAGCCCGAAGCGCGGAGCATGTCGTTCAGTCCGAGGTAGATGTGCGTTACGACGTTTCCGGCCAGGATGATCCGCATGAAATCGCGGGCATAGGGGATGGTCACTTCGCTGGCCCCGAAAAAGTAGAGGATCGGGTCGAGGAACGTGAGGGTCACGGCCGTAAAGGAGAGACCGACGATCGTGTTGAGCAGCACCACGTTGCCCAGAATGGAATGGGCACTTTTCATATCGTTCTGTCCCAATTTGATGGACATCAGCGACGAGGCTCCGATACCCACCATCGAGCCGAAGGCCGAAGCGAGGTTCATCAAGGGCAGGGCGATGGCCAGCCCCGCGATTCCCAGCGGACCGACACCGTGACCGATGAAAATGCTGTCGATAATGTTATAGAGCGATGCGGAGGTCATCGCAATGATGGCGGGGATGGCGTAATGCAGCAACAGTTTCGAAATTTTCTCCGTACCCAATACTAACGGGCTGTTTTCATTCGGCATAGATCTTTTCTCTTTTTTTATTCTCGCCGCAAAGTTCGCAAAAATAGGCGGGAATCCGAAAAACGGCCTTCCATAATTTTTCCGGAATCGCTATTTTTGCCTTCCATACACCGGAGTGCCCGATCCCCTAACGACGGGAAGCCACATCCCCTCCGGAGAACAAAAAATGACATGACGGCATCCGAAACCTCCGCCCGGCAGATCGTCGGTAGGCTCCTGGCACTGGCCCTGTGGAACGAACCGTGGCACGAATGCCGCCTGCTCGCCCCGATGGTGGCCGACCCGTCCCTCACGACACCGGAGTTGATCGACTCATGGAGTGCCGGTTTCGACTCGTGGGACATCTGCGACCAGTGCTGCACGAATCTGTTCCGCCACACTCCCCATGCGTTCGGCAAGATCGCCGAATACGCACCCCGGCCGGAGGAGTTCGTCCGCCGCACAGCCTTCTCCCTCATCGCCACCCTTGCCGTCGGCGACAAAAAAGCGCCGGACGAAAAATTCCTCTCCCTGTTCGGCCTGATCGAGACCTTCTCGACCGATCCGCGCAATTTCGTAAAAAAAGCGGTGAACTGGGCACTCCGCCAGACCGGAAAACGCAACCGGAGGCTCCACGGACCGGCGCTGGAACTGAGCCGCCGCCTCTCCCTCTCGTCCGATGCCACGGCCCGCTGGATCGGGCGCGACGCGCTCCGGGAACTCTCCGATCCGAAGATCATCGCCCGCATCAAACCCTAAACCGCGCACCGGGAAAAACGCCGGGGGCGGAACGCTTCCCCGCCGACCATCCCGGCAATCCCCGCTCCACAGGCCCAGCCGGAAGAAACGGCCGTACAAAGGTTCCGCCGCCCGCCTCAAAAAACACTCCCCCGCCACAGACGATGCGGCAGGGGAGGAATAAAATCCGTACGGGACAGTTTCCCGGAAAGGCGACAGGCTGCGGCCCTCTATTTGTGCCGGCGCTCCAGCTCCTTCTCCAGGTCGGCGATGGAACACCCGGTGGCTTCGAGCAGCACCAGCAGGTGATAGACCAGGTCCGAGGCTTCGTAGATCATGTCGGCCTTGTTCCGGGCCACCGCTTCGATCACCGTCTCCACGGCCTCCTCACCTACCTTCTGCGCGATCTTGTTCACCCCGCGCTGGAAAAGTTTCGTGGTGTAGGAGCCCTCCGGCATGTCCCGGTGGCGCTGGCGGATCACCCGCTCCAACTGCCGGATGAAGCCTTCGGTACAGGGAATCCGCTCCCCTGCCTCGACACGGGCCCTCGTCTCCCGGTCGGCGAAACAGCTCACAGTACCCGTGTGACAGGTAGGTCCGTGGGGTACGACCCGGATCAGCAGCGTGTCGGCATCGCAGTCCGCCGCAACGGAAACCACGTCGAGATAGTTTCCGCTGGTCTCGCCCTTCGTCCAGAGCCGGCCCTTCGTCCGGCTGTAAAAAGTCACGCGGCCCTCGGCCTGCGTCTTTTCGAGTGCCTCCCGGTTCATATAGCCCAACATCAGCACGGCCAGCGTGGCATCGTCCTGGATGATGACCGGAATCAGTCCGTCGCCGCACTTGGCGGCATTCAGTTCTTCGAATCTTATCATGTTCGTTCGGTTTGATTGTATCATATCAGTCTGACGGGAATCCCCATCGCATGCAGCTCCCTTTTCAGCCGCGGAATAGGTATCTCTCCGTAATGGAAAATGCTGGCGGCCAGCGCCGCATCGGCCCGGCCTTCGGTAAGCACCTCGGCGATGTCCCGTACGCAACCGGCACCGCCCGAAGCCACCACCGGCACCGACAGCATCCCGGAAAGACGGGCGAATGTCTCGCAGGGATAGCCGTTCTTCGTGCCGTCGTGATCCATCGAGGTGAAGAGTATCTCCCCGGCCCCGCGCTCCTGGGCCTCCCGGGCCCAGGAAAAAAGTTCCTTCCCGGTGGGACGCTTGCCGCCATGCGTGGTCACCGTCCAGCGGCCGTCGATCCGTTTGGCGTCAATCGCCACCACCACGAACTGGTTTCCGTACCTGGCTGCGATCTCGTCGATCAGTTCCGGGCGGCGGACGGCGGCACTGTTCACCGTGATCTTGTCCGCCCCGGCCCGCAGCAACAGCCCGGCATCCTCCACCGAAGCGATACCTCCCCCCACCGTGAAGGGGATGTCGATCTCCTGTGCGATCCTCGTCACCAGTCCGGCAAAGGTCTTGCGCCCCTCGAGCGTGGCGCTGATATCGAGGTAGACCAGTTCGTCGGCCCCCTCCTCCGCATATTTTTTCCCCAGTTCCACGGGATCGCCCACCTGCTGAAGCCCCAGGAAGTTGACGCCTTTCACCGTGGCCCCGTCCTTGATGTCGAGACAGGGTATTATCCGTTTCGCAAGCATGTCTCCAACTCTTTGAGGGTGATGCGGCCTTCGTAGATCGCCTTGCCCACGATCACGCTGCGAAGTCCCATGTCATTCAGCTTCAGGATATCGTCCAGCGATCCGATACCGCCACTAACAGTAATATTTATTACAGAATATTGGGTTTGCAACCGGCCGTACATTCCGAACGAAGGGCCCTGCAGCATACCGTCCTTCGAAATATCGGTACAGATCACCTGGTTCAGCCCGCAGGAAGCGAAGCGGTCGATCAGCTCCTCCACGCCCAGCTCCGATTCGCGCAGCCAGCCGTGCGTGGCCACCTTGCCTTCCCGGACGTCGGCCCCGAGGATCACATGGTCCGGACCGAACCCGACCAGCCACTCCGCGAACGCCTCCGGATCGGTGACCGCCACGCTGCCGCAGATCGCCCGGTTCGCACCGCTCTCCAGCACGGCCCGCAGGGAGTCGGCGCTCTTGATCCCTCCGCCCCACTGGATGTCGAGCCCCGTACGGGCGGCCACCCGCTCCAGCACCTTCAGGTTCGCCGGAGCGGAAGCCTTCGCTCCGTCCAGATCGACCAGATGGATGCGCCGCAGGCCGATCGACTCGTAACGTGCCGCCACCTCGGCCGGGTCCTTGAAATAGGTGGTCTTGCGACCGTAGTCGCCCTGCGTCAGACGGACGCACTCGCCGCCGATGATGTCGATGGCAGGAATGATCTCGATCATAGTTCCAGAAAGTTTTTCAGTATTCGTTCCCCGATCCAGCCGCTCTTCTCGGGATGGAACTGGGTTCCGTAAAAGTTATCCCGTCCCAGCGCGGCGCTGAAAGGCACGCCGTAAAGGGTGGTGGCAATGGTCTGCGGACAGAGGCCGGGCGCATAGGAGTGCACGTAATAGACATAGGCGCCCTCCTCCAACCCGGTGAAAAGAGGGGATCGGAGCCGTTCGACCGTATTCCAGCCCATCTCGGGGACCTTCAGTTCCTCCGCCGGAGCGGCCGCGGGCCCCATGCATCCGCAGGAACAGGCCGGCCGGCCGGGAAACGTCTCTCCGAGCCGTTTCACATCCGTGTCGAAAATTCCCATGCAGGGGGTATCCCCCTCCGCGCTGCGGCGGCACATGACCTGCACCCCGATGCAGATACCCAGTACGGGACGGGTCAGCGAACGGATCACCTCGACCAGTCCCCGCTGGCGCAGCTTCTCCATGGCGGAAGAGGCCTCGCCCACCCCGGGAAGCAACACCCGGTCGGCGGAGCGGATCGTCTCCGCATCGCCGGTCACCGTAAACTCCGCCCCCAGCCGTCCCAACGCATTGGCCACGGAGCGGAGATTACCCGTATCGTAGTCGATCACCGCAATCATAGCACCCCCTTGCTGCTCGGCAGCTCGTAAGAGAAGACATTCCGGGCGATCGCCATGCGCATGGCCCGGGCGAAGGCTTTGAAAATCCCCTCGATCTTATGGTGTTCGTTCTCGCCCCGGGCCGAAACGTGCAGATTGCAGCGGGCCGACTCGGCCAGGCTCTTGAAGAAGTGGCGGAACATTTCGGTCGGCATATCACCCACCTTCTCGCGGCGGAATTCGGCGTCCCACTCGAAGTCGATACGCCCGCCGAAATCGAGCAGCACCAGGGCCCGGCATTCGTCCATCGGCAGGGCGTATCCGTACCGTTCGATTCCCCTTTTGGAGCCGAGCGCCCGGAAGATCGCCTCGCCCAGCACGATCGCCACGTCCTCCACCGTGTGGTGCTCGTCCACCTGCAGATCGCCGTGCGCCTCGACCGACAGGGAGACACCCGCATGGTGTACGATCTGTTCCAGCATGTGATCGAAAAAACCGATCCCCGTGGAGATATTCGAAGGAGCGAGCCCGTCCAGATCGAGCGAGACGGTGATCTGTGTCTCCCGCGTGGAGCGCGACACGACCGCCGTCCGTTCTTCAGCCCGCAGGAACGCGGCCACCTCCGCCCAACGGTCGGTGACCAGCGCGCAGACCTCCGACAGACCCGCCTCCGCGATCTGCGCCGCACCGTGTTCCCGGGGCTGCAACAGAATCGCCCGGGCCCCGAGGTTCCGTGCCAGTAACACGTCGGTGAGCCGGTCGCCGATCACATAGGAAGCCGCCAGATCATACTCTCCCGTGAGGTATCTGCCGAACATCCCGATCCCCGGTTTCCGCGTGGGAGCCCCCTCGCTCTCGAAGGTGGGGTCGATCAGCATGTCATCGAACCGGACACCTTCGCCGGCGAGCGTCTTCAGCATCTTCTCATGGGCCGGGCGGAAAGTCTCCTCCGGGAAACTCTCCGTACCCAGACCGTCCTGGTTGGTCGCCATGACGTATTCGTATCCCAACCCGGAGAGGGAGGCCAGGGCCGAAATCACCCCCGGTACGAACTCCAGTTTTTCCAGGCTGTCCACCTGTTCGTCGGCCGGTTCGACGATGATCGTCCCGTCCCGGTCGATAAACAGCGCTTTTTTCTTACCGTTCATATCCTATCCGTTTTATTCCATCCGTTTCAGTACCCGGATCAGCCGGTCGTTCTCTTCGGGCGTCCCCACCGTGATGCGCAGACACCCGGCACACCCGGCTACCCGCGAGCGGTCGCGCACGATGATACCCTCGCCGATCAATGCCTCATAGACACCCCGCGGATCGTCCACCCGCACCAGCACGAAATTGGCATCGGAGGGGAAGACCTGCCGGATCACCGGACAGCCGGACAGTTCACGCATCACCCGTTCGCGCTGTCCGGTCAGTTCGCGCACCTGGTCCGCGACGGAACGATCCAGCCGTTCGGCCACGATCCGCTGGGTCGGTCCGTTGACATTGTAGGGATACTTCACCTGTGCGAACACCTCCGCCACCCGGGGCGAAGCGAACGCCAGCCCCAACCGCAGACCAGCCATGCCCCACGCCTTGGAGAGGGTCTGCAGAATCACCAGATTGGGATGGCTTTCCAGCTCCGGAAGCAGGCTCTCCTGCGTAGCAAAGTCGATATAGGCCTCGTCCAGCACCACCACACCGGGAAAACGCTCCACGATCCGGAGCAGCTCCCCGCGGGGGAAACTGTTTCCCGAAGGGTTGTTGGGCGAACAGACGAACAGCAGTTTCGTCTGTCCGTCGGCCGCCGCCAGGAGAGCATCCCCGTCCAGCGAAAAGCCGGCACCGAGGGGTACCTCGCGGAATTCCACATCGTTGATGGCTGCCGCCACCTTGTACATGCCGTAAGTCGGGGCGATCGAAACGGCATTGTCCACGCCCGGACGGCAGAAGACCCGGTAAACGAGGTCGATCGCCTCGTCGCTGCCGTTTCCGATGAAAATCCGCTCCACGGGCACACCCTTGATCCGGGCGATCTGCCGCTTCAGCGCCTTCTGGTGCGGATCGGGGTAACGGTTATACCCGTTCTCGTACGGGTTTTCGTTGGCATCGAGATAGATGCCCAGCTCCCCTTCGTATTCGTCCCGCGCCGTGGAGTAGGGCGCCAATGCCCGGATATTGGGGCGGATCAGCTCCTCCACCCGCCGGGCCGTACTCTCCGTATCTCTCTGTGTCATCATTTTCCCTTCCGTTTACAGGTTTTCCTCCGACAGCCGGACCGCCACGGCGTTCCGGTGGGCGGCGAGCCCTTCGCCCTCGGCCATCGTCATGATCGTACCGCCCAATGCGGCGAGCCCCTCCCGCGTGATCTCCTGATAGGTGATCTTCCGCAGGAAACTGTCCGTATTCACCCCACTGAAGGCCCGCGCCCAGCCCGACGTGGGAAGCGTGTGGTTCGTTCCCGAGGCGTAATCGCCCGCGCTCTCGGGCGTATAGTTCCCGATAAAGACGCTGCCGGCCGCCGTGATCCGCGAGGCGACCTCCCACGGGTTTTCCATCGACACGATCAGATGCTCGGCCGCATAGGCATTGGCGAAGCGGACCATCTCCTCCGGCGTGTCCATCACGATCAGGCGGCTGCCGTCGAGGGCCTGCCGGGCGATCCCCCCGCGGGGAAGCGAAGCCAGCTGACGTTCCACCTCCCGGCTCACCCGCTCGGCGAAGGCCCGCGACGTACAGAGCAGAACAGCCTGGCTGTCGGGGCCGTGTTCCGCCTGCGAAAGCAGGTCGGCCGCCACGAAATCGGGCCGCGCCGTCTCGTCCGCCATCACCATCACCTCGGAAGGTCCGGCCGGCATGTCGATCGCCACCTGCGAAGTGCTGACCAGCTGCTTGGCCCGGGTCACATAGCGGTTCCCGGGCCCGAAAATCTTGTCAACCTTCGGCACGCTCTCCGTACCGTAAGCCATCGCGGCCACGGCCTGCGCTCCGCCCGCCTTGAAGACGCGCGTCACGCCGCACAGCGAAGCCGCATAAAGAATTTCGGGAGCCACTCGCCCTGTCTTGTCCGGCGGCGTGCAGAGCACCACTTCGGGACACCCCGCCACCCGGGCGGGCACCGCCAGCATCAGCACGGTCGAGAAGAGCGGCGCCGAACCGCCGGGGACATACAGCCCCACCCGTCGGATCGGCACGGGACGCTGGATGCACCGCACGCCCGGCACGGTCTCCACCTCCACGGGCCGGGGAAACTGGGCCGCATGGAATTTCTCGATATTGGCGGCTGCCCGTTTCAGCGCCTCCTTCAGCGCACCGCTCACGGCCGTCTCCGCCTCCCGTATCTCATCGGCGCTTACCTCCACGCCGGACAACGTCACGCCGTCGATCTCCCCGGCCAGGGCGACCAGGGCCCGGTCGCCCTCCGTCCGCACCCGTTCCACAATCCGCTCCACACGGGCTTCGACCGCCCCGTCGTCCTGCCGGCTGCGGCTCAGGAGAGCCTCCCATTCACGGGGTTCGGGATTCACGTATATCTCCATCACCAAATCATCTTTTCGAGCGCCAGCACCAGAATATCCTCGGCACCGATCGCCTTGAGTTGTTCTATTTTATTCCACAGGTCACGCTCGTTCACCACCACGTGCACGGAACACCAGCCCTCCTGCGCCAGCGGAAGGACAGTCGGAGACTTCATGCCGGGCAGAATCTCCACGGCCTCGGCCACCTTGTCCTGAGGCAGGTTCATCAGCATGTATTTCATGCCCCGGCTGCGTTCCACGGCCTCGAAACGGAACAGCAGTTGGGAAAGGATCTGCCGTTTCTCCTCCGAAAGGGCCCGGTTGGCCACGAGCACGGCCTCCGAGAAGAAGACCTTCTCCACCTCTTTCAGCCCGTTGGTCACAAGCGTGCCGCCGGAGCTGACGATATCGAAGATGCCGTCGGCCATTCCCACCGAAGGGGCGATCTCCACCGACCCGGCAATCTCGTGAATCTCGGCGCGGATGCCGCTCTTCTCGAAAAAGGCCCGCAGGATCTTCGGATACGACGTGGCGACCCGCTTCCCGTCGAACCATGCGGGAGAGTCGTAATTCTCGGCCTTAGGAACGGCCAGCGAGAGGCGGCACTTCCCGAAACCCAGCCGGTGCACCACGTCGACGGCCTCGCCCTTCTCTTCCACTTCGTTCAGTCCCACGATTCCGAGGTCGGCCACTCCCATGGCGACCGCCTGCGGAATGTCGTCGTCCCGCAGGTACAGCACCTCCAGCGGGAAATCGGCGGCCAGGGCCAGCAGTTTGCGTTTGCTGTCCTCGATGCGGATACCCGCCTCGGCAAGCAGCGCCACGCTCTCTTCGTTCAAACGGCCTTTGGCCTGAATGGCAATTCTGATCATTTCTTTCCTGTTTTATATCGTTATCTGTTCGTCTCCGGGTAAAAAAATAGGGCCTACCGCAGTGGTAAGCCCTTATCTTTGACGGAGAGTTTCATCACATAACCATCTCCACGGCTACCACTTCGGATGCTGTGTCGTGATGATGGATATGGAAAAAACCCTTCATGTCGGTCCCTTTACTTTGCAAATATAATCAAAATTTCAGAAAGTCAAACATTTTGCGGATTTTTCCCTGGAAAATCTTCCGTCCGTATAAACTACGGCACAGTTTCCGAACGTGAAAAAGGAGAGCGGAACAGGTTTTCCACCCCCTGCCGACCCCGATAAGGTTCCCCTGCCGCCGAAGTTCCCGTAACGCAGAATCCGCAGATCGTCCGACAGCGAGAGTCCCTCCCGGCGGGCGTATTTATATAAGGTCTCCTTCGCGCACCAGCACACCGCTTCGAACAGTCCGTCGTCCGGCGCGGCGAGCTTCCGCTCCTTTTCCGAGAGATAACGGGAAGCGATCCGGCCGAACCGGCGATCGAGCCGTTCCACGTCCACGGCGCAAGGCGATTCCGGATCATAAATCACGGCGGCGATCCCGTCCGTATGGGAAACCCCGATATACCCGACCCCTCCCTGCGACACTTTCCCGGGGGGCAGCAGCACCGGTCCTCCGCCCGGTTCGTACCCGATCCGCGCCTGCGGCAGCACGCTGCGGAGAGCCGCCCGCCACGCCAGCCGCTGACGGCGACGCTCCCGGCTGCCGAAACCGGCCGTCTCCGCCGCATCCTCCGGAAAGACGAGATCCGCCAGCTCCTCTTCCCGCTCCGCGATCTCCCAGAGCAGGAGCCAGCCCCGCTCCGTATGTTCTCGATAGACAACAGGCATATTGCGTCAATTGCGGGCCGTAGGGACGAGCCGGCCCCGTTATCATCCGGGCAGGACGACCTTCACCTTGTCGATCCTCCGCCCGTCGAGTGATTCCGCCGTGAAAAGGATACCGTGGCTGCCGACCGACTCCCCTTTCTTCAGGAAGTCGCCCTTGATCTCCAGCATCAGCCCGGCCACGCTTTCGGCCCCTCCGCGCACGTCCCGGAAATAGTCCTCCTCCAGTCCTGCGACCCGCTCGAAATCGTTCAGGTGGGTCTTTCCCTCGAACAGATAGGTATGGTCGTCGATCTTCCGGTAGAACGACTCTTCGTTGTCCGACTCGTCCGAAATTTCGCCCACGATCTCCTCCAGGATATCTTCGAGGGAGACGAGCCCCACCGTCGAACCGTACTCGTCCACCACGATGGCCATGTGCACCTTATCGGCCTGGAACTCCTCCAGCAGGTCATTGATCTTCTTGTGTTCGGGAACGAAATAGGGCGTCCGCAGGAATTTCTGCCATTCGAACCCCGCATCTCGTCCGATGTAGGGAATCATATCCTTCACGTAGAGCACGCCCAGAATGTGGTCGAGGTTCTCCCGATAGACGGGAATACGCGAAAAACCCGAAGAGATGATCGTCCGCTTGACCTCCTCGTAGTCGGCCGTCTCGTCGAGCGCCACCACGTCCACTCTCGGCCGCATGATCTCCTCGACCTCCGTGTTGACGAAGCTGACGATGCCCGAAAGCATCTGTTTCTCTTCGTCGGTCTGGTTTCCCGTGATCTCGATGGCATTCGACAGTTCGTCCATCGAAATGTCCGCCCGCTTGCGGGCCATCGACTCGCTCACCAGGCTGCCGGCCCGGATCAGAATGCAGGAAAAGGGTTTGAACAGGTGTTTCAGTCCAAGCAGCGGCACCGAAATCATCCGGGCGAACCGCAGCGAATTGTAGGCGGCGAAAATTTTGGGCATGATCTCCCCGAAAAGCAGCAGCAGGAACGTCACCACCACTGTCTTGATGAGGAACTCCCACACGGGGGCTCCGCCGAACGTAACCACCCCGCTCAGGATATAGCTCGAAAGCAGGACGATGCAGATATTGACCAGATTGTTGGCGATCAGCACCGTAGCCAGTAGGTAATCCTGCATCGAAAGCAGTTTGAGAATCGCCTGGTCGGCACGGGAAGACTGTTTGCGGATCGAACTGATATGGGCCGGAGTAAGCGAAAAAAAAGCCGTTTCGGAACCCGACACCAGCGCGGAGACGCACAGCAGCAACACCAGAATCACCAGCAGTACGATGTACTGAGGTTCGAATCCGTTGAAAACGAGTATGTGGGCGGCAGTGTCCAATACGTTATACATTTATCCCGCGAGGCGTCAGTCGAACAGCGAACCGCCCGTCTGGGACTTCTTTTCGGGTGCGGGAGCCTCCTCCTTCAGCGACACGCGGGAAGTTTTCGGTCCCTCGTCCGGAGCGTCGCTGGTGAACTTCACCTTCCGCCGGACGAAAGCCGGCGTATTGACGATCGCGTCGAGGTCGGCGTAGCGGGTATTCTCCTGCGCATGAATGATCTGGCTCTCCCGCACGGGGGGGACGAAACCACCCGTGCGGGTTCCGGCCGGACGCTCCGCAGCAGGCTGTGCACCGGAGGCGGGAACCTGGGGACGCCGGAAAGGATTGGGAACCTCCTTCTCCACAGGAGGCGTCCAGCGCTTGCGCACCACGGGGGGCTGCATCTCCGGAGCCGTCTCCGGCTGTCCGACAGGCGTTCCCGTCTCCTCCGTCCCGGCAGGTACCGCCGCGGGTTTCGAAAAATCCCGTCCGAGCGACTCCCCGTTCAGAATGGCGTTGTTGGCGTCCAAGTCGAACCCCGTGGCAATGATGGTCACCTCGATATCACTGCCCAGCGCCTGGTTGTACCCGGCCCCCCAGATGATATTGGCCTCGTTTCCGGCCCGCTCCTGGATATACTCGGTGATCTGGCAGGTCTCCTCGAGCGTGATCTCCTCGTGCCCGGAGGTGATGTTGATCAGGATATTTTTGGCTCCCGTAATGTAATTGTGGTTCAGCAGGGGAGAGGAGAGGGAAAGGTCGGCCACCTTCTGGGCGCGGCCCTCGCCGCTGGCACGGCCCGACCCCATCAGGGCCACACCGCTGTCGCTCATCACGGTCTTCACATCGGCAAAGTCGACATTCACCACTCCGTCCCGGGTGATGATCTCGGCGATCCCCTTGGCCGCGGTCGCCAGAATATCGTCCGCCTTGCCGAACGCTTCGGTCAGCGCCAGTTTCCCGTATATCTCCTGTATGTTCTCATTATTGATAATCAGCAGCGAATCCACGTGCTGCCGCAGTTGTTCGATCCCCTCCTGCGCATGTTTGGCCCGCGTCTTCCCCTCCGCCTTGAACGGCAGGGTGACGATCCCCACGGTCAGGATACCCAGCTCGCGGGCGGCCTTGGCGATGATCGGCGCGGCCCCCGTACCGGTTCCGCCTCCCATTCCCGCCGTAATGAAGACCATTTTGGTCCCCTCGCGTTTGAAAATGGAGATGATCTCGTCCAGGCTCTCCAGAGCCGCCGCGCGTCCCCGCTCGGGATTGTTGCCCGCACCGAGCCCCTCGGTCAGATGTTCGCCGAGCTTCACCTTGATCGGCACCGGACTGCGGAAAAGCGCCTGCCGGTCGGTGTTGCAGATCATGAAGGTCACGTCGGCGATCCCCAGTTCGAACATGTGGTTCACGGCATTGCTCCCGCCGCCGCCCACTCCGGCCACCATGATGATCGAAGGGGAGACCTTCTCTATGTCAAATTCTATCAGTTCCTCTACCATAACCCTGCGTTCCTGTGCAAATCGGGAAATTTATATCTCGTTGTCGTCCACCACGTCGAACATGTCGGTGATGTTCTTGAAGAGCTTGGAGAAGGGGTTCCGCTTCTCCTTTTTCTTTTTGGCCTTCTCCTCCGCTCCGGCAGCGGGCTCCTCTCCTCCTGCCTCCGCAGCCGGGGGAGCCTGCACGCCCGGACGGGCCGCAGGAGCGGCGGGACGGACCGCCCCGGCAGCCGGTGCGGTCGAGATACGGCGGATCGTCTCCACGCCTCCGGCCCGGCCGCTTTCGAGCCCCTTCATCACGATTCCCACGGCGGTCGAAAGACGCGTGTCGGCGGCCAGTTCGGCCGACTCCTCGTCCACATTCACGTCGGGCGCCGCAATCCGCACGTCCAACCCCGTATAATTCTTCACCATCAGGTCGATGTCCCGCAGCCGGGCACAGCCTCCCGTCAGCACCAGTCCGGCGGCCAGCTTGTTCTCGTATCCGGCCTGCTTGATCTCCATCATCACGTAATCCAGGATATCCTGCATCCGGGCTTCGATGATGGCGGCGAGGTTCTTGAACGAAATCTCCTTCGGGTCGCGCGAGGTGCGTCCCGGCACCTTGATGACCTTATCGGCGCTGGCGTTCTCGGAAAGGGCGCTGCCGTACTTCACCTTCAAGTCCTCCACATATCGTTCCAGAATCCCGTAACTGCGGATATCCTTGTTGATGATGTCCGCACCCAGCGGCACCACACTCACATGGCGGGCGATCTTGTCGTGATAGATGCAGATGTCGGCCGTTCCCGCTCCGATATCCACCACGGCCACTCCCAGCTCCTTTTCATCGGGAAGCACCACGGCCTCGGCCGACACCAGCGGATTGAGGAACATCTGCGCCTGGCGGATACCCACCTTCATCAGGGCCTTCTCGAGCCGGGAGACGGCGCTGTTGTCGCCGATCACGAAATTGAACGTGGCCTCGAGCTTCTGCCCGAACATTCCCACCGGATCGGCCACCTCCTCCTCGTCGTTGACGATATAGTTCTGGGGGATGATATGCAGAATCTTCTCCCCGTCGGGAGCCTGCACGTTGCGCATGCTGTCGTTGAGTTTCTGCACGTCCTCCTCCCGTATCTCCCCGTCACGCCCCACATAGACATAATACGAATTCTTGGCGCACTTGATATGCTGGCCGGAGATACCGGTGTAGGCCTCCGAAATCCGGATGCTCAGCCGGCTTTCCAGTTCGTCCACGGCCTCGCGGATCGACTTGGCCACCCCTTCGATATTCTTGATCTCGCCGCGCAGCATGCCCTGCACCTCCTTCACGGCCACGTCCACGATATGCACCTTGCCGTTTTCGCCCCTGGCTCCCACCATGACGACCACGTTGCTGCTACCCAGATCGACCGCTACGATATAATTCTTTTTTTCCACGTCTTGTTTCGGTTATTTTGTACAGATCACCTGATTCCTAAATTTCAGATTGATGTATTTCGGCCCGTCCCAGCCCTCGTACGCCAGCGCATCCCGGTAAAAATCCAGCAACTTGGCGAGCTTGGCCTCCACATCGTCCAGCGGCCCGAGCCCCACCACGTGGTCTCCGGCCCTCGGAACAAACTCAACCTGAGGCTCCTGCCACGCGGGATCACCCTGCGGAGCGGGACTCTCAGACACCTGGATCTGGACGATCTGGGCACGCCAGAAATCATCTCTCTCTATGAATTTTACAAAATTAATCAGTTTCCGGAAAAACCGGTAATTTTCAGATGATTTTTTTTGGGCTTCGGGCAGTGCCTCCGACAGGGGACCCACATAGGTGCGGGAGAAGGGAGGGGTGAAACTGCCCGTAATCACGGGCACATAAAGCACCTCGTGGGGCTGGAGCGGCAGGATGTACCCGTCGTCGGTGATGTAGAAATTGTAGCCGTTGTAGGTGTTGACCCGCGCCACGGGATGCCGCTGGCTCAATTCGATGTGCAGTACGCCGTCGAAATCGGTGTACACCTTCGCGTCGCGCACGTACCCGCGGCCCGTCACCAGCTCACGGATGCGGCGGAGGTCCACCTCGGCGAGCGGCATGTCCTTCGTCCGGATTCCCTCCCGCTCCAGCCATCCTCTCACCATACCGGGCGTGATGACGCGCTGACGGGCGCTGTCGCGCACCACGACACGCACCTGACGCACCACCCGGGCCTCCTGACGGCCGGAACAGTAGCGTGCGGCCACGACCAGATAGGCCAGCAGCAACCCCCAGCCCACGACTCCCAGAACGATATTCCACACGCGACTCATTCCTTCCGACTTCTTCCGACCTCAGCCGGCCCGTTATTGTTTCACTTTTTTACGCAACTCTTCCGCAATGGCGGGGCAGCAATTTTCGATATTTCCCGCACCGAAGCTCACCACCACGTCCGTCTCCATGCCGGCCAGTTCCCCGGCGACACGCTCCCGGGACACGACGCGCCACGGCACGGTGAGACACCGCCCGATCAACTCCGCATCCACCCCCTCGATAGGCAACTCCCGTGCCGGATAGATCGGCAGAAGCACCGCCTCGTCCGCCAGCGAAAGGGCAGCGGCGAACTCCCGGTACAGGTCACGGGTCCGGGTATACAGGTGCGGCTGGAACAGGACGGTGAGCCGCCGCCCGGGAAACATCTTCCGCACCGAAGTGATGGCGGCTTCCAGCTCCCGCGGATGATGGGCATAATCGTCCATGTAAACCTGCGACGGAGTGTTGATATAAAACTCGAACCGCCGCTTCACCCCTTCGAATCGCGCCAGCGCCCCGCGCAGCCTCTCCTCGTCAAAACCGGCCACCCACATCAGAGCCACGGCGGCCACGGCATTCTCTACGTTCACCCAGCCGGGGACCCCGAGCGTGCATCCACCGATCACGCGGTCGGGACAAACCAGGTCGAACCGGTAATGCCCCCCGTCGAGCAGCATCACATTGCGGGCATAGAAATCGCACGGAGTATCGAACGAATAGCGGAAGACCCGGATTCCGGCATTCCGCAGCGCGATCTCCACACCCTGTTTGATAACCAGCGCACCGCCCGGCACGATGCGGTCTACGAACTGGGAAAAAGCCTCCTTCACGGCCTCGTGCGTTCCGTAAATATCGAGATGGTCGGCATCGGCGGCCGTGATGACCGCCGCGTCGGGCGTCAGCCGCAGGAACGAACGGTCGAATTCGTCCGCCTCCACGACCAGTCTCCGGCCGGTACCGAGCACCAGGTTGCTGCCGAAATTTCGGGATATACCCCCCAGAAAAGCGCTTCCGCCGCCCGCACCGGGCTCCCCGCCCGGAGCCGCCGCTTCGTGGTCGAGCCACGCCGTGAGCGTAGAAGTGGTCGTCTTGCCGTGAGTGCCGGCCACGGCCATCACGTACTTTCCCCGGCTCAGATGGCCCAGCGCCTGCGAACGTTTCACCACTTCGAAACCGTGGCCCCGGAAGTAATTCAACTCGGCATGGTCGTCCGGGACGGCGGGCGTATAGACCACCAGCGTTCCGCCGGGCGAACGGAACGGCAGGGGGATCGAATCGACACGGTCCTCGTAATGCACCGCGGCACCCTCTCCGGCCAAAGCCCGGGTGAGCGCCGTCTCCGTCCGGTCGTAACCGGCCACGGCTTTCCCCTCATGCAGGAAATAACGGGCCAGGGCGCTCATCCCGATTCCCCCGATACCCACGAAATAGACTCTTTCGAACTCCATGCTCCTATCTTTTCTCGATCAACCCCAATCTGTAATATTTATTACCCTATTTACTTTCTATCATCATCAATATTTCGTCCGCGATCCGGTCGGCCGCATCGGGCCGGGCCAGTTTCAGGATATTGCCGGCCAGTTCACACCTCCGCGCATCGTCCTTCAGCAAGGCGATCGCGGCCGGAATACCATGTTCCACGGCTTCGCAGTCGGGAATCATCTCGGCGGCGTTCTTCTCCACCAGCGCACGGGCGTTCTTGGTCTGGTGATCCTCCGCCACATTGGGCGAGGGGACGAACAGGGCCGGTTTCCCGATCAGACAGAGCTCCGACACAGTGCCCGCCCCCGACCGCGACATCACCAGATCGGCGGCGGCGTAGGCCAAATCCATCCGCTCGATGAAGGCCCCGCGCCAGATCCCCCGGTCGCTCCGTGCGGACATGAATTCGGACATCTCCCGTTCGTAATACTTTCCCGTCTGCCAGATCACCTGAATCTCTCCTGCGGCGGTGATCGCGTCCACCCAGCGTTTCATCATGTCGTTGAGCGTACGCGTGCCCAGGCTTCCGCCGACGACCAGCAGCACCGGTTTGTCCTCCTCCAGGCCGAAATAGTGCAGGGCTTCGGCCCGCAGCGCCGCACGGCCGGATTCAGTCTGCCCGGAAAAGGTGCCGCGCAGGGGATTGCCCGTCATCACGATCCGTCCGGCAGGGAAAAAACGTTCCATGCCGTCGTACGCCACACAGATTTTCCGCGCCTTCGCTGCCAGTATCTTGTTGGTCACCCCCGCATAGGAGTTCTGTTCCTGGATCAGGGTGGGAATTCCCATCCTCTGTGCACTCCACAGCACCGGGGCACTGGCGTAGCCGCCGAACCCCGCCACCGCGTCCGCCCCGAAATCGCGGATCGTCCGGCGGGCCCTGCGCAGGCTCTTCCACACCTTGACGGGCAACGCCAGATTCCGCAGGGTCAGTTTACGCTGCAACCCGGCCACGGGCAGCCCCACGATCCGGTATCCCAGCGCGGGGACCTTCTCCATCTCCATTTTCCCTTCGGCACCCACGAAAAGCAGTTCCACCCGGTCGCCCAGGCGACGCCGAAGCGCCTCGGCCACCGCCACGGCCGGATAGATATGTCCGCCGGTCCCTCCTCCGCTCAATATGATTCTGTACATACTCTCTATTATGTTTCGGCCGCAGGTTCCTCCCGCAGCACGTCCGTTTCTATTTCGTCTCCAGCAGCGACTCTCCGCGCGGCCTGTCGAGCGAGCGCTCCTGGGTCTGGCGGCTCACCCCGAGGATCATGCCCAGTGCCAGCGAGGTGAAGAGCAGCGACGAACCGCCCAGACTGATCAACGGCAGGGTCTGCCCCGTCACCGGAAAGAGGTTCACCGACACCAGCATGTTGAAGAGCGCCTGCAATACGATCATCAGCCCCAGCCCGAGCACCAGCAGGCTCGGGAACGCCGTCCCGCACTTCTGGAAAATCAGAATCGTCCGGAAGAATATCCACAGGTAGAGCACCAGCACCACCACCGCTCCCACGACACCGTACTCCTCCACGATAAAGGCATAGGCGAAATCGGAGTAGGAGTGGGGCAGGTTGGCCCGCTGGGTACTGTTGCCGGGCCCCTTGCCGAAAATTCCGCCCGAAGCGATGGCGATCTTCGCCTGTTCGACCTGCAGGTTGTCGTCCGACTTCTCGTCCACCTGCTCGGTACCGATTCCCGCATAATCCTTCAGCCGGTTCATCCACGTTTCGGCCCGGCCGATTCCGGCAGCCGACATGAAGGCCAATGCCAGGGCGATGACCACGACCACGATTCCCACCAGGCGCCAGAGCTCGCGCACCCGCACCCGCCCGATATAGAGCATCACCCAGCAGGTGAAAAAGGTGATGGCCGAAGTGGAGAAATTGGAAAAGAAGATCGCCCCGCAGGCCAGGACCACGGGAAGAAGCAGGGGGATCGTCGTATCGAAAAGAATATCGCGGTTCCGGCGGCCGTTTTTCGTCCAGCCGCTGATGGAAAACTGGGGCAGGATCGGAATTTTCTGGATCACCGTCTGCCGCTGGGCCAACTGCTGGGCCAGCACCATCACCAGCGTCACCTTCAGAAAATCGGACGGCTGGAAGGTGAGCCCCACGCCCGGAATCCGTATCCAGCGCGAAGCGTCGTTCAGGTTGACACCCACCACGAACGTCAGGGCCATGGCTCCCAGCGCCACCAGAAATCCGAGCCGGGCGAAACGGGCGTACACCTGGTAGTTGATCCGATGGACGAGATAGATCACCACGAACCCCAGGCCGATGAACTTCAACTGGTTCATGAAGTAATGGGCCGTGTCGCCTCCCGCCTTGCGGTAGGCCATCGACGCCGTGGAAGAGTACACGACCAGCAGGGAGACGACGGCCAGCGCCGCGAGGATCACCCACAGCACCTTGTCGCCCCCGAAAATCCGCTCCGAAAGCGGTCTGACGGCCGTCTTTTCTCTTTCCGGCATATCTCTTCCCCCTTACCTTTACTGTTGCTGTTTCCCGGTCCGCTCTTTCACCCACGCCTTGAACCGCTCGCCCCGGTCTTCGTAATTCCGGAACAGGTCGAAACTGGCACAGGCGGGAGAGAGCAGCACCGTATCGCCCGGTACGGCCGCAGCACGGGCGGCATTCATTGCGTCTTCGAGCGAATAGGTATCATATATTACAGGAACAATACCCGAAAAACTCTTTTTCAGTTTGTCGTTATCGAGCCCCATGCAGACCAGCGCCTTCACCTTTTCCCGTGCGAAGTCCATGAGGGGACCGTAGTCGTTCCCCTTATCGGTTCCTCCGGCGATCCAGACCACAGGCCGGGTCATGCTCTCCAACGCATACCACACCGAATCGACGTTCGTGGCCTTCGAATCGTTGACATAGAGCACGCCGTCCAGTTCGCCCGCCGGTTCCAGCCGGTGTTCCACCCCGGCAAAGGATTCCAGCGTCCGCCGGATCGAATCCGGTTCGACACCCGCCGAAAGGGCCGCCAGCGTGGCCGCCATGGCATCGTAGGTGTTATGGATTCCCTTGATCCGCATCCGGGCCGTCTCCATCTCCACCGAGAGCGTTCCGTCCGTCGCCGTGAAGGTTCCGCCGCAGAGCGAAGCGCCCGGCCTCTCGTTCCGTTTCACGGAGAAAGGGAGACGGTGCATGGTCATCGGGTATTTTCCCAACTCTCCGGCGATCACGGGATCGTCGTCGCTATATATAAAGGTATCCTCCGGCCTCATGTTGCGGATCACGCGGAACTTGCTGTCCACGTAATTCTGCATCCGGTACTCGTAGCGGTCGAGATGGTCGGGCGTAATGTTCATCAGTACGGCCACGTCGGCCCTGAAACCGTGCACCCCGTCAAGCTGGAAACTACTCAATTCCAGCACATACCATTCCGGAGTTTCGGGAACCTCGGCCCCCAACCTCCGGGCCGTCCGGCGCCCCTCCTCATCCTCCGCCACGGCCACCGTATAGGCAAAACTTTCGCCGATATTGCCGCCGAGCGCCACCTTCATTCCGCCGTCCTTCAGCATCCGGTAGGTCAGCGACGTGGTGGTCGTCTTCCCGTTCGAGCCGGTGATGCAGATTTTCCGCGCATGCGTGTAGCGTCCCGCGAACTCGATTTCGGAGACGACCGGAATCCCAGCCTCCCGCAGGGCCTTCACCATAGGGGCCTTGTCCGGAATTCCGGGGCTTTTGACCGCCTCATCCGCACTTAGAATCAACTCTTCTGTATGGGTACCCTCCTCGTAGGGAATCCCCCACTTCTCCAGCTGCGCCTTATATTTGTCCGCGATCTTTCCCTTGTCGGAAAGAAACACGTCGAAACCCTTCACCTTCGCCAGGATTGCCGAGCCGTATCCGCTCTCGCCGCCTCCCAGCACAACCACTCTCTTCATCCTTACCGTATTTTAAGCGTTACCAGTGCGATGGCCGCCAGCAGGAGCTGTACGAGCCAGAAACGCACCACGATTTTCGATTCCGGAAAATTTTTCTTCTGGTAATGGTGGTGCAGGGGAGACATCAGCAGGATGCGGCGCCCTTCGCCGTACTTGCGTTTCGTGTACTTGAAATACCCCACCTGCATCATCACCGAGAGACTCTCCACCAGGAAAACGCCGCAGAGGATCGGCAGCAGCAGTTCCTTGCGGATCAGCAGGGCGAACACCGCGATGATCCCTCCGATCGCCAGGCTTCCCGTATCGCCCATGAACACCTGCGCAGGATAGCAGTTATACCACAGGAACCCCAGCAGGGCCCCGGCGAACGCTCCCGCGAAGACCAGCAACTCCCCGCTGGAGGGGATATACATGATATTCAGATAATCGGCATAGATCACGTTGCCGGAGAGGTAGGCCAGTATGCCGAGCACCACCACGACCGGAGCCGACACCCCGGCCGCCAGGCCGTCCAGACCGTCCGTCAGGTTGGCTCCGTTCGAAACGGCCGTGATGACGAAAATGGCGACGACAATGTAAATGATCCACGTCAGCACGTCCTCCCTGTGGCTGTCGCCCGGCACCAGCCAGTGGTAATCGAATTCGTTGTTCTTGATGAAGGGAATGGTCGTCTTGGTCGACTTCTCCCCCTCGCCCACGAAAACGGGACGGGGTTTTCCCTCGTCCACCACATAGGCCACCTCGGCATCGGCCGTACGGCGGTCGAGCTTCTCCTTGACCACGATATGGGAGTTGAAGCACATCACCGTTCCGACGATGACTCCCAGACCGATCTGTCCCACGACCTTGAAGCGGCCTTTCAGCCCCTCTTTCCTGCGGCGGAACACCTTGATATAATCGTCCAGAAAACCGATCGCCCCCAGCCACACGGTCGAAACGATCATCAGGATCACGTAGACGTTCGTCAGGTCGCCGAACAGCAGGATCGGCACCAGGATCGAGGTCAGGATAATCAGACCGCCCATCGTAGGAGTACCCTTCTTCTGCATCTGCCCCTCCAGTCCGAGATTGCGGATCTCTTCGCCGATCTGTTTCCTCTGCAACAGGCGGATGATACGCTGGCCGAAGACCATGCCGATCACCAGCGCCAGAATGATGGCCATGGCGGCCCGGAACGACAGATACTGGAACATACCCGCGCCGGGGATGTCCATATAACGCTCCAGATAGTTGAGTAAATGATAGATCATGATTCGTATTTCGCTTCTTTATGCCTGTTTTCCTCCCGTGCGCAGCGCGAATGCGTCACGCACCTCCTCCTTGTCGTCGAAATGGTGCTTCACTCCGCCCGCATCCTGGTAGGTTTCGTGTCCCTTCCCGGCCACCAGCACGATGTCGCCCGCCGAAGCCATCATCACGGCAGCCCGGATCGCCTCCCGGCGGTCGGTGATCGAAAGATAGCGGTCGCCCGGCTGCACGCCCGCCTTCATCTGGGCCAGAATCGCCTCGGGGTCTTCCAGGCGGGGATTGTCGGAGGTGAGCACGGCCAGATCGGATTCGGAGGCGGCGATGTGCGCCATCTCGGGCCGTTTGGTCGCGTCGCGGTTGCCGCCGCATCCCACCACCACGTAGAGTTTCTGTTCCGGCGTACGGATCTCGTTGATCGTAGAGATGACGTTCTGCAGGGCATCCGGCGTGTGGGCATAGTCCACGATGGCCGTCACGCCATCCCCCGAACGCAGATATTCGAAACGGCCGTTCACAGGCCCCAGCGAACTGAGGCGGGTGAGCACCTCCCCTCGGTCAGCCCCCAGCAGGATCGCCGCGGCATAGACGCTCAGCAGATTGTAGGCGTTGAACCGCCCCAGGAAACGCACCCACACTTCATCGGCATCGAACCGGAGCAGCATACCGTCGAAGAGCATCTCCACGATCCGGCAGCGGAAATCGGCCATACTCCGCAGCGAAAGGGTCTTCACCTGTGCCTGCGTGTTCTGCACCATCACCCGGCCGTTCCGGTCGTCGATGTTGACGAGCGCGAAAGCCCGGCGGGACAACCCGTCGAAGAACAGTTTCTTGGCCCGGATATACTCCGCGAAAGTCTTGTGATAATCCAGATGGTCGTGCGTGATGTTGGTGAATATGCCCCCGGCAAAGGTCAGCCCTTCGATCCGGTGCTGCACGATGCTGTGGGAACTCACCTCCATGAAACAGTATTCGCATCCGGCCTCCACCATGTCGGCCATCATCTCGTTGAGCCGGATCGCGTCGGGCGTGGTGTGGGTCGAGGGGATCTCCCGCCCGTCCACGCGGTAGACCACCGTGGAGATCAGGCCCGCCTTGTATCCCAACCCCCGGAAAAGGTCGTAGAGAAGGGTGACGGTCGTCGTCTTGCCGTTGGTACCCGTCACGCCCACGAGCCGGAGCTTCGCGCTGGGATTTCCGTAAAAGGCGGAGGCGATACGCCCCATCGCCGCATTGGTGTCCTCCACCTGCACGTAGGCCACGCCGGGACGGACGGACGGAGGCATCCGCTGACAGACCACGGCGACCGCACCCGCGTCAAGCGCTTTCTCTATGTAGTCATGGCCGTCCGACTGCACGCCGCACACGGCGAAAAAGAGCTGGCCGGGCACCACTCGCCGGGAGTCGAATCCCAGCGAAGTGACCTCGGCATCGGCCGCTCCGGCCCGGGAGAGGACCTCCACGTCATTCAGAATTTCACTTAACATTTCGATACTTTTATTGCAATGTACAAAAGTAGGGTTTATCCACCAGAAAAAGGCACACGAAAACCGGTTTTATTGACATCTTATCGACATTCGGGCTCAGACTTCGAGCACGATGCCGACCACCTCGCCGCGACGGACCTCCGCCCCCGGCGGAACGGACTGCGAAACCACCCGCCCCCTCCCGCGGAACGAGACCTTCAACCCGCTCTTTTCCAACAGGTAGACGGCATCTTTCAGCCCCATGCCCCGCACGTCGGGTACCCGGCCGGCCTGCGGCTCCAGAGGGATCATCTCCACGAAGGTCGAATCCGTCCGTGTCTGCACCCAGCCCCTGCCCCGGCGTTCGCCCTCCACGGGCAGCGAAAGTTTCGACGACACGCGCCGCACCTGGGGGGCCGGCCCCCCCTTCAGCGACACGGGACCCTCCCACTTTCCGTCGTATCGCTTCGAGATGGGCTCCTGCCACTCCACCTGGGAGGCCACTACCCGGTCGGCGATGGCCCGGAACACGGGACCGGACAGCGACGCGCCGTAATAGGTGTGATAGGAACCGGGACCGTAATAGGTCTTGATTGCGACGATGCAGCTGTATTTGGGTTTGTCGGCCGGGAAATAGCCGACCAGCGTAGCCAGGTAGTGACGGCCGCCCCGGGCATCGGTATAGCCATGGCGGCCCTGCGCGATCTGCGCGGTACCGGTCTTGCCGGCCACCGTGTAGTAGGGACTCTTGAGCACCCGGGCCGTTCCCTCGTTCACCACCCCTTCCAGACAGCCGCGCACCTTGTCGAGCGTCTCCGACGAGCAGATCTTCGGCACCAGCGTCTCGGCAGGGAAGGTACGGACGGTCTGCCCGTACTCCCTCAGTTCCCTCACCAGCAGCGGACGCACCATCCGCCCGTCGTTGGCCACGGCATTATAGAGGGCGAGCGTGTGCATCGGCGTCAGACGCAGGGCATATCCGTAAGCCATCATCGCCAGTGTGGTACCGTCCCAGTACCGCTCTCCGGGATGCTTCACCACAGGCGTCGCCTCGCCGGCGATCTGCATGCCCAGCTCCTTGTCCAGCCCCATGCCGCAGATGAAATCGACGAACCGGGCCGGATCGTTCTGGTAGTGCTCCCACACCGCCTTGGCGAACCCCACGTTCGACGAGTGCTCGAACACCTGACGCAGGGTGAGCACGCCGTCCTTATGCGAATCCACGATCTTCGCCTTGCCCACCCGGGCCGTACCTCCCTCGGTGTCGATCTTGTCGTCGAGCGTCATCTTCGCGTCGTCCAGCAGGGCGATCAGCGACGCCAGCTTGAACGTGGAACCCGGCTCGAGGTTCATGCCGATCGCATAGTTGAAATCCTCCACGAACTGCCCTTCCCCCTTGCGGGTCAGGTTGGCCATGGCCCGGATTTCGCCCGTAGCCACCTCCATCAGCACGACCGTGCCCCACTGGGCATGTCCCAGATCGAGCTGGCGCTTGAGAGCCGTCTCGGCCACGTCCTGAATATCCACGTCCAGCGTGGTGACCACGTCGATCCCGTTGACCGGCTCCACGTTCTCGGCATCGGGCACAGGCACCTTGAAACTGCCCGACACACGCTGCATGAGCGTATTGCCGTCGATTCCCTTCAGGTCGTGGTCGAACGCCCCCTCGATTCCGATTTTGGTACCGGTCTGGTTCACGCGGCCGATCGTCCGGGCCGCCAGCGAACCGTGGGGCCGCAGCCGGAGATTGACCTGTTCGACGATCAGCCCTCCCCGGTTCTGCCCGAGGCGGAAGATCGGGAAACGAGTGATCTGCTTCAGCTCGATATAGTTGACCCGGCGGGGAGAGAGGCGGACATAACGGTTCGACTTCCGGTTGCGGCGGGCCGTCACCAGTTTGTTGCGGTAGGCGGCCACGCTTTTGTCCTTGAAGAACGTGGCCAGACAGTAGGCCAGCGAATCCACATCGCGGTTGAAAACGGAATCGGCCAGACCTGCCGCCGCGAAGTCCATGCGAATCTCGAAAGTCGGAATCGAAATGGCCAGCGTACGGCCGTCGCGGGCCAGAATGTCGCCCCGGTCGGCTTCGATCGTCACCCGTTCGTAAGTGATCCGGCGCGCCTTTCTGCGCAGTTCATCGCCCTGCGGCCCGTACTGAATCCAGAGCACCCGCGCGAATATGGCCACACCAGCCAGCACGAAAAACAGGTAGAGCATCCGCACACGCAGCAGGATGTCGCGCTTGATTCCCGTCTTCTTCTCTTGCACCATTACTTTCCGATCACTTTAGGGGGTACGAGCGACTCCTGGAGGTCGATGCCCCGCACCTCCAGTTCACGGATGATCTCGCTCTGCCGCGTGGAGTTCATCCGCATGGCGGAGATGGTGAGCGACTTGGCACGCAACTCCTTCACCTCCTTCACCAGCGCGTCGTGGCGACGGTGGAGGTGCTGCATGCGGAACACGTTCGAAATATAGAGCAACATCAGGAAGGCCACGAACAACAGGTACGGATACAGGCGCCGGACCTCGGACTTCGAGAGGATATTGCCCGACAGCAGGGAACCGACATACTCTTTCAGCCTGGAGGGAGGCGCAACGGAGGCCTCTTCGTCGTCCTCCCTGTCCGGCGATGCCGCGGATGCGCCGGAGGTATCCGGCCCCACCCCTTCTTCCTTCATCCCGGCGGAGGAACCGGCGGGAGCACTGGCTGCCCCTTCCGGAACATCTTCCCCCAGCACCACCACATCCTCCTCCGGCGCCCCCCGGCGGGAGCGCAGGCCGGAGGCGAACTCCTCCGTTCCGCGCAGCGTCTCTTTCAGCCGCCGCTGCTGTTCCAGTTCCCACTCGGGGTCTATGATCGTATCCTTGGGCATGGTATCCTTTCAAAATCCGGTCAGCGCTCCGCAGACTTCTCCGCCACACGGAGGCGGGCGCTGCGGGAACGGGGATTGCGCGCCAGTTCATCGTCGGAAGGGACGATCGCCTTGCGCGAAACCACCGTGAAGGGCGACTGCACGCGCCCGTAGAAATCCTGCTCCGCCTTTCCCCCGAAATTGCCGCTGCGCATGAAATTCTTCACCAGGCGGTCCTCTAGCGAGTGATAGGAGATCACGGCCAGGCGGCCGCCGGGACGCAGCACCTTCAGACTCTGTTCCAGCGCCATTTTCAGCGCCTCCATCTCGTGATTCACCTCGATCCGCAGTGCCTGGAACAGTTTGGAGAGAAACTTGGTTTCGTCTTTTTTCGGCGTACAGGGCGCCACCGCCTCCACCAGTGCGGAAATAGTGAGGATCGGACCCGCCGCCCGCGCACGCTCGATGCAGTTGGCGATCTTGTAGGGAGTGTCAAGCTCGCCCCACTCGCGGAAGATGCGGGTGAGCCGCTCGTTCGTATAGGTGTTCACCACCTGCTCGGCCGTGAAACCGGCCCGCTGGTTCATCCGCATGTCGAGCGGCGCATCGAAACGGAACGAAAATCCCCGCTCCCGCGTGTCGAAGTGGTGGGAGGAGACCCCCAGATCGGCCAGCACGCCGTCGACCCGTTCCACGCCCCGCAGCCGAAGCGCCCCCCGCATGAAACGGAAATTGCTCTCCACGAAGTGGAAACGCGGATCATCCGGCACGTTGGCCCGGACATCCGCATCCTGGTCGAAAGCATACAGGCGCCCCCCGGGGCCGAGCTTTCCGAGCAGGGCGCGGGAGTGGCCGCCGCCGCCGAAAGTCAGGTCGACATAGGTCCCGTCGGGCCTGATATCAAGCGCCCCGATCGACTCGTCCAGCAGCACGGGTACGTGATAATCGGTCATCGTTTGCAGTTGTCATGAATCACGCGGTAAAGATACGCTATTCGGAAGGCTTTTCAAAACGGATTTCCGCAAAGAGTTTTTTATATTTGCAGAAATTTTCGAATAACCGTAACCTCAACCGAAACCGTCATGGAAGTCAGCGTCGCGGAGGTGCTCCGCAAGAAAAACCCGGCTGCGGCCCGGTGGATTCCCGGCTTCGTGGTGCGTTACCTCGCCCGCATCGTCCACGAGGAGGAGGTAAACTCCTACCTGCGCGATTTCGCCGGCCTGGATGCCATCCATTTCGTCAGGGCCTGTCTGGAACGCATGCGGATCGGCTACCGGGCCGAAGGCATGGAAAAACTCGATCCGCAGGGCCGCTACATCTTCGCCTCGAACCATCCCTTCGGCGGCGTGGACGGCCTGATGCTGGCCGACGAGGTGAGCAAACACTTCGGTGACGTGCGCGTGGTGGTGAACGACATCCTAATGAACCTCACCCCGCTGGCCCCGCTCTTCATCCCCGTCAACAAGCACGGACGACAGAACCCCGCCTACCTGCGCATGTTCAACGAGGCGTTCGATTCGCAACTTCCGATCGTCACCTTCCCGGCCGGCCTCTGCTCCCGGCGCACGAACGGCACGGTGGCGGACGCCCCGTGGAAATCCAATTTCGTCAAACGGGCCGTTGCCTCCCGGCGGGACATCGTCCCCGTCCATTTCGACGGGGAGCTCTCGAACTTTTTCTACCGGCTTTCGAACATCCGCAAAAGACTGGGAATCAAGGCCAATATCGAAATGCTCTACCTGGCCGACGAAATGTTCAAACAGGGCGGGCACCATTTCGACATCCGGATCGGCGACCCCGTACCGTGGCAGGAAATCCGCGCGGAAGGCACACCTGCCCGATGGGCCGAGCGCATCCGCACAAATGCGTATAATTTAAAAAATTCCGGCCGGTAGGCTCCACTTTTCAATTGTTTGGCTATTTTTGTACGGTTTTCCACACGAGCAGAACGAAAGATGAAACCCCTGATAGACCCCGTACCCCGAGAACTGATCGAACAGGAACTGACCCCCGAGCGTCTGATGCGCAACACCAACAACGGAGGTAACCGCATCTATGTCATCACGGCTGAGAACAGTCCCCATACC
>CDZF01002830.1_pt1 | contig 43946 bp, 36 predicted proteins | sample 557591 | NCBI WGS metagenome assembly CDZF01 (sample SAMEA3182093, study PRJEB8094) | gut metagenome | biome: human; feature: gut; material: Stool; isolation source: human stools | place: Canada | collected 2012-02-04
GTCATAGACGCAGTAATTGGTGAGCATGATCTTCAGCAGGGAGACGCAGCGGCCGTCCTCGGTAAAACTGTGACAGATCCCCCCCCCCGCCGCATTGCCCAGCGTACCGGAACGGTTGCGGCGGGTCGTCCCACTCGACGAGCAGGAAACGTCGTATTTGGCCGATTCGGCCAGGATCTTCAGCTTTTCGAGCACCCCCTCTTTCATGCCGGAAAAATACGCAAATTTACCCGACATACACACCTCCGGCCGGGTGATTTTTTCCACAAAAAACCTCTTTCCGGAGGGTTCGGAAGTTATTCGGTTCTGACAGAATCCGTTCCGGAAAACCGGGCACCGGATTTGCAGGAACGGCCGCAATGTGAAAATCCCCGTTTTCAGGTAGCGCAAAATCGGCGGAATGCGCTATCTTTGCGAAAAACGGACTAAAACGCAAGAGACAATGAAAAAAGGAACCATCATTCTGATCGTGGCGGCAGTCGTCGTCGTGGCCCTCTTCCTCTGGATGAAGAACACCTACAACGGCATGGTGAACATGCGGGAAGGCGTGAAAGCCCAGTGGGCGAACGTGGAAAACCAGTACCAGCGCCGTTCCGACCTGATCCCCAACCTGGTCAACACCGTAAAGGGATATGCCTCCCACGAATCCTCCACGCTGGAAGCAGTGACCGAGGCACGCAGCAAAGCCACCCAGACCCAGGTCAATTTCGACCGGCTGGATGAACAGACCCTTCAGCAATACAACCGGGCACAGGGCGAGGTATCGTCCGTGCTGAGCCGGCTGATGGCCATTTCGGAGAGCTATCCCGACCTGAAGGCCAACCAGAATTTCCGTGACCTTCAGGTCCAGCTGGAGGGGACGGAGAACCGCATTTCGGTAGAGCGCCGCAAGTTCAACGAGTCGGCCCAAAGCTACAACCGTTATATCATGCAGTTCCCCCGCAACCTCTTCGCCTCCATGTTCGGATTCCGGGAAACGCCCTATTTCTCGGCCCAGGAAGGCGCGGAACAGGCTCCTAAAGTGGAATTCTAAAACGGACGGACCATGCCGGGCGCATCGAAACTGCTGGACAGGCAGGCACAGGAACAGGTCGTGGAGGCCATTCGGGAGGCCGAGCGAGCCACCTCGGCCGAAATCCGGGTACACATCGAGAACCACTGCCGGGGCGACGTGCTGGACCGGGCCACGGAGGTGTTCTCCGAGCTGAAAATGGACCGGACGGAGCTCCGCAACGGGGTGTTGATCTACGTGGCCGTCAAGGACCGCAAAACGGCCATCATCGGCGACAGCGGAATCAACCGCTACGTCCGCCGCGAATTCTGGGATACCTGCTACCGGGCCATGAGCGGCCACTTCGCCGCGGGCGATTTCGCGGGCGGGCTCTGTGCGGCCATCGGCCTGCTTCCCCGCGAACTGGGCGAATGTTTTCCGCACCGGAGCGACGACGTTAACGAACTTCCGGATGAAATCTCCTTCGGGTAAATCCGGCAAAAAGCAACTGCCATGTTAAGAAAAATATTCACAGCCACCCTGCTGTTCACCGTCTCCGTCCTTGCGGCGGCGGCCCTCGACCTGCCGGAACCGATGAAACCGGCCCGGCTGGTGAACGATTTCGCGGGCATTTTCAACCCGGCCCAGCGGCAGGCGCTGGAGAGCCGGCTCGTCGGATTCGCCGACTCGACCTCCACGCAGATCGCCGTCGTCTCGGTGGACGATCTGGACGGCACGGCCATCTCGGACTATGCGGCCCGCCTGTTCGACAAATGGGGCATCGGCGGCGGAACGGACAGGAACAACGGTATCCTGATTCTCGTCAAGCCCAAGACCGCCACCTCGCGCGGCGAGGTCTTCATCAGCACGGGATACGGGCTGGAAGGGGCGGTTCCGGACGCACTGGCCGGACGGATCGTGGATTACGACATGCTCCCCCGCTTCCGTCAGGGCGACTATTACGGAGGTGTAAACAATGCCGTTTCGACGCTCATGGGGCTCACCCGGGGTGAATTCACGGCAGACCAATACCTTTCCCGTCACACACAGGGTTCGGGACGGGGCGGCCTCTGGGCCGTGCTCGGATTCCTCGCGCTGCTGGCGCTGCTGACGGGAGGGTCGAAAAAGGGGCCCCACCACACGATCACCTCCGAGGGTGACGTGGCCCGGGCGATTCTCTGGGGCAGCATCCTCTCGTCGGGCCATCACCGCTCGGGCGGAGGTTTCGGGGGCTTTTCCGGAGGCGGTGACGGCTTCGGAGGATTCGGCGGAGGATTCACGGGCGGCGGAGGCGCCGGTGGGTCGTGGTAAACCGCCGCACGGTTCCGCTACGGACCGGCCATTCCCATCATCTCAAACACCGTTAACGGACTATGGCTTCCTTTCTGAAAAACATCCGGAACAAATTCGACCGCAGCGCCCACCATCCCCGGCTGGGCGGACTGGAAATCCTGCGGTACATAGGCCCCGGACTGCTGGTGACCGTGGGATTCATCGACCCGGGCAACTGGGCGTCGAATCTGGCGGCCGGAGGCGAATTCGGCTACTCCCTGCTGTGGATGGTCACCCTCTCCACAATCATGCTGATCGTCCTCCAGCACAACGTCGCCCACCTGGGTATCGCCACGGGACTGTGCCTGTCGGAAGCGGCCAGCATCTACCTCCGTCCGGCCGCTTCGCGCACCATCCTCGGGTCGGCCGTGCTCGCTTCGGTCTCCACGTCGCTGGCCGAGATACTGGGCGGGGCGATCGCCCTCCAGATGCTCTTCGGCGTACCGGTCCGGATCGGGGCTTTCCTGGTGCTGGTCTTCGTGCTTATCATGCTCTTCACGAACAGTTACCGGCTGATCGAAAAATGGATCATAGCCTTCGTCTCGATCATCGGACTTTCGTTCATCTACGAACTCTCGCTGGCCACGATCGACTGGTCCGAAGCGGCACACGCATGGATCACCCCCTCGTTCCCGCCGGGTTCCATGATCATCATCATGAGCGTGCTGGGCGCCGTGGTCATGCCCCACAATCTTTTCCTGCATTCGGAGGTGATCCAGAGCCGGCAGTGGAATCTGAGCGACGAAAAAGTCATCAAAAGACAGCTCCGGTACGAATACTTCGACACGATCTTCTCCATGCTCATCGGTTGGGCCATCAACAGCGCCATGATCCTGCTGGCGGCCGCCACCTTCTTCGTGTCGGGCACACCCGTGGAAGAGCTGCAACAGGCCGACTCGCTGCTGCGCCCGCTGCTGGGGAACAATGCGACGGTCATTTTCGCCGTAGCCCTGCTCTTTGCGGGAATCGCCTCGACGATCACCTCGGGCATGGCGGCCGGGTCGATCTTCGCCGGGATTTTCAAGGAGCCGTACGACATCAAAGACTCGCACTCGCGGCTGGGCGTCATCATCTCGCTGGCGGTGGCCTTCCTGATCATCCTGGTCATCGGCAACCCGTTCCAGGGACTGATCTACTCCCAGATGATCCTCAGCATCCAGCTTCCGTTCACCGTTTTCCTGCAGGTCTATCTCACCTCCTCGGAAAAGGTGATGGGCAAATACAAAAACTCGACCTTCACGAAATACCTCCTCTATGGGATCGGTGCCGTCGTGACCCTTCTGAACGTCATGCTGCTCGTGAGTTTCTTCCGATAGGAAGCACGGAAAAAAAGAGAAGTGCCCCCCCGAAAAAAGGGGGGAGCACTTCTCTTTTTTCTGTCAGGCGGGAAACCTTATTTCTTCCGATCGAACTTCTTCAGGATTTCCTTCGGCACGGCGTTCCGGTTGACCACCGCGCAAATCGTCTTGTAAGTCACGTAAGGACGGGAGGCATAGAAATAGCCCCCGTAATCCTGTCCGTTCGTACCCCACGAATTTTTCACCTTGAAAAATTCGCTTCCGGTCTGGTCCACGGCCTTGCCGATGATATGCATGCCGTGGTCGTCGGAAGTGGCCTGACTGTCGAACGCCTTCTGGCGCATCTCCTGCGTCACTTCGACCTCTTTCCACGGACAGCGTCCCTGGTTCGAAATGAACATACGCTGTTCCACGGGGTTCATGGCCAGCCATCTCTCCCGGTCCTTCTCCTCCACGTTGTCGATGGTGATCGCCCGGATCACGGCATACCCTTTGGTCGAGGCGAAACCGCCTTCGGTGGCATCCGAATCCCAATAGATCGTGTATCCCTTGTCGACCGCACCGGAGAGCACCGAAACGAACTCCTCCAGCGGCAGGTTATAGGAATATCCCCACGACCAGTTATCCTCCACTTCGATCGGGAACGTAGTGTAGAAAGGATGGTGCGTGAAGGAGGTGAGCGAAATGTAGTCGTCCATATCCAGCCCCAGCGAAGCGGCGAAGGTCTGCGGCGTATATTCCGTTCCCTTGTAGACGAACTTCTCGGGAGCCGGTCCCAGATAGGCGTCCAGAATCCCGATGAAACCGTCCAGCCATGCCGTGGAGATACTTTTGTTGGGATTGCGGGCGATAGCCGCCACATACCCTTTCAGCGCACTGTGCAGTTCGGAATGCCGGTGTTCGGTCGTTCCGTAATTGAGACCCTGATAGACCTCCATCGGAACGATCCCGTACTTCCTGACAATGTCGAACACGTCCAACACGGCGCCGCCGGGACTGAACGTAATCGTACCGCACATGCGGACATACTTGATCGCCTTCTCGATGTAGGCGTTGCGCACCACCCACATCGGAGCCAGATCGACCGCCTCCTTTCCCGTACGCATGGCCTCACTCTCCAGGAAACTCAATCCCGAAAATGCCCAGCAGGTACCGCTCATGGCCTGGTCCTTGACCGGAGTGCAGGGCATCACCTTGGTGTCGGTGAACTGATAGCCCCTTTTCGCCGCCGGTTTCGTCTGGGCCCTCAGCGGCGCGATGCCGCTGAGGGTGACGATACACAGAAGAATTACGATCTTCCTCATAACTGAAATCAATATTTCGATTTAATGGATTCGAAGAAATAGAGCAGCGAGGTGTAGTGCCCCTTGTCGTCGGGATGGCACGAGGCGACCCGGTTGCGCACCAGCGTACGGGCTTTCTCCAGCATGGCTACGTACTGTCCCGTCACCTCGTCGATACGGTCGATCTTGACGGCCGGCTGGAATCCGTATCCGTAGCTGTACCCGAAGCTGGTGTGCGCAGCCTGGGAGGCCAGGAATCCCTCTCCGTATTTGGCCTCGATGGCCCGGAGCTGGTCGGCATAACGGTTCACCAGTCCCGTCTCGTCGAGCCCGTACGCAATGATATCGTCCACCGAAGGCAGATAGGCATAGGTGTCGGTCATGTTGGCAGTGACCATCGGATTTTCGCTCGCGATCTTGACCCGGTTCCACTGGCTTTGGGCCGCGGCACGAATCCGCAGCACGGCCTGCCGCTGCATGATCTTGTCGCCGTCGGTCAGCTTGCGGCCCTTGATCGCACTTTCGAAAACGCAGTTGTACAAGTCGTTGAAATACTCCTGGATCGTGTAGGGATCATCCGACAGGTGCGACGAGAGCATCACGTTCTCCGCCGTAGCCAACAAGGCCGTGGTGGCCACATTCTTCATGTTGGAAGACATGCGCAGCGCCAGACCGAACTTGGAGGTCAGTTCCGGATCGTCGATCCAGTCGCAGTTGCGGATTTCGTTGACCACCCAGCGCATGGATTTCTTCTGCACATCTCTGGGAACCGATTTGAAACGGTCGCCCGGCGTGCCGTCCTTCACCTGCGTAAGTTCGATACCGCCGATGTTCATCATCACGTTGCGCATGTAGCGGAAATAGGTATTGGTAATGGTGTTGTACAGCTCCTTGCGGTGAGCTCCCGAAGGATCGTCCGTGATCCATTCGCTCAGATGGGGCAGAATGTATTTCAGATTCTTGATGCCGTAATCGCCCGCCTTGATGGGATCGTCGCCGAGGTCCTCCTCCAGCGCGGTCGGATCGTAGCGGCTCAGAATCTGCTGGTGGCCGTAACGGTAAACCGGATCGCCCGCCTTGGCGTCCACCCAGCTCTCGAGCACGGCCTCCTCCTCTTTCGGACTCTTATCGAAAATCGGCGTGTAGAGCCACTTGATCGCATAGTAATCGTACGGGCCCAGATCGGGAGGCGTCAGTTTCACGCCCTTGTCGGACGGCTGGGCCACATAGTTGAACCGGGCATAGTCCATGATCGAAGGCGTGGTCCCGTACTTCTGCGTATAGCTGGCGCTGCGCAGCGAATCGACCGGCACGGCATTCGACGCGGCCATGTTGTGCATCAGCCCGAGGGTGTGCCCCACCTCGTGCGCCACGACATATTCGATCGACTCGTCCATCACGTCCTTCGGCATCTTGCTCACGCGCACCCGGGGATCGAGTTGGGCGGTCTGAACGAAACGCCACTTGTTTATCAGGTTGGCCACATCGTTATAGATCAGCACGGATGCATTGAGGATTTCGCCCGTGGAAGGATCGGTCCACGAGGGTCCCATGGCATTCTCCGTGTCAATCGGGATATACCGCACACAGGTATATTTCAGGTTGTCCGGATCGAACGACGGATCGTCCTTCGGAAAATCCTTCACCTGCACGGCATTCTTGAAGCCGATCTGTTCGAAAGCCTTGTTCCAGCGGAGCACACCCTTTTTGACCGGCTCGCGCCACGATTCGGGAAACGCATCGTCGATATAGTAGACGATCGGCTTGGCCGGCTCGACCAATTCGCCGCGGCGATAGGCCGCCGTATCCTTCGGCTCCAGCCTCCAGCGCGTAGCCAGCGTATAGAGCTGCATCTTGTCCTTCGTATCGTCGATCTTTCCCTTTCCGACCAGGAAGATACCCACCCGGGAGTCCGCCACACGGGGATGCATCTTCTTCTCGGGCAGCAGCATCACCGTACGGGTCACTTTCGCCGAGAAGCGACCGCTGCCCAGCACGAAGATGAAGGCCTTGATCGTGTAGGAATAGGTGAGCTCCGAAGCCACGGTCACGTTGTCGTCGAAAGCCTTGACTTTCTCGATCCGGGCCAGGTCGCTCTGCACGCGGGTCGAGATCTGCACCACCCCGCCGCCGTCGCCGCCGATGGGCGAAAGTGCCTTGCTGTCGCCGGTGAAGAGTTCCGTCACATCGAGCACCACGGCCGAACTGTCGGGCGTGTAGGCCTTCACGGGATACTTCTTGATCGAGACATCCATGAAGTTCTGCTTGACGGCTTTCTCCATAGCCTTGTTATCGGGGTCGTATCCCATGAAACTGTTGATCTCCCGCATGTAAACGATGCTGTCCTGCATCTCCAATTTCACATGCAGCGGGTCGTTGCCCATATAACCCACGATAGCCACGTCGGGCTGGGAGGTTTCGGTCGTTTTCGAACCGATCAGCAGCTCCCGCCCCATATACTTGAGGGGATATTCGAAATAGAGCTTGCCGCCCACCTTGTGAATCGTGATGAATTTGCCCTTCACGGTTTCACAGCCGGGCTTCTTGACGATCTTCTCGTAAGGGGTCTCCTTCTTTTTCTTCTTGGTCGAATCCGCAGCAGTCTGCTCCGTCTTGGCGCCTTTCTTTTTGGAAGGCCGCTTCGCATAGCCGTCCGCCACCGTCACCGAAACGGCCACGAGGGCTGCAAAGCTCAATACAATCCACTTTTTCATACGATAAATTTAAACAGGTTGATAGTGATAGTGATGTTATTTCTGGTCATTCCTCTCCGAAGCCTGCCCGGTACTCGGCGAACAGTTGCTTCATGATCCGATAGCGCTCCAGCACCTTCGGATATTCGGCATATTTCTGCTCGAAAGCGGCATCGTCCCCGACCAGCACCTCGGCGATATAGTCCCGCAGATCCTGTTCGTAAGAGGGCGTATAGTAACCGATGCATTTGGTGTCTACCTGGGAAAGGTCTTTATTGACCACACCGTTCTCATAGGCCAGATACACCATGTTTTCGATACTGAAGTTCAGAAAGCCGTAGCTGAGCCAATGGAGCCGCTTGCCGGGTTCGTCCGGCTTCTGCAAAATATAGGCGGGTCCCGAATAGTTGCTGTTGCGTCCGACCAGCTGGGTATTGCAGTACGAAGTCCCATCCGACTTCTTCTCCGCCGCATCGAAAAACGCCTCGAACTCCACCTGGTAATCGTGGTTATCCACGATATCTTCGGCAAAGAGCGTCGCCATCACATAGCCGGCATGATACTTCTTCTCCGCCTCGGACATTCCCGCGATCTGTCCCACCCGGCCGACAGCCATGCAGGTCAGTCCCTGGAACGTACGGAATTCATGGCACCCGCGCGCATCCGACGCATAGTTACGCACCATGTCGTCCACCAGCAGCAGGCTCATGGGATAGAGCCGCTCGGGCAGGGAAGGCAACACGTAATCGCGGACAAACTCCACCCCGGCCTTGACTTCCGACTTGTCGTTCCGCAGGAGATAGGCTTCGTTCAGCTTATAGGTCATCTTGGGCGCCCCGTCCACATAGGTGATCCAATAGCCGAAATCAATCACCTCGTAATGGGTGACGGGCGAACCGTCCATGGAATACCCGCGGAAATCGGACCCGATCGTATCGTTGTAGAAGACGGGCAGTCCGTACTCCGAATAGATTTCGTACCGGACATGGTCGGTCGGATCGGAACTGTCCTCGATCCGGTACCAGTCCTTATCGAGCATCGAAGGGCTCAGATCGCCGTCGTCATCCTTGGAGCAGCCGGCCAGCACGGCCAATGCCGCAACGGCCAAAAACCATATATTTCTCTTCATGATATGCAGTTTTTCTCGTTAAAAATCTTCCATTCCCACGTGCATCTCCACACCCGTGCGGTTATTGTCCTTCAGCGCCCCGTTATTGATGAGTATCTCACTTTGGGGGATGGAGAAGACCCAGTTTCCGCCATTTTCCGATTCGGAGAAACGGGGCAGTATATAGTATCCCTCGGGAATGCCGTCGACGGCATTTTCCGGTTCCCGGTCGTACGCATGATGAATCGGCTCGTCATAAGGGAGTCTCTCATTGACAGCATACCGGCGCAGATCGAACCAGCGATGTCCCTCGAAACAGAGTTCCCGGCGGCGCTCGTCGCGGATCAGCCGGATCAGATCGTCGCCGGTCGCCGTGACGGTGGAGTTGTACGAAGCGACGAACCGTTTGGCCCTCAGCGACGAGATCGTGGAGGCAGCCTCGCTTTCGTTGTCGCTCCCGCCCTGAAGCGCCAGAGCCTCCGCCTTGTTCAGCAGAACCTCGGGCCAACGGAACAGGCAGCAGTCGGAAATGGGACGTTTGGTATTGTCATAACATTTGAAAGTCGGATAATAGCCGATCACCGGATGCTGAGACAAGGAAGACCGGTCAATTTTTTCGAATATCCCGAACCGGGTGTCGTTTTCCTGGTCAAACGCGGCGATCAGCGCATCGGACGCCTTAAAATTAAACCCGTTCCCCATCTGCGGGTAACTTCCGGTAGAGGTACCGCCCGTCTTGACCGACTTGCTCCGGAAAATCGTCTCGATCCGGTACTGTCCGTTCGAAAAGATCGTCTCGGGAGAATCGAAGGATATGCGGTCGTCCTCTGCGCCCAGCGTCGTGTAGTCGAGCAGCGAATACCCGCCCGCACGCAGTATTTCGTCGCACTGTTCGACACATTCGGCATATTTGCTCATGTAGAGGTACACCCGGCTGAGCAGCAGGCGGGCCGCCGTCTGATTGGGGCGGTAGATGGACTCCTGCGTCACGCCGTCGAGCAGGCGCACAGCCTCTTTCAGATCGGTCACGATCGTCTCGTAAACACTCGCCACCGAATTTCTCGAATAGTTCTTGTCCTCGACCATCTCGGACAGTTTGATCGGAACGCCCGGATCGGTCGATGCCGAAGAGACACGGTAAGGTACGGCATACACGTTGACCAGATAGTAGTAATACAGTGCTCGCAGGAAAAGGGCCTCCCCCTTCAGCGCCGGATAGCGTCTCTCGCCCGCATAATTTTCATCCAATTCGAAAATGATCACATTCATCGAATTGATGAAATCGTAGAGACGTGACCAACACCGGTCATCGTAAGGCACAAAAGGAGGAGTGGAACCTATAAACGGGTCCATCTGCCAGCCGTGAAAAGGTCCCAGTCCGGATATCCAATAATTATACGATAGCCGGGCCGACATCCAGCCGTTTTCCTTCGAATCGTCATCCATCACGTGAATCCAGCCGCCGATGGCGATTCCCTGAACATGGGTGGCGCTCAAGGTCGCGCTCCGGCTGGGACGTGTGGCATCCATGTACCCTTCTCCCAGAATCAGTTCATTCACGTCCTCGATCGAGGTGACGAACACCTGGTTCGTGGCATTCTTCGAAAGGAAGTCGCCGCAGGAAGAGAAAACCAGCAACGCGACCCCCGCAATCCAATATTTCTTATGATTCGTTTTCATGTGTCTCGGTTTAGAAAGTTACGTTCAGACTGAAGGAATAGGTGGGACGGTTCGACATGTTGATCGTCTCAGAACTTCCGGACTGGGTGGTCGGGTCCTGTCCCTTCAGGTCCTTGCTGCAAATCGTAAACAGGTTCGTGGCATAGAAGGAGACGTAGGCGGATTTCATCGCCACTTTCTTCGTGATCTTCGATGGCAGGTTGTAGCGCAGCGACAGCGACTGCAGGCGGACGTAATTACCGCTCACCACCCGCAGGTCGGAGTTGTCGTACATCTGCCAGATATTGGCCGCGAAGGGATAGTCCTTCATCCACCACGTCGTCAGCGAGGAGAGCGTATTGGTGAACTCCGATCCCGAGAGGGTACCCGGGATATTGGTGTACTTCTCGTCGCCGGGATTCCTCCAGCGGTTGATGAACTCCTTGCGGGCGTTCTTATCGGGCTGGGGTGCGATCGTACCGTAACCGGAAGCCACGTTCGGATACATCTTGAGCAAGCGCACCTTCGATCCGAAACTGCAGGTCAGGTTGAGCCCGAGCGTAAACCGTTTGTAGGAGAACGTATTCATGAAACCGCCCTGGAAGACGGGAACGCGGTTACCGGAGTAGTCCATCACTGTAAAATAAATGTCCTCCATGCTCATGTTCTTGTATTTTTCGAGGAATTCGTCCTCGTCCAGCCCGTAGAAGGTCGGCCGGCCGTCTTCGTGGCTCAATCCCGTGAACTTATAGGAATAGAACGAATTCAGGGCCTTGCCGGGAATCTCCACGCTGCCGTTCAGGAAGTCGCTGTACGTATAGGCGTCTTTCAGCGTCTTGCTCGACGCCTTGCTCAGCAGACGGTTCAGCGTCTGCCCCAGATTCGGGGTCATCGTCCAGCGGAAACCCTCCGGGTTACCCTTCGTCTGACGATTGATAATCACGAAGTTAAGACCCAGTTCAATGCCCTGGTTCTCGACGGTTCCCTTGTTCACCACATAGCTGCTCACGCCATTGACCGTAGATACCTTTTTCGACAGGAAAGCGTCTTTCGTCTTCTTGTAATAATAGGAGAGCGAACCGGTGATCTTGTTGTCCAGCAGACCGAAATCCACAGTGACATTGGTCGAGGTGGTCTTCTCCCAGCGCAGATCGGGATTCGGATAGCTGTAAACGTGGGCGACATACTGGTTGTTGGCGTTCACCTCCCCGTCGCGGGTGATGATCAGTTTTGAACTCTGGTTCGAGAGCATGTTGCCCTGCAGCCCGAGCGAAGCCCTCACGGAGAGCGAGTTGACCACTTTGGAGTGGGGCATCAGGTCACGCTTGATATTCCACCGGCCGGAAATCGACCAGATCGGCAGAATCTTCTCGTTGGCACGGGAACCGAACTGGTTCGAGGCGTCGGCCCGGGCATTGACGTTGAACATGTAACGCCCGTCATAATCGTAGGAGACCGTCGCATATCCCGAAACCAGATTGGTCAGCTCCAGCGACCGCACGCCCCGGGCCGCCGACGTGGTGTAGTACCAGTCGTAATATCCTGTGTACCGTGCCGGATCGAGTTTGCTCATTCCCATGCCCCGGTCCGGCATATATCCGCGGTAAATCTGGTTCAGATTGTTGTACTCGGTCGAGGAGATCTCCCCTCCCAGCGCAGCGGAGATATTGTGTTTGCCGGATTTGTCGAGGTCCTTGTCGAAGGAAAACTGTCCGCGGATCACATAGCTGTGCTTGTCGGTCTTGGTCTGCGTCAGCTCCCCTCCGTAAGGCATCAGGTTTTCGCTGTCCCCGTTCTTGGTGTAGCGGAGACACTGGGCGTAATAGGTATTGTCCCCGTAATATTTCTGCTGGTCGGCATTGCTCATCGAATAGGAGAGTGTCAGTCCGAATTTCAGCGGGTCAATGATCCGGTAGTCCAGACTGGCCGTAATGGTCGCCGTATAGATTTTGGATTTGTTGTAGCTGTTCTCCATCTCGTTCATGATGTTGAACGGGATATCCCACGTACTGAGGGAACTGTTGCGACTGTAATACTTGAAATAGGAATAAGGCTCCCCGTTCTCGTCATAGGCGGGAATGGCGCGGCTGGTCCCGTAGGCGTAGTTGAGCACGTCGATTTCGGTGGGGTTGTATTTGCGGTCCTGCACACTGGCATTGGCCCCGAAGCGCATCGACATGCGTTTGTAGTTGGCCGTCAGGTTGATATTGGCCGTATAGGTCTTGTTGAACTCGTGCTTCACGTTGCCCTGGGCATTGTTCAGACCCAGCGAAGCGTAATAACGCATGGTGGAAGAGCCGCCCGAAAGGCTGATCGTATGCTTCTGGGTGAAGGAGTTCTGGGTGAGTATATCGAACCAGTCGGTATTCAGCCCTTCGTAATAGCTGATCCGGCGGGAGAGCTCGGCATAGTCGATGTTGCCGTCGTAGTAATCCTTCATCGCCCCTTCATACCCCACCCACGAGTTGATCAGTCCGTAGGGCTGGTGATTCTCCATGAGTTCCCGGGAGTAGTCGATCCGCTCCTTGGAGTTCATCATGTTCACGTACTTGTCGGAGTAGTGGGGACGGCGGCTGAAACTTCCGGTAAAGGAGTAGCTGACCGAAGGCGGTCCGGGATTTCCCTTTTTGGTCGTGATGACGATCACGCCGTTGGCCGCCCGGGCACCGTAGATCGCGGTGGCCGACGCATCCTTGAGGATGTCGATCTGTTCGATATCTTCGGGATTGACACCGGAGATGGCATTGCCCAGCAGGTTCACGAAGTCCAGGTCGTTCAGCTGGTTGGGATCGACATTGACGGGATCGGTCTGCACGATGCCGTCCACCACCCACAGGGGCTCCTGGTTTCCCAGGATGGTGGAGGTACCCCGGATACGCAACCGGGGAGCCGCCCCGATCGTGGCCGAGTTCTGCATAAAGACCATACCGGGGACATGCCCTTCCAGCATCAGGTCGACCGTCGCCAGGCTGGGCACATTGATATCCTTCATTTTCAAGGTCGTGACGGCACTCGTGATCTTCCGCTTGTCGAGCGTCTGGTAGCCGGTCTGCACCACCACCTCGTCCATCATGCTCTCGTTCTCCTTGAGAATCACGTTGATTTTGGCCTGTCCGGTGTATTTGACAGACTTCGTCTCCATCCCCACGAACGAGAACATCAGGGTAATGTCGGTATTCTCCGGTACATCGAGCGCCAGACGGTAGGAACCGTTGGCATCGGTCGAAACGCCTTTGGTCGTTCCCCGCATCCGCACGGTCACTCCGGCCAGGGGTTCGCGGCCGATGTCGGTCACCTGGCCTTCGATCACGATCTTCTTCGTGGCGGCCGGAGCCTCCGTCACCTTTCCGTCACGGCGGCTGATGACCACATGTTTATCGGTGATTTCGTATTTCAGCGGCGTCCCTCCCAGACAGCGGTCGAGAATCGGACGCAACTCCACGTTCTGACAATTGAAATTCTTCTTTCCGAGCGCCTGAATATCGGCCACGTTGTAGATAAACGAATAGTCGCTGACCTTCTCGATCTGCAGGAACAGCTCGCTCAGATAAGCATTCCGGATGGTAAGCGTAAACCGCTGGGGACGCCGCTGTCCCGATACGGTTTCCTGGGCTGCCAGCAACAGCAGCACCAGCGACACTTTCACCAGCAGGCCGGCACACACACTCTTTCTACCCGGTGAAATGTTCAGTGTAGAATTTTTTTTCATACATTTGCTGAATTAATTAAACAAAAATTTAACATCCCGGCGGGGAGACGGGTGGAGCCGTCCCCTCGCCATTTTTATTTTTTCACTACCGTAATCGTACGTCCGTCCCGCTCGAATGCGATGCGGTCCATGCCTCCGAGCAGTTCCAGGACGGGGTCTATGCTTTCGTATTTTTTCAGACGGGCGGAGATTTCGATCCGCTCCAGTTCCGGCACACTGAAAATATAGTCGAAATCGTACCACTCGGAGAGTTCCTCCATGATCTCCCGGAGAGAATTCTCCCGGAACATGAAATAGCCATCCTTCCAGGAAGTGTAATAGAAAGTCTCCACATCCGTCACCTGGCTTCCCTGCGCCGTGATACACACCTGTTGGCCGGGCATCAGCAACAGATCGGAGCCATGCATGTCCCGGACGGCGACCCGCCCGCTGACCAAAGTGATCCGGCTCACGGCCCCGTTCTGGTCGGACACGCAGAACTCCGTCCCCAGTACGCGGACCGAGGAACGAGAGGTGCGGACGATGAAGGGATGCCGTTCGTCCCGGGCCACCTTGAAATAGGCCAGCCCCTTCAGGGTGACTTCCCGGACGGAATCGGAAAAAATATCAGGATATTCGATTTCGGAATCGGCTCCCAGCCAGACCACGGTTCCGTCCGAGAGTTCGAGACTGTAATCGGACCCTCGCGGCACGATCAGCCGGTTGACGACGGGCTTTTTCTCGGGAAGCCCCGGTTCGCCCTCCGGTTCCTGTCTGTAAGAGAGCACGGCACTCTCCTCGTCCACCTTCAGGGCCGTGCCTTCCGGCAGATAGCCGGTCGTATCGGAAAGCGAGTAGGAACGCCCGTCGCTCAGGACCAGCATGGCAGTCGAAGAGCGGTGCAGAATCGGTTCTTCATCCCCACCGGACGGACGATCCGGCCGGGAAACGAGTGTCAGCAACAGGGCCAGCGGCAACACGACCGCCGCAGCCACCCCCACCCGCTTCCGCAGGCGAAGCAACCGGTTGGTGCGGCGGATACCGGTACGCCGTGCGAAATCCTCGAAATCGGAGAGACGAGAAGCCGCCCGGAACTCATCCAGCACACGGCCAAAATCGGACTCTTCGGTAAGCTGCCGGTAAAAATCGGCGTTATGGGGATCGGCATCCAGCCACCGTTCGATCTCCGCCCGTTCGTGCAGGGAGATCGTTCCGTCCAGCTCCTTTCGGATCAGATCGGCTATATGCAAATACTCGGATACCATTGTTCGGGCTTTTAGCAGTATAGATTATTGCTATTTTATAATCTATATTCACTAAAAAGAACAACTCAATCCCCCGATCGGTCTACCGGACAGATGAAATTTTTCAGGAAATTTTGCAAAAACGCGATTTAAGCAGCTTGACGGCCCGGATACGATGATTGCGCACGGTGCTGACCGCAATATCGAGAATTTCGCCGATCTCCCGGTAACTTTTCCCTTCGATCGACATTTTCAGCACGTTCCGGCATTCGCGGGGAAGCTGTTCCATCGAATCGACAAGCTGGCGCTCCACTTCGGCCGAGATGATCCGCCGGGCCTGGCCGGCCTCCATCATCTCGCGCCCCATGATCCCGAGCCGGCGGCTCTTCACATGCTCATGCTTGATGTGGTTGAGCGAAAGGTTCCGTGCCGTCACGTAGAGGAACGACCGGACAGCGGCCTCCGAAGGAAAGTTACGCCGCATCCGCCACAGGGCCACGAATGCATCCTGCGCGATGTCCGCAGAGACGGGTTCGCTCTCGACGAATCCCCGGGCATAAAGACACAAGGCCGCGAAGTACCGTTCGTAGATACCCTTAAAACATACTTCGTCCCCTTCGTGCAGCAGTTTAACAAATCCGGTTTCTTCCATTTTCCGCCCTCCTTCATCCTTACACACAGGCCCCGAACGGGGCCTCTCTCTCAACAAAACTAAAAAATTTATCGGAAAGAAGATTCCAAAAAAAACGAAGAAATCGCAGAAAGTAACAAAAACGAAGCGCAGGAAGCCGATCCGTAAACAATAATACGAAAAAAGGAAAAATCCGCTCCGATTTGTCAACGGGCCGGAAGGGCCTACCGCTCCTTCTGGCGCACCCAGATCAGTTTCGAAGTGTCGTATCCGCGCCTGCGCGCCTGTTCCAGCAGATATTCCAGCGTCACCGGATCGAGTTTCGGAGTGCGCGAAAGTATCCACAGATATTTGTCGGAGCTGCTGCCCACGAGCGCATAGGCATACTCCAGCGAATCGAGTGCCAGCACGTAATAGTCGGAATAGAACCAGAGGAAAAACGACACTTTCAGTTTGCCCGGATCGGCCGGGTCGGGCTGTTTGGCTTTCGCATGGGCCACCCGGAACTTTCCCTTTTTGTAACCGCTGTTGGTAACGGCGACCATCCCGTCGGGACGCATGGCGTATTCGGCCGTCACGCACTCCATTCCCCGCTCGAAACGGTGATCGAAACGGGCGATCTCATACCAGCGGCCCAGAAAACGGTTCAGGTCGAGCGTCTCCACCGTCTTCACCCGCTCCGCTCCGGCCGGATCGGCGGGTGCACTCATCGCATGGGGAGCGGAAAGTCCGACGAGCGCTGCCGAAAGGAAATACATACTTTTCATGACGAACATCTTTTCCGGAAATTCTCCGCACAAAACGTACCGAAATCCGCCGCTACCGGCCGGAATTTCCGTACACGCGGGCGTACCACGCCGTCCCGGCATACAACGCATTCAGGTCGGCATAGTCCGCATACGGCACATAAACGCTCATACCGCAGAAAGTTTCGACCGTCACGGCCGACATCACTTTCTCCGTGCTCCTTTTGTAGAGGACCACCGAATCGAGACACGCCCCGAACTCCGCCAGCAACGGGTCGGAGGCGGGCACCAGCTGAGAAACGACGTCATCCAGATCGAACATCGTGTGCCGGGAGTAACGGTCGAAATGCTGGATAGCCCCCCGGTCGAGCAGGGGAATCTGCGAGCGGTACCGCTCCGTGATGCGGCCCATCGCCTCCGCGAGCCGCTCCATTTTCCCCAGGTCGTACAGGGCCGTGGTCGCCGTCCGGAATGGCCCCGACCGGGCATCGTAGTATTCGAAGAATTTGCGGCACACCTCGCTCAGCCGTGGCTGCGGAGCCAGCAGGTCGGAGACGATGCGGTCGTAAGGCAGGCCGTTCGCCAGCACCTCGGCCGCCGATGCGACCATATAATCCGCCTTGTTCCGCAGGGCGTAGGCCACCTCGGCCTCACCCATGAAGCAGGCGTCGATCACGATGTAGTCGAACATGCCGTCGGGCAGTGCGGCGGCCAGGTCGGAAAGTTCCATCTCGAACGAACCGTCCTGCCCGAAAGTCCGCGTAAGGGGCAGATCTTCTCCTCCCGAAGCGGCATTTTTCCGCAGGAGAGACGAACGGGTATACCCGCTTCCCTGCGGAAGCCAACCCGTGGCGTGGGACCAGAGAATCAGCCCGTAACTGACCCCGGGCGCCAGCGTGCGCACATCGCCGAGCACGGCACGCATGACAGAAGGATCGAGCGAATTCTGATCCCCGTATCCCTTCAGTGTCCGCAACTCGCCCACCCCCGAGCTATTGCGCACCACCTCCAGCAGACGGGGCGCCTCCCCCACCGGATCACGGTATATGACGATCCGGCCCGGCGCAGGATCGCTGTCGCCGACCGCCTGCAAGAGCATGTCGATATTTTCCGTATCGTACTGACTGTATCCCAGCGAATTATCCGCCACCATATAGACGAGCAGGGTCCGTTCGGCCGACGGTACGACCGTAGCGCCTTCCCGCTCGCAGGCCGGAAAGAGCAGCAGGCATATACCCCCGAAAACCATCAGCAACATCCGGGTCATGGCCTGCCGAATCCCTTTTTCTTATAGAGGGGAATGCCGTTGAATTCGAGCCCCTGCACCCGCTTTTCGCGCAACTTGTCGGGTTTGCGCCAGTAGACCCGGCCGAAATCGAAGTAATACCCCTTCACCTTTCCGTGGCGTTGCAACAGGGGAATATACTCCACCGTGCTGGTCACCACCATCCGCTTCATCGGCTGCAGGTCCATCATGGCCAACACGTCCGTCGAATGGGAGAAGAAAAGCACATGCCACGGAGAGTCCTGCCTCAACCCCGTGCCGGAAGATTTGATCGTGGCGACGATCTTGTCCAGCCGGTCGCGGTTGATCTCGGCCTGCCTGCGGTCGCCCAGCTTCTCGTAGGCATAGATCAGGAAGTTGACGTTCCGCGGGCTGAAGGGATCGGCCTTCATCGACTCGCCCACATACTCGATGATCCGGGCGCATTGGGCCGAATCGGGCTCGTTGTTCTGCGCGAAGACCGTCATCACCTTGTCGTCGGCAGGGTTCGCCTCCAGCGGCTTGTACTCCTCCTGATAGGGAAATCCGTAGTACAGATAGTAATAGTCGTCCTCCGTCAGGGTCGTATCCCCGGCCATGTACCGGGAAAAAAGAGGCGGATAATAGTAGGGCGACGCATGGTCGATCACCGCCCGCAGAACGGCGTCGTTGTCAGGCACCCGCTGGCCCAGCAGCCACAGAGGCATCGAAAGGAGCACGAGTGCGAATATTTTTTTCATAAGATTCCGTTTTCCTGTATAACGGCAAATATAATCAAAAAATCGGCCGGATTCAGTGAATCCGGCCGGAATATGTCTCTCTCCGGAAAGGAAGGGTTTACAGGCCGTACCGATCCATCAGCATCCGGAGACGTTCCAGCAACGCATCGGAGCCCGGCACCAGCGGAAGCCTCAACCGGTTTTCCGCCATGCCCCGCACGGCCAGAGCCGCCTTGACTCCCGTGGGATTTCCCTCCGCGAAAAGCACCTCGACCGCCTCGAACAGGCGGAGCTGAAGCGACGAAGCCGTGGTCCGGTCGCCAGCGAAAGCCGCCCTCACCATGCGGATGAACACTGCCGGAAAGACATTGGCCGCCACGGAAATCACTCCGTCGCCCCCGAGAGCGATCAGCGGCAGGGCCATGTTGTCGTCGCCCGAAAAGACCCGGAATCCCTCGGGCCGGTCGCGGAGCAGGTAGCTCATCTGCGAGAGCGAACCGCAAGCCTCCTTGACCCCCAGCAGGTTTTTCACCTCGGATGCCAGCCGAAGCGTCGTTTCCGCCTTCAGATTGACACCCGTGCGGGAGGGCACGTTATAGAGCAGGATCGGCACGGGCGATTCGCCGGCGATCGCCCTGTAATGCTCGAAAAGACCCTGCTGCGAGGGCTTGTTATAATAAGGAGCGACACTCAGCACGGCATCCACGCCCGAAAGGTCGGTCTCTCCGATCTGCCGGATCACCCCGGCCGTATCGTAACCGCCGATTCCCACGATCAGAGGCAGCCCCTTCCGGTTGCGCTCCCGGACAAAGGCGAGGATATCGCTCTTCTCCCCGGCGGAAAGCGTGGGGGTCTCCGCCGTCGTACCCAGCGCCACCAGGAAATCGGCGCCGTTCTCCGTCACATAATCCACGAGCCGGCCGAGCGAAACGTAGTCCACACCGCCCCTCTCATCGAAAGGGGTTACCAATGCCACGCCGACTCCCTGAATGTTATTTTTCATACATTTTGTGTAAATTCATGGCAAAGGTAATAAAATTTCTAAAACAACGAACCCTGAACGGGATTATTTTCTCTCTCCGGCGAAGAGGCCGCTCCGGCGCCGTCGCCCTCTCCGATCATCGCCAGGAAACGCTCCTCGTCGATGATTTCGACACCCAGTTTCTGAGCCTTGGCGAGCTTGGCCGGCCCCATGTTCGCTCCGGCCAGCAGGAAGTCGGTGTTCGAGGAGACGGCGGCCAGGTTCTTTCCCCCGTGCAGCTCGATAAGCTCCTTGAGCTGGTCGCGGCTATGCGCGGCGAAAGTGCCCGAAATGACGAAAGTCCGGCCCCCGAGCGAATCGGAAAGCCCCTCCCGTTTTCCACCGCTGAACTGTACTCCTGCTTTCCGGAGGCGGGCGATGATCTTCAGGTTATCTTCGTCGGAGAGATACTGGATGACGCTGTCGGCGATCTTCTCCCCCACTTCGTCCGCCTCCAGCAACTGCTCGCGGGTCGCGGCGGCGATGGCATCCAGGCTGCCGAAACGGGCAGCCAGATTTTTGGCCGTCGTTTCGCCCACGAACCGGATACCCAATGCGAAAAGCACCCGGGGAAAGGGCACTTCGGCGGAACAGTGGATACTCGTTACGATATTCTCCGCCGATTTCTCCCCGAGCCGGGGCAGCGGGGCCAGCTCGCCGGCTGTGAGGTCGTAGAGGTCGGCGATGTTCCGGATAAGCCCCTGTTCGTAAAGAAGCGCGACGGTCTCCTCTCCGAGCCCCTCGATATCCATCGCACGACGGGCGATAAAGTGGATGATACGTCCCACGATCTGCGGGGGACAGTGGCTCTGGTTCGGACAATAGTGCTTGGCCTCTCCCTCGTATCTGACCAGCAGGGTACCGCACTCGGGGCAATGCGTAATGTACTCGAACGGGGTGCTGTCGGCCGGACGCCGCGAGAGTTCGACACCGACGATCTTAGGAATGATCTCCCCACCCTTCTCCACATAGACCATGTCGTGCAGCCGGATATCGAGCAGGGCGATCTGCTCGGCATTGTGCAGCGAAGCCCGCTTGACGGTCGTCCCCGCCAGCTGCACGGGGTCGAGATTGGCCACGGGAGTGACCGCCCCTGTACGACCCACCTGGAAATCGACCGTATTGAGCCTCGTCAGGGCCTGCTCGGCCTTGAACTTGTAGGCCACCGCCCAGCGGGGCGACTTGGCCGTATAGCCCAATTTGCGCTGCAGAGCATATTCGTTCACCTTGATGACCACGCCGTCGGTATCGTAGGGAAGCGTCTCGCGCAACCTGTCCACCCGGCGGATATAGTCGTCTATGCACTCCGTACTCCGGCAGAGCTCCATGCGGTCCGAAATCTTGAACCCCCACTCCTTCGCCTTCTGCAGGCTCTCCCAGTGCGAGGCGTAAGGCAGATCGTCACCCACCAGGTAATACATGAAATTGTCCAGCCCACGGCGGGCCACCACGGCTGAACTCTGCTGCTTGAGCGTGCCGGCCGCCGCATTGCGCGGATTGGCGAAAGGCGCCTCGCCCGCCTCCTCGCGTTCGGCGTTGAGCCGGTCGAAAGAAGCGTGGGGCATCAAGATTTCGCCCCGTATCTCGAAAAAGGAGGGATAATCGTCTCCGCGCAGCTCCAGCGGAATGCTGCGGATCGTGCGCACGTTGGCCGTCACGTCGTCCCCGGCCGTCCCGTCGCCGCGTGTGACGGCACGCACCAGCCGCCCGTTCTCGTAAGTGACGCTGATGGCTGTCCCGTCGAACTTCAGTTCGCAGACGTACTCCGTCTCCCCCACCTCGCGCGCGACCCGGTCGCAGAACTCGTGCATCTCGTCCGGAGAATAGGTATTCGACAGGGAGAGCATCGGATAGCGGTGTGCGACGGTGGCGAACTCCCCCGTCAGGTCGCTTCCCACACGGTGCGAGGGGGAATTGGGATCGTCGTACTGCGGATAGGCGGCCTCCAGCTCCTGCAACTCGCGCATCTTACGGTCGAAATCGTAGTCGCTGATGAGAGGATCGTTCAGCACGTAATACCGGTAGTTGTGTTCGTTGAGCTCTTTGCGGAGCCTGAGTATCTGTTCGAGCATGGTTCGTCTAAATTTGCCCAAAGGTATTAATTTTGTCCGGAAGCCGTATCTTCCGCAGAGGCAAAATAATGTCGAAAACAGGAGAGAAAAGGAAAAAACGGAAAAAAATTTTTCAGACTATTCGGGATATTCAAATTTTGCTTATACTTGCAGAAAATTTTCAGAAAGCATGGCCACAGAAACAAAACCCAAGAAGCGTCTGGTGGTGAGTTACCATAATTTACCGGCGGAACTTCAGGAAGAATTGAAGAAGAAGTACCCTAACGGATATACCGACAGCATGCTCCGGATCGACAAGGGCCCGGGCGACTTTTTCTACGCTGTCGTACTGGAGACGGAAGACACCAGCTACCTGGTCAAAGTAGACGTGAAGGTGGACGGACAGCTCGACGAAGAGGAAGACAAGGAGTATTACGACGACGAAATCAAGGGCGCCGACGAAATCATCGACGACAACGCGGAGGAGTCGGACGACGAATAGGGCGGAAGAGTCACGCCGGAAAACGGAATGGTACGGATTATGCATCCGTACCATTCCGTTTTTTTAACCGATCCGCTATGGCCGACCGTCAACACAGAAGTTACTCCAACGGAGAGATCACCGTCCTCTGGCAGCCGGAAAAATGCCGGCATTCGGGCATCTGCGTCTCCCGCCTGCCCGAAGTTTTCGATGCCCGTTCCAAACCCTGGATCAACATGGAGGCCGCGGAGAGCCGGAAGATCGTGGAAACGATCCTTCACTGTCCCAGCGGCGCCCTCTCCTACACGCTCGGTGGCACACGCAAGCCGCAGGCTGCAGCCGCCCCTCAGCGGGAACTCGTCACCCGGTGACCGTCCCCGAACAAAAAAGAAAGTCTGCCCTTTCGCAAGGCAGACTTTTCTTTGTCCTGTCCGGTTATGCCGGAATCAATAATTCGCAGGGTCCCAGTTCAGGATACGGAAGAAATCGTACTCTTCGGGGAACTCCACCCACTGACGGGCCGCCTCGTAATCCTCGGGCGTGAGGTAGCAGAGGATGTGATCAACCACGGCATGGAACTTGTCGCCCGTGATATCCACCAGACGGGGCGGAATCTTGCCCGTCACGTCGTCCTGCAGGTCCTTCAGGTAAAGCTGGCTCACCTGGCCGCGCTGATCCACATAGACCATGCAACCTGTCTTGCCTTCCGAGAAGAGCTTGTAAACGCCCATTCCCAGCATCGAACAGTACACCAGGTCGAAGGCCACCGGAGTCTGACAGCGCACCTCGTAGCCGATCTCCACCGGACGAGACTTCACCTTCAGATTGATCTGCTTCAGTTTCTTCTCGATCATCTCATTGAAAATGTGAGCTTTCGACACTTTGCCCAACTCGGGATGACCGTGTTCGTCATAGGAAAAATGAACGCCCGACTTCTTGATCTCGTCGTTGCTCAGCTCATGGAACACGCCCTCGGAAATGATCGCCGCACCATAATCCATGTGCATGATCTTGCGCTTGATGATCGAGGAGATCACCAGGTTGACGATCTTGTCCACGGTGATCTCGGTTTTGTTGAACATCTCCGGAATCACGATCATCGGATAGTGGCAGGCGGTACCGATACCGAAAGCCAGGTGTCCGGCCGAACGTCCCATGGCCGCCAGCACGAACCAGTTGCCGCTGGTGCGGGCATCCACATAGACGGTACGGCCGATGATGGCCCCTTTGTCCTTGGCCGACTGATAGCCGAACGTGGGCGACCCTTCGGGCAGGGGCAGGTCGTTGTCGATGGTCTTCGGCACGTGGATGTTGGCGATCGGATATTTCTTCTCCTCAAGGAACTTGGCAATGCGGTTCGCGGTCGAAGCGGTATCGTCTCCGCCCACCGTCACCAGCAGTTTCACATTGTTCGACGTGAAGAAATCGAGGTTGAAATCGTTGGCGAAATTCTCGTTCGTAGGCTTGAAACGGCTCATCTGCAGGTAGGAACCGCCCCGGTTGAAGATGTCGTCGGCCAGGAAATAGTCTATATCCACCATCCGGGGATTCTTCTTGAAAAGCCCCGTGTAGCCTTCGTGCAGACCGATCACACGGTAACCTTTCTGCAAAAACGTCTTGGCCACGCTGCCGACCACGGTGTTCATACCGGGTGCAGGGCCTCCTCCCGTCAGAATTGCGATTGCATCTTTCATTGCTGGTTCGAATTTATAAGTTATTAATCGTAGCGATTCGCACTATTGTCCACGCCAAAATTACAACTTATTTTTTAAATTCTTTTAAGAATCTATGAATTCGAAGCCTTTTTCAGAAATTTTTCCACGTCGACGATAAAGCGCCGGTGAACCCCTTCGCCGATCGTGGCACCGCTTTCGTCGCGGGCCGACACTTCATAGACCAGCTCCCGGCCGTCAATGGCGGTGAGAGTCGCCGTGGCGAACACCTTGCGCCCCACGGGGGTTGCCTTCACATGGGTCACGTCGATCAGCGTACCCACCGTGCTCTGCCCCGGATCGAGCGCGGGAGCCACGGCATGGCGCGCCGCATTTTCGATCAGGGCCACCATGGCGGGCGTGGCGAAAACGGCCACGCTGCCCGACCCGTAAGCCTCGGCCGTATTTTTATCCGTCACCGTCGTCTCCGCGGTGTAAGTCAGTCCGATTTCCAGTGTTTTCATAATTCTCCGATTTGGGTCTCCGGACCGGAAGATCCGGTCCGGAGACGATGATTCCGATTATCGTTCCTCTCCGAGCAAACGCCCTGCCATTGCACAGGCAAGCGCGTCACAATCGGCGTATTTATCGACCGCAGGCCGCCCGGCGATCTCCGCGGGCGCACACACGGGCTCCCAGCCGATCTCCTCGGCGAATTTGAGCAGGTTGCGCACACCGCCGCCGTTCCAGCTGTACGAGCCGAAAAGTCCCAGCGATTTGTTCTTGACATTCATGTGCACCAGCGTGCGGCAGAGCAGCTCCATGAGCGGGAACATCTCCCCGTTGTAGGCGCAGCTGCCCAAAATCACACCCCGATACTCCCAGATCGCATTGATCAGATAGGAAAGGTGGGTTTTCGACACGTCGAACACCTTGATGTCACGCACCCCGCGCTGGGCAATACCGTTGGCGATATAATCGGCCATGCGGGCCGTGTTGCCGTACATCGAAGCGTAGATCACCACCACGCCGGGTTCAGCCTCGTAGCGGCTCCAGCGGTCGTAGAGCGAGAGAACCCGCTCGGTATTCTGGCGCCAGATCGGGCCGTGGAGCGGGCAGATCGTCCGCAGGGGAATTCCGGAGAGTTTGGCGAAAGCCTTCTGCACCATGCCGCTGTACTTGCCCACGATGTTGGAGTAATAACGGCGCATCTCGCTTTCGTAGAATGCGAAATGGGTCTGGTCGTCGAAGATGCCGCCGTCCAGCGTGCCGAACGTGCCGAAAGCATCGGCCGAAAAGAGAATCTGTTCGGTCACGTCGTAGGTCATCATCGTCTCGGGCCAGTGCACCCACGGTGTGAAAACGAACTTCAGCTTGTGGCGGCCCAGCTCCAGTTCGTCGCCGTCCTTCACCTCGACCAGGTGATTACAAAAGGCGCCGTAGTAGCTTTGCAGAATTTTGAAAGTCTTCGCATTGCCCACGATCCGCACCTGCGGATAGCGCCGCACGATCGACTCGATCTCGCCCGAATGGTCGGGCTCCATGTGGTTGATGACCAGGTAATCCAGATCGCGCCCCTCCAGCAGAATCTCGATCCGCTCCAGATAGGCGCCGTCGCTGCCCATCTCCACCGTGTCGATCAGGGCCGTCTTCTCATCCGTAAACAAATAGGAGTTGTACGACACCCCGTGCGGCAGAGGCCACAGGTTCTCGAACAGGTTCTTGCGCCGGTCATTCACACCGATCCAATGAATTTTCTCACTGATGTTCACACTGTACTGCATATACATTCGTTTTTTACGGTTTCTATTTCTGTTCGCTCATACGCACCACGTCGGCGATCTGCCGTGTGGCGATCTTGGGATTGGCGATCACGTTGCCTCCGCTGACGCACCCGCCTTCGCAGGCCATCACCTCCACCATATTGCCGGGACACGACTTGGCATACCCCCTCAGCTCCCGGATACTTTGCTTGTTCAGACCGTTCACCAGCACGGGACGCACCTCGAAACGGTCGCCGACCTTCGTCTTCACGGCGGTCATTACGCCCGAAGTGACGGGATACCCGCGGCTCGTGGAGTCGATTCCCTCATCCAACTCCACGCAGGAACTGTTAGCAACATCAATGCCCTTTGCGATGAACATCGAGCCGATCTCCTCGAAATTGAGCATCAGGTCGGCGTTCGGGTCGCAATAGGTCTCGTAGCGCTTGGCCAGGCAGGGCCCCACGAAGACCAGCACGGCATCCGGATAACGCTCGCGGGCGATCCGCGCCGTGTACTGCATCGGGGTGAGCGTATCCGATACGAAGGGTTTGATTTCGGGCATGTGCTTCTGAACCGCCGCAATGTAGGAAGGGCAGCAGGAAGTGGTCATGAAGGCCTGTCCCCCGGCCATCTTGTGCAGGAATTCGCGGGCCTCGTTCTCCGTGGTCTCGTCCGCCCCGCGCGCCACCTCGATCACATCGTCGAAGCCCAGTTCCCGGATAGCTCCCAGAATCTGAGCCAGCGGCGCCTTGAACTGCCCCGCAATGGCCGGAGCCACCATGGCCACCACCTTTTTCGGGCCGGCGAACGCCTTGAATATGTCCATGATGTGCGACTTCTCCATCACCGCGCCGAACGGGCAGGAGGAGATGCAGCGGCCGCAGTAGATACATTTCGTGTAGTCGATCTGCTCCGTTCCGTCCTCCCGTTTGGAGATCGCCCCCACGGGACACGACTCCTCGCACGGCACCGGAATATAGACGATGGCATGGTAAGGGCAGTTCTTCATGCAGAGGCCGCAATTGACGCACTTCGTATGGTCGATGTGCGCCTGCCCGTTCTCGAAACTGATCGCCCCCTTGTTGCAGTTAGCCATGCAGGGACGGGCCAGACAGCCCCGGCACATGTTGGTCACCACATAGTTGGTCTTCACGCAGGCGCTGCACACCTCGTCCACCACCGTAAGGGGTTCCCGCTCCACTTCCGTCCGCTCGAAGGCCCGGCGGACGTATTCGCTCAGCGGAGTCAACTCGTCCTCCTCGTCGCGGATATTGAAGCCCAACAGGGCCATCAGCTTGTAGCGCAGCATCGCCCGGTCCTTGTAGAGGCAGCAGCGGGAAGCCTGCGAACCTTTCGGGCGCAACTCCAGCGGAATCCGGTCGATCTTCAGCTCCAGTTCTCCCTTGTCGTACAGTTTGGCCAGCCGGGTCAGCAGTTCCCGGCGCATCAGCACCGCATTGTTCACCGCCATCGCCTATGCCTTTAATTCGTCCTTAATCGCCTCGACCACCTTTTCGATCGTCGCACCGGACACCGTCCGGTCGCCGACCTTGACGAAAGGCGCTCCCTGGGAATCCTCCCGGTTGCAACAATCCAGACAGGGCGACCCCTGAATCTCCACCTGCGCGAGCAGTTCGGCGGGCAGCTGCTCGTCGAGCAGCTGGAGTTCGGCCCCGCCCATCACGTAGCACAGCGTGCCCGTGCAAATTTTTACGATCAGTTTCTTTTCCATCCGTTCAGATATATTGTATGCATACTTCTTTCCTGTATTTCTTTTCCAACAAATCGCCCAGCCGTTTCACGAGGTTGCGCCTCAGCTCCAGCTCCACGGGCAGGTTCGGGTCCTGGTGCAGGGGATTGATCCGCGTTCCCACCACGAACTCCACCACGTCGTGGTCGAGCAGCATACGAGCCACTACTCCGTCCGTCCCCTTCTCCTTCACTTCCGCGCCGGGCGCCGTACGTTCGAGCAGGCTCTTCACCCGGTTCAAGGTCAGCACCCCCTCGGTCACCAGGTCGACCCCCTCCATCGTGGAGGTCGGCGGCAGGCCCGCCGGGTCGCGGTGCAGGACGACCGATACGGGGCGTCCCAACTCGCGGGAGACGATCTGCGCCGTCGTCCCCCCGCAGATCAGCTTCGTGCCCGGATACCGGGCCACCATATCGGCCAGAATCTCGTCCTTCTGCTCCTTGAAGGGAGGCCCCGAACAGACCAGTATCCGGCGGGGCTGCCGCAGATAGAGCACGGCACAGGTCAGGTCCCGTTTCGGAGCGAACAAATCGTTCAGTTCGGCCCGCTCCACGATCTTCCGCGCCAGTTCCCGCGCCGAAATCAGGGGGTTCTGCGCAATTTCGGCCCGGCAATAGCCGGTCACCCCGTCCCGTCCCCATCCGCCGGGAAGCCGCCGGGTCAGCAGACCGGAAGAGACCACCCCGCCGGTCATCAGCACGATCCGGTCTTCGGGCTCGGCCCGGAAATCGCCGCTCCACAAACGGCACTCCCCGGCCTCTTCCCCGGCCGTCCCGCACCGAGGGAACGGCATCTCCCGCCCGCCGCGGAACAACATGCAGGGCACGGTCCCGAATCCGGTGATCCGCACCCGCCCGCTGCGGTGAATATCCAGCATGGTAAAACTCACCGTCTGTTCCGCAGCGACCGTTCCATCCTCCTCCCGGTCCCGGGACCTCTCCGGCTCCGGCGCAAACGTGCGCACAATGGTCCGCGCCCCGCGCAGGGCATCCTCCCCGTCCAGCGCATAATGAAGCGCCATCGAACCGATCACCTCGGAGGTGACCCGTCCGCGGACGCCCTGCTCCGCACCTCCGGCCAACACCACGATCGTGCGGTTGCCGTGCCGGCGCTGGACGCAGATCTCCCCGGGGACCGTCTCCCCCTTGCGGCCGATCTGGCAGCTCTCCGCCTCGATGAAAAATCCGGTGGTCTCCATCGACTATTCGTTTTTCGCCCCGCCCCGGGCATCAAGAATCGAATTGAGGATCGCTTCCGTGCGCGAGGCATTCTCCCCGAGCAGGCAGGCGATTTTCTGCACGGTTTCGAGATTCTCCCGAATCACGCGCTGCGTCCGCGAAACGATCTCCTCGTTGCGCACCTGCGAAAAGAGCATGTTGCGGCAAATCATCAGATAGACCTTGCCTCGCTGTACGACGTGAACCGACACGGTCAGGATGCGTTCGCGCACCTGCACGTCCCTCACCAGGCTCTCGTCGCCGCTCTCGGCCAGTTCATTCACCAGCCTGACGAACGGAAGCACGCTCTCCCCCTCCAGCCCGCTCCAGCCGGGCGAGGCGTCGTAGAGCGATTCGGCATCGGGCCCCATCATGGAAGCCAGCCTCCGGTTCGCCTCGGCAATCCGCACCGTTCCCTCCTCCAGCGCCACCACGGCCACCCCGGCCGCCAGTTTGTTCACCAGCGTCGTGAAGCGGGACCGAAGCTCGGTCTGCACGTAATGCGTACACATCTGACGGCAGACGACACCCCGGCTCAACGCCTTGGCGAAACGGCGGCAGGTGCCGTAACCGCAGCCGTTGCAGTCGATCCGGTCGTTTTCGAGCGACAGCCCGAGCGAATCGAGCGCCCGGAGCGTATCGCTCTCGGCCACGAAACTGCTCACGGCCTCGTCCTCCACCGGCGTGGAGTCGAGCGATATGTAGGGCAGGTTATACGACTCGTCGATCATCCTCCGGGAAGCCGCCGCCCGGTTCAGGCGGCCGCACTGGGCCAGATAGGAATCCCGCCCGGCCGTGGCCCCGTTGGAACCGAGGCAGCCGTTGGGACACGCCATCAGGTCGAGGTAGATGCGGTCCGTCTCGCGGCCCGTCATCCCCTCCAGCAGCTCCTTCACCTGGTCGAGCGAAGAGCGCACCACGTGGACGGCTCCCGAAGCGGCCAGATCGGCCAGCCTCCGCCCTCCCACTCCGCCTCCGGCCAGCGGATAGAGCAGGCCGGCCCGGGCGGTAAAGGGCTCGAACTGATAGCTGTCGCTACCCCGGATATGATCGAAATCGAGCCCTTCGTCATTCATCCAGCGTCTCAGTTCGGTAAAGGTGAGAGCCAGCTCCACCAGTTCGGGGTTGCGGGCAGCCTCCGATTTCGCGGCCACGCACGAAGATATATGGACGATCCGGGCCTCGTGGCCCCACCAGCTGCGGATCATGCGGGCATGGGCCAGCATGGGCGTCGCCACGGGCAACAGGTTGGCCGCCAGCCGGGGTTTGTACTTCCGGATATAATCGGAGATGGCCGGACAGCGGGCCGAAATGCTCACCCCCTCCCGCTGCATCAGCAACTCCTTTTCCCTCAGCAGCACGGCCTCGCCGCCCAGTGCGCTCTCGGAAACGTGCGTGAAACCGAGCAGTTTGAGCGCTTCCACCATACGGTCGGCGTCGATTCCCGGGAACTCCGTCACCCACTGGGGCGAAAGGGAGGCCACTTTGATCGTGTAGCTCTTGATGAACCGGCGGGCCAGGAACACGTCGTCCCGCAGCCGGACGGCCCCGTCGTGGCACCACGCGAGACAGGCGCCGCACTCCACGCAGCGCTCCGGGTCGATCGCGGCGCCCTCCTCCGTCCTCGACACGGCCTTGACGACACATTCGCGGGCACAACGATAACAATTTCCGCAGTCGTTCCGTTCTATATAAAGACTCGTCAGGTCGGCCATATCACATTTTTATTAACTTTGCAAAGTTAGGAATATTTACGGAATATCTATGAACGGACGGCTACTCCTGCTTACGGTTCTTCTGATCTGCACCGTCTCCGGGGCCTCGGCCCAGAGGCACGGAAAGGGGTACTACAACCAGCGGGTCGAGGTTCAGGGAAGCGACACGATCCCCGTGATCGACATGTGGCCGGTGTATGTATTCAAACGTCCGATCGACATGCGCCGTTACGCCCGCCTGGTGCGCAACGTGAAAAAAGTCTACCCCATCGCCATCGCGGCCCGAGAAAAACTGCGCGAAACGGAAGAACACCTGCTCACCCTCAAAAGCAAACGGGCACAGCAGGCCTATATCAAACAGGTGGAAAAGGAACTCAAGGCAGAATACACGCCCGTCCTGAAACGCATGACCTTTTCCCAGGGGAAAATCCTCATCAAACTGATCGACCGGGAGACCGACCGCACCTCCTACGAACTGGTAAAACAACTCAGGGGCAGTTTCAGCGCCTTTTTCTGGCAGGGAGTCGCCCGCATTTTCGGAGCCAACCTCAAGGAGCGCTACGACAAGGAAGGGGAAGACAAGGTCATCGAACAGATCATCATGCTCTACGAAGCGGGACTTATCTGAAAACCCCGTCCTGCCCGGCTTTCCCGTCCGGACACCTCCGGACATTCATACGGACATACGGAAGGGAACCCGCCCGGCATCCGGAACAGGTCAATATTCCAGACCGCGGATAAAGTTCTGCGCATCGACGCTGATCCGGTCGTTCCGCTCGCGCCATACTCCGTCGCGGATCATCTGCTCCTTATGGCGCATGATCGCATCGGTCAGCGGGAAGGAAGGCTGGGGCATCGACTCGTACCACTCCCGCTGCGAGGGCCGGATCGTACGGGTGAAAACGTCCTTCAGCAGGGGACGCCGCTCGGGCAGCCATTTGAAACCGGGAAGGAACTGCTCCTGCTCCTCGGGAATCTTGTCCATCGGATAGATCGAATAGACGGGACTGCCCCGATACACGATGCTGGTGACCTTTTTCTCCTCCATGAAAAACGAAATGTCGGCACACTCGGCCACCAGGAACCCGATGATATCGTCGGGACGGTCGTCTTCTGTCATGTAATAATAAGTCTGTCCGTTACCGTTGACATCGGTACGGTAGATTTCGTTATTGCGGAACAGGGCCTCGATCACCTTGCCCTTCACCTGGTTGAAATGGGCCGAATCCACCTGCGAAATCATAATGGGCTCGCCCACGAACACGGCCTTTTCGATCTGCTGGTTGCGGGAATAGATGTCGATGATCTCCGAAATGACCTGATTGTTCTCGCTCCACAGGACAGGGTCGATGTAGAGGTGGGCCGTCGAATCGTAAGAGAACGCCACCAGCGAGTCGCACACCGCCTGGAAGTCGGAACGGAAGATACGCACGTTATGGTAAGCCCGCACGATCCGGTCCACGGAGTCCTGCGCGGTCGTATCGGCCGGAGTCGCCGCGAGCAGCGAATCGGCTTCGATCAGGGCGGGAGTGACGAGCGTCGTCCGTTCGGCCAGCGTGTCGGCCGCCACCTCCTGCACCGCCCGTTCGTCCCGTCTGAGGGAGAGGGAGTCGGCCGGGACTTTGCCTTTTCCCGGCTCTTCCGGGTCTCCGGGCTCTTCCAACACGTTTTTCTTCCCCTGACGGGCTGCACGGGCAGCCTCTTTCGCCGCCCGTTTCAATCGTTTCTCCTCGGCTTTCAGCCGTTTCCGCTCCTCTTTGGTCAGCGGGGCGGGACCGCCCCCGCTCGTATCGATCGACTCCTCGATCTTCTCCTGTCCGGGCTGAGGGATATCCTCGGTCACGACGGTCTGCTCGGTCGCCTCGGTAAGCCCGTCACCGGAGCGCAGCGTCGTATCGGCCGGCAGGGAGTCTATCAGTTCCTCGTCGCTCGTCTCCACGAGCGAATCGATGATCCGGCCCTCCCCGTGAGGCACCGTATAGAGAAACATGGAGTCGGACCGCATGTAGAGCGTATCCTGTTTAGGATCGTAATTGACCATCGCGGGCTCTTTCGTCAGCATGGCTTCCTGCCGGCCGCCCCAGTAGAGCCCGTAATCCCCGAACGCGATCACCTTGTGCTCCTCGTCCCGGAGCTGGATATCGCTCCGCAGGACGGCATCCTCCGTCGCACTGTTGTAGTCGAGGCTGTCGGCCCACAACTCCTGGTTCCGTGTCAAGATATAGGCGTCGGAAGTGAAACGGTAATCGGCCGTCTTGCGGTCGTAGGAGCCGCGGTCCGCGCTCAGAATCTCTCCTTTCTCATTCCAGATATAGGTCTTGAGATAGAAGGTGGCGATCTCGGTATCCATGTTGTAACCGGCCGAATCGGACTTGATCCGGTAGTCGGGGTTGCGTAACTCCACCTGCTCCACGCAGATCATGTCGCGCGTGTCGGCATAATAGTAGCCCCGCTTCGATTCCAGCAGGTTGTCCTTCTGGCTCATCGTGCCGCCGCCGCTGTACTGGCCGATATTGTCGAGCGTGTTGAATGAAAAATTATAGGTGTAGAGGGTGGCGTCGCCGTCCACCATCTTGATGATCGGACCGTACACCCGGGCAATGTTCAGGTCGCCGTTGTAATCGGCACGGTCACCGTAGATATAGGTGGAATCCTTGTTGATGACCACGTTCTTGAAGCACTCCATCCGCTTGGCGTTGTAACGGATGGCGCTGTCGCAGGTAATAACGGCCCCGTTATGGTAGAAAATCACGTTGCCCAGCAGGTTGAGCACCGAGGAGTCTCCGATCTTGACCGGACGCATCACGTCCGCCTCGAAATCGACCACCCGCCGGGTACTCTGTGCGGGGGAGGTTCCCGAACGGTCCGTCCCCGCCTTTCGTGCGGCAGCATTCCGGACCGTATCGGATTCCGCCGCCGGAACGGCCGATTCCCCGGAGCGTCCCTTTCCCGCCACCGTATCCTGCGCCATGCGCCCGCCGGACGGCTGCTGGGGCAAAGCCATGCTTGCCAACACCATGCAACCGAACACTCCTGCGAAAAAACCGCGTACCGACATACTCCGCCCGTTCCCTTTTAATCCGATTCCGTCCGTTCTATTTCAGCCACGCCTTGTTTTCGAATTCCCCGTTTCGGAACTCGGGTTCGATCCGGATGTACATTCCCTCGATCTTCTGGTTCAGCCACTTGTGGAACTCGGTATCTTTCTTCTTCTCCAGGGCGAGGCTCTCCAGACGCAGGTAATCCTCTTTCAGCCCGGCCGGATGCGCCGGGATGATCTTCAGCAGCTTGATCACCTTGCTCTGTACGTTTCCCCGCATATCCTGCGCCTGAAACGCATCGGACACGTCACCCGGTTTCATATCCTTCAGCACGTTGTAGTCGCTCACAGGCAGTTCGTCCTTCATGAAACGGGTCGAGGTCAGCTTGGCGTCATAGGCGTTATACATTTCCAGCATGTCGTGGTTGCTGACCAGACCGCCGTTCAGTTTGGAGTACTTGTCGTCCGAATTTTCCAGCGCAGCCTGCTCGAAAGTCAGATCGCCCTTGCGGATCAGCGTCACCAGACTGTCCAGCACCCGGTCGGTCTCGTTCAGCTCCTCGTCCGTAAAGACGGGACGCAGCAGGATGTGGCGCACCGTGTAGAGGTTGCCGTCCTTTTTGATCATCTCGATCAGGTGGAATCCGTACTCGGTCTCCACCACTTCCGATATCTGCCCCGGCTTGAGCTTCACCATAGCATCGGCGAAAGGCTTCACGAAACCCTCCTTGGGCGTAGGGTCCATCTCTCCGCCCCGGATTGCCGAACCGTCCACGGAGTACATGCGGGCCAGCATGTCGAAACGGGCCCCGTTCAGAATCCGCTCACGCATCCCCAGAAGCCGCTCCCTCACGCGCTGCTTGGCTTCCTGCGTCGAGGAGGGGAACTTCGTGATCTGCGCATAGACATACTGTTCCGGCACCAGCGGCAGACTGTCTTTGTCGATCGAGCGGTAGTAGCGTTCCACTTCGCCCGGGGTGATGGTCACCTTGCTCTCCACCTCGTTCTGCATGCCCTGCGCATAACGCATCTCCTCGTAGCGCCGTTTCAGGTCCTCCTTGATGTCGAACACGGGCTTATGGTAAAATGCCTCCAGGGCCGTCACCCCGCCCCGGTTTTTGATCATCTGCTGGACGTTCTCCTCCACGGTCTGGGCGATGTCGTCGGTCTGTATCTGCACCGAGTCGATCAACGCCTGGTTGTACAGCAGCTTCTGGAGCAACAGCTGCTCCAGCGCCTCGTTCTTCGGATCGCGGTCGGACGTGTATCCCTGCTGGCGCCGCTGCTCCACCAGCTGGCGTCCCACCTCCTCCAGCTCCGAGTAGAGAATGGCCGAGTTGCCCACCACGGCCACCACCTGGTCGGCGATAAACTTCTGCTGGGCCTCCGCCCGCTGGGTGCCCGCGCCGAGCAGCGCGAGGGCCGCAAAGGCCGAAAGTGCGGTTCTTTTCAACATATTACGAATTCGTTATTGTTTTCTTCCGTTCAAATCACTTGCCTGTATTTATCACGATCCGGTCGTCCTCCACGGCCGCCCGGTAGATGCTGTCCTCGTACCGGCGGATGATCTCCGACTTGCGCTGGTTGAAAAGCACCCGGCGGATCACCTCCCGCACCCGTTCCACGGGATTGGCCTGCCCCACGCCCAGATAGTCGGTCACCAGCACCAGATACCGGGAACCGCCCTCCGCATACTCCGCGATCTCTCCCCGCTTCGGTTCCTCAGCCCCTCCGCTGCGCCTGACAGGGAGCGGGGAGACGAACTCGGCCCACTCCGTCCACGCGGGAAACTCCTTCAATTCGAAATCGTTCTTCTGGCAGATATCGAGAAAATCCTGCCGGTCGGTCTCCTTCGCCGAGCGCATCAGTTCCTTCAGCTTGGCCTGCTGCCGGTAGGTCGCCGGAATCCGGACGATCACGCCCCGCACGATCGGCCGGTCGAGCACGAAATCCGAACGGTGGAGGTCATAATACTGCCGGATATCCCCGTCCGTAAACAGGGTGTCCAGCTCCCGGTCCACGTAATACTGGTCGATCTTGAAACTCAGCAGCGAGTTGCGGTAATCCTCCACCATGCGGTCAATATCCCGCTGTGCCCCGCCGAGCATCCTCTCGGCCTCCTGCACCTTGAGCTGCTTCTTCACCCACATGTCCACGTACGACTCCAGCAGCTTCACGCTGTCGGAAGGGGTCAGCCCCGGCGTGAAAATAGACGTCACCTCGCCCATCAGCAGCGTGCGTTCGCCCACCCGGGCCAGCACCTTGTCGCCCGCGAACGGGTTCGGGAACTCCTTGCACCCTGCCAGCAGCACACACAGACAACCGAAAGCTATTTTAACAGGCTTCACCATACCGAAAATGCAAAGATACACTTTTTCGCCGAAAACCGCGAAAACTTTCTCTTAACAACGCATCACGCATTCAGTTTATTATCCCCGGAGGCTCCTTCGGGCCGCTTCCGCCTCCGCAACGAAAAGAACATCTGCACGCAACCCGCGGCAAGCACCGCCACGGCAACCGCATAAACGATCCGATAGACGGATTCATCCCCGATCATGGCTCTCGTCGTTTCGATCCGCCCGTCCTCCAGCACCATCGTAAACCAGGCGATGGCATTGTTGACCGCATGGATCAGAATCACCGGCACCAGCGACCGGGTGCGGGCATAGACGCAGCCGAGCACCAGCGCGACGCAGAAGGCGTTGAGCGCCTGCGGAGGCACGGTATAGTGGGCCGCCGCGAAGATCACAGAGGCGGTCAGGATACCCGCGACAGGCCCGTGCCTGCCGGCGACCGACTCCTGAACGATACCCCGGAAAAAGATCTCCTCCATCACGGGAGCCACCACTACGGACGTAAGCATCATCCAGCCCCCCATGCCGACCAGCTGTTGCAGGGGAGCGAACTGCTCCTCCGGAAAGAGTTCCAGCAGAGGCTCGATCACCACCGAGGCGGCGAACGTGAGGATCACGCCCCACAACACGATGACCGGAGAGCCGCCCCGGAGCGAAAACCGGAGCAGGGGGCGTCCGCCTCCGCGCACGACTTTCAGCCAAAGGGAGAACAGGATCGCCGAAGAAAACTGCACGACATACCCCACAAACATGGCCAATCCCTGCGAAGCCGATCCCGTGTGAAGCAGAAGTCCCGCCACCACGCCTCCCGCCAGCGTTCCGAGCACCAGCATGCCCAGCATCGCCAGCACATCGCGCCAGGTGGGGAAAGCCTCCCTGCGGGGCCCTTCGGAGCCCGCCGGTGTCATCGTCCTGTTTTCCGCCCCCGCTTCTCCGGAAGCCGGGACAGGCCGCACGGAAAGCCCGGCGGCAGCCCCGCCGGTTCTGTTATCGCTCGTTTCCCGTTCCATCCGAATTCAGTTTTCTGATCTCCCCCATCGCATCGTAACAGGGGACCGTATCGTAAATATCCCTCTGCAGACAGAAGTCGATGTCCGCGAAATAGCCGCGACGCACGATATCGTTATAATGGTAAGTGGTCGAAAGACGCCGTTTCACATCGTCGCGCCCTTCGAGCCACATGCGCTGCATCACTTCGGCTATGTCGGTGGTACCGTAACCGTACCGGACCGCCAGCACGTCGGCCATGGCGCCCGCACAGAGCCCGTCCTCCGCCGTGAAACGGTCATCGCGGCCCGAGCACACCAGCACCACGTCGCGCCCGGCAGCGGCCAGCGCCGCACACACGGCGCTCATGTTGATGAATGCGGCCACATAGATCGCGTGCGCCCCACGCGAATTGTAGATAGCCCGCGTGCCGTTGGTGGTGGTGAACACGATCGTGGCTCCCCCGACATCGGCCCGCGTGTAGGCCAGAGGCGAGTTGTCCTTGTCGAACCCCTCGATCTTCACCGTATTCCGTTCACCGCCCAGCAGCACCCTTTCCCCCGCGAACCGTTCCCGCATGGCGAGGGCATCCCCCACGGTCACCACGGGAATCACCCGCGCGGCCCCGTTATGGATCGCCTCGACGATCACCGAAGTGGCCCGGAATACGTCGATCACCGCCACGCTGCGCTGCGACACCCGCTCCGGAGTCACCTCCCCGGCGGCGATCGCCACGTCCACGGTAGGTTTTCCGCTCACCTGCATATCACTCCTCCCCGGCCAGCGTGGCCACCATGACGGCCTTGATCGTGTGCATCCGGTTCTCCGCCTCGTCGAAAACCACCGAGGCGGGCGACCCGAACACCTCGTCGGTCACCTCCATCTCCTTCAGCCCGAACCGGGCCCCGATCTCCGCCCCGACCTTCGTTTTCAGGTCATGGAACGCCGGCAGGCAGTGCAGGAACTTCGCCTGCGGATTTCCCGTGGCCTCCATCACGGCCCGGTTGACCTGGTAAGGCGAGAGCAGGCGGATACGCTCCTCCCACACGGCGTCGGGCTCTCCCATCGACACCCACACGTCGGTGTAGACGAAATCGCATCCCTTCACTCCTTCGGCCACGTCTTCGGTCAGCGTGATCCGTCCCCCGGATTCGGCGGCCAGTTCCCGGCAGGTCGCCACCAGGCCCGCATCCGGGGCGCACGAAGCCGGCGACACGGCCCGGTAGTCCATACCCAGCTTGGCGGCACATACCATGAGCGAATTGGCCACGTTGTTGCAGGCATCGCCCAGGAAACAGAAACTGATTCCGGAAAAGGGCTTGTCACAATGCTCCTGCATCGTCAGCAGGTCGGCCAGTATCTGCGTGGGATGAAACTCGGTGGTCAGCCCGTTCCACACGGGCACGCCCGAACAGCGGGCCAGCGTCTCGACTACCTCCTGCGCATATCCGCGGTACTCTATGCCGTCGTACATACGCCCCAGCACCCGGGCCGTATCCTCGATGCTCTCTTTCTTGCCCATCTGCGACCCGGTAGGCCCCAAGTAGGTCACCTGCGCCCCCTGGTCGTGGGCCCCCACTTCGAACGCGCAGCGCGTGCGGGTCGAATCCTTTTCGAAAAGGAGCACGATGTTCTTTCCCTCCAGCCTCCGCCGCTCGCGCCCGGCCTTCTTGTCCGCCTTGAGCCGGGCGGCAAGCGCCACCAGCCCCGTAATCTCCTCCGCCGAGAAATCGAGCAGTTTCAGAAAACTGCGTCCCTTCAAATCCGCCATCTTTTCCTGTTTTAATCGTTAAACCGCTTCAAATGTACATATTTTCCCCGGAATTGCGATACGTGCGGCGGCACTAATCGCACGCGGGAGGAGAAAATATAAAGGGGAAGGTGGGGGCGATTCGGGATTTTTCATTAATTTTGTCGGGTTAACCAAACGGATTAAAGAGAGAGATTATGGGGAAAATCATCGCCCTCGCCAATCAGAAAGGCGGCGTAGGGAAGACCACCACGGCGATCAACCTGGCCGCGAGCCTGGCCGTACTGGGGAAGAAAGTGCTGCTGGCGGACGCCGATCCGCAGGCCAACGCCACCTCGGGGCTGGGGCTGGACATCAACGGCCCGAGCATCTACGACTGCATCGTGGGAGAGTCGCCCGTGGAAGAGGTGATCGTAAAAAGTCCCGAGGTGAAACGGCTCGACATTCTCCCCTCCAACATCAATCTGGTAGGGGCTGAAACCGAGCTTCCCAATCTGGAAAACGGACATTTCAGGATGCGCAGGATGCTGGAACCGGTCCGGGAAAAATACCAGTACATACTGATCGACTGCTCTCCTTCGTTAGGGTTCACGACGGTGAACGCGCTCGTGGCGGCCGACAGCGTCTTGATCCCCGTACAGTGCGAATATTTCGCGCTCGAAGGTCTGGGCAAGCTGCTCAACACGATCAAGATGGTGAAGGGGCAGCTCAATCCGGCGCTGGAGATCGAAGGGTTCGTCCTCACGATGTACGCCCGCACGCGGCTGGCCAACCAAGTGGCCCACGAGGTGAGGGAGCATTTCGGACACCTGGCCTTCGAGACGATCGTCCAGCGTAATATCCGCCTGAGCGAGGCCCCCAGCTACGGCAAACCGGCCCTGCTGTACGACGCGGCTTCGACTGGAAGCGTGAACTACCTCAACCTGGCCAAGGAACTGATAAAGCGAAACAAACAGAATGACTATGAACGCCAAAAATAAAGGCCTGGGCCGCGGTCTGGGCGCCATTTTCGAACTGGAAGGCGCCTCGGTGCCCGGCAAGCACACCGTCAGCAGCATGGAGGAGATCGAGCTCTCGCTCATCGACCCCAATCCCAAACAGCCGCGCACCCGCTTCGACGAGGACGCCCTGGAGGAGCTGGCCGATTCGATCAAGACGCTGGGCGTGATCCAGCCCGTCACAGTGAAAAAGGAGCCGTCGGGCCGCTTCACGATCATCAGCGGCGAACGGCGATGCCGGGCCAGCCAGCTGGCCGGGCTGAAGACCGTGCCGGCCTACGTCCGGGAGGTGGATGACCAGACCCTCCACGAAATGGCGCTGGTGGAGAACATCCAGCGACAGGACCTGAACGCCATCGAGGTGGCACTGAGTCTTCAGCGGCTGGTGGACGAATGTAACCTCACGCAGGACACGCTGGCCTCGCGCGTAGGCAAGAAGCGTTCGACGGTGGCCAACTACATGCGCCTGCTGAAACTGCCTGTGGAGGTGCAGCTCGCCCTGCGGGAGGACCTCATCTCGATGGGACACGCCAAGGCGATCGCCTCGCTGCCCACGCCGGAAGCCCAGCTCCACCTGTTGCGCCGCACGCTCAAGAAGAGCCTGTCGGTGCGTCAGACCGAAGAACTGGTGCGGAAGATGACGGACGAGGAGTCGAAACGCAAGAAGGAGGTGCCCGAAGAGGAGTTTCCCGAAAGCTATACGAAACTGGTGGAACAGCTCGAACGCCTCTTTACGGAGGATATCAGCATCCGCCGGAGCAATAACGGAGGCGGCAAGATCACCATCGGCTTCACCTCGGACGAGGAGATCGAGCGGTTCCTGCACAGGTTCGAACAGATCGGATAACCATCATGCGTTTGCGGCACGGAAGAGGCATAGCGGTTTGGCTGACGGGAGCATGTATCCTGTTCGCCCTGGGCGGTTACGCGCAGGACAAAAAGGACAAGAAGGAGAAAAAGGACAAGAACGCGCCGCAGGAGGTCCCGGAACCCAAACGCTACAAAGTGGAGGGCGGGATTCTCCATGAAGTGAAGGTGGAAAAACTCTCGGACACGCTCACCCGCGAAGTGGTGGTGCCCGATTCGGTGCAGAATGCGGTGGATTCCACCGCGCTGCTCTCGGCCCGCGAACAGCGTCGCCTGCGCAAGGCCCTGCTGGACTCGACGGGCCAGCGCCACAGCGCCATCTTCCGCGATTCGATGCCCATTTCGCGCGTATGCGCCATTTCGATGGTCGCCCCCGGGTTTGGACAGCTCTATAACGAACAGTACTGGAAGATTCCCGTGGCATGGGCCACGCTCGGCACCTCGCTCTATTTCGGGCTCCAGCAGAACAAGAAGTACAAAAGTTACAAGGGAGAGTACGAGGCCATGCAGATGCGAAACGCCTCACAGGAGGAGCTCAATCCCGTGCAGGCGAAGATGATCCGGCACAACACCTACCGGCAGCTGCTGTTCGCCGGAGCGCTGGCATCCTACATCTATTTCATCGGGGACGGAGCGGTCAACTACCAGGGATACGCCACCTCCGTCAAGAAGGCCACGACCCTGTCGACCATCTGTCCCGGCGCCGGCCAGTTCTACAACCGCAGCTACTGGAAAGTGCCGATCGTACTGGGCGGTTTCGCCACGATGGCCTACATGATCGACTGGAACAACCGGGGATACAAGCGGTTCAAGCTCGCCTACGACCTGGTGACGGACAACAACGACCTGACGGTGGACGAATTCAACGGCCGCTACTCGGCCGATTTCCTCCGCAACCTGCGCAACAACTACCGCCGCAACCGCGACCTCTGCATCATTCTGACGGGAGCGTTCTACCTCCTTAACATCATCGATGCCCACGTGGACGCCCAGCTCAAGGATTACGACATCAGCGACGACCTGGCCGTGACGGTAGAACCGACCCTCACCAATTTCTACTCCATGCGACAGAGCCAGAGCAATCTGGTGGGATTCAGCATTAAATTCACATTCTGACGATGAAAACGACCGGAACGACGCTTCTTCTCGCCCTGCTGTGCTCCCTCTCGATCACGACGGTCCGGGGCGGCGCGGAAGGAGACAAGAACGAAACGCTCGCCAAATACACGCCCGAGATTTACGATTCGCTGGTGTCTTCGTGGTACTCCCGCAACGTGGTCTCCTCGTTCGACACCTTCTTCAACGACTTCATCGACCTGAGCGACGACTCGACCGCCGTGGTGAGCGACGTGCCCGATTCGGTGTACAGCGCCCGGCTCAGGATGCTGCTCTCCCCGATCCAGCTCCCCTACAACCAAATCATCAAACGCTACCTGGTCGTCTATACCACCACGCGGAAAAGCACGATGGAGCGTATTCTCGGCCTCTCGCAATACTACTTCCCGATGATCGAGGAAGAGCTCTGCAAGGCAGGGCTGCCGCTCGAACTGCGCATGCTTCCGGTCATCGAATCGGCTCTCTGCCCCACGGCCGTGTCACGCGCAGGAGCCACGGGGCTATGGCAGTTCATGTACGGGACGGGACGCACCTACGGATTGGAAATCACGTCGTTCGTCGACCAGCGCCGCGACCCCGTGATCGCTACGCAGGCCGCCTGCCGTTACTTGAAGGACCTGTTCGACCTCTACAACGACTGGACGCTGGCCATCGCCGCCTACAATTGCGGACCTGGCAACATCAACAAGGCGCTGAAAAGGGCCGGAGGCGAAGCCAAAAGCTACTGGGACATCTATCCCTATCTGCCCCGCGAAACGCGCGGCTACATTCCGTCGTTCATCGCGGCGACCTATGCCTACACGTTCCACAAACAGCACCAGATGGAGCCCGTCTCCCCGCCGATCCCCCTCTCCACCGACACGATCCACATCAGCCGGGTGATGCACCTGGAACAGATCACCTCCACGCTCGAAACGCCGATCGAGGTGCTCCGGTCGCTCAATCCGCAGTACAAGCTGGACATCATCCCCGCGCTGGACAAAACCTACACGCTGACTCTCCCGCAATACGACGTAGCCCGCTACCTGGACCGGGAGGCCGAAATCCTGGCCAAGGACACCCTCTACCTGGCCCAGTACCTCAAACCGTCGAACCTGGACGCCACGAAAAAAGAGTTTTCGCTCACCTCCCAGACCTACCGTGTCAAAAGCGGGGACACGCTGGGCGCCATCGCCCGGCGTCACGGAGTGACCGTCTCGCAGCTGGTGAAGTGGAACCGCCTCAAGAGTTCCAAAGCGATTCTCCGGATCGGCCAGCGACTCGAAATCTACCGGTAACATGACCGTCGAAGGGACTATCGCTGCCGTTGCCACCGGCGCAGGAGGCGCTCTCTCCGTCATCCGCATCAGCGGCAGGGAAGCGATCGCCGTTTGCGACGCGGTGTTCCGGGCCGCCTCGGGCAGAAAATTATCGGACCAATCCGGTTATACGCTCCATTTCGGACGCATCGTCGCTCCGGAAACGGAAAAGACGATCGACGAAGTGCTCGTCTCTCTGTTCCGCGCCCCCCGCTCCTACACGGGAGAGGATATGGCGGAAATATCCTGCCACGGCTCGGCCTATATCCGGCAGGAGATCATGAAACGGCTGATCGAGGCCGGAGCCCGTCAGGCCGGTCCGGGAGAGTTCACCGTGCGGGCCTTCCTCAACGGAAAGATCGACCTGTCGCAGGCCGAAGCCGTCGCCGACATGATCGCCTCGTCCGACCGGGCGACCCATGCCATGGCACTCAATCAGATGCGGGGGGGATACTCACAGGCGTTCGACACCCTGAGGGAGGAGCTGCTGCACCTGGTCTCCCTGCTGGAACTCGAACTGGATTTCAGCGAGGAAGACGTCACGTTCGCCGACCGCGGCCAGTTGGATGCCCTGCTCGGACGGATCGCCGGAGAGGTCGGCACGTTGCTCCGGTCGTTCAGTCTCGGCAACGCCGTAAAGACGGGAATCGGCGTGGCGATCGTCGGTCCCCCGAACGTAGGGAAATCGACCCTGCTGAACGCACTGCTGAGAGAGGATCGGGCGATGGTCTCGGAAATAGCTGGCACCACACGGGACGTCATCGAGGAGACGGTCTGCATCGGCGGTGTCCATTTCCGTTTCATCGACACAGCCGGCATCCGGGCCACAGACGACACACTGGAGCAAATGGGTATCCGCCGTACTTTTTCCTCGATCGGCAAGGCACGAATCATCCTGTTGCTGGCGGACGGATCGGAAGAGCGCGGCACTCTCTGCCGCCGGATCGAAGAATCCCTGTCAGACATTGCCCTCCGTACCGGGCAGCGTCTTTACATTTTGCTCAACAAAACGGATAAAACGGCTTCCGGCGATCCGGAAAGTCTGGCCGACAGCATCGGTTCCCGCTTCGGACACCCCGCACTCGCCATATCGGCCAAAGAGAACCGGAATCTCGACCGGCTGACCGATCTGCTGTCACGGAGCATCGACACCGACCCGCTGTACGACGGCACTCCGGTCGTATCCAACACCCGCCATTACGAAGCACTGCTCCATGCGTCCGACGC
>CDZF01010942.1_pt1 | contig 43699 bp, 22 predicted proteins | sample 557591 | NCBI WGS metagenome assembly CDZF01 (sample SAMEA3182093, study PRJEB8094) | gut metagenome | biome: human; feature: gut; material: Stool; isolation source: human stools | place: Canada | collected 2012-02-04
TGGTGAAATTGGTAGACACGCTACTTTGAGGGGGTAGTGGACGCTTTAGTCCGTGTGAGTTCGAGTCTCATCTTGGGCACAAAAGCCTCCGGTCACAAGCCGGAGGCTTTTTCGTCTCCATATGACACTTTCTGAAACGTCCGCCTCCGGCGAATCCGACACCACCGCTCCGTCACCCCTCTCCCTCACTTCCGTCCCCATCCGCCCCGTCCAGTAGCCATCCCGGAACGGCAGCCTCGATCCGGCCCCGCCGCACCCCGTTTCCGCCGCAATATCCCCATCGGGAATATTTTTTTTCCGAAAAATTTGCACGGTACGATTTATTTTCCTTATATTTGCACACCTTTTCAAACAAAGGCCTACCAAATGCCCAGGTGGCGGAACTGGTAGACGCGCACGTTTCAGGTGCGTGTGCCGCAAGGCGTGCAGGTTCGATTCCTGTCCTGGGCACTGAAAACCCTGTCGGAGGAAACTCTGACAGGGTTTGTTCTTTTTCTAACTTTACGACGAAGAACCCGGTGAACGAAAATCTCCATATCGCCGCGTCGCTGCAATATGCAATTTGAATATCTCTTCATAATTTCCCCGGCCTTTCATGTCAGCAAGAAGAATTTTACTACCTCCAATCTATATTTAAGATTCGGCTGAATCCGATTGCTTTACTTATACCGAAACCCTTTTCCGGCTTTTCGATAAATCCTCCCTTTGGATATTTATTTTCAACGTATCTTCCAACCCGTTCCTCGACGGCATTCTAATTTCCAAAAATACCTCACACAGAAAATCTCTTTGTCCCCAACACCTGTCCCTAAAGAACATTTCACTGACATACAAAAATTTGCACCCGAAACCAGCATTCAAATATCGTATAAGACATACCGGATGACAAGGAACAGCTCGACACCGTTCGGTAAAAATTCAACACAAAGAGGCTGTTATTCGACATTCCCCATAGACGAATACCGTATTTTTGCCATACATATCACGATACTGTCAAACCTCACAAGATTATCCCAAAAGATTCAGAAATATGATGCGACACATTCTGCTCATCGTATTAAGCGGTATTTTTTATACTCTCCATAGCCATGCTCAATGGCTCGACTCCGACCTGTACGACCAACCGCTCACCGAGGTGCTGACCCGCATCGAAAGTCGCTACGGAGTAAAAATACAATATCGGGAAAAGAACGTAAAAGATAAAATCGTCTACCGGGCACCATGGAAATTTTACGACGAGGTAGAGACCACTCTGGAGAATATATTGCGCCCCCTCGAAATGCGGTTCAAAAAGAAAGGGGAGGGCATCTACGAAGTGGTGATGTGGGACTATTTCCGAAAGCCTGTCGAAGAGGGAGAAGCGCATTTGAACCGGTTGGTCTCGTCCTATCCGGAAAGGAACGCATGGGAAAAGAGAAAAGCCTTATTGCGGAAAAACATTCTGCGGGTCCTGGGACTGGACAGCATGGCGAAATGCGATTTAAACCCGCTCCGTTCCGGCTACCGGCAATACGACGGCTATTCGGTAGAAAACATCGCATTGGAAATTCTGCCCGGGGTATGGGTATGCGGCTCTCTGTACATGCCGCTAAAACACAGAGGACGCATTCCTGCATTTCTGTCTCCTCACGGTCATTTCTATAATAAAACGGACCATGCCATTCCCGATGAAAGGGGACGCTACCGTCCGGACCAGCAGAAACGATGCGCCATGCTGGCCCGCATGGGAGTCGCAGTATTCAGCTACGACATGTTCGGCTGGGGAGAATCGACACTCGCATTCAAACTGACCGACCATCGGTCCGATCTGGGTCTTGTCATGCAGACATGGCAGAGTATGCGTGTGCTGGACTATCTTGCCTCCCTGCCATTCATAGACAAAACGCGGATCGGGGTCACAGGCGCATCGGGCGGAGGAACCCAGGCAATGATTATCGCTGCGCTCGACGACCGCATCGCCCTCAGCGTTCCGACCGTCATGATGTCTTCCCATTTTTTCGGAGGATGCCCGTGCGAAAGCGGATTGCCGATCCATTTCATCGGCAACGAACTTCCATCGAACAACGCCGAACTCGGAGCCATGGTGGCCCCCCGCCCGCAACTGGTCATCTCGGACGGGCAGGACTGGACAGCCACCACTCCCGGGATCGAATTTCCCTATCTGAAAAAAATATACGGTTACTACGACGCAGCCGACAAGATACGGAATGTCCATCTCCCGCATGAAGGCCACGATTACGGCTATAACAAACGAACGGCCTTGTACGATTTTGTCGCAGAACAGTTCGGACTCGACAATTCGCGTCTGAAAGAGTGTTCCGGCAGGTACGACGAAACACCGATCACGATCGAACCCGCTGCCTCGATGTATGTTTTCGGAGAAAAAGGGGAACTGCCGGCCCATGCGATCAAAGGTGCGGACACCCTGCGAACATTACTAAATAACAAAGGAATAAACGGCAACCCATAAAAACATCCTATATGCATACTATTCGAAGACTGATCTTGGCCATCCTGTTCGTCCTCCCCATATGGACCGTCCAGGGAAAAAATTTGAAATACAAGATCGCCATGGTGAACAACTCCCAATGGAGCAATCCGCGAGACATGGAGCGTACCCGACAGGATATCGACCGCATCAGCCTTTGCGGATTCAATACGGTCATCGTAGGATCGTACAAATTCATGCCGATGTTCTTTGTAGATTATACCGACTCGCCCTATCCGGAGGCACAGCAAATGCGTCCGGAACTCGTACGGCGCAATCAGGAAACCTTCCGTTCCAACATCCGATATGCCCACAAAAAAGGCATCAAGGTATTGACCGCTTCCTATTCCCATTATGTACCATACAAATTCTGGATCGCCCATCAGGAGGAATTGAATCCTGACGGTCTGTTCGACCGTCTGAATGAAACGGCACATCAGAACAACCTGTACAAGGAAGCGGTGAGCGGAAAGGAGAACGGCACGGTTCCGCATCAGCAATGGAACAATCCCTGTTTCCGCAACTTCTGGATATGGTCCACACGCCGTATGCTGGAAACGCTTCCGGAACTGGACGGATTTCTGAACTGCTATGCAGAATCGGCATGGACATACGATTTGGAGAAGGTAAAGAGATTTGACGGCGACGAGAAGAAATGCCGGGATATGGAAGCGACGAACCGGGATTTTGTCGATTATATGAATACGCTGTTCGACCTGCTGACAGAAGTGCGGGGCAAAGACAACTTCGAAATCGGAATCCGGGACTGGTATATGGAGATGCCTTTGCTGAAGAAAACAAAAATCCCGGCAGAGAAAATTCTGGTATCGGTCAAATACTCTGGATACGACCAACCGCTGGTCAATTATCCTTCATGGGCGGAAGAACTGGTGGAACTCGGACTGAGTGTTATCCTCGACTGCCATGTCTATGATGCGGAACATCCTCATCCACTATACTGGTATGATGCAGACACGGATTGGGAGATATTCAGCAATATTGCCGCAGGCGGATTCGCCGGAATCGCCTACCAGGATTTCAAATCGAAATCGAAAGGGGACGAATACAATCCTATCCGGTTACTTACCCAGCAAACCGTAGGAACAGACATTACAGGACATCGTTTCACCGATGCCGATGCAGTCGCTTTCCTTCGAAATTATTATGGAAAAGGAAGCGAAGATCTATTGAAAAGCCTGCACCACGTAACCGAAGCACAAAAAGACAATATCAAACTGACCCCTGCCTGGTTCTGGAAAGGAGATGGTCTGACACCCGGAGGTCTGACCGAAGGACGTTACTGGAAATTCCGGGACAATCCTGACGCCCCGGCCGGCATGAAGTTCGTACGACAGGAGGTGGTGGGACTACCGGAATACTGCCAGGCAGTGATCGGCGGCAGAGAGGCTTTGGAGCAGGCGGAAGCAAGATGGAAATCGGAAGGACGCCGCTCCCCTCTCTCCGTTCTGGAGGATATGGACCGTCACGCAGATATGGCCGTACACCATGCGCAAGAAGCATTGAAAAAAACAGACGTACGAAACAGCAACATCCGGGAAATATTCGCCAGCGCCGTTATCCACAGGGCCGTAGTGACCCGGGATATAGCGTTCATACACTCCGCGATCGCTTTTTTCCTTAGCGGAGGACAATTCGACGGGAAATACCACAATGAGACCGAACTACTGCCTACCGGCATTGACAGGCGCGCGGAATGTGTGAAAGGAATCCGGCAAATGATGCGCTACGACCTGATCGTACGGGAGCTGTGCCGCCGGTACGCCCCCCGGCGTCCGGAAATGAGAAGTGCCAAGGATTATTATTTCGGGCGCCGCGTGGCCTCGCTCTGCGGAGAAAAACTTCCCTTGCCGGAAATAGACACACAAGAGTTGAACCGTTTCATCACCATGATAGAGAGTAATAAATAATCGCCATAATGAAGAAAAGCATATTGTTTTTGATCGGTTTGTTATCCGGCCTGTTGTTAATTTTCTCGGAATGCGGTCATAAGGAGAATGAGAAGCTTCCAAAACTGACCCACAAAATCGCGCGAACCGGCATGGGGGCCTGGATCGACCCCGAACAAGAGAAGGACCTCCATGTGACGATCGACCGCATGACCGAAAACGGGATCAATGCAGTCATTCTCGGATCGTTCTATTTCATGCCTGCCTACTTCGTGGATTTTACAAAAACGGACTATCCGGAAGCCCAGCAATTTCCGGTGGAACAGGTCGAACAAAACACCCGCACATTGGAAAAAAATATCCAGTATGCCCGGAGCAAAGGAATCGATTATGTTCTCCTCAACTCCTACAACCATTATTTACCGGTAAAATTTTGGCAGGCACATCAGGACGAGTTGAACCCGGGAGGCATCTACACGCGGTTACTGTCCACGGCCCATCAGAACCAATTCTACCGGGACGCTCTCGCCGGCAAAGACTTCCGGATTCCCCACCAACAATGGAACAACCCGTATTATAAAAAGTTTTTCATTACCGCCACCCGGCTGGCCCTCGACCGGTTGCCCGGAGTGAACGGATTTCTGAACTGTTATGCAGAGTCCGCATGGACCTATGACGAACGGAAGCTGAAGGAGAATACCTGGACAGCATGGAAGGACTGTATCGACTCCGTCGCTACCGACAGCTGTTTCGTAGATTACATGAATACGCTTTACGACATTCTGAGAGAAAAACGGGGCGATGACTTTCTCCTCGGCATCCGCGACTGGTATATGGAGATGCCATTACTATCCCGTTCCCGCATCCCTGCCGACAAGATTCTGATTTCCGTCAAATACGGAGGATATGACCAACCCGTATTCAACTATCCTCCCTGGGGCGAAGATTTGCGTCGTATGGGCTTTTCCGTGGCATATGACATGCATGTTTTCGGATCAGAACACCCCAGCCCGCTGTACTGGTACGATAATAACTTCATTCAGAAAATAATCCGTAACATCATCAATGCAGGCTACGAAAGTATCGCCTTCCAGGATTTCATATGCGGGGATAACGACAATCCAATTCGGCATCTGGCCCAAAAAAGTATCGGTGCGGCACTCTGTGGACACAGTTTTACCAGAACGGACGCTATCGACTTTCTCCGATCCCATTATGGAGAAGCCGCCGAGGATATCCTGTGCAGTCTGGAAAGCGTTACGGTAGCGCAAAGGGACAATATCCGACTGGCTCCTGGAGGATTTTGGAAAGGAGACGGCCTCACGGTAGGCGGATTGCTCGATCGGAGTATCTACATGTATCTGGACAATCCGGGCGCTCCCCAAGGAATGGGTTTCATACGAGAAGACGTGGTCGGACTCCCCGAATATGTCAAAACGATGATTGACGGCGAAGAGGCCATGAACCAGGCATGTCTCCGCTGGAGGGAAGAGAACAGACGTACGCCGGAAGAGGCTATGGACAATATGCTCTATTATGCGGACAAAGCGGTCAATGCAATGATGAGAGCCCGAAAGAAGGTAAGCGGAAACGCTGAAAAATTCGATGAACTATTCGCCAGCGCCGTTATCCACAAGCAGTTGGTACTGCGGGATATCGCCATCACCCGGGCCGCCCTGGCCTATTTCGCAAGCGGAGGACAGCACTGCGGACGTTATCTGTCGGGAGAATCGGATTTTCTCACGGACCTGGACTATACACAGAATGCCAAATTCGGAGGCTTGGGACTCGACATGCCGGACGAATTGGAACCGACAGGCATTGACATGCGGGAAGGAGTCGTCTGCAATTACGAAGAATTCATCCGAAGGAACCTAATCGTACGCGAACTTTGTCGCAAATACATGCCCAGGAGAAGAACACTTCGCCACCCGGTCAATTACAACTATGCAGCCAAGGTCGTGGAGATTTGCGGAGGGAAACTGGAAGTTCCCCAGCAACCGGACTGGAAAGAGATCGGAAAACTCTCCGACTTGATTGAAAAACGGAGATAATCAAAAAAAGCGGAAGGGACCGTTCGTGGTCCCTTCCATTTTTTATCGGACAGACACCGATGCGTTCTGCACCTCGATTTCCGCCTCCTGAAGGGACAGAACTCTCCTTCCCCCGATCTTCAGGTTCTCTATCCGCACCTCGATTCCAGTGCCCGGCCCTGGATACTTGATTGCGGAATGTTTCGGGAACGGAACCTCGAACGAACAATCACGAACCAGTACATCGGTCATTTTCCCCAATTTGCTGTCCGGACGACGCCGGTTGACCACGAAATGAATACCGGCCTGTTTGGCATCCGGATAATTCCTTTCGAAACGATTGTTTATATAACCGATCCGCTCGAATACGGCACCATCCGAGACATACAAAGCCATTCCCCGATCACTCTCCAGCACATCATTATCTTCGAACACAATGTTGCGCATGACATTTCCCCGTGTTTCCGTGCCGACTTTCAACGACGATTTCTTCGTCAGAAAAACGCATCCACGCACCGTAATGCCGTCCACATCCCCGATATATCCACCATAACCAGTGGTTTTAACCGCCACATTATCGTCGCTGCAATAAGCAAAACAGTTTTCAATCAACAAGTTACATGTCGCATCCGGATCGAAGCCGTCGGTATTGCTCAACCCGATGTCATTCATCAGCTTCACATTCCGGATAGCCACATTCCGGCATTTGAGTATCTGGGTATTCCATGAACCGGGGTCCTGCAACATGACCCCCTCCATAAGAATATTCGAAGAATTGACAGCCATGATCAACCGCATCCGGGCCTGGTCACCGTATGTCGTACGGAGCGACCGGCCATTACCGTTAATGATCCCCCGCCCGGTAATCTTCACATTATCGGCATCTTTAATATAGATGAATTTTCGAGTCTTTACGTTATCGTCCGACATGTAATTCTCCGGAGAACAGTTCATGGCCTGAACAACAGCCCCCCGGTCCAAATGAAGGTGCGTACCGCTGACAGGACGAAGCTGCCGGCACAGATAGGTCCCGGCCGGAAAAAACAGCGTCTTGCCCTGCTGCGCACTCACCTCCATTGCCCTCTGCACTTGTTCCGTCACGTCCGTTTTCCCGCTGTTGTCCACACCCATGGATACAATGTCGACAATGGCCGTGGGTATTTCTCCGGACTCTTCCGCAAAGATGAAAAACCGTTCGGTATCATTGATCCGTACCATGACATAACCGGGACGGGTCAGGGTAAAACGGATTTCCCCGTTCTTTTCCGTCCCTTCGATCCCCCTGCTCCGGGGAGAGATTTCGAAAGATTCGATCGGCCGACCGCATGCCAGAGCTACTTCCACCGGCTCCGTCATATCGAACGACACATAATGGTAGTGTTTGAAAGGGACAACGGGTATCGCTTTCCCCGCACAGGTAAACCGATAAGGATTCGGTGTCTGAGAGATGCCGGGACGGACGGAGATTCCGAACATCACAACGCATATCAACCATAAAATTCGTTTTCCCATATACATATCGGATTCTTTTTTTCGTTTTTTTTGACTGAACGATACTTCAAACAAAACGATGCCCGGAACGAATCCGGGCATCGTAAAATCCCCGACATCAAATCTTTTTCTCCGGAAAATCCGCCTTCTGCAAAGCATCCGGATCGGGAATAAGAATGACGTGGTCGGGCCGGACGGTGAATGAATCCGTCCGCACCTTGGTCTTCTTATTGCGTATACTGCGATAGGTGACCGATGGATTCAAATACACAATCGTCATCAGGGCTTTTTTCATCGTCTCTTTGGTAAAGGCAGCCGTTTCGGGATAGAGCTGTACAAGCAGACGGGGCAGATCCTTTTCGTCTGTATAGAACACCCCCCGGTCGGTCCCTCCGCCGTCGCAGACCACGACCGCCCTGCCCCCGCCAGGAATCCGGTCGATCAACTCGTTTTCCGCCATGAAGTTCTTGTCTTTCCCTTCGGCGATGATCAACCTCGCATAATAGCCGATCAACTCCCGCTTGTACGCCTCCGGCAACCGCTTGGCGGCGATATTCTTCGTAATAGCCCGCGAAACGTTGTATTGGGCGGCGATAAAGTTGTAATCATCGGCCACAATATACCCGTACTTCCCGGAATAGTCGGCCGTAGAATTCAATATGGCGCAGAAGGCGTCCAACAGATACCCGAAATCGACCGTAGAGGTATCGATCCCCGGATTCTGCTCCCGAATGAAATTTCCGACCAGGGTCCGGAATTCGGCCTTGCAGGAGATCGGGAAACGGACCTCACCCGCATATTCCTTCATCTCGACGGGTGCTTTGATGAAATTTGCTGCCGTAGTATTGATGGCTACCCGTTCGCGTCCGTCCGGACTCAGCACCGGTTCGACAACCCCTGCGGCCGGTTCGGGATCGGTATACGGCACGACTTCTATCTCTGCCGAGGCTGACTTCAATCCGGTGGAAGAAACCGTCACCTTAACCTTCCCGGTTTTTCCAGTAGCCCGAATCAGGTTGGTGACCGGCGCATCAATATACATCGTCCCCTCGTACTCTTCGCTTTTGTCCCGGTCACTGATATAGATATCCGGACCGACCAGACGGGCCGGACCGTCCACTTCGAATTTCAGCGTATTGTTCGCCCCATATACATGTACACCGTCTTTATCCACTATATCGACCTTGAACTCGATCAGATTGTCGGGAGTGGCCATCATGCGGCAGGCTGTAGGTGTAATGGTCAATGCGGCGGGTTCTCCGGCCATGACGACCCTGTTCGTCGCTTTCTTCCCGTCAGCAGTGGTTGCAACCGCTTCGATGACACCCTTTTCTACGGGCACACCACGAAATACGACACAGAAATTATTCTCTTTCGTCGGCGCCAGACGTCCGAAACTTTTGCCGTTGACGAACAACTCCACCTCCCGGCAGTTGGAATCCACTTTGAAATCCCTCTTCTGCCCGAGATACTGCGTCCTCCAGAAATGGGGGTGAATGAAGACCATGGGTGTCCGGGCGAAATTCGCCTGCCACTGATAATAGACATATTTGGGAGTACGCCAACTGTCCACCCACCCTTTAGGATTGATATGCTTGAGCGGAGAGCCGACATATTCCCGATCGGCCCCATGATCGGCATAAAGCCAAACGGTTCCGTTATGCTCGGAAATGGTCGCCTTTTCCGACGATTTGGTGTGCTGCCACTCCTCCGTTCCCGCCCATTGGCTGTCTTCCGGCTCCAGATTCTTGTCGTCCTTGTCGTACCAGCCGCGGATGGTACACCGCAGGAAACTCTCTACGGGCATCTCTTTGTCCGTATGCCTGCAATAGGTCGGGTTATACGATTCGTTATAGGGCTGACGCACCGTAATGATACGGGTCGTATCCTCTTCCCATGCATACCTCGAATCGCAGGCATGATCCGTCTCATTCCCCATACTCCAGATGATGATAGAAGGATGATTCCGGTCCCTGCGGATCATCTCACGGCAATTCTGTTCCTGTATTTTCGGATCGAAATCCTGGTTTTTAATATTGGGCAGCTCCTCATTGATACAAATGCCGTTTTTATCCATGAAATAATAGACCGAAGGATCGTTCGGGTAATGTGCCGTACGCATATAGTTGACTTCCAGTCCGTCGGCAATATCCTTCATATCCCTGTACGCGATCCATTTCGGGAAAGCCGCCCCCAGCCACACATACTCTTCATGGCGATTGATGCCGTGCAGATGCGTCAGTTTCCCATTCAGGACCAGCCGATGGGCCTTATAATCCCACGCTACCGAACGGATACCGAACGTACTCCGGTACGTATCCGCCAACCGCTCCCCGTCATAAACCTCCGTATACACCTGATAAATATAAGGAGTTTCAGGAGACCACAGATGAGGATTGTCGATGCGTTCGGCTTTCTGCACATATTCCGCGATCTGACCGGCCCCGATCTTCTGCGAAGTGACAAGCCTGGCTATCTCGTTCCGGTTCGTATCCGCGACAACGGTCACGATCCGGACATTCCGTTCCGTCGCATTTTTATTCTGCACATAGGTTTTGATCTGGACCGAAGCCCTTTGTTCACTGACATACGGCGTCGTGATGAACGTACCTCCTTCATGCAGGTACGAACCCTGGAAGGGTACATTGACCCGGTCCGTAATCACGATCCGGACATCGCGGACAATACCACCGTAGACGGCCCAGTTCCCCGCATTCATGGGCGGAATACCGTGCTTGTCCTTCAAAGCGTTGTTTACAGCAACAGTCAGAACATTGTCCTCCCCGAATTTCACTGCATCCGTCGCATCCACGTAAAAACTGGTGAAACCGCCTTTATGGTCTCCCAGTAGCTTGCCGTTCAGATAGATCTTCGAATATTTCTGTACTCCGTCGAATTCAAACGTAACCTTACGCCCCTCATGTTCCTTTCCGATGACGATATGCTTCCTGTACCAGCCCCAGCCATTCCACCAGTATGGATTGTCTTCGGCGGAAACGTTCCGGATATAGGGATGGAGCTCATGTGTGGTTTCATAGGTCTGCCACGTGTGGGGAACACTGATGTAACTCCATTTTGAATCGTCGAATCCGGGCTGTTCGCAGCCCAGTTCAGATGCATCCTCAGCAGGAAAATAGTTGAATGTCCATTGGGTGTTGATCGTTTTCTCTATACGACCGGCATCGACGGGCCGATAAGGTTTTGCCTCAACGGAAAACAGGCAAACAATTCCTGTAAATAAACAAATCAGATTTTTCATTATGCGTTTTTTTTATTAGGGTGTCGAAAAAACAGGTTGTTTAAATGCTTAAACAACCTGTTTCGAGGCAAGGAAAAAATCGGTTACAGATCCATTACTACCCGAAATCCGATCTGGTCAGAACAGGTGCCAGGAGCCATGTAAAGACGCACATATACATTGCTCATGTATTGGGGCGAGTACCAGCTTCCACCCCGAAGAATCTTATAGGTTCCCGAAGAGGGTCCCCGTGGATTTTCTACAGAAGCACCGCATTCCGTATAGTAGTTCTCCCCGTACCAGTCGCTGCACCACTCCATCGCATTCCCACACATGTCATACAAGCCGAAAATGTTCTTTCCCGAAGACATGGAGCCGACTTTGTGCGCCATCCATCCGGAAAAAGTCACAGTCTCCCCCCATTTGTTTTCGACGGTTTTGATCGTTGCCGTGGAATTGTCGTAAATCCACCCCGCCTTTTTTGCGTTTTTCTCGTTCTGGGAACTGAAAAGAAGATTTCCGGCAGGGTCATTCGGTACTCTCGCCGCATACTCCCACTCCGCTTCGGTCGGCAAACGTCCGCCCAACCACCTTGCGAAGGCATCGGCCTGTTTCCATGTAATGCCTACAATCGGATAGTCCTCCCGATCCCCGTATCGTGTCCATCCCCAAAAAGGTTCTTCCGGCATGGGAACCTGGGGATTGGCTGTGACAAATGCCCTGTATTGGGCAACGGTCACCTCCTTCGTCATGATCTTGAAACCATTCAACGTAACGGAATGAACAGGCGACTGATTGGCCAGCTGTCCGTCACTCGTGCTGGTAGAGGGAGCGCGCCCCATGCCGTACGTGTCACCCGTTATGGTCACCCAATCGCTCTCGGGCACAATCGACGTATAGTCGTCCACCGGCTGGGCGATATGAATGTCGGGACCCGGATCGGGAAGAGGGTCCGTATTGAAATCATCCGGAATCTTATCACAAGACGACAAAGCGAAGACCACGGTGCTCGACAGTAAAAGAGCCGTTTTGATGACTGATATATGTTTCATAAAATGTAGTTTTATCGTGTTTAATTCCAGTTGGGAGTATGAAGTCCGTTATTCAGATTGGGATTTTCCTTGACATCCCAATTGGGAATCGGATGGTACAGGTGCTTCTGGTCGACATTTTTCGATCCTGCGACAAAAGGCACTACAATCTGGAAATAATCGCCCGGAACTTTCCCTGTCAAATCGTCGGAAGTCTGATCGCCCGGCTTGGGAGTATCGCCCGTATAGGATGGGTTAATGATTTCAAGCGTCTCTTTCCCTTCGAGAGAAGCACGGTAAGTGCGGAAGGCATTCATTGCCTCGATATAGGTGCCGGTCCTGCGCAAATCGTACAGCCGGTTTCCCGCCTCATGGGCAAATTCGTGACGTCGTTCGAGCAGGATGGCATCCATCATCTGCGCTTTTGTCAAACCGTCCGGCAATCCGTCCAGTCCGGCCCGTTCACGGACCTCATCCACGTAAATTTTCGCCTCATCCGGCGCATTACGGTCGTTGCAGCACTCTGCTTTCAGCAAAAGGGCATCCGCAAAACGCAGCAGGACGTAATTGGGTCCGCCCAGGTCTGCATTGGTGGAGGTGATATCGAACCCTTTGCGAATGGCCGGTCCCGAAGAGATGGATTCCTTGGTGGCGAACTGATAGAGCCAACGATACCGTTTGTCCCTGACCTGATCGAACGACATGACGAGGGCCTCCGTCGGAACATAGTTGTGATAACCCGTCGTTTTGCCCACGGCAGGTTCCCCGTTGACGAGCGTCAACTCCGCAGGGGCCATCTCACGGTGCAATTTGTTCTCATAACCCGATACGGCCTGGGATTCCATCTCCCAAAGCACCTCCTTGCACCGGTTGGCGGTCCCTTTCTTATCCACATCGAACAGATCCCCGTAATTTTCAAGCAAATCGAACAAGGAGCGCTTGTCCATCAGATAATCGACAGTCTGTTCCGCCTCCGTATACTTTTTCTGCGCGGCATACACTTTCGCCAACAACAGGGCACCGGCCCCTTTGCTGATAGGCAGGTAATAGGTCAACCCACCGGCGACCGTCGTCTTGACCGTATCCGGCATCACGTATTTTCCGCTTTTGATACCGTTGTCTTTCATATTGTCGAAAGCGAATTTGACATCCCCCTCGATTTGAGTGTATACAGCCTCAATGGAGCTTCTGGATGGTCTGATGTTGCCTGAAGTAGAAAAATAGGCGGGCGTAATGGGCACCTCTCCCCAGATTTGCACCAACTGAAAATAGGCCCAGCCACGAATAAAACGGGCCTGTGCCAATATCTTCGTCGCATTCGCCCGGGTCCCGGCAAATCCAGGGTCCTCCAGTTTGGCGATCAGAATGTTCATTTGGCTGATCACAGTGTAGAGTTTTCCCCATACACTCTGGACATACGTGTTTTCATTGTCATAAGCCAAAATGCTGAGAGCCTGCCGGGGCTGGTTGTTTGTGGTGAAATAGGTATCGTCAGTGGGAAGTTCGACGACGGAGGTGAAATCCGCACCGAAAACGGCATCCCTCACGGCAGCTATCCCTCCGTACAGGAAACGCACCGCTTCCTCATCTGTTTTCACGTAGTTATCCAAATTGGTCCGGTCGAGCACCTCTTCTTTCAGAAAATCCGTACAAGAAGAAACAGACAGCGCTGAAACAGTTACGACCGTCGCTATCAATAATTTTGAGATTTTCATAATCAGGTTGCTTTAGAAAGAAATATTAAGATTGAAAGTATAGGTCCTGGCAGCGGGATAGGCGCTCCGGTCTATGCCCATGGTGCCGTTGGTCGATCCTTCCGTACTGCACATCTCGGGGTCCATACCCGTATAATTGGTCAGAGTCCACAGATTGGTCGCATTGAAAGAGATGCTCGCCGCGCTCATATGCAGTTTCTTGCAAAACGACACTGGCAAACGATAGGTGAGACTCAGGCTCTTCAACCGGAGATACGATGCATCTTCCACCAGATTGGAGTTCATGGTCGATGTATACGTAACCTGAGAGGAAGCCGGACCTTTGGTCTTTGCTATCGGAATCGGATATTTCCCGGAAGAAGACCCAGGATCGCCCCGCAGTGCATCCATCGGACGGTAACAATCCATTACCGTACGGAACTGGTTGTTGTTTCCTCCTTCGAAAGTAAACAGTTTTCCGCCATTTCCGTTATAGGCCTTATTGCCGTACGCGCCGTTAAAGAATACGGTCAGATCGAACTGTTTCCACGTGAACGTATTGGTGAACCCGAACGTCGCATCAGGCATCGAGTGTCCCAGGACCACCATATCGGCATCGGTAATCTGACCGTCGTCGTTCGTATCCTGGTACTTGATCATGCCGGGGATCGTTTTCAGTGATTTGCTGTCTTCGAAATAGACGGCATTGTCGTCATAAACCTCCGCCCAATTCCTGTAGGTAGAAACCTGATGTCCCCGGAACACGCTCAGAGGCTGATCTTTCTCCAGATAAAGGATATCCACCTTCATCATGCCGTTTCCGCGGAAAAGTACGACCTTGTCGTTATCGCCCAAATCGACTACCCGGCTTTTGTTCAGTCCCATATTGAAACTGGTCGTCCATTGGAAGTTCTTCTTATTGAAATTACGGGAAGTCAACTCGATTTCGATGCCCTTGTTATCCACCCGGCCGATATTCGACATGATCGTAGAATATCCGGTCGTGAGCGGCAGGCGATAATCGTACAGCAAATTTTTCGTGATCTTATAATAAGCGTCCATGCTTATGGTCAACTTGTTGTCAAGGAATCCGAAGTCGATACCGGCATTGTACTGATGGGTCGTTTCCCATTGTATCTGGGCGTTTCCCATCTGATCCAGTCGGTTTCCGATGGCTTCGGTTCCTCCGATCAACACTTTGCTGTCGTTGAGCAGAGACATGGAGGTATATTGACTGATATCGTCATTACCCGTAATGCCATACGTGAGACGCAGTTTCAGTCTCGAGAATGCTTTCGAATTCACCAGCCACTTTTCGTTTTTCATGTTCCATGCGAGCGCCACGGAAGGAAAATACCCGTACTTCCGGTCAGGACCGAAGCGGGACGAACCGTCAGCACGGAAAGTACCTGTGATATAGTAACGCTGGTCATAATCGTACATGACACGTCCCAGCATGGACACCAACGAATACATGTTGCTCCCCGACTTCATGACAGGATTCAGCAGACCGGCCTCCAGATTGTTCCACAAATAATCGTCCGTTTCAAATTTGTTCACCTGCGCATAGAAATTCTCGTTCTTTTTCTTTTCGAACGTCAGACCGGCCATCACGTTGAGATTATGCTTCTTATTAAAAGTGTTGACATAGCTCAGCGTATTTTCGTTCACCCATGAAGATCCGTTTTTGGACGTTCGGCGGGCTTTGTTGTTCTTATCTATGTTAGCCGGTTTCGACTGCGAATAGCGGGGTTCGTACAGATACTGCATTTCATCCGTGTATTTCCAACTGCCGCGTGTCATGAAGGTCAGTTTGGGCAATATGTTCCAGGTAAGTTGGCCGCTGATATCGAACTTGAAAGGTTTTACATAGTTCTGAATGCTGATCGTTTTACCGAGCACATCGTTGATCGGGGTCAACTCACCCGTTTCGGAATCAATAAACCACCCGTCTTCGAACGATGACCCCTCCGGTATCTGAGTCACAGGAGTGACCATGGCGGAACGGACCATGGCACCATTGTCGCCGCCGGATATTTTCTGTGTTTTGGTTTTGCTGGCAGAAGTATTCAGCCGCAAGGAAATATTTTCGTGCAATTTCATATTGAATTGTCCACGAACACTCAGCCGCTGGCTATTGCTGTTCTTGAGCAGGCCCTTTTCATCCAGAACGTTGGCTGATACGAAGAATGTATTTTTCTGGCTTCCTCCTGATACCTGCACGTTATATTCCTGACGGTAGCCGTTGCTGACAAGCATTTTCTGGAAATTCTCTCCTTTCGCCTGCGTATAATCGTTCATGCGTAGCGAATTGACACCCCTGGCCAATCGGGCAATATTATCGTACCGCGTGTATTGAACGGCATCCATCATGGGCATCAGGTTTTTCGCCTCGGAAATTCCGTATTTCGCATCAATCACCACCTTCGTTTTACCGGCGACACCCGATTTCGTCGTAATCATGATAACTCCGTTCGCTCCCCGCGACCCGTAGATGGCGGTAGCAGCCGCGTCCTTCAATACGTCCATCGACTGAATGTCATTGATACTGAGAGCCGCGAACGCCTCTTTGTCAGCAGGAATGTTATCTATGACGATCAGCGGTTCATTGCCGCCGGAAATCGAACTGCTGCCTCGCACCCGAATGGCCACCTCGGCCCCCGGTTCCGCGGTCGTCGTAATGACGACCACTCCGGCAGCATTTCCCTGCAGAGCCTGTTCCGGAGAGTTGACCACGGTCTTGCTGAGTTCTTTTTGACCGATGGCTGCCACGGCTCCCGTCAGGTCCTTTTTCTTCACCACGCCGTATCCGACTACGACCAACTCTTCCATACTGGTCGCTTCGGAAGCCAGTGTCACATCGAGCCGTGTCTGTCCGTTAACGGCCACAGTCTTTTTCGAATATCCGAGAAACGAAAAAACCAGTTTTCCGTTCTTAGGAGCCGAAATCGTATACTTACCGTTCTGATCCGCCACCACACCCGTCTGGCTGTTCTCCACCATGACGGCCACTCCGGCAATGGGTTGTTTGGTATCCGCATCGGTCACCTGCCCCGACACTTTTATGTTCTGGGCGAAAGAGACGGAACCACAAACCAATAGAAACAAAAGCAATGACAGGAATTTTGCCATGCAACATGACGGTCGCCCCGTCCTGATCGGTTGTTCACTTTTTTTCATAGGTTAGCAAATAAGTTAATAGTAAAACGATTGAGTTTTCGGTTACCTTGCATTTATCATGGAAGAGGAAGAACGAGCTCCCCGTCCTGTTTATGCCATATGCCCGAAGGAACGGTACGGGAAAATTTCTCATAATCTATGTTTTCCAAAGAATAATCCTTTACCTGATCCAAGACGATAGCCGGGCGTATATCATAATTTTTCAACCTGATCTTTATGTTTTTACACTTCAGTCCCTCCACATGACGAAAATAAATTCCGTAGGCGGGACATATTCCGTAAATATTGAACTCCGGATACTTACCGATATTTTCGGGGACATCCCTGTACACGAATGCGGGATCGTGCACGGTCCCGTAAAACATCAGGTCACAATTTTCGATGGTGAGATTTTCAATCGGATGGCCGGGAATCCCCCCTACGGGAGCACCGATACCCGGTCCGCCCTTCGTCTCCACATACCCGATATCTGTATTGCGGATATTCCGCAACGTAATGTTACGAATCGCTCCGACCGGAGCTTTTTCCGGTCCGCCTTCGAATGTCCGCCCCCGGTCTCCCAACCGGACAACGAACGGAGCCGCACAGTTGAACAATGTCACATTCTCATAGGTAATATCTTCCACGACGGCTCCATCCACAGATTCAATCGCCACACAGTAACGGGCGATTCCTTCCACATTGGTCACATACATGTTGCGAACCACACTATGCGTTTCTGTCCCTATCTTCACAATATTACAGTTGGCATACCGGGAACGGACTCCGTCAACGCGTATATTCTCGCCGGGAAGCATCGACATGGCCTTGACACAGATCACATCGTCCCCGCAACTCACATTGAAATTTTTCAGCGAAACATTCCTGCAACCGCTGAGGTCGATACCGTCCTGGTTGTTGGTCCCCGTATAACAGCGGATCGTAATATTCTCTGCCGTCAGATTCTCACACCCCTCGTAATATTGCGTCCAGTTCGGACTTCTCACGAACGTGATATTCTTCAGCGACACGTCCTTGCATCGGATCATACGGATAACCCTCGGACGCTCATGCTCGTTATTGCGCCCCTTCCACGGATAACCCTCGAACAGCGAATACCCGTCGATGATACCTCCCCCGGTAATGGCGACACTCCGGTTGTTCTCGGCATACAGAAGCTGATAATGCTCACCGGCACGGAACGAAGGCAGCGAACATACCATCTCGGGATAGTCCGACCGATCGGCCGATCCCCGCAATATGGCGCCGGCCTCGACGAAAAGGGTAACATAATCCCTCATTCTCAGGGTTCCCGTAACGTATACTCCGTCACGGACAAGCACGGTCCCTCCTCCGGCAGCGGAACAACGGTCGATCGCCTGCTGTATGGCTTTCGTATTGATCGTTTTTGCATCGCCGACAGCCCCGCAATCCCTGACATCGAAAACCCGGCCTTCGATTTCGGGCCTGGCGGGCCATTCGGCCGCCGGTCTCACGGCAATCAGATACATCGAATGTTCCGTACTGCCGTTATTTCCCAACTCGACCGTCTCCCCGCTCCGGTAACGGCGACAATAAAAGGTGAACGTATCGCCGTTCTCAGCCTTCATGTCCCAATCGGTCTTTCGGTAGGCTTTCAGCCACGACGGTTTCACGGCTATCGCATCGTCGTGGGCGATGAACACGTCCGCATCGGTTGTGACGCGGAACGTCGCGATAACGGGCCGCACGTAATTTTTCGAACCGTAAGCCGGCTGGATCCAGTCCGAGCCGGCCATCGCTTCGGCGAGTGAGACAATCCGTACGGGCTCCTCCCCGTAAAGGGATTCCCCGACACGCAGGTTACCCTGCTCGAGCCAATGCGAGATATTGAAGTTGTATTGCCATACGTCCCGTATGTCCAGATCCTTAATCAGACGCGTATCAGCAAAACCTGTATACCGAACGGAAAATAGCACAAGAACAATCAGAAGGTTTCTCATCTTCGCAATGTTTCATAAAATCAAATACTCTGCAACCGTTTGAAACAAAAGTATTTCATTCCCACCTCTTCTTTGTGGATATTTTTCCGATATATGTTTAAATGAAAAGAGAAGTATCGGATAATGGATTCAGTCGAAAAAACATATGTTTAAAAAATACTTTAAAAGGTCTAAATTTTACCCGATAACATTACAGATCTGTTTAATTTTTTATATTTGTATTAATATAAAATAATGTAATGACTCTTTTTTGCAAACAGTATTTTATAGGACTATTCTTTCTGCTACTTTTCGGACGGAGCGAAGCGTTCTCCCGCATCGAAATCATTCCGATCGAACACAATACGATCAACAATTCCATTACGGCCATCGTCCAGGACGATGATAAATGCATCTGGATCGGCACCATGCGGGGAGTTATGCGGTTCGACGGGTACTCTTACAAAAATTTCCGCAACAACCCCACCTATCCCCTGGCGAAAGATGTAATTCGCTGCATGAGCAAAGACCGCAGAGGCAATATATGGATCGGAGCGAATACCGGCGGAGCCATATATAACTGCAAAACAGAATGTTTCACTCCATTCGACTCTATACTCAGAAATGTTTCCGTCTATACTATCCAGGAGAGTTCGTCAGGATTGATCGTAATGGGTACGGAGAGAGGGGTAGTTTTGGTCGATCCGCATGACATGAAAGCAAGCTACATCACGGAAAAAGAGAATCCTTACCTCTATACCGACAAAATATCCCACTCCTCCACCGACAAGGAGGGCAATATCTGGCTGGGAAGCAACAGAGGCTTTTATAAATTGACGTTTTCCAACCCCAAAGAGCGTCCAATCATCTCTTCATGGATGACTAAACGACACCTGAACGCCTTTACGATAGACCCCAACGACCAGATATGGTTCTGCGACGGCGAAGTGCTGTACAAAGCGCCCGTTCCGGAACACACAGGTGATCCGGTCTCGGAACAGCCGGTGGGCTCCAAACTCGAAGCAAAATACATCCTTGCCGGAGACAAAGAGGTGTGGATCGGCACGACCTACCGGGGCGTTTACCGTATCCGGCTAAACGAACATACGAACGTAGCAGAAAAGGAAGAGCTTAAAATCAACAAAATACACGAAAACAGCCTGTGCAATTACGTATATACGATCTGTCGTGACCGCCAGGGACGAATCTGGCTTGGTACGATCGACGGACTTTTCTTAGTCCAGGAAGCATTCCCGGACCCGATCAAAAATATCACGGAAGAAAACGACGGATTGTCGCACAATGTCGTGTCCTGTGTGGGTGAGGGCCTGGAAAACGATATCTGGGCAGGGACTTCCGACGGCCTCAACCGAATTCAGTTCAGCAAAACAGGCCTCCCCCTTATAACCCACTACCGGGACGATTCCGACATGCAGCACGAAATTTTGAACAATCGGATACAGGCTTTCGTCATCGACCGCCACCAGATAATGTGGATAGGATCACGCAGAGGAATTTCCTATTTCGATCCGTCCCGAAAAAAATTCTTCCGACGGCAGAAAACCGACGACTACCTCAATGCCCACGACGCCTCGTTCGTCAAGACCTTTTACGAAGATTCCGAAGGAAGTATTTGGATCGGACTGCTGTACGGAGGTTTGCTGATGTACGACAATCGGAACGATACGTTTCATAAGATTTCGTTGAAAGCGAAAAGTATCGACCGATCCAATGTTAATTCGGTCCTCCTCGACGCCGACAGGAACATTTGGTTCGGAACCCGCAAACACGGGCTGTTCCGGATCGAACGGGACGGCTTTGATCCGGATAGACCTAACGATTTTACCAACTATACCCTCCAGAGCAGCCATCCTTCGTCTGAAAAGGGGATTCCCAGCAACTGGATCACGACACTCTACCGTAACAGAAACGGTCTTCTGTACGTGGGCACGTCCGAAGGACTCTGCGTTTATGACCCAGAAAACGATGCATTTCGGCGCATTCCGCTCAGCCAGAGCGGAGCGAACGAATACGTGTGCAGCATTGGAGAGGACAGGAACGGTGCCGTCTGGATTTTCACTTGTCAGGGTGTTTACCGCCATGTTCCCGAAAGCGGATCAACCTTGTTCTATGAAATCCACAATGGGGTTTTCGCCAGGATTGATTATCAGGCCAATTGCTGCCGGACGCATCGCGGAACCATTTTTGCGAGCGGCATCAAAGGAGTCACCTACTTCGATCCCGAAAACATCAAGCCGGACACGACAACTGCCCCCGTGTACATCACCGGTTTCAACATTCTGAACAGGGAGGTTGTTCCTGGAAGCAAACAACTGACGGGGAATATCAACCATACGAAACGGGTAACGCTTACTCATCGGGACTACCAGTTCTCTTTCGAGTTCTCCTCATTCAATTATGCCGATCCGAAAAGCACGAAATACGCATACAAGCTGGATGGTTTCGACAAAGAATGGATCTATGTCGACGGCCTGCGGAATTACGTCTCATACTCCAATCTGCCCGCAGGAGATTATGTTTTCCGCGTCAAATCAACCAACCTTTCCGGCATGTGGACCGACGGTTCGCAGAATATCCGTGTCCGTATCCTACCCCCGTGGTGGGCCACATGGTGGAGTATAACGGCCTACATCCTGCTGACGATAGGAGCTCTCCTGCTGGCATACCGCATCATATCCGTACGGATGCAGTACAGGAGGAAAGAACAGGAAAATCAGTGGAAACAACGTTTTTTCATGAATGTGACCCATGGATTGAAAACACCCCTCACCCTATTGCAGGTCCCTCTCGAGGTCCTGAAGAAAAATTCCGGACATCTGACACCACAGGATACTTCTTACCTGCATTCCCTGATGGACAAAAACGTGAAACGGATATCGAACACAATCTACCAACTACTGGAATTCAACAAGATAGACCGGAAACGGGCTGTTCTCCAACTGGCGGAACAGGACATCGTCGAGTTCCTTCGGGAAATACATTCCTCCTTCCGGGAGTTGTTCGCTACCCGAGGAATCGCCTTTACGTTCCAGTGTAATATCTCATCGATGAAACTGACGTTCGATCCCGGGAAGCTGGAAACGGTACTGTGTAACCTGCTGCTCAATGCCTACGCCTTCACCGGGAAGAAACACCCGGAAGGAGGCGGAACGGTGAACCTTGCCGGACACGTCGATGTAGAAGCCCGGAAGTTCCTCATATCGATCAAAGACAATGGAACGGGAATCAGGCCCGAACACCAACGCAGAATTTTCGAACGCTTCTGGCAAACGCAAGACGACAACACGCTGTTCCCCCAAAGCGTCGGTATCGGATTATCCCTGTCTCGGGAGTATGTCGAAATGCACAAAGGTCAGATTCAAGTGGAAAGCGTATATGGAAACGGAGCAACATTCAGTCTCTGTCTACCACTGGGGAACAGTCATTTCGGCCCTCAACACTATATCGAAACAAACAGGAAACCGGAGCTTTCGACCCGGGCCAAAGAAGTCATCGAATCGGAAAAGTACCACTCCTATCTCTCGGCCGAAAAACCAGCAGATCCGAGTGCCCCGTCAATCTATATTCTGTCAGAGGAAACGTTCATTTCCGATCTGTTGAGCTACCTTTTACAGTGCTATCGGATTCGCACGTTCGACGACAGCGAAAAATTCCACGCAGCCTTCACGCACGACATCCCCTCACTTGTCATCATCAACCTCACTTCCGGAACCCACGGGAAAGAGGTAGACCTATGCAGGAAGATCAAGAACGGAGGAGCATCGGGTTCCGTTCCCATCATACTGCTGACGGCAGAAGACAACAAAGAGGACGTCCTGCTCTATTATGAAATGGGGATCGACTCCTTTTTCGAGAAACCGGTCGATCCCATCATTCTCCAGGCGCGTGTGAAATCCCTGCTGCGGAACCGCAAAAATCTAAAGGAACAGATAAAACTGGACATGATGTTCGATCCGAAGCCGGATACGATCGAATCGGCCGACGATAAATTCATGAACCGTATCATGGAAGTGATCGAACGGAACACATCGAACGAGGAGTTCTCTCTGGCGGATTTCGCACGGGAAATGAACATGAGCCGTTCGGTACTCCATTCCAGAACACAAGGTCTGGTCAATCAGTCTCCGATCGAACTGCTACGTTCCGTACGCATGAAAAAAGCCTCGCATCTGTTACTGTCGGAAGCCTACAACGTCACGCAAATCAGTTATATGGTCGGTTTTTCAGACCCTCGCTACTTCAGCACCTGCTTCAAAAAACAGTACGGCATGACACCGAGGGAATACGTACGAAAAACAAAAAACGGAGAACCGAAAGCCGTATAGCTTCCGGTTCTCCGGCAGGCTATCTCCACCGGATAACCTGTGTCTGCTCAGGTCCGAGAACGACCAGATTATTGCAGATCGTACCGTCGCCGAAAACGGTTTCGGGCGTCATTCCGGAAGGTGTCCTGATTTCGACGGCCCGGGTCTGCCGGTTTTTATTTATCAGCACGGTCATATACTCCCGGCCATTCTGCAGAGTCCTCATCAAAATACCCGGCTGGGGCGCATAGAACCTGAAAGGCACACGTTCAATCGCTTCCGCCGCACCTACACGGAAGAAGAGGGAAAGCGCATCTCCATTCGTCCTCCAGGCCCCGAGTCCGACCGGAGAAGGCAGCCAGATCACCCTTCCTTCGCCGCAATCGTTTACCGACGCCGTCGTCTCCCCTTTTTCCGTCCCGATACTCCGGGCGGACGAACAGGCCAGCGTTCCCCGCCACATATGGGCCGGAAGATTTACGAAAGGCGTGTCGACCGAAACCGTAAAATCTTCCTCCACATACTTGAACTCCTTGACGGCGGCACCGAATGTATCCCGGAGAGGAAATCCGGTCAACATGACACAATGCATATTTTCATCAAAATAACCGGTCAGGCCCAACACGATCAATCGCCCGCCCCGTCTCACGAAACGATCCGTTTTCTGCCAGTAGACAGAGGGAATGGACACCAGATCGCTGAGAACGACAACTTTCCCCCGAGGATCGGAGTCCCAGTCGAAAGATTCCATGGACTGAAGCCGGGGAGTGATTCCATACGCGCTCAAGGCTTCGTAACAACCGATCATGGAGCGCATGAACGCATAGCGGCTTTTCCCGTCGTACATCACTCCCTGATTGCTCTCTTTGGCCCTTTGTATCCACATCGTTTCCGGATTGTAAAGCAACGTAATGTCGGACAGCAACGGTTCGGCGTCACGAAAGAAATCCCGGTGTTCACCGATCGCCTCAGCCGTCGCAGCCGCCGCCCGCAACCGATCGCTGGGCTGCTTCAAATAGTCGAGCATTCCCCATTCCCCGGCCTCTTTCACAGACCCTCTCTGATTGAGCGTCCAGAAAATCACGCCTTGGGCCCCGGCACCCACACCTGTCCATATCCACTGGGCCGTCTCCTCCGCCGTAGGACAAAGCGGAACCTTCCCGCTGTATATGACATTTCCACCCTGGAATTCGGTGATCCAAAACGGATTGCGTCCCGCAGCCGTCCGGATCAGATCGCTGTTGATCGAGACAGCCAAAGGGAATTTCTCCCTCGGAAAAAGATCGAAATGCCAACTCGCATGCATAGAAGCCCCAAGCGACCCGAGGAACTTTTCATAGCGGGGAAAATCGTACTCGGGCAAATTATTAAACAACCCATGCGGATTGACATGATGCGGATGTACCCTGTCATACCGCCTGACCTGCGCGGAAAGCCAACTCAGATACCATGTCGTATAATCTTTCAAAAAACGCTCGTTGAGAAGTTCGTCTTTCAGATAACCGTTGTCATAATCCGGTACGGGACGTTTTCCGAGCCATGTTCGATAGTGCTCCCGGCTAAGGGAGGTCTCGGTCGCAATCTTTTTGGCATTTCCCAATCCGGGTTCATTCTGCAATACCCACACATACAAAGCCGGATGGGAACCGAAATGAGAGACCATCGCTTCGATATACGCGGCAATCGAAGAGAGCTGTTCCTCCGTATCGGGAAACCTGAACCCCTCCACGGCCACATGATTCTTCTTGTATGGGAACAACGTGGCGAACACCTTGATACCGCGTTTCCGGGCGGCATCGAAAGCCGTATCGTACAACGAAAAATCCCACGTTCCGTCCTCCTGCTTCATATGATTTTCAAAAAGCCGTATCCGGCATATACTCATGTGGTTTTCCCGTAGAATATCGAACATCTGTTCGATCTGCCGGGAAGTCTGTCCGGGTTCGATGAACACCTGTGCCCCGATCATAGGACAATCGCTCCTCTGACAGAAAACCTGCTGCACGGACAAGAGACCCAACAAGAAAATAAACAGTACGCTTTTCATTCGATTGATTTTTATACAGCCGGAGAAATCGTTCAAAATTAAGCATCCGTAACATGTCCTATGTTGAATTATTTCAGAAAAATGTTTGAAATCCCATCTATTTCCTTTTCCTCGATATGCCGGATCAAAAAAAACGGACCCCAAAACACCCGACTGCCGACCACCACCCAGATTCGTTCATACTACCCCAAACCGAAACCAACCATAAATAATTTAAAATCATCACATTACACCTTACCCTATTTCTCCCGCAAATTTTCCACAAAGGGACCCCGACATCTCGGCCGGGGTCCCTCTTTTCACGCGGACGGGAAGTCACGCCCCGTCCGACCCGACGCGCAGGGAAAGGCCCCGTGCACAAAAATCACATAGCACACAGGGAGCAGCACGCCCGCCAACAGGAACCATTCAGCCCCTTCCGTCCCCGGAATCATGAACAGTCCGGAGAGAGCGAAAAAGACCGGCGACATTCTGAATATCCGACTCCCCGACACACCTCCCCCTCTTCCGGAAGACGGCCGCACTACCTTTCCTCCTCCGGCCCTTCGCCGAAATCGAACCGCAGCTGCACGTACACGGGAGCCGTCTCCGGGGCATTGGCCACGGCCAGCCCGACGAGACGCACCTTCCGACCGCCGAAATCCACGCCCCCGAGCAGCTCTCCGGCCACCCGTTCCAGCTGTTCCGGCGTCTCCACCGGTCCGGGCAGCGTGTGCGAACGGGTGATCTGCCGGAAATCGTCGTACTTGAGTTTCAGCACCACGGTCCTACCCCGGAAACCGTATTTCGACACCCGCCGCCACACCTCCTCCCGCACGGCCCCCAGCTCCACGAGCAGCCGCTCCCGGTCGTCCGTGTCCTCGGCGAAGGTGTTTTCGGCTCCCAGCGACTTCCGGATGCGGTTGGGCTCCACCGCCCTCGGGTCGATTCCCCGGGCATAACCGTAATAGGCGTGTCCCGCCTTACCGAAATGACGCACCAGCTCCTCCTCCGACCGTTCGCGCAGCTCCGCCCCCGTACGGATTCCCAGGCGGTGCATCTTGCGGGCCGTCACCTCGCCGATGCCGAAAAACCTCTCGACGGGCAGTCCGGCCACGAACCCGTCCACCATCCGGGGTTCGATCACGAACAGTCCGTCGGGCTTGCGGTAGTCCGAGGCGATCTTGGCCAGCATCTTGTTCACCGACACGCCCGCCGAAGCCGTGAGCCCGGTCTCCGCCAGGATGCGGGCCTTGATCTCGCGGGCCGCGAGCGTGGCCGAAGGCAGATGCGTCACGTCCAGGAAAGCCTCGTCCAGAGAAAGCGGCTCCACCAGCTCCGTGTAGTCGTAGAAGATGGCCCGTATCTGCTGCGACACGGCCTTGTAGACCTCCATGCGCGAGGGGATGAAGACCAGTTGCGGACAGAGGCGCAGGGCACGCGCCGAGGAGATGGCCGAACGCACCCCGTAGCGACGCGCCTCGTAGCTGGCCGTCGCCACCACGCCGCGCGGACCGGCATACCCCACGGCCACGGGCAGTCCCCGCAGTTCGGGACGGTCCCGCTGCTCGATGGAGGCATAGAAGGCGTCCATGTCGATATGTATGATCTTCCGCTCCGGCATAAGGGATTCAATCGGGGGATAAATATAACGGATATTTCCGACTTAAATTTTCCCGTCCGCCGCGAGAAAAAAACGACGGAGTCCGACCTCCTCATTTTCTTCACGTTCGCCCCTCCCGGCCCGGCGGCGCGACGGACCGGACATACGAAACGCCCTCCCGCCGCCGTTTATAGCCCGGATCGAATCATTGTACATACAGTTAAAAACAGAAAAGACCCATTTCCCATGAAACGAGCCTTTTTTATTTTATTCCTGTGCGCAGTCCTCTGCGGCTGCTCGAAACAGATCGAAGACCAACTCCATTTCAACGACATCGAGAAACCTTTCGAGGCGACCTTCCGGCCGGACACCGTCCGCACCGCCGGCCTCGACCCCTCGCGCCTGCGCACCTACTTCGACCCGGCGGGCTCCTCGGCCGAGATCACCGACCCCGAGGAGTATTCGTTCCGCGTGGACGAACTGATCCGCGTGGAGGGCACGGAATCCGGCGACGCCGTGCGCATCCGGAGCTTTTCGGCCAAACCGGTCCTCGGCGTGACGCTGGAAGTCCTCCTGCCGGACTTCGGCCTCTACCTTCCGGTCGCATGGATCGACAGCCTCCCCGGCTTCGCGCAGTTCGAGTTCCCGGCCTCGTTCACCGGCCGGCGCCTCACCTGGGAGCGGGAAGACGGCACGTTCGTCAGTTTCCACTATCCCTATTTCGACACCGCGAAGATGAAACCGCGCCTGCGGAGCGACGATCCCCACCTCGGCATGCTGCAACGGATCGACGCCCGGTGGGACTTCCGCTTCTCGAATTACGACTGGAACGGGACGAACTCCTCCACCTGGCGCGAGATGCGCCCGCTGTACGCCCGCGAGTGGGTGGTCATCGTCACCAACTACGCCTACATGATGACCACTCCGGAGTACCGCCACGTCATGGAGAACTTCGGACGCATCTTCGGCGGGGAGCTCTGCGACAACGAACGCATCCCCTTCACCTCCGAAAAGTACGCGTCGGAACGGGAGCGCTTCCTCCGTCCGTTCAGCTTCGTGCTGGGACAGAGCGGCGAACAGGTCGGCGGTCTGGGCGGCGGAGGCGTCTGGGGCATCACGTCCTGGAACTTCTACGGCCACTACGCCTCGTTCAGCGGCTGGGAGGCCATCACCCACGAATTCATGCACAACATGGGCTACGGGCACGCCAGCAACATGACCTACGCGGTGGACGGCGTGGGATGGACGGAATTCATCTGGCAGCTCCACCTCTGGCTGAGCCGCAAGGGTGATCTGCCCTACCTCGACCGGAACCTGCTGGGCTTCCACAAGGACGGGAACGCCCCCTACCGCGACTGTGAAATCCGGGAGGTCTTCCGCGACGACGCGAAACTGGAACAGCAGATCCGGAGCTTCTACGACAAAAGCAAACTGGTGAAATATTTCAAGGAAAACCCCATAACCGAATAACGAGATGAACGCACGCAACACGACCTACGCCCTCCTCTGCGGCACGGCGCTGGCCCTGCTGGCGGCCTCCTGCGACAAGGGCACGGAAATCCGCGAAATCTGGGAAGACCGTTACACGGACCAGAAAACCGACACGGTCGCCGTGATCAACAACTATTACCTGGACGGACACGTCGTCCTCACGGCCGATGCGCTGGACGACGGCCGTCCCTTCGGCCCCGTCACGTTCTTCCTCGACGGCGACGACCTCTTCGTGGCCAATGCCGGCGGCGGAAGCGTGGAGCTGTTCGACGCCCGCACGCTGGAGCACAAGCGCAGCTACAGAAACGAACGCACCCAGGCACGCGACGTCTGCGCCGAAGGCGACCACCTGTTCGTGGCCGGAGGCGTCAACCGCGAGGTGCAGCTGTTCGACCGGCACACCGGCGACTACCTGACCCGGCTGGGAACCGGCAGCCTGGGCGGCAACGTCTCCTGGGCCGGCAACGTGGCGGCATCCCGGCGGTTCGTATTCGTCCGGGATTCGAAGGAGCGCAACGTGCGGGTCTTCGACCGCGAAACGCTCTCGACCGCGGCCGCCGCCAACAACACGGTCTTCGCCCGCCTCTCCACCGACGACTACTTCCTCGGCCACGGGGAGCAGCCCCAGACCGACCCCTACGACATGGCCGTCATCGGCGACTCGCTCTACGCCTTCCTCTACCAGCCCGACCCGGCCCTGATCTACGCCTGGTCGCTCGCCGACATCAGTTCGCTGAAAGACGCGGCGCCCTGCACCCGCACGACGCTTCCCTCCGGCCGGAAAATCTACTCCGTAGCCGGAAACGGAGAGAAAGTCTGGGTGGCCATGTACCGGGACGGGCAGCCGGTCCTCGGGGAATTCACCCCGGAGGACTTCCGCAGACGCGATTTCGAACGCCCCCTGCGCTCCTTCACGGACGATTCACGCCTCCGGTTTCCCGACCGGCCGATGATCGCCTTCCACGACGAACGCCTGCTCTTCCCGAACGGCGACCGCCTGGAGCAATGGAGCATCCGCAACACCCCCTCCTACGTCCTCCGCCCCCTCGCGGAGTGACCCGTCCCCTTCAGAAATCCCTTCCCGATAAAAAAGAAAGAGGGTGCTGAAATGCACCCTCTTTTTTATGCCTTCTTCCCGTCCGCCGCACAGACGGCCCTCCTGTGCGCATTCTCCTTTTCCCCCCGCCGCCGCACCGGCCTATTTTCTCCGGATAATCGCCCGCCCCTCCTTCCCCGCCGCCCCGGACATCCGTGGCCCCGCATGTGGAATTTTTCCACACTTCTGTGGAAAGATTCCACCCCGCGCCCCGCACCTCCATTCCCACTCCACCCTAAAAACCAACACCTTACACTCCGCACATTCTCTGGCACCCCCCTTGCTTCCCTTCTCTCACTACTCAAAAAATCCAAACAGATTCTCATGAGAAAAGAAGCGACATTCATCTCTTTCGGCGGACAGACACGACGGACGGCGGGGCTCGTCCTGCTCCTGCTGGCCTGCCTGTCACTGCCCGCACTGGCAGACGGGGTGACCCCCGGATCCGCCTCGGCAAAAGAAGACCAACCGGCCCGCCGCACCGTCACGGGAACCGTAACGGACGCCCAGGGCAATCCGCTCACCGGCGCCGCCATCGTCGTGAGCGACTCCACCTCGATCGGCACGCTCTCCGACGAAAAGGGCGCCTTCCGGCTCACGGTGCCCGCCCGCTCCACCCTGCTCGTCTCCTTCCTCGGCTACAAAAGCCTGAAACTGCCCGTCCTGAACCGGGAACGGCTGAAGATCGTACTGGAAGAGGAGGCCGAACAGATGGAGGACGTGATCGTGGTGGGCTACGGCACCCAGGAGAAATCCGACCTGACGGGTTCGATCGCCTCCATCAAGGCCGACGACATCAAGGAGCTCCCGGCCCGGTCGGTCGCCGAAGCCCTCCAGGGCAAGGTGGCGGGCGTCATGGTCTCCAAGACCGACGGCAAACCGGGCAGCGGCTCCGACATCGTGATCCGCGGGGTGGGTTCGATCAACGGACTGAACCCGCTCTTCGTCATCGACGGCGTGGCCGTGGACAACAACAGCAACTACAATCTGAACGACATCGCCTCCATCGAGGTCATCAAGGACGCGAGCGCGGCCGCCATCTACGGTTCGCGGGCCGCCGGAGGCGTGGTGCTCATCACCACCAAGAAGGGCAGCTACAACACCAAGGCACAGGTCTCCTTCACCAGCCGGGTCGGCATCCGCCGCATGGCCGACCGCTACGACCTGCTGGGCACCGCCGACTACATCCGCGTGAAGCAGGAGCTCGGCGAGAACTATCCGCTCTGGAGCGACCCCTCGAAACTCCCCGACACCGACTGGTACGACGAGATCTACCGCGACGGCGTGGAACAGAGCTACAACCTTTCGGTCACCGGCGGCAGCGAGAAGTTCCGCTACTACCTCTCGGGCGCCTACGAACGTGAGAACGGCATCCAGAAGAACAACTACTGGGAACGCATCTCGGCCCGCCTGAACGTAGACTACAAGATGAACAAGGCCGTCACCGTCGGGACGCGCATCTATCTGGCCCGCCTGCGCAGCAACCCCTATACGGAGTCCTACCCGTGGATCACCATTCCCTACATGAGCGTCTACAATCCCGACGGCACGTTCGCCTCGGTCCCCGAAGGGGTCGACTTCTCCGGCGGCAACCCCGTGGCCAACATCGCCAAGAACCACCAGAAGGTCTCCGACCTGATGACCAACGCCGACCTTTACTTCGACTGGGAGATCGTCAAGGGTCTGAAGCTGAACGTCACCGGAGCGGCCCAACTGGGCGGCGGCTACGACGACTACTACGCCGAAGCCAACGACCTGGGCCGTTCGCCCTCGAAGGACAGCTACAACAAGGGGCTGAACTACGCCGAACAGTACACCTTCACCTCGACCCTCACCTACGGCAGGGTCTTCGGCAAGAAACACAACTTCAAGATCATGGTGGGCTACGAGGCCAAGAGCGCCCAATACGCCGACCTGAGCGCCACGGCCACGGACTTCCCCGTGGACAATCCCCTCTCGTTCGCCCTCTCCACCAACGCGAACAAAACCGCGTCGGGAGCCCTGAGCGAGGACCGCTTCCTCTCCCAGTTCAGCCGGCTGAACTACTCCTTCGACAACCGCTACCTGCTCACGGTCAACGTGCGCCGCGACGGTTCCCCGAAGTTCGGCCCGAAGAACCGCTGGGGCGTCTTCCCCTCGGTCTCGGTCGGCTGGAAAATCTCCGAGGAACCCTTCTTCAAGCGCTGGAACCAGGAGTGGCTCACCTCCGTCAAACCCCGCTTCAGCTGGGGCATCCTTGGCAACGACCAGGCACTCAACAACTTTTCCTACCTGATGGCCTTCCAGAACGTCACGAACCACTCCTTCGACGGCAACTCCTCGGTGGGCGGCTACAACAACATCAAGGTCATCAACGAGGACATCAAATGGGAGTCCATCTACAACACCAACGTCGGCCTCGACTTGGAACTGTTCCGCCACCGGCTCGCCATTTCGTTCGACTACTACCAGCGGATCACCAAGAACATGATCTACGCCATGTCGGCCCCCAACTCCTCGGGTATCACGCAGATGCCCTCGCTGACCACCATGAGCACGATGCCGGTCAACATCGGGCGCATCGACAACAAGGGCTGGGAACTGCTCGTCACCTACCGCAACAACATCGGCTACTTCAACTACGCGATCAGCGGTAACGTCTCCCAGAACCGGAACCGCGTGGTCGACCTCGGCCTGCCCACGGCCTACATCTACGGCGGAGGCGGCTGGCCCAACACGGGCCTCAGCCCCTGCAAGACGGTCAACGGACAGCCCATCAGCCAGTTCTGGGGCCTCCAGACCGACGGGATGATCACCTCCCAGGAGGAGATCGACGCCCTCAACCGCAACGCGCAGGCCCACGGCCACGACTACTACCACCAGCGTCTGACGGGCGTGGGCGACCTGAAATACGTCGACCAGAACGGCGACGGCATCATCAACGACGAGGACTGCACCTTCATCGGCAACCCGTGGCCCACCGTCCAGTACGGCTTCAACATCTCGCTGGAGTACAAGGGCATCGACTTCACGGCCGACTTCACGGGCGTGGCGGGCAACGACGTGATGAACCTGGCCAAATCCTTCACCCAGAGCGTACAGCAGGGGGCCAACACCTCCACCGAAGTCTTCCGCGCCTCCTATTTCCTGGGCAACGGACTGACCGACCGTCCCCGCATCATGGCCTTCGACCGCGACAACGGCAACGCCCCCGTGAAAGACCCCAACTACAACTATCAGCGCTATTCCGACTACTTCGTCGAGGACGGCTCCTACCTGAAACTGAAGAACGTGACCCTCGGCTACACCCTCCCCCGCGAGTGGACCCGCAAAGTGAAGATCGACCGCCTGCGCATCTACGTCACGGGCAGCAACCTGCTCACCTTCACGAAATTCTCGGGTCTCGACCCCGAATTCTCGACCACGGCGAAGACCGCCTACGGCGTCTATTACAACAACACCTATCCGCAGACCCGGATGATCTCCTTCGGGCTGGACATCAACTTCTAAACCGACCGACACATGAAAAAATACCTCAGAACCCTCCGCGTTTCGATGGCAGCCTGCCTCGGGGCCGCCCTGATGACGGGCTGCGGCGACGCCTTCCTCGACCTGAAAGACCCGAACGCCCTTTCGCCGGGCAACTTTCCCACCAAACTGGCCCACATCGACCTGCTGGTCAACTCGGTCTACGGCGCCCAGCACCACTGGCTTTTCCTGGGCAACTACTGGGCCGGTTACGTCATGTACTGCCTCGACCACACCATCGACCTCCAGTTCCACGAGGACCAGTCGTGGGTCGACATCCTCGCCGGCGAGGTGAAGGCGGGCAACAGCAAGGTCACCGACCCCTGGACGGCCCTGAGCATGGGCGTCTACTATTCGAACACGGCCCTCGAGGAGATCGCCGCCTACCGGCTCTCGGCCCCCTCGTCCGAGAGCGGACAGCTCGACAACTACGAGGGGGAGTGCCTCTTCTTCCGCGCCTTCTACTGGTGGCACATGCTCTCCCTCTACGGCCAGCCCCAGATGGACGGGGTCGGCATCCCGATCGTCCGCAAGGTCCCCAAGACGCTGGAGGAGATGTACGTCGGCCGTGAAAAGACGGGCGACTGCTACCAGGCCATCATCGACGATCTGGACAAGGCCGTGGGCCTGCTCACCCAGACCGACAACCACCGCGTGACGGTCTGGTCGGCCAAGGCCTTCCGTGCCAAAGCCTGCTTCTTCGCGGGACAGACCGAACGGGCCAAGGCCGACCTGGAGGACTGCATCCTCAACAGCGGCAAGAGCCTGGAGACGTTCGACCGCTACCGCATGATGTTCAACGGCTACGACCAGTACGAGTACAACAGCGAGTCGTTCTACGAGATGGGCAACAAGGCCGACCCGACCAACGGAGAGGTCTACGGCAAGGTCAACACCGGCTCCACCCTCTCGCTCTACTATCCGCCCTTCTGCATCGCGCCCGACAGCACCCGCACGGCCATGTCCTACGGCAACCAGTACATGCACGACCGCAACCTGGCCCGCTTCGGCTACACCGATCCCGCCCCCCTGTCGTCGGGCGTGCTGAAGTCGGAACCGCGCCCCGACGGATCGCTCCGCTACTACCTCTCGGAGGAGTACATGCAGCAGCAACAGCGCCACCGCGACCAGCTCGGCCGCGAGGAGAACGGCCCCGACCCCCGGCTCTTCGTCTGCGCCCTCCAGCCCTTCGTGGACGAGGTGCAGATGACCATCGACGGCGTGAACGCCTACCGGAAGGTGGCCCAGGTCGAGTTCGGCAAATGGTGGGAGATGAGCCCCACCACGGGCAACGACCCGGAGACCTTCTACGGCTGGCCCGTGCGCAAGTACAACTACCTCGACGGCCACCTGGCCGACGCCACGCGCAACGTCGCCGGCTACAACATCTACTTCATCCGCCTGCCGGACCTCTACCTCATGTATGCCGAACTGCTGAAGGACACCGATCCGCAGACCGCCCTCGAATACGTCAACAAGGTGAAGCGCCGCGCCTACAACTATCCGCCCGACGCCCCCTCGCCCGTCGACTACACGAGCCTCACCGACCGCACCAACGCCGTCGACCCCGCCGACCACCTGGCCAACGATCCGCTGCTCTACGAGCGCTGGGCCGAATTCTTCGGCGAGATGCGCTGGTGGGAGGACGTACGCCGCCTGCGCCTGGGCAAGAAGGAGGCCGACTACTACAAGACGGTCTCCGGCCCGGGAGCGGCCAAGACCAACATCGTGTGGAAGGATACCAACTACGCCATGCCGATTCCCACATCCGAATTCGAATCCAACCCGAATCCGGCCATGTGCCAGACCCCGGGTTATTGACCAAGGTTCCGTTTTCCACCGAAAGGCCGTCCGCATCCGCCGGGCGGCCTTTTTCAGGATAAAAAAACGCGATATGAGGAATGAAACGGCTCCCAACCCCCTATATTTGTAAATACACAGGCCGACGCCCAGAACCGACTTCCCATGAAAAATTTCCACCACCTTCCGCCAGTCTTCATCCTTTCGCTCCTTCTCCCTTTTCTGACACAGGGAAGAGAACCCTCCGCCAGCCGGAGCGACACGCTGTGGGCTTCCCTGGCCCCCTACTGCACCCCTCCGACCGAATATGCCGGCCGCTACGGCGACTACCGCAGCCCCCTCCGATTCTACGACGGCACCCCCGTGAAGAAACCGACCGACTGGCAGCGCCGCCGCGAGGAGATACGCGAACGGTGGATGACGATGATGGGACCGTGGCCTCCTCCCGTGAAACGGAACGAAATGACGATACTCGACACCCTCCGCAAAGAGCGCTACGCACAGCACCGCGTACGCCTGCGCTGGACACCCGGCGAAGAGACCGAAGGATACCTGTTGCTCCCTTACGCAACCGCCGCCGGCCACCGTACCCATCCGGCCGTCATCACCGTATTCTACGAACCGGAAACCTCTGTGGGGATCGGCGGCAAACCGCACCGGGATTTCGGACGTCTGCTGGCCGACCGGGGATTCGTGGTGCTCTCGGTTGGCACAGCCCGCGCCACCCGCGAAAAGACCTACTCCCTTTTCTACCCCGACATCGACAGCGCCGTCGTCGAACCGCTCTCCATGCTGGCCTGTGCAGCGGCCAATGCACTCGGCTCGCTGGCACTCCGTCCGGAAGTCGACCCGGACAGAATTGGAATCGCGGGCCACTCCTTCGGCGGTAAATGGGCCATGTTCGCCTCCTGCCTCTGCGACGGATTCGCTTGTGCGGCATGGTCCGACCCGGGCATCGTCTTCGACGAATCGAAATCCGCGGTCAACTACTGGGAACCCTACTATCTGGGCTATGTCGCCCCGCCCTGGCGCAAACGGGGCGACATCACGCCCGAAAATCCCGCCTGCGGCCTCTATCCCCGACTGGTACGGGAAGGATACGACCTGCACGAACTGCACGCCTTAATGGCTCCGCGCCCGTTCCTCGTGTCGGGCGGCTCGTGCGATCCCGCCGAACGCTGGATAGCCCTCAACCACACGATCGCTGTAAACCGTCTGCTGGGTTTCGAGAACCGAGTTCTGATGACTAACCGCCCGGAACACTCACCGAACGCCGAATCGAACGAAATTCTTTGCCGGTTCTTCGAATACTTTCTCCGGCCGACCCCCTGATTTCGTTCGCCCCTCCTCCAGTCCACCCTCCCCGGACGTTTTCCCCGCAGTCCATCCTCTCCCTGCATTCCCGCAGCTCGTTTTCCCCTACCCTTTTTCCTCCCCCGGAGCCTCCCCCGTCCCGGAAAACCGCCCGCCTCCGCACCGGCCGTTCCCTTTTTTTCGCTATCTTTGTCCGTCGAACTGCCCTAAACCTATCCCCGATGCGAAAAACCCTCCTCTCCCTGCTGTTCCTGCTTTCCTGCCTGGCCGCCCGTCCGGCGCAGGACGACTTCGGTAAGATCCGCAAAAGACTCTACGAGATCACCCTCTACCACACGCCCCGCCCGGCCTGCTCCCCCGAAGAGATCATCGCCGCCTTCGACCCGCAGCGGGGCCTCTTCACCGACCTCGACTACACCAACCAGGACCGTGCCCTCTGGCACCCGGGCATCCACTGGCGTCGCCTCACCGAACTGGCCTGCCAGTACCGTCTGCCCGGCTCGCCCCACTACCGTTCGCCCCGCCTGCGCGAGTACATCCTCAAGGGGATCGACTACTGGCTCGCCCACACCGTCGAGTGCGTCAACCGCTGGTGGAACTACATGGGCGTCCCCTACGAGATGGGCAAGGTCTTCATCCTCATGCGCGACGAGCTTCCCGAGGGGCTGATCGCCTCCTGCAAGGAACGCATGCTGCCCGGCGTGCGCCCCGACGCCTACTATTTCCACACGAAAGCCACCGGACAGAACCTGCTGTGGCTCACCACCATCCACATCTACGCCTCGGCCCTCACCGACGACGCCGCAGGGCTCGAACGGGCCTACCGCACGGCCGCGGGCGAAATCGTCGTCACCACGGGTGAGGGCATCCAGCCCGACTTCAGCTTCCACCAGCACGACGCCCAGTCCTACGCCTTCGGCTACGGCAAACAATTCAGCCTTTCGGCAGCTCAGATCGTCTACTCCGCCTCGGGCACCCGCTACGCCCTGCCCGAAGAGAAGATCCGCATCCTCTCCCGCTACCTGCTCGACGGCCAGCAGTGGTGCACCCGCGGCCGCCTGCTCGAATACACCCCATGGGCCGCGAAATCTCCCGCCGGGAGGAGAAGACCGGCGCCCTGGTCACGGCCTGCCGCCTGATGCGGAAGGCCGACCCGTCCCGGGCCGCCGAATACGACCGGTTCATCGCCCAGCTCGAAACCGGACACCGCTCCCGCCCCCTGACCGGCAACCGCTACTTTCCCCGCATCGACCTGATGGTCCAGCACTCCCCCGGCTTCTTCTTCAGCATCAAGGGGGTTTCCGATCGGATCGCCGCCACCGAATCCGGCAACCGCGAGAACCTCAAGGGCTACTACCTGAGCAAGGGGACCCAGCTCATTTCCCGCCGCGGGGACGAGTACGAAGGCATCTTCCCGCTCTGGGACTGGGAGATGCTGCCCGGCTCGCTCAACACCCACAGCGGCAACCCGCTTCCGGTCTTCAAATGGCGGATCGGCACCTGGGGCAACACCCCCTTCGTCTACGGCGTGAGCGACAGCCTCCGCGGCTGCTTCGCCTTCGACTACCGCATGGACAGCGTCACGGCCCGCCGGGGCTGGTTCCTCTGGGAGGACGGCGTGGCCTGCCTCGTCTCGGGGCTCGACTTCGAGACCGTCCACCCGGTCCTCCAGACCCTCAACCAGTGCTACGCCCGCGGCCCCGTCCTCACCGACGGCCGGCCGATGCCCGATACCGATGCCCGGGGCCGGTACCGCACCGTCTGGCACGATTCGGTCACCTACTGCCTGCCCGGCGACCGCGAGGCGCTCGTCTTCGCGGGCCGGCGGAGCGGCACGTGGTACGACATCAACCGGTCCATGCCGCAGGACACCGTCTCGGCGCGCCTCTTCTCGCTGGCCCTCGACCTGGGCCGCACCTCCCGCGACGGCTCGTTCCACTGCCTCATCCTGCCCGGCACGGGCCCCGGAGAGGCCACCCCGGCCCGCATCGGACGCTTCCGCGTCCTGCGCAACGACCGGGACGTCCAGGCCGTCTGGAACCGCTCCTGCGACCAGGTGCAGATCGTCGCCTACCGCCCGGCCCACATCGCCCTGCCGTGGAACGGCCGCTCCGTCCGCCTCACGGCCCCCGCCCTGCTTCTCGTCGGCCGCGAGGGCCGCACGCTCCGCATCACCCGCTTCGACCCCTCCACCAACCGCCGCCTCACCGAAACCTGCCCCCTGAACCGCGACCTCGCCTTCTGACGGGGACCGATATCGCTGTGACGACGAAACCGCCGAAGTCCCCCGAGGGAAACAGGCAGGACAACCGGGAATCCGCCGATATAGACCCACTGCGGGTACAAGACGCTCCCCGCCGATACCTCCCCATACAAACAGAAGGGCGCCCGGCAATCGCCGGACACCCTTCCGCCTGTTCCTCCGCGCCCTTTACAGCGCCTTCCCTCCCTTGAAGAAGTCGTCGAAGAAGAGCAGCTGGTACAGCACCGCCTGCTTCCAGTATTTCGAGTTGTGCGCCCCGGGCCGCGTGATGAAGTCGTGCCTGATATTCCGGTAGAGCATTCTCCGGTGCAGCTCCTGGTTCACCTCGTAGAAGAAATCCTCCGTGCCGCAGTCCACGATAATGGCCAGCGAACCCGGCTTCACCCGGTAGAGCTGCTCCATCACCGTGTGTTCGTCCCACACCTTCGGATTGCGGTAGTAGCTGCCCAGGCTCTGCGCCATATGCCAGTTCTCGGGGAAGGGCCGTATATCCACCCCTCCGCTCATCGACCCGCAGGCCCCGAACACGTCGGGATGCCGGAAGGCCAGCCACAGCGCACCGTGCCCGCCCATGCTCAGCCCGGCGACGGCCCGCCCCTTCGGATCGGCCTTCGTGCGGTACTTCCGGTCCACGTAGGCGGGCACCTCCTTGGCCACGTAGGTCTCGAAACGGCTGCCCGGATCGACCGGACTGTCCCAGTACCAGCTGTTCTTCGCATCGGGACACACGAAAATCATTCCCCTCTGCGAGGCGATCTGCGGCAGCTCGGGTTTCAGTTTGATCCAGCTGTTGTAACGCCCGCCGTGCCCGTGCAGCAGATAGACCACGGGATAACGCTCCCGCACATTCTCGTCATACCCGGCCGGCAGCACCACCACGCACTTGAACGCGGCGTTCATCGCCGCACTCTTCACCTCCACCGTGTCCACCCGCTGGGCGAAAAGGCCGGCCGCCATGAACCACAGGGCCGCCGCCATGCAAATCATCTTCTTCATGCTATCGTCGTTTTTGAGTTAGTTTCCTCTTTTCCGGCCCGTAGGTTCCGGACCCCGTAAAAGTAACCATTTCCCGCGAAAAAGCCCGCCCCCGGGACGATTTTTCACCCCCGGAATCCGCCTCCGGCCCATTTTTTCAATTTTTTTAATAAATTTTTCGGAAAATATTTGCAAAAACCGGAAAGAGCCCTTATCTTTGCATCGAAGTTTTAAGGTTCATTTCAGGTTAGTAGTTTTAGGTTAGTAGAGGAAATCGGAGATCGGGCGTTCTGCCACTCCGCATTTCCTTGTTTTGTTTTCGGACCTTCCCTGATTCCTTCCGTCTTCCCGGAAAACTCCCTGCCACCAGACCGCAGCTCCGGAAACCGTCCGCCCGCCGCCACCCCGGCCAACTTTTCCGATACGGTCCAGCGTCTCCCGCCCGCACCCCCGTCATTCCTCCCTTCCGTTTCCCGCATCCGTCCTTTCCGCTTTTCCCCGTATCCGCCCGGAACACCTCCTCCTTCTCGCCTCCCGTACTCCCCCGCACTCCTTTCCCGCCCCGTATGTTAATTTAATATTAAATTTATTTAAATAATTCCTAAAAAATTTGCATAATCCGAAAACGCCCCTTATCTTTGCATCGAAGTTTTAAGGTTCATTTTAGGTTAGTAGTTTTAGGTTAGTAGAGGAAATCAGGGGGTCCGGCGTTCTGCCGCCCGTGGTTTCCTTGTTTTTTTCCCGCCTCTCCCGACCCTCCGGCAAGTTATCCACAATCTTTCAACCCCTCTTGCCCGTTCCCCTGCGGTTGCCTATCTTTGTTATTCCAAAACCGTCAAACCTATGTTTCTGGAAAATGCCAGCCGCGCCGGCTGGATCGAAGTGATATGCGGCTCCATGTTCTCCGGCAAGACCGAAGAGCTGATCCGGCGGCTGAAACGGGCCAAATTCGCCAACCAGCGGGTCGAGATCTTCAAGCCCCAGATGGACACGCGCTACTCGGCCGAAGACGTCGTCTCCCACGACGCCAACGCCATCCGTTCCACCCCGGTCGACTCCCCGGGCAACATCCTCCTGCTGGCCTCCGACGTCGACGTGGTGGGCATCGACGAGGCCCAGTTCTTCGACGCGGGCATCGTGCAGGTCTGCAAGCAGCTGGCCGACAACGGCGTGCGGGTCATCGTCGCCGGCCTCGACATGGACTTCCAGGGCAACCCCTTCGGACCCATGCCCCAGCTGATGGCCACCGCCGAGTATGTCACCAAGGTCCACGCCATCTGCGTCCGCTGCGGCAACCTGGCCCACCATTCCCACCGCCTGGCCTCCGACGACAAACTGGTCATGCTCGGCGAAAAAGAGAGCTACGAACCCATCTGCCGCCACTGTTTCAACCAGTCCCGCCGGGAGAGATAACGGCGTCCCCGCGACCGCTTCCGCCCCCTGCGGAAAAGGCCGCCCGTTCCGCGGACAGCCTTTCCCTCACAACACCCAATCCCCGAGCAGACGCACCCTGCGGAGCACGTTCCGCTCCGGATCGTACTCCGGGAACTCCCCCGGCGACGACTCGATCCGCTCCACCGCCCGCATCATCAGCGCCTGCGCATCGCTTTTCACCTGCCGCCTGAGCGCGGCGAGCGACCCTCCGTCCGCCGCCGTGAAACACTCCCCCCGGAACTGTACCGTCCCGATCGCCCCGCACTGCACGCTCAGCCTCGGCAGCACCAGCCACTTCACGTAATGGGCCAGCGGCGCCTTCACGTACCCGTCCAGCAGCTCCGCATAGCGGCCCTCCAGCATCGCCCCGCAGAGCCCGCCCAGCACCGGACGGACGAACTTATACTGGGCCGTCACGATCGGGGCCTCCCCGATCAGGCTCCCGTCCACCGCCTCCGCACCCCGGAAGGCGATCTCCGCCACCTCGTGCGGCGTCATCAACAACCATCCCATCTCAATCTATGTTGCGCAGCGCATACTTGGTGATCTGGGCCACGAACAACTGCTGCTGCGGATCGTCCGGGTCGTACTCGAGCCCGTCCGCCCGCCGGGCCTCCCACACCTTCATATAGAGCGGCTTGGAGCGGGTCGGCGGACGGTTCACCACCTGCAGCGACGAGGCGTCCACCCCCAGCACGCGCCACACCGCCTGTCTCAGGGGCTCCATCAGCTCCTCCTGCTCGGCGAGGATGACCGTGTTGAGCGCCACCTCGTACTCGTGCAGAATCCGCTCCGCGTCGAACCCGGCCGCATAGTCCAGCCCGCTCAGCGAGCGGAACCACGAATGGGCCACCACGATATCCGAAGTCGCCTGCTCGTGGAGCGCCTTCCAGTCGCCGTCGTTCTCCGAGGCGATCGGCACGAAGGATGAACCCGAAGCCCCCTCCGCATCCCGCACCATGAACATCACCTGCCCCGGACTGCCTCCGAACCTGCGTTCCGCCCGCCGGACCAGCTCCTCGGCCTCGGCTTCGCTGTCCACCCCCGCATCGAGGGTCATCACCCCCGACAGCTGGAAAGAGTTGTCCAGCCGGCTGATGTTCCAGCGGTCGGTCTTGTAGGCGATCGCCGAGACGTTCAGCCCCGCGATGTAGGGCGGCACCCCGTAGTTCTCGAACAGCGGCTCGTAATCCTTGTAGTGGATCACCGACCGCAGCGTTCCGTCCGCCGCCTCCCCGAAGTCGGGCCACAGCGGCAGACGCACCGCCTCCGAAGCCCGGTAGTGCGCCCAGTCGTGGTGCAGCAGCACGTGCCGGCGGTCCTTCGCCACCCGGCAACGCGAGGCGTCCTGGTGGAACAGCGAGAGGAATCCGCCCCGCCCGTCGGTCACCACCTCCGCAAAGGCGTTCCCGAACAGCGCCTTGTCGAAGGCCAGCTTGTTCAGCAACTGCCGCAGCGACTCCCCCGTCCCGTTCACACACCCGGCCAACTCGCCCAGCTCCGGCACCCCGGGGTCGAACGCAAACCCCTTGCCCGAAATGTAGTCGGCCTTGTCGTTTATGATCCTCCGGTGGGTCGCCGAACGGCGCGACAGGAGCGCCAGCGCACACGGGAAAAGATTGTCGTCCCCCCAGCGCCAGAAATCGTCCGACCCTCCGGTCACGCGCCCCAGCACGATGAACGGATCGCGCCTCCCTTCCGTCACGAACATCCTCACCGGCCTCTCCGCCGCCCGTCCCGGCCTCTCCGTCCCGCAGTCCCGCCCCCGGCTCCCGCCGCCGGGCAGACCGCATCCTTCTCTTCTCTCTTCCATATCCGAACCCGTAAAAACAAGGAGCGCGCCCGCCCGCGGCACGGTCCCGCCGCCCCGCCGCAGACACGCCCCCCGGCCCCTACGCCGTCACCTTCTGCACCTCTCCGTTCACATACTCGACCGACACCTGCACCCGGACGATCCCCTCTCCGGCGACCGTTCCCGTATAGATGCCGTCCGATTCCGTCAGCGCCACGGGCTCCCCCGCCGGGTTCCCTTCCGTGTCCAGCCCCGCGGCCTTCACGCCGGCCACCAGCGAGCGGCCGGAGAGAAGTTCCACGGAGAGCTCTCCGCCCGTTGCGGTCACGCCCTTCGTGTCGCACGCCAGCTCGGCGCTCCCGAAGGCGAACGCCACCAGCTCCGGCAGCAGGTAGTCGCACCCGGCCATGAAGACGGCCCTCTGCCGGTTCTCCATCAGGTCGGGGTTGTACCACATCCGCACCTCCGTGCCGGGGAAGTCCGACGTGTTGACCGCCAGCGCCAGATTCCTGCGGTCGGTCAGCAGCGCGAACGACCGCGGCATCTCCTTCTGCCGCTCCAGATACCCCGACAGCTGCACGTCCACCACCGGAATGCCCCGGAACATCAGCCCCTCCCGACCCTGCTGCCGGGCCAGGAAAGCCGACTCCAGCGGCATGTCGTCCAGCGCCTCCTCGTATCCCGCATAGACGTCCGACGTGACGAGGAACACCAGGTTCCCCTCCGGGCGGACCGCCCTCAGCGCCCGGGGCGCATCGTTCCACAGCTGCCGGAGCACCAGCTCCGCCCAGCCCGAATTCTCGCTCTCCGGCATCCGGAACCCGGCCACCGCCTCCTCCCCGTCGCCCAAGTCGGCCGCGATCTGCTTCAGGAACCCGTCGAACGTGTCGAGTTCCCCGTCCCGCTGCGTGTCCCCGAGCCACATGGTCGCCCGGATGCTCTCGGCGATCGCCTCCCGGAAGAGCTTCGTCTCGGCCGCCTCCAGCTCCGTGCCCGAGAGGTCGTCGAGGTTCACCTCCGACCGGTTGGTTATCAGCTCGTACACCATGTTGAAATAGTCCTCCGCCGAAT